>WNFE01002281.1_pt1 | contig 14104 bp, 13 predicted proteins | sample 5400451 | NCBI WGS metagenome assembly WNFE01 (sample SAMN13153344, study PRJNA577476) | soil metagenome | isolation source: 200 cm saprolite under Douglas fir tree site 2 hole 2 | place: USA:California | collected 2015-04-18 | reverse complement strand
CCGGCCAACCGCTCTCCTAACTGGATGAGTGACTGGCCGAGGTCACGGCGATGGGCATACAGCAAGAATACAGAGGCGCAGAGCAACGAAATAAGCAGCCCGGTGGCTAGGCCTTTGGCAAACCCGCTCAACCTTACCCGCACTCTCATGTTTCGGAATGCGGTTGTGAAGGCGAAGGAATTACTGGAATCGAGGTTTGGGTCAGATCGGCGCACGCGGAACCCGGGAAATACTTTGAGCAGCGCGGATCCCAGGGTCGAGTTGTGTTCCTCAAGCGGAACCGCGGGTTGACTTATCCAATTTTGAACTTGTTCGCGAGCTTCTGTGGTCAACGTGGTGAATCGCACGCCCGCGACTTTTTGGATCTCATCGGTCCATGCCAGTTTCCCGCAGGCCGTGATACGGCGATTTTGCTCCAACAGCGAAAATCGAAGCGGCCCATTCTTCTCCACTGCAGCAATGGAGTGAAAGCAAAGGCCCTCGGGGGAAACATTCAAGACGATGCCGCCGTTGTTCGGTTCAATGTGAATGTACGCGAGTCTCTCCATTGTCGTCCGTTGGATTTGGCGACGTTCGGGCGTTGACATGGGCACACCTGGCGTAGAAGTAACGACTGGAACCATTGACGAAGACGACGCGGTGTTTTACTGACTCGACGAAGAGAGCAGGCAGTTGGCCGTAAATCGAAGCGTTCTCGGCCGGATCGATCTACGGGTGGGCAGCAATATACACCCGAGCCCTTCCGCAGACAAACACTTTCTTCGTCGAACAAAACCCGTGCTGGACGGACGATTTCTCCGAATGTGGGCTTGGGTTACTTTGGTAACGATCTCTACTTCGGGGTCACGGGGTTGAGCGCAGGACCTACCAGCCGGGCTGCCGCATGAACCGGCTTGATTTCGGCTGCGGGTTCGAGCCATTTGCGGATTTCGGGAACGGCGGCGCGCGTGGCTCTCTCTCCAATGAGGACTAATTCTGAACTGTGCTCGAAATCGTCGTAGCGATAACCGGTAACGTCCGGTTCGATTACCAGGTCGGCGCATTGTCTGGCCTGCGCGCAGTTCATGTTTTGCGCAATCGCGAAACATTGTCCAATGACGTCGAAGATGTGTTTCGGACCTTCGCCGTTGGCCCATCTGCTGCGCAGGCTAACGGCGATCACCCGGTTCGCGCCCATTTCGCGCAGAGGTTGGGTCGGAAGAGCGTGGGCGAGCATGCCATCCACCAGCAGTCGGCCATCTACCGTGACCGGGAGGAATACTCCGGGATACGCGCAGCTTGCGCGCACCGGATCAGCCAGCGGGCCGGAACGGAAGACTACGCCCTCTCCGGATGCGAAGTCGGTTGCGGTCACAGCCAGCGGAATGCGCAGTTCTTCAAAGGTTTTGACCTTCAGCAGCTTGTTCAAGAAAGTGATCATGCGCAGGTTGCTGGCAAAGCCGTAACGGGAAAGTGTCCAGCGGGCGAGATCGCGGAAGCGGACCCGGGCAGCGACCTGCTCCAGTTCCTCGGGAGAGACTCCGCTGCAGTAGGCGGCTCCGATGAGGGCGCCGACGCTGGTTCCGGCGATGAATCTTACGGGAATATTTTCTTCTTCGAGGACTTTGAGTACGCCGATGTGGGCGATGCCGCGGGCAAAGCCTCCGCCAAGCGCGAGACCGATCGAAGGAATTTTTGCGGGACTAGTGGGCGCCGGGACGCCGGCGATATCGCGGCCGAAGTCGCGCACCGATCGAACGATTTTTCGTAAGCCCTTGATGGCCATGATAGCCGGGCCTCCACTACTTCTAACACCCTTACAGCAAATAAGATGCCGCCGCCCTAAGGGAAAGCTCCTACTGTCCATTACGGAGGTTTCCGGATATGTTACCTGACGTGACGAACTCCTTTGTTCCTGATAACTTGAGGGCAATGCTGCGAGAGATCTCGTCGGGTGGGGTGGTGGTGCGGGCGGTGGCGGAGGGCTGGGAACTGGCCGTGATTGAACCCCAGCGTGAGGGAATCGAAGGCAAAAACGCAGCCCGAAGTGACAAAAAACGTCACAAACAGGTATTGGCTTTACCCAAAGGACTGGTTGATCCGGGAGAGGAGCCGGAACAGACGGCGCTGCGGGAAGTGCGCGAGGAAACTGGAATCAGCGGGACCGCGCTGGCGAAACTCACGGACGTTAAATATGTTTATGTCCGCACCTGGGGCGACGGACAGCGGGTGTTTAAGATCGTGAGTTTTTATCTGCTGCGGTACGATTCGGGGACCATTGACGAGATCGCGCCGGCGATGCGGATCGAGGTCAAGCGGGCCTTGTGGATTCCGCTGGAAGAGGCGGAGCGCAGACTGGCTTATCGCGGAGAAAAAGAAGTCATCCGGCTGGCGAAGAAATATCTGGAGTCGCAATCACAGGAGGCGCATTAATGTTGCGTAGCGTCCATATTGAGAGGCATTTCACTTCGAGCAACTTCGTGCGCGATATGGTGATCGGCATGTCAGACGGGCTGACAGTGCCGTTTGCGCTGGCGGCGGGGCTTTCGGGTGCCATCGCAAATACGCGGTTCATTGTAATTGGCGGACTGGCCGAAATTGCTGCGGGATCGATTGCGATGGGGCTGGGCGGATATTTAGCGGCGCGTGGCGATGCCGAACACTACGAACAGGAAAAGGCGCGCGAGTACCGCGAGATTAAAGAGATTCCAGAGGAAGAGAAGGCTGAGGTCAGCCGCGTGTTTCAGGACTACGGATTGCCGGCCGAGGAGAGCACGCAGGTGTCGGAGGCGTTGAGCCAGCATCCGGATGCTTGGGTTGACTTCATGATGCGGTTTGAGTTGGGGCTGGAAGAACCGGACCCCAAACGCGCGGTGACCAGCGCAGGAACGATTGCGGGAGCTTATGTTGTGGGAGGGATGATTCCGCTTTCGCCGTACGTGATCCTTGCCAGCGCAACCCGGGGGCTGGAGTTTTCGGCCATCGTCACTCTGGCCGCGCTTGGCGTTTTTGGATTCATCAAAGGGCGATATACCGGAGAGCGGGCGTGGCGGAGCGCATTTCAGACAGTGGTGATTGGGGGAGTGGCCGCGGCGGCGGCGTTCGCGCTGGCGAAGCTGATTGCGTGAGGACGGGCCGCGGATTTCGCGGAGTTCCGCGGATCAATCAATCGTCTCTAGAATAATTTTCAAGAAATGGAGTCATTTCATGAAGTCCATTCATAAAGTTGCTGTCTTAGGCGCGGGGACGATGGGGGCGCGAGTTGCGGCGCATCTGGCGAATGCCGGCGTGCCTTGTTTACTTCTTGATATTGTTCCGCCCGGGGCGTCGGGACCGGGGCGCAACAAGATTGCGGCCGGTGGGCTGGACGCCGCGCGCAAATCCAAGCCGGCAGCATTTTTCGAGGCTTCGCTTTCGTCGCTGGTGACTATCGGCAATTTTGAAGATGACTTGAAGCGAGTGGCGGAGGCGGACTGGATCATCGAGGCGGTGGTCGAGGATCTGGAGATCAAACGGACGCTGCTGGGAAAAGTAGATGCGCTACGCGAGCCGGGGACGATCATCACCACCAATACCAGCGGTCTACCGGTAGCGAAGATTGCGGAGGGATTTCCGGAGGACTTTCGGCGGTGTTGGTTCGGAACCCATTTTTTTAATCCGCCGCGGTATATGCGGTTGCTGGAAATCATCCCCACCGCGGACGCCGACCCGGCGCTGATGGAGGTGGTCGCGAAGTTCGCCGACTCGCATCTGGGCAAGGGCGTGGTCTTCGCCAAGGACACTCCGAACTTTATCGCTAATCGAATCGGGACGTTTTCGGTGCTCAATGTGATGCGGTTGATGCAGGAGCTTGATCTCTCCATTGAAGAAGTTGACGCGCTAACTGGACAAGCGGTGGGATGGCCGCGCTCGGCGACGTTCCGCACGCTGGATATGGTGGGGCTGGATATCTTGGGACATGTTGTCCGCAACATGACTGGAGACAGTGTGGGACGGGCGCCCTCGCCCGCCAGTCTCGATGAGAGAAGTGATCTCAAGCTGCCGGAATTCTTCAAGCAGATGTTGGAGCGGAAATGGCTGGGCGATAAGACTGGCGGGGGATTCTATAAGAAGGTAAAAGGCGCCGGGGAGGGCGAGCGGTTGGCGCTGGATTGGAAGACGCTGGAGTATCGCCCGCTGCAGAAGGCGAAGTTTGCTTCGCTGGAAATGGCGAAGAACATCGAGGATACGGGCGCGAGGCTGAAGAGCCTGATTGCTGGTTCCGGAAAGAGTAGTTCGGGAAAGAAACAAGCTAAAGACGAGCAATTTCTATGGACGGTGCTTTCTGATCTGTGGACTTATTCGGCGAACCGCATTCCGGAAATTTCTGACAGTGTGGTGGAGATCGATCAGGCGATGCGGCTCGGGTTCAACTGGGAACTGGGGCCGTTTGAGTTGTGGGATGCGGCCGGGGTTGAGGCGACCGTTGGACGCATGAAGAAAGAAGGGCGTCCGGTGGCGGCGAATGTCGAGAAGTTGTTGGGCTCGGGCAAGAAGTCCTGGTACCAAGACGATGCGCAATCGCCGTCGGGCCGTGCTTATTTCGATCTCGCCAGCGGCAACTACAAACCGGTGCAGGTTGCGCCCGGGGTTTGGTCGGTCGCCGTCGCAAAGAAATCCAATGGCGTGGTGAAGAAGAATTCCGGGGCCTCGCTGGTGGATTTGGGCGACGGCGTGGGGTGCATCGAATTTCATTCGAAAATGAACACGCTGGGAGGGGACATTGTTCAGTTCATCTCGCAAACGCTAAAGCCGGGTGGCGCTGGCGACAACTTCGAAGCCTTTGTGATCACCAACGACGCAGCGAATTTTTCGGTCGGCGCAAATCTCATGCTGCTGCTGATGAGCGCGCAGGAAGAAGAGTGGGACGATGTTGATCTGGCAATTCGCGCATTTCAGGGGATGACGCAGGCAGTCAAGTTTTCTCCGAAGCCGGTGGTGATTGCGCCGTTTGGGATGACGCTGGGCGGCGGGGTCGAGATGTCGCTGCATGCGGCGGCGCGCCAGCCTCATGCCGAGCTTTATATGGGACTGGTGGAAGTGGGAGTCGGGCTGCTGCCCGGAGGCGGCGGGTGTAAGGAGATGCTGCTGCGGGCGATTGATTCGGCGGGAGCAATCCGTCCAGGTGGGCGTGGAGAATCAGTCGAAATGATGGAAGCCATGAAGAAAGCGTTCGAGACGATTGCAATGGCGAAGGTCTCGACTTCGGCGCATGAAGCGCGTGGATTGGGATTCCTGAGCAGCTCCGACCGAGTCACTATGAACCGCGATCGCGTTCTTTCGGATGCAAAATCGCGAGCGCTGGAACTGGTGCGTGCGGGATACGAGCCTCCGCAGATGCGGATGGACATTCCGGCGCCGGGCGAAAATGTTTTGGCGATGCTGAAGCTGGGAATTCACCTGATGCGGCAAGGCGAGTACATCAGCGACCACGAAGTGAAAATCGGAACCAAAGTCGCTGAAGTGCTGTGCGGCGGGAACGTGACGCCTGGGACTCCGGTCAGCGAGCAATACATTCTGGATCTGGAGCTGGAGGGGTTCAAGTCGCTGTGCGGCGAGAAGAAGACCCAGGAGAGGATCCAGTTCACGCTCAAGACGGGGAAGACGCTGAGAAATTGAAGTAACGATAGCAGCGGAGTAAGCATAGGGAAACAACGTTGAAAATTCGCGACGTGATAAAGCGGCTGGAACAGGACGGTTGGCGGTTGGTTCGCACAAAGGGTAGCCATCGCCAATTCCACCATTCTTCGAAGTCGGGGACAGTGACCGGCGCGGGACATCCGTCACTGGACATTCCGCCGGGAACGTTGAACAATATTCTTAAGCAGGCTGGTTTGAAATGAAATATCTCGTCATTTACGAAAAGTCTGAGAGCGGCTGGGGTGCCTACGCTCCTGATCTTCCCGGTCTCGGCGTCGCAGCCAAAACGAAGGATGAGGCTAAAGAATTGATGCGCGAGGCGATTGAATTTCACCTCGAAGGCATGCGCCAGCACGGCGACTCAATTCCCTCACCGAGCGCGACGACTGAGTACATCACGGTCTGAAGCGGTTCGACTTTGCCGCCCATCGAGACAAAGCCCAATGCGTCGGCCAATACACCAGGAGCGGCACGACCACCAAATATCCCAGCAAGTAAAGCCATCCTGGCATCAGGTGCTGTTCATGCCCGATTCCTCGCGCAAAGTTCACGTTGTATTCAGGACGCCAGAAATAATTGATCGGCACCACGATGCAGGTAGTGAATACTTGATACGTCAACGCGTTTTGGTCGTAGCCTAGTCGTCTCACTGCCCACACCAAAAGCACGGGAACGGCCAAGTGATATAGCCCGAGTAGGCGGACTAAGAGAGGGATGGTGGGATCGAACATGTATTCGGTGCCGCCGATGGGGTGGGTTCCGAAAACCAGGGCGACGATCAAATCCACAGCGTAGAGGGTTTGGAATACGAGTAGGCCGACCGCCTGCCAGGAGAGAATCAAACGGCTCTCCATCCAGAGACCGATCGCGATCAGTAGATTTCCCAGATCGCAGAAATAAAGAAAATTCTGTGCGCCATAGTGCTTCCAGTACAGCGGCGCCCAGACGAAGATCCAGGCCGTCCACGTGAGTTTCAGCCACAGCGGGATGCGCGAATCTGTCTGGCGGTTCATGCCGTTCATGCGCGTTGGTGCAATTACATCAGTAACTTGCTGGTACACACCAGTGTACCTACCATGCGATCATGAGCTACAAGTCCCTGCTTTTCTGCCCCGACGAGAAGACCGCCCGCCTGGTGACCCAGGTGCTCACCGAACTGGAATTCACGGTAGAGCTTTCGAATGAGCCATTTGCCACGGTCAAGAGGTTGACCGATGAGCATTTCGATGCGCTGGTGGTGGACTGCCAGAACGAGCAGGATGCTTCCTTACTTTTCAAAGCCGGTCGCAATTCCAGCCTAAATCACAGCTCGCTTTCAGTGGCGGTTGTGGAAGGGCAGGCAGGAGTAGCCAAAGCATTTCGGATTGGCGCGAATCTGGTGTTGACCAAGCCGGTCAACATCGAGCAATCGAAAGCAACGTTGCGAGTCGCCAGGGGATTGCTGCGAAAGAACGAAGCGAAGGCGTCCTCTTCGGCGCCCGCGACCACGGCGAAATCCGCCAACGTTCCGGCAATGTTTCCGTCCAAACCGTTGGCTCGCGAGGCAGCAACTTTTTCAGCGGTGATCCCATCCGCGATGGGACCGGCGATTCCGCCGGCGCCCGTTCCGGCTGCGCCCTTTTCAGCTCTCGAACTTGAACAGGAGCCTACGCCTGCGCCGGAGCCGAGTGAGGTTGCGCTGCTGGAATCCATGCCGGTTGACGGCAAGCCCGCGACCCCTGCCGAGCCGATGTGGGCGCCAAGATCGCAGGGGCAGGCGGAACCGATTGCTGCCAGCACAGGCGGGCACGCGGCCGCGGCAGCTCCAGCTCTGGCCAAAACTCCAGAACTCAAACTTGCCGGCGCTTCGCCAATGGTGACACAAGAGCCTATTGTCACAGAAACCGGTGCGACTGAGCATTTTCCCGTCACTTCGGTTCCGGTGCCGACGTTTTCTTTGGATCTAGGGTCGAGCGCGTCGAACTCCGGCGGGAAAAAATTCGTCAAGACCGTCGCGGTGCTGCTTATTCTTGGCGTTGCCGGTTACATGGCATGGCAGAAGCTGCAACCGCAGCAGTATCTGCATAGCTCGACGCCAGGGCAAACGGTGAAGCAGCCTGTGGCTCCTGCGGAGATCCCCGAATCCATACCGGCCGCTCAGTTACCAGAGCGTGAGAATAGTTCTCCGGATACGACGCCTTCGACCGCAACACCTGACCTGACCACAGTCCCAACCTCCTCGACTACGGCTGCAGGGGGCGGCGTATCGGCGCGCACCACCTCCGAGAATATCCGAGTGCAGGAATTGCCCATGAATTCGGACCAGAAGAACAGCGCTGCGCTAAAGTCAACAGTGGTGCAGCCGATCGTGGTACAGGTGAAGCCGGGGAGTGTGGGCGCCCCGAAGCAAGCACCGCAGCCCACGCCGCCTTCCCTGACGATAACCACGGCGAACAATCCGAATGCGGCGCTCGCCAACATTGTAGCGACGGACGCTCCCGCTCCGAAGCCGGCCGGCTCATTCCGGGTTTCGCAAGGCGTATCCCAGGGGCTGGTGGTAAAGAAGGTGGCGCCGGTTTATCCGGCGACGGCTTTGCAGTTGCGGAAGGAAGGCCCCGTAGAGTTGATGGCCACGATCAGCAAAGAAGGCGCCGTGACTGGCGTGCGAGTTCTCAGCGGCGACCTGATGCTGGCCAAGTCAGCGGTCGAAGCTGTCCAGCGGTGGAAGTATCACCCTTACTTGCTGAACGGCGAGCCGGTGGAAATCGAGACGCAGATTACGGTCAATTTTAGACTGCCTCACTAACCATCCTCACTCCCGGCGAAATCGCCCCGCCAGGATCTCGATATAATAGGAAGATTCCCTCGCGCCAAAATTGTTTTCTGTGAGGGGGCGGGCGCAATGTGCTCGCCTGGGGGACTTCCTACTTGGACTTCCGACTCGTCAGCGACTACAAGCCGAAAGGTGATCAGGGCAGAGCCATTGAGGCGCTGATGCGCGGGATATTCGACCGTGAGCAGCATCAGGTGCTGCTGGGCGTGACTGGGTCGGGCAAGACCTACACCATGGCCAAGGTGATTGAGCAGTCGAACCGGCCGGCGCTGGTGATGGCGCATAACAAGACTCTCGCGGCGCAGCTTTATCACGAGTTCAAGAGTTTCTTTCCACACAATGCGGTGGAGTATTTCGTGTCGTATTACGACTACTACCAGCCGGAAGCGTACGTTCCCGCCGCCGACCTTTATATAGAAAAAGAAGCGACCATCAACGATGAACTGGACAAACTGCGGCTTTCGGCGACGCGGTCTTTGTTTGAGCGGCGCGATTGTTTGATTGTGGCCTCGGTGAGTTGTATTTACGGTTTGGGATCTCCGGAAGCGTATTACGGGATGCTGTTGTTTCTTGAAAAGGGACAGAAGATCAAGCGCGAGGACATTACCCGCAAGCTGGTGGAAATTTTGTACGAGCGCACGGACGGCGATTTCCGGCGCGGAACTTTTCGGGTGCGCGGAGACGTGATCGAAATCTTCCCGACTTATGACGACATGGCTTACCGGGTCGAACTCTGGGGAGATGAGGTGGAGTCGCTCTCGCAGATTGATCCGTTGTTTGGCACGGTGAAACAGAAATATGTGCGACTGCCCATCTATCCGAAGACGCATTACGTGATGAAGCCGGAGACGCGGTCGCGGGCCGTGGACACGATCAAAGAAGAGCTGAAGTGGTGGGAAGCGGAACTGGAAAAGCAAGGACGAGTTGTTGAAGCGCAGCGCATACATCAGCGCACGATGTATGACCTGGAAATGATCAAAGCCATGGGCTACTGCCACGGTATTGAAAATTATTCGCGGCATTTTACCGGGCGGATGCCGGGGGAGCCTCCGCCGACGCTGCTGGATTATTTCCCGCGCGATTTTCTGCTGTTCATTGACGAGTCGCACCAGACGGTGCCGCAGTTGCACGGAATGTATCCGGGCGACCGTTCGCGCAAGAGCACGCTGGTGGAGTATGGGTTTCGCATGCCATCTGCGCTGGACAATCGTCCGTTGACGTTTGAAGAATTTGAGCATCGCACCAATCAAATTGTTTATGTGTCGGCGACGCCGGGGCCGTATGAGCTGACGAAATCCGCGGGAGTGGTGGTGGAGCAGATCATCCGGCCGACCGGGTTGGTTGATCCTCCGGTGGAAGTGCGTCCGGTGAAGGGGCAGATTGATGATTTGCTGCACGAAATCCGGGGGCGGGTGGCGCGCGGGGAGCGGGTGTTGGTGACGACGCTGACCAAACGCATGGCCGAAGACCTGGCCGAGTATTACAGCGAAGTCGGAGTGAAGTGCCGCTACATGCATTCGGAGATTGAGACGCTGGAGCGGGTCAAGATTCTGCGCGACTTGCGCAAAGGCGAGTTTGACGTGCTCATTGGGATCAATCTGCTGCGTGAAGGGCTGGACCTGCCGGAGGTTTCGCTGGTGGCGATTCTCGACGCGGATAAAGAAGGATTCCTGCGATCCAGCGGATCGCTGATTCAAACCATCGGACGCTGCGCGCGAAATTTGAATGGGCGCGCGGTGCTTTATGCGGACCGCATGACGGATTCGATGACTAGGGCAATGAATGAAACCGATCGCCGACGGGCGATCCAGGCGGCTTATAACGTGGAGAATGGGATAACACCGGAGTCGATTGTGCGGCCGCTGGATATGTCGCTGGCACGCGTCATCGAAGCGGACTATGCGGATTTCGTCAGCTCGGAAGCGGAGGGGATTCCGGACTTCAAAGGTCAGGAAGAACTGGATGCTTATATTGCTAAGCTTGAAGTCGAGATGCGGGAGACCGCGAAACGGTTTGAGTTTGAGAAGGCGGCGAAGCTGCGGGATAGGATCAAGGAGTTGCGGACGAAGGAGTTCTTGTTTGCGTAACGCGCAAATGGGGATAGAGAAAACAAACGTGGGCGCCCAGATGGCCGGCCTCCACAGTCCCGTTTCGGAACCCGCCTGCGAAAAATGTGACATCCGTCCTTGACGTGCCGCCTGGCAGACGCGCAAGGTGGAGGCCATGAAGCCAACTCTTCTGCTTCTCCTCACGTGGTGCGCGGCCCCAGCGCTCGCTCAGGACCAGTCTCCGGTGGAAATCGTCAGAGTCGAACCGCACCCCCACGCGCGCTGCGCTCTGGCGGGAAGCGACGATCCTTGGGGCAGTTGTTTGCTGATCTCCTATAAGAATGTATCGGCGCAGCCGATCACGGCGATACGCTTTGAAGCGACCTTTATCAACGCAATGCCGTGGAGGCAACGAGCATCACCGTCTCCGGCAAAACAGGCGAGGTGTGCAAGTTCGATTTAACGCAATAGTGGCGGAAGATCGCCTAAAGGAGTGCTGCCATGAGCGTCTGTCGGCACTGCGGTCAGAAGGTAGGTTGGTTCAGCGAAGCGCATGAAGGGCTACGTTGGAAGCTACGGCGGAGCAAGCATAAGGGTCGCGAGCGGACTTTATTATCATTTTGGCGGGATTCGTGGCCACAGGGAACAGTCAACATCTCTGCAAGAAGTGGATTACGGATATTTCCTGATGACCACACGCGCCGTATATTTCGGCGGAGCGGAGAAAGGTGTCAACTTCCGCTTGCCGTACAAACAAATCGTGCGTTTCCAGCCGTATTCGGATGCAGTGGGCATCTGCAAGAACGGCGCCAAAGAGAAAATCTTCGCTCCGCAACAGGTGACGGAGACTGGTTGGTTCCTGTTCAACATCCTACAATCGCTCGCCGCCAAGGAGTCTGACGTGACGGGCGGGCCGTCTTTGGGATCGCGGCAAGCGCACCGGATAGCAACGGGCAAAGTCGGCCGTACGCCCGAGCAGTCAAAGGATTTGCCAAAGGTATATACTGGACTCTGGTAGCACCTTAAAAGGTGCTGTTGAGGAGGACCCGTAATGCTAGACCTTATGAAGGACATTCAATCCCTGACCACGTTCCGGCGGCGGTCCGGGGATTTTCTGAAACAGATCAGGAAGAGCAAACGTCCGGTGGTGCTGACCGTGAATGGGAAAGCTGCGGCGGTGGTTCAAGATGCGGAGGCCTACCAGCGCCTGCTCGACATTGCCGCCCGCGCCGACGCCAAGGAAGGCATTCGGCAAGGACTCGAAGACGCGCGCAAGGGAAGGATGCGGCGAGTGGAGGAGTTCTTCGAGGAATTCGAAGCTAAGCATGGCATGCCGCGTTAACATTGGCCCGAGGGCGGAGCGGGACCTTGACGACTTATACGTGGTGATAGACGCTCAAGACTCCTTTGTGGCCCACCACTGGTATCAAGGTCTGAAACGAGCAATCCTAAGCCTGGAAGAGCGGCCCAATCGCACTCCAGCGACTCCCGAAAACAAGCGCCTGCGGCACCTTCTGTACGGCAACAAACCGCACGTTCATCGAGTTATCTACCGCGTGATTGAGAGACGGCGGCGGGTCGAAGTGCTGCATATCCGCCACGGAGCCAGGCGAAGGTTCAGGCCATCCGATCTCGACTGATTCAGGGAAGCTACACGCCCGCCGCGGTGCTCTTGGCGGATTTCTTCCAACTTTGCTGTTCGACCAACTGCATTTCTTTTTGGAGGGAGGAGAAGCGCTGCATAATTTCATTCATCCGCATGGTCATGTTGCGGATGGTTTCTACCTGGGGGCGGAGGGTGGGGGCAAGGGAATCGGGTTCAAGCAGCATTAGTTCGGAATTGCCGAGGACCGAAGTCAGGGCGTTGTTCAGGTTGTGGCGGACTTCCAGCATGTAGCGTCCTAATGCGGCTTGGTGTTCAAGCTGGGCGTTCGCCTCCAGCAGGCGGGAAAGATCAGCGGAGGCGCGGTCGCGTTCCAGAATCTGAGTGGCCACGGTGATCAGTAATTCGGGCCAGGCAAAAATTTCGGGCAAAGAGACGACGCCGGGTAGTTTGGGAGAATGGCCGTTCAGGCGCGAAACGTGGATCACCGGTTTGCCGGTAGCGCGCAGAGATTCGAGCACCGGTCCGAGCAATTCGGGCTGGAATCCGCCTACGATCGCGAGGTCAAAATTCTCTTTTTGAAGCTGACTGCAGGAATCGCTTCCCTTTACCGAGAGGGCGGGCAAATTCCGCTCCGACAGCCAGCGGGCCGTGATCGCTAGAGAGAATTCCTGTTCGTCAGAGATGATGACAACGATCGGACGGTCCACTGAACTACTCCTTGGTTAAAGTTCATCAGCGACAGACTGGTTTATGTTTTCGCGCCCGCGAAAGCTGAAGAGTCTGGGTCGTAATCCTCTTTCGCCCTCGCAGGGCTTGATCGTTTTCCACTGCTACCCAGGGCTTGCGTCCTGGCTGTTATCTTCCGCGCCTAGGTTGCTGCGCCGCGCTCCAGTTCTAACCGGCGGCATCGCCATCCCAGGTTGAAGGAACACCCGAGACTTCGAATTCTGTTGCCTTGCCTCCGGCAACGGCAATGCCTTTGCCCGCTGCAGCTGCTTCCGTCTTCAGCGGTAGCTCTTCGCCACGCGGTTTCGGGCTCTGTGTAAGTGCGGCTTCGACTGCGGTCCGCAAATCTACCAAAATGCAAAGTGGCTGACCGGAGGAATATTCGGCGTGGAACATCACCTTCCAGGACTGGCAAATCATGCGCAGGCGGGCGATGGGTTCATCAGCTGCGAACTGCGCCTTGCGGCAATCGAGTGTGGTGACGCCGCGTGATTCCAGGTCGCGCAGGCCGTCGAGAATGGCGTTCAGGTCCTGGTGCATCAGGCGGAAAAATTTGCGGCGGATCAGGAATCCAAAACGGGCGAAGGCTGCCAATGCCGATGGCTCAAAAAACTTTCCTTCGCAGGAGTGCTTTAGCTCGCGTCCTCGCTCGATGATTCGGGCGGTAAACAGTGAATTCAGATTATTGGCGCGATTGGCGTCGGAAAGCAAATCGTTCAAGGGTGTCAGCCACTCGGGTTGGGTGCCTTCAATTGCACCCAGCACCGGTCGCAGCGCCTGGGCGACAGTTTGAAAACTGAGATCGGAATCGCTGACATCAGACGCAGCGCGCTGCGAGAAGAACTGGACTGATAGAAAGTCAACCTTGTCGCGATCAAATTCTGCGTGCTGCTTCTTGCCGAGGTGGTGAAGCAGGAGTTGCTGCAAGGTGTCACCATCCATTGGCCCCGAATTTTGGAGAAACTGTCGAAGTTGATGAGGGTGAATGCGATCGTCCATGGCGGCGACCCAGTTCTCGGCGTTGGCAATGGCCTCGGCGGACGGCGTTTCCAACGCTTCTTCCAGTTCCCGGCAGGGCTGCGTCTCAATGACCGATTCGCGGGCTAGGGCAGAATAGATCGGATAGAGACTGCGCAGGCTTGGCCAGGCGGCGGAACTGCTCGCACTCGAGACGGTCATACTTCCAAGGTCCTTACTTCCGAGCTTTTGTCTTTGCGCCGGGGAAGGCGATGACGTCGCAGAAGGCGCACAAAG
>WNFE01004803.1_pt1 | contig 14114 bp, 6 predicted proteins | sample 5400451 | NCBI WGS metagenome assembly WNFE01 (sample SAMN13153344, study PRJNA577476) | soil metagenome | isolation source: 200 cm saprolite under Douglas fir tree site 2 hole 2 | place: USA:California | collected 2015-04-18 | reverse complement strand
CGACTTCTGTCTCGAAGAGAAGCCATGAGGATTTGCGGGATGGGCTTGCTCGCCACGCCATTGGCCACATTGGCGAGCTGCCGCAGCGGTGGTGAAAAGTCTTTCATCGAACCCGTAGGTGCGCCCTACGAAGGAACCGATGAACAACTTCTCGATGAGATTCAGCGCGCCGCCTTTAATTTTTTCTGGGACGAAGCGAGCCCGAACATCGGCCAGGTAAAAGATCGTGCGTTGGCCAATGGGAACGATTCGCGAAAGATGTCAAGCATCGCCGCCACCGGTTTTGGCCTGACCAGCCTGTGTATTGGCGATCAGCGCGAATACCGCAAACACGCCGAGATTCTGGAAAGAGTGCGCAAGACGCTAAAATTTCTCGCCAACGATTTGCCCAACGAACACGGATTTTTTTATCACTTCATCCACATGGATAGCGGGAAGCGCTGGGAAAAATGCGAGCTTTCCTCCATTGACTCATCTCTTTTGTATTGCGGTGTGCTGACCGCGCGGCAATATTTTGCCGACCAGGAGATTAAAGACCTGGCGGCGAAAATTTATGAACGCGTGGATTGGCCGTGGATGTTGAATGGGGGAAAGACTTTTTCGATGGGCTGGCATCCCGAATCCGGTTTTCTCAACGCGCGATGGGAACACTTCTGCGAGTTGATGATGATTTATCTTCTTGCGATCGGTTCGCCTACTCATCCGGTGTCTGCCGATGCGTGGAATGCCTGGACACGCCCGAAGATAAAATACCAGGGGATCGAATACATCTCGGGCAACGACCCGATTTTCACGCATCAGTATTCGCACGCGTGGTTTGATTTCCGGAACAAGCGTGACGCTTACGCGGATTATTTTGAGAATTCCGTGAAGGCCACGAAAGCTCACAAACTTTTTTGCTTGTCCTTGCACGACCGTTTTCCCGACTACGGAGAGAATCTCTGGGGAATCAGTGCTTCGGACTACGTGAAAGGCTATACCGCGTGGGGCGGCCCGCCGCCGCAGGGGCCCATCGATGGAAGCATCGTGCCTTGCGCGACAGGTGGCTCGCTTCCGTTTCTCTTCGACGACTGCGTGCGAGTCCTGCGAAATCTCCGCGGCCGGTACGCTGGCAAGGTCTGGAAGAAATACGGCTTTGTAGATGCGTTCAATCCACTTACAGGATGGTATGACGCGGACGCGCTGGGCATTGATCTCGGCATCACCATGCTGATGGCGGAGAACCACCGCACGCAGTTCGTCTGGAACATGTTCATGAAGAACCCCGAAGTACAAGCCGCGATGCAGAAGGCGGGATTTCATGCCGGTTGAGCATAGTTCGATGATGGATGTGCTTTGAAGAAATATACTCGTCGGACTCAAGAGCGATCCTTCGTCGCGATGCTCCTCACGACAGGAATCCTCATCGGATTCCCGGTTAACAGTAACTGATCCCCCTCCCCGCGTTTTTCATAAGTGTTGCATCTAAAGGATTTAGCGTTCCACGTAAGTGCCTTAGAATCAACAATTACGGGCACCTTCTATAAGTGTTGATTCTAAAGAAGATACGGGACACTCGTGCCTATACGTCTCCACCAGCATCTCATCCCAAAAGCAAAGCTAGTATAACATATTTACATGATTTGTCAATTACTAGTTGTAAGTGTTTTGTTTGCTTTGAGATAGCGAAGACAGGTTCTCGGGGCTGTATTTAGGAAGGCGAGAAGAGGTGGACTGACGGTTTCAAGGGCATCTTGAAAGGCGGAGTGCACACTTGGCATCGGCGTTCTCTGGGTCAATGACGAGCGCTCGACGAAAAAACTGTGCGGCCCGGTCTAATTCGCCAAGTTCCTGCCACAACTTGCCAAATTGGATAAGGTTTTCGATGCTGAGATTCGCGCCGGGTCTATCCAGGTCTTGCAGTGCGCGTATTGCTCCCCTCCTGTTTCCCGTTTCGGCAAGTGATTTTGCCCAGGCAACACCGAGTTGCGGATCTTGTCCTGCCCGGTCCGCAATAGGAGCTATGGTCCGTGCTGCCTTCGCGTAGTCCTTTGTCGCGAAATAGGCCAGCCCAAGGACTGCTCGCGCATGGGCATCGGCGGGGCTCTGCGCAACAACTTTCGAGAGCAGATGGCTGGCTTCCGCAGGCTGACCCGCAAAAAAAGCGGCGAGTCCCAGATTGCGCCGCAGGCCGGGAATTGCCAAGTCCCATCGCGCCGCCTCATGGTAGTGATTGAAAGCCTCTTGATATTTCTCCTGCAATGCCTCCGCAGTGGCAAGGTCATTGAAAGAGGCCCCAAGAACCTCTCCGAGATGTTTTTCTGTCTTTCCTTTAATGCCGGACGGGGAACGGACCGCCGCCGACGTCTTTGAAAGCGAATCTTCCTTAGGCAGAGAATCCTTCTTCGACAGTGGGGAGAAGTAGAGCTGACGACCGGAATCGGACTCAGGAACAAACGGGGCAGCGGATCCGCCGCCCTGCTCCTCGTTCTTTCCGTCGATGGCGTCAAGAGATTTTCGGGCTTCGACCAAGTTTTGCGCCTGGAGTTCCCGCGCCTTATTCAGCAATTCTTCGGCTTCTTTTGTCCTTCCCGAAGCCATCAGAAGCCTACCCAGGCCGGTGTAAGCCTTGCGAACTTCAAAATGGTCCCGGAGGTCGCCATTCTTGGCCAGGGCGATAGCTTTACGAAAAAACGCTTCGGCGATACGGTTGGCACCGCGCTTCTGTGCATTCAGGCCGAGAAGCACCCAGGTTTCCGGCACAGAAGGCTTTACCTCGGATGCCAGATGCAGGTATTGGTCTGATTCTTTGTAGTTTCTTGCGGTCGAAGCAAGAGAGCCAAGCATATAATTGGCCTCAAAGTGGCGGGGATTGAGTTGCAACTCGGCGCGCAGGTGCGAATAGACTTCAGGACTAGCGTTCCAGGCACTTGCTTGTATTGAAGTTAGTGCCCAAAAGTAGTGCGCATTTGGCGTGGCGGGATCGAGAAGCAGCGCTTTTTGAAATTCCATTTCGGCTTCTTGCTGGAGAGCCTGCTCTTGATATGCCCTCCCCACAAGTACGCGGGACCACCCAAAATCGCCCGTGAGAGCTAAGAACTGGGAAAAAGTCTCTGCGGCTTTTTGCTTTTCGCCCATCCCGAGTTGAGCGGAGCCGAGTCCGTATAAAGACTGGGCGTCCCGCTTGACCTCGAGAGCGCGGCTCAGAGCCGTGGCAGCGCCGCCATAATCCCGGCTTCGTAGCAAGGCTTCTCCCTTTATATTCCAGGCAAGGGCGTTCTGAGGATCCATTTGTGTGGCTGTGGCAGCCTGTTTCACGGCGTCGGAAGGTTTCTTGGCATAGAGGCTCACGATAGCAACCTCAACGCGCGTTTCCGCCGCATCCTCGAACTCAAGCGATTCCCCGCACAGCCTTATGGCTTCGTCGTACGCCTTCTGGTCAAGCCGGAGCTTTGCCATCTCTACTAAGGCAAGGGCGATCACCCTTTGGCTGGTGAGGCCAATGGCAGCAACATCGCCCGACTTGCGCGCCTCCATCGCTGCGTCCAGGCGCTGCGAAAGACCATCGGCAGCGGCCCGAGGGGCTTGCGTACCCTGCACCGTTTGCGAATGGGAAGTTGCCGATGCGCAGAAGAGAAGGAGCGAGAGGTAGCAAACCAGAACACGTCTCGATGAGCGTGGATATTCTGTAGATATCCGCCTCCCGGAGCCGCACAGCCCCGCCGCAGGAAGCGTAGCACACGCTGCAAAGAGAAAACGCAAGCCGCTACACCCCATCATGGAAAAGGCCGCCTCCTTCAGGACAGCAACTGCGCCTCCACTACGCAGTTATGCCCGAAAAAGCGGCCTTTTTCTACTTCCTAATGAACCTCTCCGCTAAAAACTCAGCCGCGCTTGGAACTCGATCACGCGACCAGCCAATGCTCCACTGGCCTGTCCAAAATGCGTATCGTTGATGGACACATTGTTGGAATTGCGCGCGAACGGAATCAGATTGAGCTTGTTGAAGAGGTTAAAGAAATTGGCGCGCAAGTCCAGCTTCGCATTTTCACCTCTGAAGAAGGGTACGGACGTGGACTTGGCCAGACTCATGTCAACAGACTGAAATCTCGGCCCGCGGAATGAATTGCGGTGAATGAACGGAGGGCCTGTGGTGCAGATATCGAAGTACGGCGTTCCCGCGATCGGGCCATTCGCCGCCTTGCAATTTCCACCGGACACGATGCCGGGGAAGTTGCCGTTGACCTGCTTGAATGTATCAGTGCTGAAGTTACTCTTTGCTCCGCCGAGGTAGGCCGCTGGGAGCGCCGGGCAGAGTGTGCCACCAGCGGGAATCGGCGGGCAGTTATTGTTCTCAATCGGCGACCAGGGAAAGCCACTATGGAATTGGTAAGTTCCATCCACATGCCAGCCTCCAAAGGCTCTCCCGACGAAATCATGACGGTTCTTTAGAAGCGGGATGTCGTAGAGTGCGGTGAACAGCATATTGTGGGTCACATCGAAATCGGACGGACCATAGTCGTAGGTCTGATTAATCGGATAGAAAGGATCCCTGTTCCCTCCGGCTCCTTCCCAAGAGCCACCGTCCATGCTGCGGCTAAATTGGTATTTGCCGAAGAACTGGAATCCATGCGAAAACCGCTTGGTCGCACTGACATTCAGGGCATTGAAGTGGCCATTGACGTCCGTTGTCGGAAAATAGACAGGGGACAATATCGGGTTGACTTGGGGATATACCCGGTTAAGGCCAACGATCCTCAGCATCTTACGGCTCTGGCTGCCCTGGTAACCAACCGTCAAAAGGAAACCTGCCGGCAGCTCGTGCTGCACCTCCGTTGAATACAGGAATACATACGGAGTGCGGGTGCTCTGAGGGGCGCCCCAGACCTCCACGGTGCCGCCGAGCGGCAGGCCCGTGGCCGGATTGAAAGTGGGTGGGATAGCCGGATTGGCAGGCCAGCTCAGCGGATTGTTGGTTTTCCCCTCAGTCACAACAATAAAGTTGCCATTCGGTGTGGGATAAAACGGTCCTTGGCCCCATGGGTTGGCAGCAAAGTCCGCAGGGCTCATGGCGCAGCAGAAACCTTCCCGGAACAAGTAAGGAGGGTTCACACGGCTGATGCCTGTCATCGTATCTGTGATGCGGTTGTAGGCCACCCCGAACCCGCCCCGAATGACGGTCTTATTCATGAACTTCGATGGGGTCCAGGCAAACCCCAGGCGCGGCGCAAAGTTATTCCTGTCGGCAGGGTATAGAGACCCGCCCACCTTCAACGTGGCAGTCTGGAGTGGGTTGGGACCGGAGCCCAGGATAAGATTGCTTTGGCGTCCGAATTTCTCCGAGAGCGGAGCGAAGTATTCATAACGTAATCCCACGTTGAGCGTAAAATTTGGCCGCACCTTAATGTCATCCTGGCCAAAGAAGGAATAGTCGTGCTGGCGGTAATATTTGTGTACGTCAGTGGGCGCGCCCGTTAGGGGATTAACATTGATTCCCTCGTAGATGGGCGTGCCATCCACAAAGTTCCAGATGGCATGGGCAACGTAGACGGGACGCGCGGCCCCAAATTCATAGTCGTGGTTATCCTGGTTCAAGGTAACAACACCACCGGCCTTGAAACCGTGGCGTCCCAGCAGCTTGCTAAGCGTGTCACGGAATTCGTACTGATTCTGCGCGAACATACCCGGCGAGTTTGTCCCCTGGTTGGCGCCGAACTTTATGCGGTCACCCGGGACCTGTTCCACTTCCCAGCGTGGCAAATTCCATGCCACGTTTGGGTTGCTGGCTAGCTGGTTGGCAAAGAGCCGCGTCCAATTCAGACGCGCCTCATTCATCATTGTCGAGGAGAGAGTGTGGTTCCAGATCAGCGCGACATACTTGTTCCGCGGGTCGAAGGTCAGGTCCGCCATCGGACGGCCATTGGCACCGAGGTCGCCTCCCAAGCTGTTCAGAGGCGTGATATAGAAGCTGACAGCAAACAAATCCTTTGCCCGAGTGTAGTCCACGCGAGCGTTATACTGATTTCCGCTCGATTGAGTCGGCGCAAACGTAATGACTTTCTGCAGATCAGCCACGCCGTCGAGCCCACAACCAGTTGTATTCCCGTTGAAGAAATCCGCGTATTGGCCGTAACTCATGGTGCAACTTCCGAGGGCGGCCGAACCCACGTCCACCCCCCCACTAACTACCTGACAACGGGTAGGATTGCCGTAGCCTACCCCATTGAAATCTGAGCAACTCGGGGTCAATACTTGCAAAATTCTTGGCTGAGATCCTTTGGCCGCGAAAAAATCGCCAATGACGGTACCGCTGCGATTCGCAGAGATCCACTGCTGCAGGGCTGAGCTCTCCACATACTGAGCGCCTGAAATCTGCATGTCGGTCGAGCGGTTTCCTTCATAGGAGAAGAAGAAAAACATCTTGTCCTTCATGATTGGGCCGCCGAGACTTCCTCCAAATTGACGCAGATTTTGATGAACCCTTTGCGGAGCCTGACCGTCCGGGCCGCCCCACTTGTTGAAGGCGTTCAAGCCGGGAGAGTCATCCTTGAAAAAACCACTGCCGTGGAATTGGTTAGTGCCGTTCTTGGATACAACCTTGACCTGCGCGCCGGTGTTCCGGCCGTCTTCGGCCGTGTAGCTATTCGCAACTACCGTCAACTCCTGAATCGATTCCTGGTTAGGCGTCACGATGGCCGCACCGCCCCAGGTCAGGCTATTAACGCTCGTGCCGTCAATAGTGAAATTATTGCCGCTGTTTCGTTGGCCATTCGCGGTAACTTGCACCTGATTTTCGACGGAGAAGATGGAAGAGTTGGACCCGCCTGGGCCGCCAGAGTTCGGCAAGTTCGCAGCGGTGCCGTTCGCGGCGCGTGCACCGTCACCGAAAACGCCGGGTGCCAACCGCAGTAATTCGTACGGATCGCGACCAGTTTGGGGAAGGCGTTCGAACTGCTGGGAGGAAATCGTTGTGGAGAGGCTAGCATCTTCTGTCTGAAGCGTCGGGAGAGTATCTCCGTTAACTGTCACCTTCTCTGTAACGGCACCGATCTGCAAAGTGATATCTAGTCCGCGGGGCCCTTCGGCGGTGACAGCAACATCTTTCGTAATGGAACTCTTAAAACCTGCGGCATCAACCGTCACTGTATAGGCGCCCGGCCCGAGTTCAGAGACTCTGTAGAAGCCTTCGGCCGAGGCGACTGTGTCGCGGACGATGCCGGTATCCTGGTTCGCGACGGTGACTTTGGCGCCGGCGACAACTCCACCTTTGGAGTCCAGCACTGTGCCCTGGATGCTGGCCTTGAATTGCGCTTGGGCCGCCGCGGCAAAAAACACGCCGCAAACCAGCAACAAGGTTACCCGCGTAAAAAGTTTGGATAGGCTCATGAGTCGCTCCTTCACCCCAAAGAGAAATTGCGAAAGGCCTCGAACCTCTCAGCTAAATCGGTTCACTAACATTTGCCGGGGAGTTTAGCCAGCGAAAATTCGGTTGTCAACGATTATTAATTTTCATGCGGGGGTGCTGGAACGGGAGCGAAATGTCGCTGCAAGGTGGTCTTTTTAATTCCAGGAGCTACTCGCGAAACCAGCGGTAACCGGTGCGCTGTTCGTCGGCGGCTTTTTTCAGCAACTCCATGCTGCGCCGCCGGTCGTAATGCCCGACAGCGGTCAGGACGCCATTGAGCAGACACATAGGCGCGGCGTAGGAGGCGCCAAACGACGGCGTCTCCACGGAAGCAATGAAGCACTCATTGGCAAAGCGAGCGATGGGGGAGACTAGCGTGTCTGCTATGCCGATACAGTAGGCGCCGTTGACGCGTGCTTGACGCAGGCCCTCGACGGTCATGCGCAAGCCACGGCGAAAACTCATGGCTATCAGCAAGTCACCTTTGCCGGAGGAACTGCACAGGTGAGCCGCCTCACCGGACGACGTCGCAGGCAGTGCCAGGAATCCCAGCAAAATCAAATGATAGTGAAGGAAGCCGACCAGGTTGGCGGCGAGATCGCCGCCTAAGATAATGATGCGTCTCGCGCGATGAATCCTTTTTGCCACTGCTGCGAGTCGATCAGTGTCCAGCGCGTTGCGAAACTTCTGCAGATTCCGGACGTCAATGTCCACGGCCTCGCGGACGTGCGCGGAGAGGTCCGAGCTTTTGGCCTTGCTGGTTTCCATGGTGTCGAGGGATGTGGCCTGCGAAACGGAAAGCTCATGCAAGTAATGCTGAAACTCCCGGTAGCTGCCAAAGCCCATTTTCATGGCTACACGCAGCGCCGTCGCGGGATCGACCTTCAGCTCATGCGCCAACTCGCGGACGTTAAGAAGTACATAGTGGCGGGGATTTTCGAGCACGGGTCGAAACAGTTCCTGGCGCTTGGGACTGAGCAAGCCGAAGGTCTTGGCGAGATCAGGCGGGTTTGCCTGTGAGCCCAGCGAGTTGCGCTTTCTTGGCATGTGGCTGCACTTTTATCGCATTAACCGTGAGGTGTCAAACGCTCGCAACACCAGATGCATACAATACCAGAGCATGTCACTGGAAGTGAAACATTTGTTGCATTTGGTACCACGAATCGTGGTACTTGTGAAATATGCTTGACACGCTGCTCGAAAGTCCTTAAAGTGCTGCAACATAATAGGGGTTTGTTACCGCGCATCACTTGTTGCAGATGAGTGTTAGCTCGTACAGTAAGGCGCAACAGTTGGTGCAGACGGTCGACAAGAGTCGGACAACTCCGTACCAGGAGGTTGCATATGCGGCGTTCAGGGTGGTGGGTTCTCGCAAGTTCCTTGCTTTCTTCAAGCCGACGAAAGTGCTTCTTTTCGGTTCTTGTTTGGCTCGTCTTTGGCGTTGGCGCGTTCACGCCAGCTGGGCGTGCACAAACCACGTCGACGATTGAAGGCAGCGTCACGGATCGCCAGGGGTTGGCGGTCGCTGGAGCCGAGGTGCGTCTCGCCGGCGACACGGTTGGTTTTGACAAGACAACCGTAACCGACGGCAGCGGCAATTATCAGTTAGGGGCAGTTCCGGCGGGAACCTACAAGCTGACCGTCTCGCACTCCGGGTTCGGCACAAAGGCTTTTAAAAGCCTCGAGATTACGCTGAACCGCACTCTTAGATTTGACGTCATTTTGGAAGTCACCAGCGTGAAAGAGGTAGTGGAGGTATACGCTGCGCCGCCGCTCCTGGAGACGAGTTCTTCGTCAGAGGGTGTGACCATCACTCCGCAGCAGATCGTTGACATGCCGCTTAACGGACGAAACTACCTGGATCTTATGCAACTCGTTCCGGGAGTTGCGATCAACCGGCAAGCCGATCTCAAGAGCGACAACGCCACGCCCGTTCTCGGCGAGCGCGCCAACAACACGGGGTTCCTCATCGATGGTCTGTCTAACCAGAATGAGGTAGATGGCGGCCCTGCCGCGCAGTTCAACCAGGACACCATCGCCGAATTCCAGGTCCTCACCACCGGCTACAAAGCTGAGTTTGGCCATGCCTCCGGGGGCGTCGTCAATGTCATCACCAAGTCTGGTTCAAACGACATACACGGCCTGGCCTCCGCCTACCATCGAAACAACGCGTTCGACAGTTCGGACATTTCCGGAAAGAGCGTGCCCTACCTGTTGCGGTGGGACTATGACCTCGCCGGTGGTGGCGCCATGGTCCGTGACAAGGCTTTCTGGTTCGGCTCAGCGGAAGGCATTCACGAAAACCGGCAGTTGAATTTCGTGCCTCCCGCCAATACGCCGCAATTCCTTATTAATACGGAAGAGGCCTTCAACGAGCCGACGACAGATCGTGAAGTTCGCTTGTTTACCAAACTCGACCAAGTTTTTCACAATCACCATCTCACTGAGCAGATGAACTACACAAATCGGCATGTCAACAGCATAAATCCACTCTCTGCGTCTACGTCTCACGAGCCGACTCTTACCAGCCCTGCACACCCTCAAGCCGGTCCCAACACGCTCTTCAATCTGTTCAGCGCGTACCGTACTTTTGCAATATTCGGCGATCAAGGCCAGTTCAGCTATGGCGCTACATTCACACCCTCTACTCTGGAGCAGAAATACGGTACCTTCGGCGCCAGCCTTGCGAAGACTCTCAATCGCCATACTCTCAAATTCGGGTGGGACTATGAACGAACTCGGGTGGATGGCGTGGAAGGGAACCTCCAGAATGATCAGCTTTTCGCTACGCAAGCCGACTACCAGCAGTTCGGCCCCGTCGATGCCGGATTCTTCCTCCTCCTGACGGTCGGCGGCCTCACGCCGCAAGCTAACCAGATCAAGCTGCGAAACAACTACAACGGACTGTTCATCCAAGACGACTGGAAAGTCACACATGCGTTGACATTGAATGGAGGGCTGCGCTGGGATTACGATTCCGCCTTCAACAAGAAAGACAACGTCTCTCCCCGCGTCGGTTTTGCCTGGTCCGCCACTTCCAAGACAGTTGTACGCGGCAGCTTCGGCCTCTTCTACGATCATTTCCGCCTCGGTCTTGTGCGCGACATTCCCGGTTTTGGCGGGGCGGATATCCGCGAGAGCCAGCCGCTTTCCTTCCCGCGCCTCTTCTACGGCATACCGACGATCGCTCCGGCGCTCTTTGGGGTGTGTCTCTCACAGACCGAAACGGACGCGCAGCTACAAACGCAGCCTGACGTTTGCATACCAGCAAATGCCTTCTTCCCCGGGTCCCCTCCTTTCCCCTCAAAATTCGGCGTCGACCACCTCAATAATCTGGGGCCCACTCCAATTCCGGCAAATTCGGTCGTGAATATCAACAACATTCAACAGTTGTCCGGTCTGACTCCGGCCGCTTTCCTCACCGCTGCCGACGCGGCGATCGGTGCGCCCAGCAATTTTTGGGAATGGGGCCCCTTTGGGGCTCTCTCGTTCAACGTTTTCCAGCCCGGCAACTTCCCGGTAACCATCGATCCGAGCTTTGCCACTCCTTATACGCGCAGCTACACTCTTGGCGTTCAGCGCCAAGTCGGCAACGATTGGGTCTTCAGCATCGACTACTACCACAAAGACATCCAGAACATCCTCGGTGTGCGTGAGACCAATCTTCCCTTTGCGGCGCGCATCGACAATAGCGGCGGCGGGATCACACAAGTGAATGGCTTCGGTCCGTGGTATGGTGGCACCTACAACGGCGGAGTTTTTTCCTTCCAGAAACGCATGAGCGTACACTTTACACTGGGCGGCAGCTACTCCTACGTTTCCGAGAACGACGATGCACTCAACTCCAATCTCGGCACCAGCGCCATCGGCGGTGGCAATGGCTTTCCAACCGATAGTTTTCGTGGTGTCCCTCCGGTCGTTACCGATCCGGGCACTGTTGACCCCAAGACAGGCGCGGTGACCTGCCCGAGCAAGACGAACGCTAACGCAGCGTTCGTCGCTTGCAACGGGAATTTCGTCCCGCAAGCCGGAAAGTTCTACAACGGCGCAACACTCGATAATGGCCCTTCTGACTTTGCACTGCGCCACACCTTCGAGGCCCATGGGCTTGTGCAACTCCCCTGGAAGATTCAGTTCAGCAGCCTTTTCCGCGCGCAGAGCGGTTTCCACTATACGCAGGGTGGCCTTGTGCCCCTTGATCAGGACGGTAACAATAACTTTAACGGCAGGGACCTGAAGACAGGCCGCAACGCCTTTACCGCCCCCAGGTTTGTGAACATGGATATGCGCATCGCGAAAACATTCCGTATCAACGAGCGCGTCAGGGCCCAAGCCCTCTTTGAATTCTTCAACCTATTTAATGGCGCAAATCCGGCTGCGGTGAATTTTAATCAGAATCACACACCCCGGCTGCCAGGAGAACCCATTTTCGGAACGGTGTCCCAGACTCTGCCGGGCCGCGAAGGGCAGGTTGGCCTGCGGATCGAATTCTGAGTCGAATCGGCTAGACGGAAGGGCAAAGATGCGGAGATCGATAGTCGCGGCATGTTCGGCAGCTCTGCTACTGGGCCCGGCGCTCGGCAATGCCCAACTGCAAAATCGACAAAAGCAGAAACCTGCCGCAACACCGGCGGTCACAACTCCCGCGGCGAAGCTGCAGGGGCTCGACGGCCTTGCTGATCAGGCCATGAAAGAATGGAAGGTGCCGGGCGTGGCCATTGCTGTTGTGCAGGACGGCAAAGTAATTTACGCCAAGGGCTACGGGTACCGCGACGTCGAGAAGAAGCTTCCTGTCACGACCGGGACGCTCTTTCCCATCGGCTCTATCACCAAATCTTTTACAGCGCTGACATTTGCGATTCTAAAGGACGAAGGCAAGGCCGATTGGGACCAGCCAGTCCGGAAGTATTTGCCCGAGTTTGAGATGAATGATGTGGTGGCCAGCGAGCGCGCCACGCCCCGCGATCTTTTCTCACATCGCACTGGGTTGCCACGGCACGATCTGGTTTGGTATTCGTCTGATTTCAGCCGCGAGGATATGGTCGGCCGGCTTCGGTACCTTAAGCCCAACAAGAGTTTTCGAAGCGCCTACCAATACAACAATCTCACCATCATGACCATGGGCTATTTGGAAGGGAAGCTCACAGGACTGGGATGGGAGGGTGCTATCCGGCAGCGAATCTTCGGACCGCTGGGCATGACGCATTCCAATTTATCCGTCGGAGAAATTGAAAAGACCGACGATCACGCACTTCCTTACGAGATGAGGAAAGACATAGTGACCAAGGTCCCGTATCACGGCATCGATGCCATCGGCCCGGCAGGCTCAATCAACTCGGGTATCGATGATATGTCGCACTACCTGACGTTTCAGCTCGGCGACGGCAAGTACGGAGACAAGCGTGTCGTTTCGGAAAGCAATCTGCGCGAAATGCACAGCCCGCAAACCGCGATACCCGATCCACCGCCGGCGTTCAGCTTGCCCGGATTGGGGCACTTCAGCTATGGCCTGGCTTGGGTTGTGACTTCGTATCGCGGCCACAATCTGGTGTGGCACAACGGCGGCATCGACGGCTTCTACGCGCTACTCTCGATGCTCCCCGATGACCATATGGGGGTGGTAGTGCTCACCAACCTGCCCCATGGACAAACACCGGAAGTCCTTGCCTACAACGTCTATGATCGCCTGCTCGGCCTTGATCCGCTGCCGTGGTTCGATCGCTTCAAAGAGCTGGAAGCGAAAGGGAAGCAGGAAGAGGAAGAAGGGAAGAAGAACAAACCGACGGACCGCAAGACGGGCACGCACCCATCACACAATCTTTCCGAATATGCAGGTGAATACGAAAATCCCGGCTACGGGAAGATTCGCGTGAGTCAGAAAGGTGACTCTCTCGAGCTAACTGTGAATAAACTGGGGCCTTGGCTGCTTGAGAACTATCACTACGATATATTCCAAGTACCTGAAGATTCGGACAGCGTCGCTGCGGGCGAAAAATTTCAGTTTGAAATGAACAAGAAGGGAGACATTGATCGTGTCTCCGCTCCCTTGGAACCCAGTCTTGGGGAGGACATCGTCTTCACTCGCGCACCCGAGAAAATCGCGATCGATGTCTTGCAGAGCCTCAGTGGAGAGTACATGTTAAACGGCCAGGCCGTGAGCGTGGCTCATATTGACGGTACGCTTCGCCTTACGGTACCCGGCCAGCCGCAATACGAGCTGGTGCCCACAAAGGGCCTGTCATTCGACGTGAAAGGTTTGCCGGGCTTCAGTATCGAATTTCACAAAGACGCTTCGGGAAAAATCTCCGAAGCTGTGTTCAATCAGCCGAACGGCGTCTTTCGCGCGGCGCGAAAATAGAAAGGACCATGGTTGCATGGCCGAAGGTTGAGTGTTCGTGCCTTCGCGTGCGGCCGATTGGTGGCAATTTTTGAAAATAGAAACTCTGATCCTTCGCGAAATTCATGTTCGTCTCAAATCTTCCTTTGAGACCAGCTTTGGCAAAATCTGGGAACGCCGCATTTTGCTGGTGGAAGTCTGTTCCGAAGGCCTTTCCGGCTGGGGCGAAGTCACCGCTGGCGAAGGTCCGTTCTACAATCCAGAAACCACCGATACTTCCTGGTCCGTCTTCAACGGCTTTGTGGCTCCGCTGGCTATTGGGAAAAATATAGAGGGGCCTGACGATCTGCCAGCCCTATTGCAGCCAATTCGCGGTCACGAAATGACCAAAGC
>WNFE01002277.1_pt1 | contig 14119 bp, 28 predicted proteins | sample 5400451 | NCBI WGS metagenome assembly WNFE01 (sample SAMN13153344, study PRJNA577476) | soil metagenome | isolation source: 200 cm saprolite under Douglas fir tree site 2 hole 2 | place: USA:California | collected 2015-04-18 | reverse complement strand
GCGCGCGCGCTGAGAGTCACTCTCACTTCCCTGTCGGCCCGGAGGCGCCGCAAGCGACCTATAAGGGCGCGCGCTTATAAAGCATTGCTGGTGGAGTTTAACGTCTCAGCGTGGCGTACAGGACCGGCTAGAGGGTAAGATCGTTTAGAGACTCGGACCACTTCCCATACGATTTTCACCATTGCTGTGATACAATCGTGATATGCGCAGAGAGCGGATTCGCCACGGCAACAATAATAAAGGTGGGCGGGCTCATTGTATTGCGTGTAAGGGACATCGCGATCTAGTTGGGCCATTTTCCCGGCGCGGGATATGTAGCGATTGTGCTATGTGTCACCAGGTGGCGATGTGGTTGGGAATGACTCATGTGTATTACACGATTGAGTCGATTAACAATGGTGTCAAGTTGTCTTATACTGGGCCGGTAATCAAAGCGGCTTAGTTCCTATTCTGCCCGAAACGAAAGGGAAAGTGGCAGAAATGACCCGAGTTACTCCACAGGAAGCGCAGGCAAAGTGGGTCAACCGCTTGTCTGCCTCCACTGCTGACATTCAGTCCGGCATCAACAAGGTCACCGAATCACCCGGTGTGGCAGCCGTCCGGTCATTCCAGAAGTACCAGAACAACACTCAGGCAGCGTTCCCGAAGTGGCGCGACCGTACCGGCGCCGTCGGCGTACAGGAATGGAAAGATGCCGCCATTGCCGGCGTTTCCCGGGTTGCGCAGGGCGCACAGGCCAAGCAACAGAAGTACGGCACGTTCGCACAGCAGTTTTTTCCGCATCTCGACGCCGGTATCGCCAAGGTTAAGGCAATGCCCAACGACACGTTCGAGGCGCGTGTTCAGCGGTCCGTTGCCATGATGCGGCACAACGCCCAGTTCCGCCGTACACCCGGAATGTGACAACAGTCACCTGATACTAAACCGGAAAGGTGACAAGTCATGACCGCAGTTGAAATCGTCGGAGGTCGCGCCGTCAACCCCGGTGCCGGACCCGCCGCACTCACAGCCAACACAGGCGGAACGTTCACAGTCCGCAACACTGGCCTCGGAACCAAGATTCATCTCGACGGACTATGGTATTCCGGCGCCGCAGCCGGATTCGTCCGTGTCCGCTCGCCACGCCTGCATGACAACGTGCAGGGCATCAAGTACAAGACTCAGGGCGGCCGAACCGCGGACCTGATGGGATACCGGCCCCGCACAAGTCTCATCCCGCAGGACGTGCTGACCGTCGAAATCGGCGGCGGTGCAGCCGAAACAGATGACGCATTCCTGCAACTCTACTATGATGATCTGCCTGGTTCCAACGGCCGGTGGTCAACCTGGGAGCAGATCTATCCCAGGATCGTTGACCTCGTCACCGTTGAAGTCAGTATCACGGCAGCCGCCACACTCGGAGACTGGTCAGCAGGGACAGCCCTCAACGCTACCAACGACCTCTTGAAGGCCAACACGGACTACGCCTGGCTCGGGTACACCAGCGCTCTTCCCGTGGGCGCCATCGCACTCCAGGGGCCGGACCTTGGCGGCCTGAAAGCTGGCGGCCCCGGGGCCAACAACATCATCGACAACCGCGAGTACTTCATCAATCTCGACCAGGCCATTCCTGACCCGTACATTCCCGTCATCAACTCGGCCAACAAGGGCGGCACGCTCGCATTTCAGGCAGACTCATCCGCCGGGGCAGCGAACCTCACTGATTTCGTATTCGCCGAACTCGCACCGGGCATGTAACCAGTCGTGGGCATAGAAATACAGGCACCCCCGCCAGTACCCGTAGCAGTCGGAACAGGTGCCGGTGCTGCCGCCGTGCAGGAAACACCGTCAACACCTGCGTCGGCAACCGCTGCTGCTAACACGGCAGTCGTCGTCAACATTGCCGCCGTTGCCGGTCAGACAATCCGCATCACTCACTTGTCGGCATCCTACAGCGGGGCACCGGCAGGCGGAAACATTAACGTTGTCGTCAACGCTGTGACCATATTCCAGCTAGACATAGCAGGAATAGACCTGCAAGTCATACCGCTACCCCCGGGCGGAATTATCTGCGCCGCAGGATTCGCGGCAGCGGTAACCCTGGCGGCAGGTGGCGTTGGCGTTATCGGTAAGCTCAACGTTGCATCTATCTACGGACCGTGACTATGTCGGTAATCTGGCCAGAAACGGTACAAGAAGAAATAGCTGACGAACAACAGCGATTCGCTACCCGGTCCGACATAGGCGACACTCGGGGCGTAATACAGCGTTTGCTCGCATACCTGGGCGGAAACCCGGTAACGTACTTCAACCGCACCTCGGTCAGCAACGTTGATTTTCAGCGGTTGCCTGACGAATCACGCGCAATGCAGGCAGTGCTGCAAGTGACGGTAGCTCCAATAATCTACCGCACTGATGGTACCAATCCTGGCGGTGCCACTGAGCAGATACTTACCGTGGGGACGATAATTACGCTTACCGGGCAGCCGAGCATAAAAGGATTCGTATTCGCTGCGTCCGGTGCAGCCGCCGCGTCGGTCGCTATCAACTATTACGACTGAAACGTTATGGACCACACGCTGACCCTTGTGTCAATCACAGGCGGCGCCCTGGTCATAGTCGCTGCACTGTGGCGGATAGGCACAAGCCTGATCCGCCTTGTTCGCCGTGCCGATAAGCTAATGTCAGAGCATGAATTCCTGCTCAAATCGGCTAAGGACAACTCGGCTGCAATACTGAAACTAAACCGGCGCCTAGACCGTATGGCCGGAAACAATGGATAGACTATATTATCTGTCGGTTATGACACCTGCCGGGACAGCCATAGCGGCACCGCTGACAACTGCCTTTCCGCTTGAAGATGCTAAACTAAAGCGTCTCGCTATAACCATCCCTGACGGCCATAGCGGATTCACTGGAATACGAATTCTGCGTGGCAGTCAGCAAATCATGCCATGGTCTAATAATCAGTACATTGTGGCCAACAACCGGACCATACCAATTGACTATGATGACGAGATAACATCATCCGGCCTGGGCATCGTAACCTATAACACTGATATATTTGATCACACTTTCTACATAGAGGTAGTAATAGAAGACTTGCCGTTGACGCCCGCGAATTCGTCAATGGCAACGGCTGGGCCGGTAGGGGAAGCTACCGGCCCGGTCCAGTCACTTGACCCGCTCAGTCCCGACGCACTCATAGCAAGCGTACCAGGCAACCTTGACCAGGAGTTCCCGGAAGACCTAACGCAGCACGTACCCGCCGAAGTAAGCCCGCTAATACCAGCCATTACGGGTAAGACGAAACTTCCCATGAAGACTTTCCCTGGAACGGTAGTTAAATAAAATGGGACATCCTGACTTCCAGGCATATGCCTCATGGCGCAGCGCAAACGTTTTGAGCACTACCGTTGCTGTCGGGTCAACTCAGCAGCATAGTTTCGGTACGTTTAACACAGCGAATTATAGTGGGATGTATATTTCCGTACACCCGGTAGCTAAATTCGGCAAACTGATAGTTAACCACTGGACAGATGTTGCCCATACTATCCTGGTTGACACACAGGTTTACTATGTGATAACTAACAGTAACTTTAGTATTATCATTCCGGCAATTTCTAGTGCTATGGAGATAATATATGAAAATGATGGCCTGGTTTCAGATAATGTTCAAGTAATCGCTGAACAGACAAATATCGCTACCGGCAGACCAGTATTCCCCAATACTGCCGTTAATATTAACGCTGCTAGCACTAATGTTGGCGCCAACTCTACGGTATTTTACGGACCGCCATTTATTTGTCCTGGCCCTGCATGGTTTCATGCAGCATCTGGCGCTGCCGCAGGATTGCTGACAGTTAGCGTAATTGTCTCACTTGATGGCCTGACGTCTGACCATGTTATATTCAGTGGTGACCCGTCCGTTAACCTTAACCAGCTAATTGATATTGGCAACCAGCCCGTAATGGTTAAATGCCAGAACACCGACGTTGCTGCTCACACTCATACATTCAGTCTTACGCCCGATGGAAGATGGTAGACAGGTAGCGATATGGTAAGACCCTTTGGTGGCGGCAGTGAAATGGGAAGATTCCTATGGGCAGTCGGCCAGCAGGAATCAGGCGGAAACTACCGTGCCGTAAATCCTGGTTCAGGTGCACTCGGCCGCTGGCAGATCATGCCCGCCAACTTGCCAGGATGGGCAAGACATTGCGGACAGCCAATCGTATCCCCTAACTATTTCCTGTCACATTCCCAGTATCAGAATCGCATGGTCCGTTGCATACTCGGCGGATATTATAATAAATACGGTCCGCGTGGCGCGGCCGCAATGTGGTACTCTGGCCAGCCGGACTGGCATGCAACATACGGAGATCCGCCTGTATACAAGTATGTGGATGACGTTATAGCGCTAATGACATCCGGTCACGCCGGGGGAGTTCCCGGGGTAAGCGGAGGCGGTCCGCCTGCCGGGCGGGCGCCCGTGCCGACACAGCGAGACGACTGGTCAGCTCACATCAAGCGATCGGCTAACCAGTTTGACAAATCATCAAGAATGCTTAACCGCCACACCGAGCGGCTAAAGTCGATAAGACGATGAAAGGCAGGGAAAAATCATGGCTGTCACGTGGCATATCGTGGCTCAGAACCAGGACACTGTACTGTCAGATACTGGGCCAGGCTTTGATACAGTCTGGGAAGTCACCTACATGGTTGACAGCGGTCCTGCGATGGGAACAAAAGGCAAAATCAAAGTACCGGCAGGACAGCACAACGCGGAAACGGTAAAGCAAACCGTTGACGCTGCCGTATACCACCTGGATCAGATAGCCGGACTGTAATATGTTCGGCTGGATACATCGCGCCTGGCAATGGGCAGTCGGCAACGTCGGCGGCCCGGTAGTCGACTGGGTACGTGACCTGATACATGGCGTGTTCGGATTCTTGCATACCATTTTCGGTCACGTAATCGACGCATGGCCGGATATCTGGCATGCGGCACGTAATTTGTGGCATGAACTGGACAAGTTCGGGATCTGGGTTGGCCATCTGTTCTATCATCTTTACCAAGTGTGGATACCTAGGATAATACGGTGGGCGAAAAGGGAACTGCTATCACTCTGGCATGACATTATGAATGTCTACCACTGGGCAGTCCGCCAGATTGACTGGATAAAACACTGGGTTGCAAAACTAATTGACGCCGTACGATCATGGGTAATTAACGACATATGGAAGCCACTATCACGGTCGCTGCTCGCCGCATGGCACTGGATAAGTCACGAAGGCGGTATACTCTGGTATTACATTACTCATCCCGAGAAGATCGTTGATCTGATATGGGAAGCGCTGATACTGAAACTAGAGTCGGAAGCATGGCGTCTCGGGTCACGGCTCGGAACTTTCTTCTTTGCGCTATTCATGCACAACCTTAAGCGGGTAGTGCTGTTGCTTGAAGACATAGTGAACGCGGTACTATGATATGACCAGAGACATTGGTGACAAGCTGGCACCGAAACTGGTACGGCTGATAGCAGACACGGTAATTGCCACCAAGAAGGGACTATTTCCGGTAGAGCATAAGCTGCGCGTTAAGGCTACACAGGACATAATTGACCGGGCAGGCCGCGAAGTAGCTGGTCTCATGCAGCCGCACATTCTGCAAGTACTCGAATCACCTGACTTGTCGCCCGAAACGCGGGCTGTGCTGGAAAGCGCAGCGTCAGGTGAGCATCAGTGGCAGGCACTGGCCGGATTCGCGCTCAGCTTCACAGGCGCCGGTGCGACAATAAGCACAGTCATCAATAATGACCTTGCGCCTACTCTCAGGTCAATAATCGCACGCAGCCCAGGACAGATACCTGACGCTGCGACACTAGCTACCATGGTAGCTAAAGCGGTTATCCCGGAATCTAATGGCAGACGCAATATTGCCGAAGCCGGATTTGATGATTACTGGGCAACACAGCTAATACGCCTAGCTGAGACAATACCGCCACCCGATAATCTGTTCAGCCTGCTGAATCGCGGAATCATACCGGAGCAGCAAGTGCATGATCTGCTAGCCCGGTACGGAATACCTCCAAGCCTGATAGATGCGATAGCTCACCTGAGTGATCAGCTACTTGCCCCGGCCGACGCAGCGCTTGCCGTACTACGCGGAAACATGTCACACGCCGAGGGCGTCAAGATAGCTAAGGAAAACGGGGTATCGGCCGCTGACTTTGAGGTACTGATAGGTAACACTGGTGAACCGCCGGGCGTTATGGATTTGCTGTCAGCATTCCGGCGCGGCTTCATAGACCAGGCTGAGCTAACGCATGGTATTTTGCAGTCACGGGTCCGTAATGAGTGGATACCGACTATTCTCAAGATGCGTTTCCAGCCTATGACAACAGCGGACGCCATTGACGCAACCGTTCAGAATCATTTGTCTGAGGCTGAGGCGCGGCACATAGCGGAACAGAATGGCCTGGAACCATCCGCGTTTGATCCGCTTAGGCTGACTGCCGGATCTCCGCTTAGTAAAGTTGAGATGCTGCGCTTGCACCGTATGGGCAAGGCGACAGTAGATGAGGTAAAGCAGGCACTGCGTGAATCGCGGCTTAAGGACAAATACATAGATCATGCGCTTGAGCTGACAACGCAGATACCTCCGCTGTTCACGATCCGGTCAATGCTGTCAGCAGGCGCCATCACAGATGCCGAAGCTGCCACTTTGCTGCACGAGGATGGTTACCAGGAATTTGTGATCAAAGCTGTCATCAAGTCATCCCATAAGACTAAGACGGCTAAAGCGCGTGATCTCACTGAGGGCATGCTCTCGGAACTATATCAGGAACAGGCTATTCCGGCACAGCAGTTCACCGATCATCTTGAACACATGGGATACAGTAAAGCCGAAGCGGCTGAGATCAGGGAAATAGACGACTGGAAGATAGCTAAAGCTAACCGTGATAATGCTATCAGTAAAGTCCGTGCTGGATATGTTGGGCGTAAAATACCTGAGCATGTTGCGTCAGGTGAACTGGACGCTTTGCAAGTACCGTCAAACATGCGGGACAAACTACTCGCTGATTGGGACATAGAAATACAATCCACAGTCCATTTGCTAACAGGTGCGCAAATCGTGGCAGCCTGGTACATTCAGCTATTCACAACAGAGCAAGCGCTGGCTAAACTAGTGCACATTGGTTACTCGGCTGCTGATGCCAGGACACTACTTGAGATCAGGAATAAGGGGCCATTGGCATGAGTAAAACAGGTAACGGTGATGCTAACATTAAGCCTGCACTACATAAGATACGGGCAAGGATATTTGCTAAGAGTGAAGCCCGGAATACGGCAAGAATGTCAGCACGTCAGAGAAGGATAAAGATACAGAAAGATAAACGGGATAGGAAGTAGTATTAATGCCTCACCATGCGCACAGATTTCACAAGCTACGCAGGGCAAGCCAGGAACGCGACAGGGAGGTTAACGATGCCGTCAGGCAAGCCATCGCCGACGCCACAGGAGAGTCCGCGCGGCCGGATACTCAGGATAACGGATCACAACGACGGAACCAGCCGGATCAAATTGGACAACGGGCCGGATAAGACAATCACCATAGTAACCCACTCAGAACTACTGCCCGGCCTGCTCGGGCAAGACCTGAAAGCTATTCACGCACACCTGCTGACTCGCTATCCTGGCAGGTGGCGCCAGAAGTAGAACGGAAGCGATGTCTTATGAGTAAGTCGGCTAAATGGTGGGCGCACGAAGGTGCGCTTAGCTGGGATGACGGCCATTACGGCGCAGCAGCTACAGCATATGCAGAATCAGTAAAACTTACTACTGATCCTGCCGAACTGGTTGCCAGGGAATACCTCAGAGATGAGGCTGCCAGACTTGCTGAGTCGCAAGAAGTGACGCCATTATCGTTATCGGATCGTTATCTGACCAGCCTTTAACGATCATGGTCTGGGCGTAGGATGAGGTCATGAAAAGTGCTAAGCGAGAAGACGCTGTTGCTGATGCCTGGACAGGATACGGCATGATACAAGAGGGTATTCGGTTGCGTCACATGATGGCTATCAAGGTAGCTGGTGACATATTTACCCAGCATACTAAGCCGTTCCGTATAGCGTATGAGGCTGCGGTTGCTACTGCTGATAAAGAGTTGCACGAGATGCAACGTTATAGTGAGACAGTGCTAGCTGAGAAGTTGCGGAGGATCGTAGAATAATGGCGTATAGTGAGTTCAGGCCGTACAGTGTTACTGAGTTGTCGCGTACGTCCGGGGTGCCCAGGTTTACGATCTATGAAGAAATATTGCGCGGCTGCCTGGTGACGTGCGGCACGTCAGGCGGATCATGGGGCCACGACACGTCACCTGCCATCAGTCAGACGGAAGCGGCACGGTGGCGTGCCGCCTGGCAGGCCGAACGGCAGGACCGCCGTTACCGGCGCCGCGACCATGCCTTGCATCACATCACCCCGGACAAGAATCTGTGACCGTACCGTGACCGTACCGAGACCCGCTCGTTACACTGACAGGCTAATGTGAGTGCTATGGGAAACACAAAGGGTTACAGGCCCATCTTTATGCTGAGCGATGATGAACTTTACCGGATCCTAGACGAGCGCGACTGTGAAGATGCCGTCTACCATGATGCAGAGGATGAGCTAGAGCGGCGTGAGCTTGACCGTGCCGACGCTAGCTCCGGGACCGTTCCCTCATGAGCGCCGTGGCAAACGTCAAGGTTAAGGATTGGGTCATGTTCCATGGCTCATCAAATAGCGATGAACTATACGGCACGGTAGTACGCGTATGGGACAGGCCACTTGCTGATCGGTATGTGACGATTGTTACGGAAGACGGCCAGACATACGTTCGGTCAGAAAGCGAGGTCAACAATGAATAACGTAAAGCGAGCGGCACAGGCCGAGTATGAGAAGGTGTGCGACCTTGCGTGGACTGAGTACTTGAAGGTGCGTGATTCGGCACAGGCCGAGTATGAGAAGGTGCGTATCCCGGCGTGGACTGAGTACTTGAAGGTGCGTGATTCGGCACAGGCCGAGTACGATAAGGTGCGCATCCCGGCGTGGACTGAGTACGAGAAGGTGTGCGGTCGGGCACATGCCGAGTACGATAAGGTGCGTGATCTGGCTCGGATTAAGTACCGGAAGGTGGTTGATTCTGGTGAGTGACGCGCGGATCGAGTATGAGGCGGCAATGGATACCGCTATCGCTGTGCTCGGGGATGACTGCCGGAAAGCGTATGGCGCGTTCGAGCAGTCCGCTGAGCAGGCATGGTACACTTACCAGATACGCGCCGGAATGATTCCGGCCCCGGACGCCGTAACGGCGGAAAGCGAGAGCGGCAATGGCGAAGGTAGAAGCAGTGGATCCGCTGGAAACCGAGACGACTCCAGTGCTGACGGACCGGCTGGCACGGTCGGCAGTCCACACACCGGAGAAGGCGACCAGGGCGGCCCCGTCGAAAGAAACACAGATGGCAGCGCTGAGGCGCCTGTTCGGTGACGTTGTCTTTAGCATCTTCCCTGACAGTCTGAGGCGGTCCGTTGACGACTCGTACAAGTTCTGGATGGAGAATCCGGATTCGTACTTGATCACGGACTTTGACAGCGAGCAGGACAAGCTGGACTCGCTGACGGCGATGCGCGCCTACGCCGAATGTGCCGACAATGGCGGGTACACGATCCGGACACTCGCCGACGACATCCCGGAACGGCTCGTGTGGCGTGCCCAGACGCGCCGTAAGGTCCGGGGCGAAGGCTAGCCGTCCCCTGAACGTCCCCACCGGAACGCCGCCTAACGCTAAAAGGTAGCTACGCGGACCGTGGCTGAGGTTACCGGCCGGTGGGGGCTTTGAGGGAACGGAGAGCATAGTGCACGGACTAATGGCACTGTTCATGGCAGTGAATGTATGCATGATCGCAGCAGGTTTCTGCGCTGGATTCGCCGTGACTATGGTGGTGTTCAGGTGAGTGAGCGTCAGCAGTATATAAAGTCTAGTCGTGCGATGGACCAGCTTGACACGGCGACTGCACTATTCATGATAGCTGACACGCTCGATATGGCGGACGACCAGAAGAATATGTGGGTTAATCCGATCCACGCACTTAATAACGACTACATGAAAATGGCTTATGCATGGATGTGGGCGGCGTACTTGATAGCTGATACGTGCGAGATGGATTCGGTGACGCTGCGCGCACTGGCGAACAAGATATTCAAGGGAGTGCAAGGTGTCCTCTAACCTGAAAATAATAGCTACCATTGGCGCCAAAGCATGCAGTGACCTGGGGATGCCATCTGTCGTCAAACATGGGGACGGTACGCGTCAGGGCATGGAGTTTATTGTCATGACGGGTGATGGCCAAGTTGGCATCTCCGGTACTTATGATGACATTATTGACTTCGGGGCCGAGATTATGGGCCGCATGTTTTCATGGCCCCTGACTCATGATCATACAGACTGGTTCGGGCAAGATGACATGGAAATGATGGGAAAGGCGGTAGACGATGTCAGGCAGCACGGAAGTAGCGGAGCAGGCGAAAACGGGAACGGTGGTCGATCCGGCGAACGTGAAGGACAGCGCGGCAACGGTACGGAAGGATAGCGAATTCGACAAGTTTCTTCGTGACAGGGAAGCCCGTGACGGCGACCCTGAGCGTGACCCGTACGACGCTATCCTTCGGCAGGTCCTGGACGCTGAGACGCCTGACGCGGTCCTGACGCCTGTTGAAGCGTTGCAGGGCAAGGATCTCATCGGCGTGCCGCTGATCCTGCTCGGATTCGAGCTGAACAAATCCGAGTACGACGAGGGCAGCCCGTTCTATGCGTCCATGCGCTGTTTGCAGCCGCCTGACGGCGATCCCGTAGTGGTCAACACGGGGCACAAGAAGGTACTTGCCCAGTTGGTGAAGCTGGAAGAGTTCCATCAGAATCCGAAGGTTGACGCAGGTTATCCGTATCAGGTCATGTTCCGTACGCGGGGAACGTCCAAGGTGGGGACACCGATGCTGGAACTTGGCAAATGGCCAGAGCAGCAAACTGAACCGCCGTTCTGAGCCATCCTGCCCTGAACGTCCCCCACGTAATAGCTATCGACCTCTGACAGGTACAAGAGGTTTCGACCGATTAGGTGCCTGACGTGGGGGGCTTTGAGAACAGGAGGCTTATCGTGTATCCAGAGCGAATATTCGAGTACTGCCCGTACTGTAACGAAAAAGTATGGGGTACGGAAGACGATATTGATTCCGGTTTGCGGAAACATATCGAATACTGCCCGAAGGCGCCAGAGCCGGACGACAGTTAATGGCCAGGTGGAGGCTTAAGGCGTGGCCGGTAGATCGGCCTAAGCTTGAAGCTAAACGACACTGGCAGACAGACTGCAAACTGTGCGCCATAGCCAAAGCACAGGAACTAGCCCAGTCAGTTGCCAAAGCTCAGCGTGTTCACGTGGACAGAGTCAAGTGGACGGCCGAGAAACTAACGGGCGGTCCTGACGCGTGGACAATCCTGTACCATTCAGGTCAGCGGATAGGTCCGTTGCCGAGGCGCCATGGCCACTGAATACGGGTCAGCGGCCCAGTGGGCGTTGCATGCGATCCAGCAAGGCTGGTCTGCTGCCGCTGGCCTGGACAGATTCAGGGGTGAAGGCGGACATGTAGCTGACCGTACATGGTACAGGCTGACGGGTGAGCTTAACCGCATGCTGGCCGAGCGTGAAGGTGAGCTTAACCGGCCGCTCAATCTGCGGCCCACGGCGGATGAGGTACGAACCTGGACGACCAGGAAAGCGACTGGTTATATTCACCAAGTTGAAGTGCTAGTTCGTGATCGTGCTACTGGCGAGATTATTAGTGTGCCGTATTCGGCTACTGGCCGGACGCTAAGGTCACGGCAAGCGGTTATTAATGAAGCACTCTCAGTTTACAGTGATGAGAATGCCCGAAAGTATGATCAGCAAATTCTAGGCGCGGTTTATACCGGAACATACCAGGCGGTTCCTGAGGCGGGGTAATGCGAAATGTGCGCGCTCATTACATTTCGGAGAATAAGACGGCACGGGTGCCGTCACGTTTCATCATCCTGGATACGGAAGCCAAGCGCGTGCAAGATAAGAAAGGCGAGATACAATCATGGTCACTGGCGGTAGCTACGTTCCTGATCTGGGACAAGCAGGGCAGGAGGTCCCAACAGTGCATAAGATTTACTACGCCGACGGATCTGTGGCAGGCAGTGTCAGCGTTTACTCGCACGGGTCGGCGAACGGTTCTGTACGCGCACAACTTGAACTACGATTTGCGGATAAGTCAAGCATTGTCGATGCTTCCGGCTATGGGCTGGAACCTCCGGGATATGAGGCTAGACGGCCGTGGGTCGTGGTCAAAATGGAACCGCGACAAGGCGTCCTTGATCCTATGCGATTCAGCGTCAATATTCCCGGTAAAGCTGGAATATCTGGCGACGATGCTGGGTTTGCGGAAACTATCCTTGCCAACCAGCGGGGAAAGAGAGAAATTGTGGAAGCGCTGCGAACAGGATGTGCATATCCTCACGACTGCGATTGTCCAGTATGTCGAGTGGTTGCGGACAGGTGAGTGTGGTAACTGGCAGATGACTGGCGCCAGTCAGGCGTGGTCTAATTGGCGCCACAGTCACTACACGCATAAAATACTAGTACATGACAACAGTGAAGCGCTTAAGGCAGAGCGTGCGGCGATGCATGCGGGCCGGTGTGAAGCATGGCGATGGGGCAAATATAATAAGGATGTGTGGTATGAGTACGACTGGCAGAATTCATATCCTCGTATCGCACGCGACACTCTATTGCCTGCAAGACTATGCGGCACAGTCGCCGCGCCTAGTCCTAAGAGCCTGGCGGGTCTACTCAAGAAATACTGTGTGCTCGCGGAACTTGAAGTCACTACTGACGTTCCATGCGTCCCATCCGAGCACAATGGACGTGTACTATGGCCAACAGGTACATTCACAACTACCTTGTGGGATCCAGAAATACGTTTGCTACTCGGGAATGGTGCTACATTTCGTGTGCGCCGAGCATGGCTGTATAAACGTGAACCAGCTTTGAAGGGATGGGCAGAATGGATATTGTCATCGCTCCACAGCAGTACGGAAATTACAGAGCCCTGGAGAAAGCTCATCCTGAAGCACTGGTCGCGGGCGTTGATCGGACGATTTGGGATGCGCTATCAAGCGTGGGACAAGTTCGGTACTGCGCCGGACAGCCGTGTCTACATATCAGAGCTACTAAACCTAGACGACGGTTCGGTAAGCGAGCTTATGCAAGTTGGGAAGGACTTGTTTAAGTCCGGCGAGCTACAGGAGATTGATGATGGCTGTCCGCAAATCACTGGTTATATCATGTCCGAGGCTAGGGCTAAGCTTTGGCGCACGTCTCAGGCTATCGGACGATCACACGTTTACTACATGGATACAGATTCGCTCCTGGTCGATTCGACTGGGCATAAGGCGATTCAGGAATCCGGCGGGCTTGGCCTGTTCAGTGGGCTTAGGTCGAAAGGTAAATACCACAGCATTCATCTTTACGGACCTCGTTCTGTCATTCTTGATAAGCGCCCCTCTGTTGCGGGCATGCCCGGAGGGTCGAGAGAGGTCGAACCCGGCAAATGGCAAGGCGAAGTCTGGCGAGGCGCAAAAGAAAGTGTGAGACTCAATGAAGTGGATTCTGTTTCTATCCGTAATACTAGTTTTCATCTTCGCTATAACACTAATCGTCGCTACTTCAATAGCGATGGTACGACTTTGGCTTACCGTCTTCCGGCATATATTCCGGACGGACAAATCATCAAGCGGCCGACGCGATGGGAGGAGGCTGTAAAGAATGGTTATCCTTCCATGCTCGCACATTCTCAGGCCACGAAACATATGCATAGACTTGAGCGTGTCCCCGTGGGCAACCGTAATGGTGTGCGACGTGTGCGGCAATCATTATGAGCTGTTCGTAGAGCGCATTAGTCCAGACGGGACGACATATCTTCCCATTGATTAACCATTAGTACTACCAACTAAGCCAATCACGTTACCATTCCGTGATTGGCTTATTTCTGCGCGCGCCCTTATAGGTCGCTTGCGGC
>WNFE01002276.1_pt1 | contig 14121 bp, 12 predicted proteins | sample 5400451 | NCBI WGS metagenome assembly WNFE01 (sample SAMN13153344, study PRJNA577476) | soil metagenome | isolation source: 200 cm saprolite under Douglas fir tree site 2 hole 2 | place: USA:California | collected 2015-04-18 | reverse complement strand
CGTTGCGGATGATCTCGTCACTTATACCTGGAGAGGAACCAGCGGCGTTCCGCTATTTGTACTTGAGCTGCTGAAGTTCCTTAAATCTCGCGGGCTCCTCGCGCGGGATCGCTCTGGCCGGTGGATCCTGGTCCAGACTGGCAGCAAAATGACATTGAGCATCCCTTTGCGCGTTCACGATCTGATTCGAAGAAGAATGGAGATGCTCGATGAAGTGGATCGCACCGTGCTCTCCGCCGCGGCAGTACTTGGATTGGAAATGCGATTCGACGACCTCCAGGAGCTTGTTGGTCTCTCTGAAAACGATCTTGTAATATGCACAGATCGCTTAGTCCGAACACATCTGCTAGCAGAGAAGGCAGATGGGTTTCGGTTTCCTCACGAAAGTGTGCGTCTTGTAGGAATTTCCTCAACCAGCAAAGGCCGTCTGCGTGCCCTGCATTTGAAGGTGGCGAATCTTCTAGAGCTTAGAATGCCTTGGGTGAAGGAAGACTTGGCTTGGCACTTTGAGGAGGCAGGGTGCACTGAAAAAGCCCTCTCCTTTGCAGAAGCGTGCGGAGATAAGGCGCGATCTGTTCACGCGAATGCAAACGCTGATGAGTGGTACAGCAAAGCTCTGTCTATGATTGAAGGTTGCCGAACCAGCGAGAACGGTGTTTATCAGCGCGTTGAGTTGCTCAAGAAACGTCAGGAAGTGCGTGAGCTCCTTGGGGATCGTGTCGGACAGGCGAGAGATGTAGATGCAATCGATGAGGCTGCGTCCGAATTGAAGGATACCCACCTACGCGGAGAAGCTGCTGTTCTCCGGAGCAACCTGCTCATAAGAGGGAATAGGGGGCGAGAGGCACTCGGGGTCGCTCTGCATGCGATACAGACTTTTGAATCCATTGGTGACGTCGCAGGCGAATCCCGATCCCACGAGATCGTGGGACTTGTATATTTGAACGTCCGCCGATACGATCTCGCGCAAGGCGCATTCCAACGAGCGTTGACGATGTATCGTTCCATTAAGGAGCGGGCGGGGGAAGCAAGGTCACTAACACACTTAGCCACGGTCTTGGCTCATCGAGTGCAGAACCTCGACGCGATAAAGTGCCTTGATAGGGCGGAGATACTCCTAAAAGAGCTGGAGGATGTTCGATCGCGTGCTTTTGTGTTGTTACAAAAGGGAATCCTGTACCGCTTCTTGGGCAAAGCAGCGATTTCGGAACAGCTTCTTCAGGGTAGCCTCGACGGGTTCCGGAGGATAGGCGATAAAGTCGGTGAAGCACGCGGACTTTCGCAACTTGCTCTCACGCACGCAATTATGGGGAGACTGCGAGAAGCAGTCCACGAGAGTGAGCAAGCCTTACGGATGGTTAGGCGCGCTGGAGATGTGAGGGCTGAGATCCTATTCCTCAATAACGCAGCCTATGGAGTTCTCCGCCTCGTAGGCGAGTTCAAACGCGCTCAAAGGTACGCGACGCGCGCCATGAGACTGGTTGCGGAAGATCGAGGTGGTGAGAATGCGACGTTGTATGCGGATTCGATGGCTGCTGTTCTGCTGGAGGAGGGCAATCTAGACGCCGCGTATCATTGGGCGAAGCTCAGCCAGTCGCTCTCCACGGCAAGAGGAATGCGCGGTACGTGGATTGATTTGACCGCGCGCTTTACACTTGGCTGCATCTGCCTTGAACTCGGCCGGCTTGCCCGTGCCCTCAAGCACCTATCAACCGTTCGCGCAAGATTAAAGTCTTGTGGGGAATCAGAGCTTGAATTGCGAGCGATAGCTGCGATAGCGAGAGCCCATCTCGCTCGCGCAGATTCGACAACGGCTTTGGGGTGTCTACACGAAATGCGGGGATTGCTCGCAAGGGTAGATGGTGCCGAAAGGATGCAGGAAATCCACTGGACTCGCTTTCGAGTATTACAGTCGTGCCAGAATTTCCCGGCAGCAAAGAGAGCTCTCTATAAGGCTTATGAGTGCATGATGGAACAGCTGAAGACACTCAAGGGGCCTATGCGGCGGCGATTCATGGCGATCTCGATCAACGTGAGGATTGCTGAGACTGCAGCGAAGGTTCTAGGTGGGCGCCTAGATCCCGTACTGGCGAAAGCTGTTGTCGCTGCTCAGAATGGGAACCGCCGGGAATTTATCGGGAGTTCTCGACAGATGCCTGATGGAGGAGTTCCGTTAGATCGGGAAGTGTTGCCCAACTTGTCTCAGAAGGGGTTGCGCAAGTCGGACGAAACTCCGCATATTCACTCAACTCTTGCGGGGCAATAGAACCGATTCCGGTGCCCTTGTGACGGGCATGAGACGCCCCAGTGGTACCGTTTGGGTGCCAGACGGGAAAGGCTCCGGATCCCTCCGGCACACAGGATCGTCGGTCCGGGGCTCTTAGGACATCGCCCTCCTGTCCAAGAGCACGTGCCGTGAGGGATCCGTTCCTTCCCTCCTAATGATTTTCGGGGCGAATGCTGTTCATGCTCACGGTTCGTCGAACCTGCGTTCCCTATCTACAGCCCTTCCGCTGCCGCTACTTGCAGAGCGGGCGCGCTTATCCCTTCAAGGCGGATAGGGTAGACTCAAACGGTCGACCTCAGACGGCATGTAACGCATTCCGGACAGCGAACACTATCCGGAAAAGAGGCGGATCTGGCTCTCTCCGGAAGGTTCAACCGAGTATGAAGGCGTTTTCTAGGCTTGTCGCGCTAGCGGTTGTCGCCACATACGTCCTCATCGTATTGGGCGGGTTGGTGCGTGCCAGTGGCGCGGGGCTTGCCTGTCCAGACTGGCCGCTGTGCCATGGCCGGCTTATTCCTCCGTCGGATCCCTTAGTGGTTATTGAGTGGAGTCACCGGTTTGTGGCTGCCATCGTCACGCTGTTGACTGTGGCCGTTGCGATCTCTGCATGGCGGCTCCGCAGCGCCCACAAGAGGGAGATCCCTGGGCTTGGGCTCTTGGCGCTGGGGCTAGTGGCTGTTCAGGTTGGATTAGGCGCCCTCACGGTTCGACATGAGTTGACAGCCTGGATTGTGGTAGCCCATTTGGGCGCGGCGATGGGGTTCTTCGCCACCTTGATTGTGCTCGCCGTCACGGCGATGGTCCGTCAGCCTGCGGCAAGACGACGGGACCCTTTCCGCACGTTGGCGATCTGCACCGTTGCGGCCACATACTTCCTTGTGCTCATCGGCGGCTACGTCAGTGCCAGCGGAGCTGGGCTCGCCTGTCCCGACTGGCCTCTGTGCTACGGCCAGCTCGTTCCATCGCTCACTGGTCACGTCGGCGCGCACCTCCTGCACCGCTTTGCGGCCCTTCTCACCGGCGTGCTCATCATTGTGACTGCTATAGCCGCATACCGCACTCAGACTCGTCGGCCTGAGTTGCAGGCAGCGTCAGCAATTGCCGTGGGCTTGCTGATCGTGCAGATGATTCTTGGCGGATTGAACATTGAATACCGACTCGCCGAGGCCGTAACCGTCGCCCACCTCGCGACGGCGGGCGCACTGTTTGCCACACTCGTCGTGCTTGCTGTGCTGGCACATGTGCTTCCGGAGTCGGAGGCCTATCAGCTTGAACATGCCGGGAAACCCGGTCGGCCGCGCGTGCAGCGCGTGATGGACTATGTCGCCCTGACCAAGCCCCGCATCATCGTCTTGTTGCTTGTTACCGCGTTCGCCTCCATGCTCGTGGCCGCTCCTGGGCGAGCCTCGCCGTGGCTGATTATCTTCACGCTGGCCGGTGGCGCGATGTCCGCAGGGGCAGCCAATGCTATTAACCAGTTGCTGGAGCGGGACATCGACGCCCTCATGACCCGCACGAGGCGGCGTCCGATTCCTTCGGGCCGAGTGGCTGCGCCTTTCGCATTTGCGTTTGCGGTATTGCTCGGGACGGTCGCCTTCGTGGAAATGGCCTCCTTAGTAAACTTGCTGGCCGCCATGCTGTCCCTTGCCGCGCTACTTTTCTACGTCTTCGTGTACACCGTGTGGCTCAAGCGCTCCACCCCGCAGAACATCGTCATCGGGGGCGCCGCCGGCGCCGTGCCTCCACTAGTAGGGTGGGCGGCGGCCACGGGGCGTTTGGACCCCACCGCGGCGGTCCTTTTTCTCATCGTCTTCCTGTGGACGCCCCCGCATTTTTGGGCGCTGGCGCTATTCCGTCACGACGACTATGCCCGTGCTCGGGTCCCGATGCTCCCGGTGGTCTCTGGCGAAAGTGAGACGAGACGGCAGATTCTGATCTACACGGTCGTCCTAGTGCTCTCCACGCTCTTGCTCGTTCCCATGGGAAGCATGGGCACCGTGTATGGGGTGTCGGCTGGTGTGCTCGGGGGACTGTTTGTGGCGCTGGCCATGGGCTTGTGGCGCCAGCGGACTCCGAGGGCTGCGATGCGCGTCTTCGGCTACTCGATCGTCTACTTGGCCTTGTTGTTCACGGTGATGGTAGTTGACCGTCTCCTCCGAGCGTAACGAAAGTGGGACGTTATGCCTGAGGGCGAGCAGGATCTGCGACAAGCAAGATTACCGCGAGTAGAGTGACTGCGGGGACCAGCGCAAACGCCCACTGCACCCCCGCTCCTGCCAGAACTCCGCCGAGGACTGGACCCACAAAGAAGCCCAAATCGGCCGCCGCGTTCAGTCCACCCATCGCTGCGACGAGATTCTCGCGCGGCGCGCCATCCGTGATGCGAGTGGAGAGCGCTGGCGGAACCGCGGCACCCAGGATGGAGGTAAAGAAGTTTACGGTAAACAGCTCCCAGAACGACCCCAGCCACGGTGTGATCCCCACGCCGACCCCACGCGCGAGGAAAGAGAGAACCAGCAACCGCTCGGGGGACACTCGCAGTGGAAGCCTGTGCAGTATTACCTGTGTGATGATGAAGGCGACGCCCCCTCCGGTGAACACAAGACCGACTTCTTCCGGACTGCGCCCTCGGCCGACGGCATACAGAGGAAGAAATGTCGTGTAAACGCCAAACACGACGGTATTGCAGACAATTAGCAGCCACGCTCGCCAGACAGTAGGCGACCGCCGGAGCAACGCAGCATAGGAGGGAAGCGGGTTAGGACTCACATCCCGCACTGGCCGAATAGCGCCTACAGCCGCAGCAGTGGCCAGCGACACAACGGCTGCGCCGAAGAATGGCGCTGTGAGAGAAATCTGCTGGCCTAACCACCCGCCGAGTGCTGGCCCGAGCAGCTGCCCGACTCCGAAGTACAACCAGAACAGGGCGAACAGCGCCGTGACCCGTGTCGATGAGCCGGCTTCGGCGACCTCGGCGAACAGAACCGGCCACAGGAGCCCGCGGGCGGCTCCCAGGATCAGCCGCGTGGCATAGAGGGCAGCCAGCGATCCCGCGAGAGGGAAGCAACTGAACATGATCGCACTGCCGCCGAGGCTTGCGAGCACGGCGAAGCGACGGCCTATCCAGGAACTCGCGCCCAGCGCGAAGACCTCCGACACGATCAGAGCTAACGACATCGCCCCGATGATGCCGCCGATGTGCACCGTCGACAGGCCGAGGCGGCCTAGGTAGAGCGAGATGACCGGTGTCGTGAGTGTGATCGAGAAGACTGCACCCAGGCCGATGAGGCCCAGGCCGTGGATGCGCGGGGGCGTGGGGGGAGGAGCAGAGGACGGCTGGACGGGAGAGGGCATGAGTAGTGGAATCGAACGGACCGGCGGCCGGGTCGGAACCGCCCCGCCGCCATGTCTTTGTTCATGATATTCAGGGAAGGAGACTAGTGCAACCCCAGCTATTATCCCTAGGTAGGAGTTAGAATATCCAATATGCCGGACCTCAGTCAGTTCGACTGGGCTAAGTTGATTACGATTTCCTTCACGGTCGTCCCGGTAGTCTACAAGTACCGCGCGGCGCTCCGCAAGGTAACCGACGTGCTGGCTGAAGCGATCGGTTTCACCGCGCTCGTGGGCGGACTCTACATCTACACTCGCGTGTTTCCCGAGGTGCACCAGGCGACGGCGCAGCTGAGGGCGGATCCCTCTTTCAGCCTCGCCGATTACGTCCGGACGTTAGACCTCCTCTACTTTGGCTCGATTGGCCTCATGGTACTGGGCGGGCTGGTATCGGTTTTTGGCTTGATCGGAAGGCTCGAAGGCGCCGTGCGCGACCGGCTCAAGCCCCCACCGCCACCCCCGTCCCCTAAGCGAAGGTAGCAATCTGCGAAGGTCACGCTAGAGGTCCGGTACCATCCCGAATCTCATGGGCGTGGAAGTCTTGGACCGCCCAAGCGCGGGAGCTTGCAGGGGGTTGCCCTTGAATCCCGCTGCGGCCACTGGTAAGATGAGGTGTTGTCCTCAACAATCCCACCGAAGTCCCATCTGGGGTGACGACAAGTGATTAAGCCGCCTCTCGAGGCGTTGTTGGGCCGAGTCGAGAACAAATACGCGCTCGTGATCGTGGCGGCCAAGCGCGCCCGGCAGCTGAAAGAAGGCGCGCTGCCGATGGTGGAAGTGGATTCCGCCAACCCTGTCACGGTCGCCCTCGAGGAGATCGCAGCGGGGAAGATCCGCTTTGAGATGCCGAAGCTCGGCATCAAGTAATGTACCCCTCCCACCGAATCCCCCGCGCGCGTGGCATGTATTGCCCAGAACGCGCACGGCGCCTCCTGCGTATTCTCCGGTAGGACCAAGTCGGAGGAGTGATGGCCGTGCTGACGCGATGGGTGATCACATTTGGGGCGGTGATTCTCACAGCAGCTGCGGGTCCGGTGAGCGTGGAGCATGTGGAAGGACACCTCCGCATCGACGCCTCGCTTCCCCATGCGATGTACGGGCCGGGACAGCCTGTCGAGGTGGCGCTGCGCGTGCGCAATGCCGCCAGTGCTCCGGTGTCTATCACCTTCAGCAGTGGGCAGCATTTTGACCTGGTGGTCCGGCGTCCGCGCGGGGACGAGGTGTGGCGGTGGTCACATGATAAGGCCTTCATTCAGGTCTTCGAGACTGCCACGTTGAGGCCCGGCGACGTCTTGGCGTATCAGGTGACGTGGGACCAGCAAGACTACCAGGGGCGCCGGGTCGATTCCGGTACCTACCAGGCTATCGCGATCTTCACCGGACAGGTGGGGACCCGACGTGATATCAGACTGCCGCCCCTGGAGGTCACCATCGGAGCACAGTAGTATAATGACTAGGATGGTTACGTCGTGGCGGCGTAGCTCAGTTGGTTAGAGCACGCGGCTCATACCCGCGGTGTCGGGAGTTCGACTCTCCCCGCCGCCACCACTTCGAGGGAACACCTACCTGCGGACTCACGTACGGTCGGTAGGTGAGGATCGGGAGGAAGCACACACCGGAGGGCGACACAGCGTCGCCCCTTTTTGTTGGCGGCCTGGGGCCGGGGATGCGGCCGCCGAGAGAATAACGATGAACGATCTGCAGGAGAAGGTACGGCGCACAATTGAGACCCACGGGCTGCTACGGGCCAGGGATACCGTGGTGATCGCTGTCTCGGGGGGACCGGACTCGGTTGCCCTGCTGCACCTCCTGACGGCGATGCGCACCGAGTACGATCTGACCCTACACGTCGCCCATCTGAACCACCAATTGCGCCCGGGCGCAACTGAGGATGCCGAATTCGTGCGGAGGTTGGTGTCCCAGTTGGACCTGCCCGTACACATCGCATCCGTCGATATCCGCAAGCTGGCGACGGACAAGAAGCTTTCGCTGGAGGATGCGGGCCGGCAGGCCCGATACGCACTGTATGCGCGCGTGGCTGCGGCCACGGGTGCATCCCGGGTGGCCACAGGGCACACCCGCGACGATCAGGTCGAAACGGTGGCGATGCGCCTACTGCAAAACGCCCCCTGGGGTGTGCTTGCCGGCATCCCCGTCGCACGCCCCTTGGGAGCGGTGATGGTCGTCCGCCCGCTGCTTGAGGTCCTCCGCGCACAAATCATCGAATACCTTCATGCCCGACGCTTCATCTGGCGAGTTGATCCTAGCAACCGTGACCAGCGATTTGTACGCAACTGGGTGCGCGAAGCCTGGTTACCCTCCCTTGACACCCGGGTCCCCCAAGGCCGGCGGCTGCTGTGGGAGATCGGCGCGACAGCGCAAGATGCAGACCGGCTGCTCTGGGCGGCGGCTGCCCGAGTGGTCGCGGGAGCGAAGCAGACGCGATCCACGATCACATTTGCCCTCAAGGCCGTGCAAAGTTTGCCGCCAGAGGTCGTCCGGCGGGCCCTGCGGCTAGCGATCCGCCAAATTGGTGGAACAGAACTTCTTCCCCGCGACGTTAGTGCAGTAGGACGATTTGACATCGCCTCCCGCCGGGTGGGCCAGGAAATCAGAGTGGGGCGGTGTACGGTGCGGCGGGGGTACGAAACGGTGGAAGTAACTGTAGCGGGGCCAGATATTATGAATACGTACGAACTGCAAGTTCCTGGGCGGGTTCATGCGCGCGACTTCGGCGTCGTCGTGACGGCTGAGGTGCTTGATCGGACTCTACTACCGCAAGAGGTCTCCGGCGGGTCCGATGCCGTGTACCTGGACGCGTACGCTGTCGGCGCCGCCGTCGGGGTGCGATCCTGGCGCCCCGGAGACAGGGTGGCGCCCTTGGGTCTGCGGGGCAGCAAGAAAGTGCATGACATCTTTGTAGATGGCAAAGTTCCGCGATGGCAGCGGTCGCGCGTTCCGCTCGTGACCGATGCCCGCGGGCAGATTCTGTGGATCGTGGGCCATGCGATCGCCGACTCGGCCAAGATCACCTCGGCCAGCACAAAGGTCGTCCAGCTCCGGGTTGGTCCCTAGGGTCACCACTGACTTGATTGCCGGGGCCAGCGGGTGTATGGTGGCGCAAACGCCCATCAGGGCGAGGGGCGATCGCTCCGAAGCGCAGGGTAGTGCAACGCTTCCGACGAGGTGTTACGGTGGGCAGGAGGTTTGACGCGTGATTAACCGGTACGTGCGGAACCTAGTGTTGTGGGCGATCCTGTTAGCGGTCGTCCTCTACTTTTTCTTGCCGCAGCTGCGCACCCCCAAAGCGCGCGAGGAAATCACGTACAGCCAGTTCCTGACCTCCGCGCAGGCCGGCCGCATCGCCGATGTCACGATCGGCGATGAGGCGATTACCGGTCATTTCAAGGACGGGCAGACGTTTCGCACGTTTGCGCCGCCGAACGACACCTCATATATCGAAACGCTACGCTCCCACAATACCCAGATCACCGTAGAGCCGAAGTCCAAGAACGCCTTGTGGCCCGGCTTGCTGTCCACGATGCTCCCGTTCTTTCTGTTGATCGGTCTGTGGCTGTTGATGCTCCGCCAGGCCCAGAGTGGTAGCAATCAGGCCTTATCCTTTGGCAAGAGTCGCGCCCGCTTGCACACGGAGAACCGGCCCAAGATCACGTTCGATGATGTCGCCGGCGTGGACGAAGCCAAAGAAGAATTGCAGGAGGTCATCGAGTTCCTCAAGCACCCCAAGAAGTTCCAGGCATTGGGCGCGAAAATCCCGCGGGGAGTCCTGCTGGTCGGCCCGCCGGGCAGCGGCAAGACCTTGCTGGCCAAGGCTGTGGCCGGGGAAGCTGCTGTTCCGTTCTTCTCCATCTCGGGATCGGAGTTTGTGGAGATGTTCGTAGGGGTCGGGGCCAGTCGCGTAAGGGATCTCTTTGAACAGGCGAAGAAGAGCGCCCCGTGCTTGGTCTTTATCGATGAGATCGACGCCGTCGGCCGCCAACGCGGCGCGGGACTGGGCGGCGGGCACGATGAGCGGGAGCAGACCCTCAACCAATTGCTGGTCGAGATGGACGGATTTGATCCCAATGCCGGGATCATCGTCATCGCCGCCACGAACCGGCCGGATATCCTTGACCCGGCGCTCCTGCGGCCAGGCCGTTTCGACCGACGCATCGTTGTCGACAACCCCGACAGCAAAGGGCGACGGGAGATCCTGAATGTCCACGTGCGCGGCAAGCCGCTCGGGGAGGGAGTCAACATCGACCTGCTCGCCAAGCACACAGTGGGCTTCTCCGGAGCGGACTTAGCCAACCTCGTCAATGAGGCGGCGCTGTTAGCGGCACGGCGGAACAAGAAGAAAATCACGATGGCCGAAATGGACGAGGCCATTGAGCGCGTCATTGCCGGGCCGCAGCGGCGCAGCCGCATCCTCGGCCCGAAGGAGCGCGAGATCGCGGCCTTCCACGAGGGAGGCCACGCCCTGCTGGGGAAGTTGCTGCCCAACGCCGATCCCCCGCACAAAGTGACCATCCTGCCTCGCGGCATGGCGCTGGGCTACGTCATCTCCGCTCCACCGGAGGACAAGTACACCTACACCAGGACGGAGTTGCTGGATCGGATCACCGCGATGCTAGGCGGCCGGGTGGCCGAAGAACTCGTCTTCAACGAGGTGACCACCGGAGCGCAAAATGATTTCGAGCAGGCCACGGATCTGACCCGCCGGATGGTGACCGAATTTGGCATGAGCGAGAAGCTCGGCCCCCTGTCGCTGGGCAAGCGCCACGGCCCGGTGTTTCTCGGGCGGGACCTGATCGAGACCCGTAACTACAGCGAGGAGATTGCCTACGAGATTGACAAAGAGGTCCGCCGCATTACCGACGAGTGCTACATCCGCGCGCGGGAAATCCTGATGGCAAATCGCGAGAAACTGGAGCGGGTGGCCAGGGCCTTACTGGAACGGGAAAGCCTGGAAGGTGAAGAGATCAGCAAGGCGATGGCCGGGGAACCGCTGCCCGAACTTCAGGGGGCGCCCGCCCCAGAGGCTAAGGCTGAGCCGGCGCGTCCGGAACCGCAGATGCCTGCGTTGAAGCCTAAACCAGAAGCGTCGTAGTCCGGGATTTGAGAGAACACGGGGGCTGCCTGATACAGGCAGCCCCTTGCATTTCGGAAAGGAGTGCTCTTCCCCCCCGCGAACACAGGGAGAGCGATCACGAGAGACGAGGCCGACCTGAGCATGCTTCTCCCACTCGCCTCCGCGTGGTCCGTTCGTCGTTTTGGGAACATTACCAACCCTGGTTAGCGCGACGCACAACAGCGCTCCACACGCTTTGTAGGGCGAATCCGACTCGGGTCGGTCTAGCCGACGCGACTTGATCTCCCGCGCTCGGTGTCGCGGTGAGGGACAAGCAATTGTAGAGCTGGAGGTGGAAGGGTGGCACGTGCAGACCGATTGGCAAAAAAGACCGGCCTCAGCTGGCTCGCGGTGACCATCTATGTCGCGGTGGTGGTCGTCGCGGGTGCGGGGTTGTTCACCTGGGACTACCTATACCGCCGGAGGCAGGAAGACGCAATGCGGCCGCCTGCACCCGATGTCCTGGCCAAAAACTTGGTGGAGAACATCATCGGCCGGGGGGCCGTGAAAGAAATCAAGGTCGACGAGGCCGCAGGGATCGTGGACGTAAAATGGGAGTCGGCGACGTATCCCCCCGCAGCGCGGTCCACCATCATTGGCGAGGTCGTCTCGAAAAATTTGGATCAGGTCATGGCCGGCTTGCGCGTGGTCAAGGGCGACCCGCTGGTCTACGTGCGGACGGCCACTGGGGAAGTCAAGTTAGCGGCCTCGGCTGACCGCACAGGCCGGGTGGTCCAAGTCCTCGTGAAGCCGGGAGACAAGGTGGTGGACAATCAGGCCGTGGTGCTCATCGAGCCGGAGAACAAGATCGACGCGCGCAAGGATTTAGAGACTGAGGGGCTGTTGGCCTCTCAGATGGTCATGTCCCAAATGAGTGCCATCAAGACAGTGAATGCGAAGATTACGTATAAGGACATTACCCTTGCGACTGTCGTCGGCAAGCGTGGCGAAAAGAACGTGACCGCGACGTATCACCCGAGCCTGGAGTGACACCAGGAGCGTGGAAAACTGACGGGGTGAGGAACAGACCGTGTGAGTGAGGGGGCTACCGTGTTTGCACTCAACTTCTATTCCGCGTTGTTCGCCGAACAGTTACGAGATGGTCGCAAGACCGCGACCATCCGGCTCGGCGATAAGACGGACAAGTACCAGTCCGGGCAGATCGTGTGGCTCACGGTCGGCCGGCGTTTTGGGACACGCAAGAAGGTGGGAGCCGCCATCATCGACGCGGTGGACGTGAAATCGCTACGCGACGTCACCCCGCGTGAAATCCAGCGCGACAATCCGGAATTGCGTCGGCATGAAGAACTCATCGAATTCCTCAGCAACATCTATGGCCGGGAGAGAGAGATCTCTCCTGAGGATACCGTAACCGTAATCCAGTTCTCACGCGTCGATGAATAAGCGGACGAGCGGCCGGGGACGCACAAAGGGTCGTGCAGTGCGGGGTCGCGCCCCACGCCCTCGCGAAAAGCCGATGCAGACGGCGGTTCATCGGCTCGTCGACCTGTTGACCGAGGTGTTCGAGGAAGAGGCCTGGCAAGCGCCGGTGACGGCGTCTCTCGAGGGGCTTACGGCAAGCCATGCGGCGTGGAAGCCTGAGCGGGCCACGAACTCCATCTGGATGATTGTGAACCACTTGTCGCTGTGGAAGGAGTACCAGGTGGCGCGGTTAGCCGGCGAGCCTCCGCGGCCATCTGGGTGGGCCGAGAAACTCGACTGGCATGAGATTCATGACCGAGGGGAGCCGGCTTGGCAGGCCGCGGTCCAGCGCCTGAAAAATGCCCAGAAACGCCTGGTGACGGGACTCAAGGCACGGACTGACGAGGACTTGGTCCGGTCCTTGCCAGGTGGCACATCCCCGCTGTACAAGATCCAGAGCATGGCGCCACACGACGCCTACCACTGCGGGCAGATCCCCCTGCTGCGAGCATTGCAAGGCGTCCCTGCGAAACCTTTCTGACAGGCCACCCTGTAAGGCGGACGTGGTCGCCGGGTTTCTCCTTTAGCGGGCGCGGCCGAAAAAGAATCGTCGCCCGATTTGGGCTTCCATCCCTAGGTCTTGTGCGGCGTCAAAAGAGGCGAGTTCGGTGAACCCCGCCGCGCGGAGAGTGGCGGTGATTTCATCTTCCGCGTAGCAGCGCTGGTGCAGCGTCAGATCAATTCGCCGCCATACGTTGTGCTCTAGACGGAACATCGTCACAGCGGCGCGTCCCACGCGGCTGACCCCATCGAAGGAGGATCGGTACACAAGCGCGTGGTCATCGGCAGCAAGACCAAATGACCCTCGCCAGCGTGCCTCGAACCCGGCCTGCATGTTGAAGTCACACAGGAACGGTCCACCCCGTTTGAGAGCGCCTCGAACGTTGGCGAACGCCGCGCCGAGGTCGGCCGCCTGCATCAGGTGGTTGAGACTGTCATACAGAGATACGGCTGCATCGAACTGGGGAGGCAGAGAGAATGACCGCGCGTCTGCGTGGATAAACTCGACACCCGGTGCATAGGCGCGGGCGTATTTGAGAATTTCTGCCGACCCGTCGACCCCGGTGACGGTGTAGCCCCGGGCGGTCAGGTCCTGCGCCAGTTGCCCGGTTCCGCAACAGAGGTCGAGAATCCGGCCTCCCTGCCGCACGTGCGGCAGGAGGAGGCGTTCCAGAACCGGCAACACACGCGTGGAAAACGACGCCGGTCCAGCCCCCCAGTATGTGTTGTAAAACCAAGCAAAATCATCGTACTGCGATGGGACGGTCTCCACGTCCATGCTCTCTGTCGCCTCAGGAGCCACTGCACGCGCCTTTTACGTGACGCGCAAGAATGTGGGTGGCACCTCCCGCACGAGGTAGACCGTCGACGAGGCTTGGTAGAACAGAATCCCGGTGTCGTGTGCCCCCCGGGCCTGGACAGTCACAACCACGGCGTCAGGGCTGTGGCGCTGGCCTATCGTCAGGGCATCTTGACGAGTTACGGAAAGGTGAACGAACTGGCGCCCCTGAGGATGCAGTCCCTGCTGGCGGAGTGCATCCAAAGCACTGGGCGGCGTGCCGTGGTACAGCCACTCCGGGGGGATAACCACTTTTCCCGGTGTGGCGATGGGGACGCTGTGGCCGTACCGCGCGCGCACGCGGTCGCCGGAAAGTTCGTATCGTTTGGCGTCTTTGTAAGTGGCCGCCCGGATCGCATCGGCAGTCACTGAGGACCAGCCAGGCTGCGCGGCGAGCGCCTGGGCCAAGACCCCCACCTCCACAAACCCCGCTGGGTCGAGGGTAATGCCGACGCTCTCGGGTTTGTGCCGTAAGACCAACGCGAGGAA
>WNFE01003069.1_pt1 | contig 14132 bp, 14 predicted proteins | sample 5400451 | NCBI WGS metagenome assembly WNFE01 (sample SAMN13153344, study PRJNA577476) | soil metagenome | isolation source: 200 cm saprolite under Douglas fir tree site 2 hole 2 | place: USA:California | collected 2015-04-18 | reverse complement strand
CCTCTTCGAATTCGATCTTGGCCCGTGCCAGTAAATCTTCGCCCTCACCCACTTCTCCCTTGGGAACTGTCCAGATACCAGCGTCTTTGTTTTGGAAATAGGGGCCGCCGGGGTGGGCCAGCAATACTTCAAGTCGGCCTTGTTTCTTTCGAAACATCAGCAACCCTGCGCTTATTCTTGATCGTTTCATTCAAGGCGATCTGAGAAGCACTTGGACATTAGCCGATATTGCCAGCACATGAAGAAACGGGAAACAGCCGTGGACTTTCCCGCATCGCTGATCCGCTGTTTGAACAACGCTCAAAAGATCGTCGTCGTAACTGGCGCAGGGATTTCGGCTGAAAGCGGTCTGCCAACTTTCAGAGATGCGCAAACTGGCCTCTGGAGCAAATACAAGCCAGAAGAATTGGCCACGGTCGAGGCGTTCAAACGTAATCCGAAACTTGTGTGGGCTTGGTATTCAATCAGACGCGCTCTAGCGCTCAGAGCGCAACCGAATGCTGGTCACATTGCGATTGCCGAAATGGAAAAACGAGCACCGCACTTTCTCCTCATCACGCAAAATGTGGATGGGCTGCATGCACGAGCAGGGAGCCAAAAACTTGTCGAACTCCATGGCAATCTGCATCGGGCGATTTGTTTTGAGAACAATTGCTCCAGCGACACGTTTGGTTCGGCGAGATGCTTCCGGCCTCCGCATTAGGCGCAGCAAACCGTGCGGCTGAAGAATGCGATGTGTTTTTCTCAATTGGAACTTCAAGTCAGGTTTATCCGGCAGCGGAACTGTGGCAAATCGCGTCGCAACGTGGAGCCGTCGTCATCGAGATCAACAAAGACCCGACCCCGCTCACGCCAAAGGCGGATTATTCTTTTCTTGGGAAAGCGGGCGAGATTTTGCCTTTGTTAATGCGGCAGGTTTGGGGCGCAGAGGAAAAACTGCGTAACTGATCACTTCAAAACGGCGTGGGAAATTCATCCCATTCTTAAGGTGGAGATTGCCGATGCTCCATCGGGTAAAACTGCGGCGGCGGCCAGCTCTCCACCCAGATAAGATCGGCATTTTGCGTTCAAGCCTGCGAACCATTCTCAACTTTGGTGAGAAAAGCCGGTCAAAAGGGATCTTTTTTGGGGTCATGCTGGTTGGAAAGCACATTTTATTCCGGCATTAATGTCGATCTTCCTAACGAGGGGCATGCTCCCCCCGAGATCGAGTTGGGTTGGTCAGGCGAGACGGATAGTGTAAGTTAATTCACAATACCTCGTTTGAGAACGGCAGCGTTGTAACCCTCGCCAGACGAGGAGAAACATGGTTCCATGAAAAAGTGCCCCTTCTGCGCCGAGCAAATTCAGGACGAGGCCCGAATTTGCCGCTTCTGCAATCGCGACGTAACGGGAAAGGCCCATCATAAGTTGGTCTCTGCTTTGATGGTAGGGGCGCTGCTATTCTTGTTGTTCATTTTCATAGTAATTTTTGGCAGAGGGACGAGAGAGGCTGAAAGGCAATGGCGGCGAGTTTTTTCGAACGCCGGAAAGGAGTCTGCGGAACCTCAAACATTCCAAGCGTCGAGCGTATCCGCCGCCCCGTCGTTGTCGTCGGAAGTGTCACCGACCCTTCGTCCAATGAGACCAACGAAAGAGGACCTTGAACGCTTTAAAGAAAGCGAGCAATCAGCGGAACAGGCTTTGATAGCGAGACAGATAAAAGCCCCTATTATTGGTGACGAGAACGAGCAGAAGAACGCCGCTAAGAAAATGTTTGTAGACCCATTTATTGATAACGGGTTCGATCTTGATGCTACGCTGAAAAGTTTCTCGGCGCGGATGCAGGAGCACAATTTTACCCAAGAGGAATCGATATCTGTCACCACAATTTTGCAGATTTACTTGGGGGTGGTTAACGATTTGGTGAAATGGGGCTACATCAGTGAAGATGCGAAGAATGCCGTCCTCGCATCCAGTATTAACCCGAACGTTTCTAGCGCCCAGAATTCCGGCAGCCCAACACTTTTGACTGAGCAAACCTTTTCGCGAGCAGTCACGTCGGGTCTAGCCCCTGCACAGGCACCATCCGCCAGCTTAACAGTTTCGACTGAGCAAAGCTCTTCGCCAGCAGTCACGCCGGGTTTAGCCCCTGCACAGGCACCATCGACAACCACAAACGCAGTGCTTCAGGGGGCTGCACCGTCACCTCCGTTAGAGCAGAAAAATGACGGTAAGAATGCAAAGGCTGGGGGCGGCATGTTCCAGAGGACGAAGGCTAGTGCGCTATTCCCTAGTGTGCTAATCTGGAACAATTATCCTCGGCCCGACGATAAGGCATTCTGGACTGGCGGACACGACGCAAACGGTTACGCAGAAGGGCAGGGTACACTCCGGTGGTACACACGCGGGCGGTTTGTCACGGAATATGCTGGCAGAATGGTTTACGGAAAACTAGACGGCCCAGTGAAAAACACTGACGCGAGCGGCAAACGATTCCACGGGACGTTCATTGACGGAGTAAAGTCTGCCGACTGGACGAGCGACTGATCGGCGCTTAGCCTTGCGACGGCTGGCTGGCGCTATTTTTTTCGGGCGACTCCACGCTGTAGCGATGAACCTGATTTGAGTAACCAAAAAAGTAACCCGCCCGAAACTAAAGTGGTGTGCAACCAACAAGTCACACTGCAGCGGCGGCAACAGCGTCAGTGGCAAGAGGTGAGTCGATCCAAGCTAAATACAAGTCCACTCCCTCGATCGACCTGAGTCCGCAAACAGCGTTACGCTCAGCAGTCAATCCGAGCATCGCTGCAAAATCAGTGTAATCCTGCCAGCTTGTTGGCGACTCGCCAAATGACTGAACTGTCATCAGTGCGGTCGGCAGTCGACATCGTCGAGCCTCGATCACGGCAGAAGCCGCTCGATGGAAAAGCTGGTATCGCAACAGGGTGCCTGGTGGCCGCGTAACTCCTAGTGTCTCGCAAAGGAAGGCAAGGCGTTTACGCTTAGCAGGGGAGTCTTTACCGAGCCACTCAGCTAGAGTCTTGTCAAAGTCCTCTCCAGCTTTTCCCTCGACAGTCATGGAAACGTGCCCTGCGTCCGTCAGAAGTACAGCCCAAAGATCGTTTTGGGACGGCCGCCTTGGGTCGTCCAAAACAACCGAATGTTCAATCGCGGCGAACAGGAGTACCGGATTTTGAAAGTGCGGGTTTTTAGCAAGAGCGGTTTCGATTTCTGCGGGCAAACCGGATGGAGTGGTTCGACGTGACTCCCAAGAAACCGCGAGCTCCCATGCTGACCGGCTGCGTTTCCACTGGCGGTGAGGATCGGCCAATCCCGCACGCCACACCGCCGGCCCCAGCCCTTCGCTAAATAGTCTGCTCATTTGGCTATGGGAATTAGGTGTCCAGTTGGTGTCCTGTTTTTGTCCGTGCAGAATAGTGCCATATTGTGCGATAGAAAACGGTCGACACATGAAAACTCGCGCCAGACTGCGATTTTCCCTCTGAAGAATGCCAATTCCGAGGAAAAGAACGGCAGTGCCGGCGGAGGGGGTTGAACCCACACGATCTTGGGATCACTGGATTTTGAGTCCAATGCTCTACTAAGGTAAAGGCGATTGTGTTGGCAAATGGTTGACAAATAGCCTGAATTTTCGCATCGTTGCGCGTGACTGCAAAACTATGCGTAGGACTCGGCTGAGAATTACTAAGGCAAGGGTGCGGCGTGGCAGTTCGTGGCAACTTTATTATTGCGTGGTTGTCCCGAAACTTGGTGGCGGCAGAACAAGACGTTTTTTCCAATTCTCGCCGGAAGGAAAACGAGAAGCCGACACGTTTCTGCAAATTTCCAAAACTCGGAAGGAGAATGAAGGCACGGCGGCGCTTTCGATCCCTGAGACGTTGCGGATCGAGGCGGTAAAATGTGAACGGCTCCTGGAACCCGTCAGCGCGACGTTGACAGATGCGACCCAGTTTTTCTTAAAGCACGCCAAACCTGTTGGCGGGACGAAAACCCTTTCGGACGGCATCAAAGAGCTTCTTGAGTCAAAACGCAGAGCCGGTAAGCGGGAAAGTTATACTCGCATTCTCGGATGGGTGCTCAATGCCTTTGAGCGCAATTTTCACGGCCGGAACGTCAACGACATCACCCGACACGACGTTGAATCGTGGCTTGATCGGATTGACAACCTTACGACTCGGAAGAATCGCATCCGCGATTTGTCCATCCTGTTCGAGTTTTGTCGTCGGCGCGGTTATTGCGGCTTGAACCCGCTCGAAAACATCGAAAGACCGGATATCACCTATAAGAGGCCCGAAATATTTACCGTGAACGAGGCGGCGGCTTTGCTGACTATGGCGGCGCTTCATCCAGAGCTTGAACTTGTTCCGACGATCGCCATTGGCCTCTTCGCCGGGCTGCGAATGTCGGAAATCAAACAACTCGACTGGCGCAACGTGGATTTTGAACACGAGATCATCGATGTCGATGAATCCATCGCCAAGACGCGCCAACAACGAAACGTCGATATGGGCAATTCGGTAGTTATGTGGCTGAGGCCTCACGTTCAGACGAAAGGCGGAATCATCCCTGCGGGCTTCCGCAAGAAGATGGAGCAGTTGCGCGCGCTTGCCGGAATCACAAAATGGCCGGACAACGGGTTGAGACATTCATTCGGAAGTTACCACGTCGCCTGTTTTCAAAATCCGAACATGACGGCGCTTCAAATGGGACATGCGACGACGGACACGTTGTTCAAGCACTACAGAAATTACCGTATTAGGAAAAAGGACGCAGAAGCTTATTGGAAGCTCGCGCCTACTGCCGGGGCCGCTAAGAAGGTCATTCAGTTTGCAGCCAAATGAGCACCCATAGGGGGGCGGGAGACCCTCTGCACGGCGCGCACAACTCAAATGTTATTCGTTAGCCCAGCGTAAAGTTTTTGAACAAAAAAAGCATGAGGGGCGGCAAAAAGCGGAGTCGGAGTAAGAAAAGGATCGTAATACGGCGTGGTGGTGGCTTTCTCTATTATGAACAAATCTGGTGGGACGCGTTAAATGATCTGCGTATCGAACTGCAGGATCACTGCCTCAACGCAAAACCTGACAAACTGCGATTTCAGACTGGGCGACTTTTTGAGAATCTCGGGAAACGAATAGTAGCGGCAGGTAGAGATCGCCTCAAGACCATGTATCTTTGTTACTCGCTCGTAACTGATCGCTGTTTGCAGCTCGGTTACGACGAACCACGCCGGCTGCATTTTGAGGAGCACAAGGCGCTAGTTGCAATACCACGCACTCAACGCGCCAGCTGGGTGCCCAAGAGCCTGCGTGACATAGTCGGCAAGCTCAGTGACAACGTGCTGCTGTTTGCCCTCCTCGATTCAATCTGCTCCTGGATAGAAGCTCAGGAGTCTTTAACCATGTGGCTCTCGTTTGAACGGAATCGCACTTTTTGGAGAGGCGACCCGCACGCGAGATGGCGCGCCTTTCAGGCCGAAATGCTGGCGGACCTATCTCAACGGATGATCGCCATTGAAATTCACGGTCGGCAGATTACCGGCGCGTCCTTATGGGGATATTTGGGACGTTTAGGTATTGGTTTGGATCCAGAAGGCGTTCCGTGGAGTCGCCGCCAATGGGCAAACATTCTAGAGCAAGCTGCTCGACGTGCAGAGAACGGACAGGCTAGTTGCATGGAACTGGAGCGGTGGGTCTGGTGGTGCTATCCGGTTTTCTCTCGCTACAGATGGAGCGCGGGCGAAGTTCTAGGGGCCTCGTGTAGCCGAGGATTCGCGGAAGTTGCCGAGAAGCTGGAAGCTGATTTTCGGCGGTACTGGATGACGCGGGGTCTTCGTTTTACCGGGACAAGAACAAACCGGAGAAGCCCGCCTCTTGCCGAGTTCGTTAAGACCGTATCGATACCCAATCTTGACAACGTGCGAGGAGTCCCAATCTGGGGTTGGGACTGATTTGTTACGAAGAAAAACTGACGGGACGTAACGAATCGTTTCGTGCAAAGCGCGAAATTTACCCGTGCAAAGCGAAACGACTACAAACGCGCACGGCAACTCCGTGTCCGCAACTGGATCGGCGGCAAATGATCCGGCGCTTCTGAAACGGCGGGATCTGGCGAGGGCGATTAATGTCTCGGCAAGAACCGTCGATAACTGGCAGAAGCAGAAAAAAATCCCAGTAATCAAACTCAGCCCACGCTGCTGCCGGTTTGACCTTCAATCAGTGCTGCGCGCACTCCGGCGCTTCGAAATAAAGGAGACGAACTAATGCACGCGAACGCGCCGCCAAATGCGAAACGCGGTCCGGCAAAGACCGCGCTCCGAGATACTGAACTGCAAATAGCGTATCGCGTCGCCACACTTCTCGCAAAGGCATTCGCTCGGCCATTTTGGTTTTTCGAGCAAAAGCGATCCAGGCTCATGGACTGGATTGACAGAGAAGGGTGCGACCAATGAGCGCCAACATTCACGAGGCGAAACAAAAGCTGCCGCTTCCGGCGCTGATGCATCGCCTCGGACTCGGCGAGCACGCAAAAAAAAGTGCGCGCTGTCCATTCCACGAAGATAAGCGCAATTCTTTTTCGGTTTGGCGAAATGGGAATGGCTGGTTTTTCAAATGTCACGCCGGCTGCGGCGAGGGTGACGAAATCACGTTCCTGGAAAAATATCGCAGCGTTTCAAACAGTGACGCGACCAAGCTATTTCTGGAAATGGCGGGCATGAATGGCACGGCGCCGTTGGTATCGAAACCAAGATCGACATCGACTCTCAACTGGCACGCCTGCGTGGAAGCGTTCACAAACAAACACATTGAACGGCTGACGAAATGGCGCTGCTACACCGTCGAGTTTTGTTCCTGGCTGAAAGAAGCCGGACTTGTCGGGTTATACAACGGTTTGATCGCTTTTCCCGTACACGATCACGCTGGAAACGTCGGGGCGGTTCATTACCGGTTGAAAGACGGCTCGTGGCGTTACTACCCCCAAGGCGCAAAGGTGCGTCCGCTTGTCATCGGCGAATTGGTTGCCGGCGAACCTGTCTACGCTTTCGAGAGTCAGTGGGACGCCTTCGCTTTCATGGACGTGTCCGGTGAACGCTGTGGGGTAATTGTCACCCGCGGCGCAAGCAATGGCGCGCTCGTCTCCGGTCTGATAGCGGAAAGCTCAACCACTTACGTCTGGACGCAGAACAATTCAGCGGGCGAAAAGTGGCAGAACGATATTTGCGCGAATACGAAAGCTAGCGTGAAGCGCGCAAAAACCCCAGAGCTGCATAAGGATTTGAACGCATGGACGAAAGCGGGCGCGACGGCAGATGACTTGCTTGCGGCGATAATGGACGCGCAAGCACTTTGCCAACCGGAAAAGCCGCTTCCCTTGATTGAGTTCAGAACACCTTCAGATGTTAATTCGCTTACCGGACGTGATTCGATGGCTCTGGCGAATCCGCAACCAAGCAACGAGTCGCCCGAGCTAATTTCAGTGCGGGGCGCAACGCTGACGGAAAGCCAATTGGACGCGCTCGACATCGCAAAACGAAATCCGTTCTTAGGTGACTTCTTTTACGAGTCAGACCTTGGCTTTATCTCCGGGAAGCGCGGAACCGGCAAAACTTGGCTGGGACTTCACATGGCTCGGGGTTTGGCAGAAGGGACAAGCTGCGGACCGTACAAGGCCCATTGCCAAGTCAAAGTCCTCTACATTGACGGTGAGATGCCACTTGATGAAATCCGCGCACGCAATCGAGCGTTGCGGGGCGCGTGTGGAGACAATCTTTCGTTCCTCTCGCATCAGATCGTTTTTGACCGAGCAGAGTGCAACCTCTGTCTTTCCGAACCTCGGTTTCAAGACGCCGTCACGCGGCTTTGCGAAGAACAAGGGTATAAGGTCGTTTTTCTCGACAATCAAAGCACGCTTATAACCCGCGTGCGTGAGAACAGCGCCGACGATTGGCGGGACATCATCGAGGGTTGGCTCTTGGGCCTGCGGCGAAGGAGAATCGCGGTGGTCATCATCAACCATGCCGGTCGCAACAATGAAATGCGCGGCACGTCGAAGCGAGAAGACCCAGCCTTCTGGCAGATCATGCTGGACCCCGTCGAGAAGCAGGGCGAAGGGGCGCGCTTCCTGTCAAGATTCACTAAGAACCGCAACGCCGCACAAGACCCCGTGCCGCTGAATTGGCATTTTCGCTTGGAAGACAGGCGCGTCATTCCGACGTTCAGCGAGGCCGACCCGATGCAAGTGTTTCGCGGTTGGGTAGAAAACGGTCTAACCTCTTGCGCCGATATCGCTGACGAAATGGGCGTGTCAAAGGGCTACGTCTCCAAAATGGCGAAACGCGCCGAGCGCGAGGGCTGGCTAGAAATTAAGAAGCGGGAATATCGCATTGTCGAAGGCCTTTGAGAAGGCCAATCGGAGGAAACGGGGCACTCCTCTCTCGTTTTCGGTTATCGAGAATCCCGTTTCCAAGAGTTTCCTATTTCCCAGAGGAAGGAAACAAGAGAAGCGCGCTCGTTTCCAGTTTCGTTTCCTCTCGTTTCCCGTTTCCCATGTATAGGCGAAAAACAGGAAACGAGGCCGTGAACTCGTGAAGCCCTCGTCCCGACTTTAATTGCCCTACTGAACGGTGAAGTCGAGAATCCGAAATTCCACTTTGCCTCGGGTCTCCGTATAGTATTTGCGTGCGCGATTATCCCACCGAACTTCTTCATCCGGAACTTATGGCAAGGCCAGCTTCTCGCAGATAGTTCAATATACCAGTATCATCACCGCAGATTTTCGGGCTTGTTCCGCCACGTCTGCGGAATTCATTTCCTTCGTGCTCGGCTCTTTGAGCTTTGCAGCTACTTCGGGCACGGATTCTAGAAAGCCAAGCAAGAAGCTGCTCTTCACTGCGTAATTCACGTTCTCCGGCAACTGACCACTCGTGAGCAGCGCTGCTTTCGCGCTGAGTTTGGCGGTCACCACGCCAACCACATTGCCGTGCTCATCCACTAACGCGCCGCCGGAGTTACCGGGCTGCACTGGCACGCTGATCTGGAAATAACGCGGGCCGGCCAGCGAGCCGATTTCTCCTCGCGCAAACTTTGGCGCGAACCCTTGCAATCCAATGTTGGGGAAACCGACAGTCGCCACCGTGCCCCCCAACTTCACCGTGCGACTCGTCGCCACCGGCAATGCCGCGAACTTGCCCTCGGCTTTCAGCAACGCAAGGTCGTTGGCCGCATCCACCCTAACCACTTTGGCGGGGATGATGCCGGCCGCCGTGACTAACCGTAACTGCGCCCCGTCTCCGACCACATGTTCATTCGTGATTAGGTAGCCATCTTCCGTGATGAAGAATCCGGTGCCGGAAGATTCCGGGCGTGACCGCGCAATACCGGTGCTAGAACTATCGCCTCCGGCAGACGGCACCTTCCGCGGCTTGAAATTACGCGCCAGCTTTTGGCCCTCTGCAATCTGCTCCCGCGTCAACCGATTCTCTAACCATGCCACAAACTTGCATCCCCGTCACCTTGTGCGGCCGCGAGCAACGACCATTTATAACTCTCCACTTCGTCCTTAGCTACGCCTAGGCCACGGGCGTAAAAGAGACCAAGAGCATGCTGAGCCCTGGGCTGACCTTGTTCGGCGGCTTTACGATACCACTTCACCGCTTCCTTATCATCCTTCGCTACACCCTTGGCCAAGGGCATAAAAGAGGCCAAGCAGTCCCCAAGAAGAACCTCAGCATCGGGGTGGCCTTGTTCGGCGGCTTTACGATACCACTTGACCGCTTCCCTATCATCCTTCGCCACGCCCTGGCCCTCGGAGTAACTGATGCCAAGAAGAACCTGAGCCCCGGAGTAACCTTGTTCGGCGGCTTTGCGATACCACTTGACCGCTTCCCTATAATCCTTCGCCACGCCCTGGCCAAAGTAGTAGTGCCAGCCAAGACTAGACTGAGCTATCGGCTGACCTTGTTCGGCGGCTTTGCGAAACCACTTCACCGCTTCCGCCGGATTCTTCGCTACCCCCTGGCCATATTCGTAACGAAAAGCGAGTTGTAGCTCCGAAAATGCGTCTCCCGCTCCTGCCTTGGTCTTAATTTCTTCGAGCGATTGTCCGAATGCCGCCGTAGCCCAGCACAGTGCAAAGACTGCGACCGTTATCCGCAACAAATGGTTTTTGGGGGCAAGCGACATTACTGCATTTATAACATGGCAACCGCAGCAAAGTGAAACGTTAAACCAGACGGTGCAGGCTGACGGCTGGCCGAGGTTAGTGCGTCACGTCACAGCTTTCGATCCGCTTCGCTGAATGGAATCGGCGCTCGACGTTGCCCGTTGAATCAAGAACGCGAATTTCGCCAGAGCGAAAACTTACACGATTGCTGGCATAGTTGATCGCCTGCTCCTTTTCGAGGAAAACGGGCTCGACGCCTGGCGCTTCAAAGACTTTCCAGCCACGCCGATCTGGTCTAATTTCGATAATCGAGGCGAGCAAGCCTGCGCCGCAAACCGTGGCTAAACCCTATAACGTCTAACGTTGCTGGCGGCAAAACCCTAGGCGTACTGCTGCCAACAACTAATGGATTTTTTTGAGCAGATCAATTGTGCTCGTTGTCGGAGTCCGCCGCTTCCTTCGCAACATCGATAAGAGACTCAGTTACGGCGATTTCTGTCGATAAGCCGTTCCGACAAGACTGATGCAATTCGGACAGCCTACATTCCCGATTTGTTGTGAAGTAATGACAACCAAGTTTGCCCCGGCTTCAGCTGCTTGGTTTCTCAAATCGTTTTGACACTGAACAATGTTTCCTGCTGGGCGCCTGAAATTCGCGCCATAGTAAGACGACACGGTCTTTACCTCGGTATAATCCCTTAGCAGATTCTCCGGAGCATTAGAAACCAGTCGAACTGATCGGGCCTTGCTAGAGAGTTCGGTGGTGGCACATCCCGTGATAACAATTACGGTGGCCGTTATGACAAGCGCTCTGATCATATTTGGCTTGGACTAGGGGCCGGGCGGCAAAGCCTGCATTGTGCCGTGCACTAACAGCAATGTAAAGGTGATCCTATGGTCATGGCTGACTTTTGCATTGTTCGACAAACAGGGTAAGTGTTCATCTGAACACAATGCAATCCCGAAACTGCCTGTCGTCGTCAGACGGCGATCGCCCTAAGAGTCGAGGCAATTACACCGGCGAACGGGTCAAATCGCTTCGCCCCGAAACCTATCGCGAGGTGGTGCGGCTATTAGCCGAGCCGCGTGTCCACGTCTCTTATCGAGAAATCTGTCGCCGCTGTCACGTGACGGATGACACGGTCAAAGCTGTTGAACAGCGTGAGTCGATTTCTATAGCCGCACGAAAACAAGAGCTAATGATGCAGGCAGCGCGCATTGCCAAACTCGCAGCAAATCGCGTGGAAGATCAAATCGGCAATGCACCGCTACCGCAGGCGGTCGTGACGTTTGGCGTAATGACAGATAAAATCGTAGCACTCTCCAATGACCCAACCCGAATCGATGTCTCGATTAGCTCGACAGGCCCGCCAGCGACAACGCTCCACAAGCAACTCATCGAGCTCGCCCGCATCCTAAACGCTAAGACCGCGCAAGCTATCGCGCTTCAATCCACGCTCCACTCTCCCTCTTCCCAGTCCCCTGATGCCGCTAACACGCTCGCGTTGCAGGACGCCACACAGGCTGTCGAGGGTGTTGTTGAGGGCGCAGATGTGGCGTGAGACTGGTACTGTGTAGGATAGGAAAGTCTCTATAAAAGGCGCTGCTAACCCAGCAAACGTCTTGTGCGCCACACATGCAACGGTCTTAGGGCTTCGGTCTGTTGACGAATGGTTGACAAATAGAGTTCGCTTTTTGGTGCTTCGATGCGTTTCGGTTCGCAAACGGATTTTTACTAGGGTAACTCGATTTTCCCTCGTAAAACAGCGTTTCAGAGGGAGTGCCGGCGGAGGGACTTGAACCCACACGATCTTGCGATCACTGGATTTTGAGTCCAGCGCGTCTGCCATTCCGCCACGCCGGCGTGTTGGAAGGAGCGAAGAATACGAACTTCGCATCGAAGCTCAAATGCTTCCGACCAAATCGAGCGGCCGCAAACTGCGAGGTGGCCCAAAAATTTCGCGCAAAATAATCGCGTCCCGCAAACCGGATGTCGATCCTAGCAACGCAGCGATGTCGATTCTTGTTTCCGGCGACTTAGTGATTGGTTGGGTAGCAAACGCGTAAGCTTCTGCCGCCGTTTTAATCACTGGAAGCGGTTCGAGCGGCGGCTGGCCTTGCTGAACTTCGAAGGCGGACGCCTCGACAACTTTCGGCGGAAAAGTTTTCGCCTTTCGCGTGGGCGGAATCTGACCTGGTAATCGGATTTTGCGCTGCAACTCCGCAAACGGCGCAATCGGTGGTCGGACAGGAGCAACTGGCCGAGGTGGAATGTCGGTGCGTGGCCGAACTGGCGCCGGCGGTTTTGATGTGGTCGGTTGCCCCAGCGCTTCCAGGAATTTACGGATCCGTTTTTCATCTGTTTCGTCGGCATCGTCCGAAAGCGGGCGAGACATTTGCGACGGAGATGCCGATCTTCGCCCTGTAGCACCTCGGCGCCTGCGGCTTTTGGTCGCGGTCCTGGTCAGGATCTGAAAGAAAATCGCGAGCACGACGAACAAAAGGAAAAGCAAATTATCGAGATGCAGCGCCGCCATTTTTCCTACTTTCTAATTCCTACTTTCATCAGTTTGCTTCGGTTCGCGGTTTGTCCGTTCCCGCAATCGATTCGCGCATGGACGTATCGGCCTGCACGTTTTTCATCCGGTAATAATCCATCGCATCTCCTGCGTCTTGGCCTTCATTTCCTGCTCCACCGCGACGGCCGCTGCGCGACGCACTTCCGCTTTTGCTTGTGCGACTCGCTTGTCCGCATCGGCCTGCTCGCTCTGCAACTTTGCACCGATATTGTCACCCACATCGACGTCGGCGATGTCGATGGAAAGAATTTCAAACGCGGTGTTGCTGTCGAGTCCTTTCGCCAGCACCGCTTTTGAAATGCGGTCCGGATTTTCCAAAACGTCTTTGTAGGAATCAGCCGAGCCGATCGCGCTCACGATGCCTTCGCCTACGCGCGCAATAATCGTTTCTTCGGTGGCGCCTCCAACAAATCGATCGAGATGCGACCGCACAGTCACACGCGCTTTCACTTTTGCGCCGATCCCGTCTTTGGCGACGCCGTCAATGGTCACTCGTCCCATTGCCGGATTCGGCGCGTCGATCACTTTAGGATTGATGCTTGTGCGCACCGCTTCGAGCACCGTCTTGCCTGTGCCTTTCGTGGCCAAATCGATTGCGCAGGCGCGATTGAAATCGAGCGAGATGCCAGCCTTGTCCGCTGCGATCAACGCCAAAATGACCTGAGTCACATCGCCGCCCGCGAGGTAATGCGCTTCCAAAGGATCGCTCGGCACTTCGATGCCCGCCTTCACCGCGGTGATTCGATTATCGACAATTAATCCGACCGGCACGCGTCGCAGGCGCATCCCGATCATTTTGCCCATGCCGACCGGCGCATTGGCGATGCGCGCCCGGAGCCAGATCCCGAAAAAGTTGAAAAGAATGATCGCGAAGACGAAACCGAAAACAGCGAGCACCGCGATCCCAACAAGATAAAGAGCGTCCATAGGTAGAGAAAGCTAGACAGGATTAACAAGATTCACACGATTTTTGTTCCTTAGAAAACCCATTTAATCCGGTTAATCCTGTCTTCTCGTCTGGTGCAGCTTTTCGTTGCAATCCGCCCGAGAAGGAATACGCATTGCGCGTTATGACGAGAACGAAGGTCGCAGTGGTCGGCGCTTCCGGTTACACCGGTGAAGAGCTGGTGCGTCTCTTGCTCGCGCATCCGCATGTCGATCTTGTCGCGGCGACGTCGCGACAATTATCCGGCAAATCGCTGGCGGACGTTTTCCCGCGCTTCGCGCATCAGAAAACTGCGAACACGCTCAAATTTTCCAATCCCGACCCAAAAGAAATCGCGCGCGAGGCGAATCTTATCTTTCTCGCACTCCCGCACGGCCTCGCTGCCGAAGTTGCCAAGCCACTTTTGTCGGCTGGCGCGCGCGTTGTCGATCTTAGCGCGGATTTTC
>WNFE01002728.1_pt1 | contig 14135 bp, 12 predicted proteins | sample 5400451 | NCBI WGS metagenome assembly WNFE01 (sample SAMN13153344, study PRJNA577476) | soil metagenome | isolation source: 200 cm saprolite under Douglas fir tree site 2 hole 2 | place: USA:California | collected 2015-04-18 | reverse complement strand
GAACGTTCCCTCCTTCACGCTCGCTGCAGAGCTCCTGCTGCTCCACGTTCTCGGCCGCGACCGCGCCTGGCTCTACGCGCATCCCGAACAGGAAATCTCCGCTGCCGACGCCCGGCAGTTCTTCACACTCATAGCGCGCCGCGCGAATGGCGAACCGACGCAACACCTCACCGGCAAACAGGAATTCTGGGGCCTCGAGTTTGAAGTCACTCCCGACGTCCTGATTCCCCGCCCCGAAACCGAGCACGTCATTGAAGTCACGCTCGATCGCCTCGCGGTCCGCGAACTCCGCGCCGGCCGCAAACAAACACTCACCGGCGAAGGCTTGCAAATCGCCGATATCGGCACCGGCTCTGGCTGCATCGCCATCACCCTCGCCAAGGAACTGCCTGGCACGACGATTTACGCCACCGACATTTCTAGTGCCGCCCTCGCCGTTGCGCAACGCAACGCCATGCGTCACAACGTTGCAGACCGGGTCCGATTCTTGGAAGGCAATCTGTTGGACACGGTGACAGCGCAGTTCGACGTTATCGTGAGCAATCCGCCGTACGTCGGGCGCCGGGAAGTGGATACGTTGGCACGCGAAGTCCGCGATCACGAACCGGAAATCGCTCTCTACGGCGGCGAAGAAGGTTATGAACTTTACGCCGATCTCATCACGCAATCCGCCGCCCATCTCAAACCCGGCGGCATTCTCGTTCTCGAACTCGGCCACAACAGCCTGCCCGCCGTCCAGCCGCTCCTCGACGCACCTGCCTGGACCAACGTCGCCATCACAAACGACCTCGCCGGAATCCCCCGCGTCCTCGCCGCAGAACGGTTGTAGCGGACACGCGACCGGAATGGTTGAGGCTTACAAATGTCCGGCGTAGGCTAGAGGGCATGCCGGACCTTGCGCGATTTCGAGCGAAGCACGGCCCGCTTGAGGAGCGGACGGCCGAAGCATCTGCCTCCATCCTGCATGTGGACATGGACGCGTTTTTCGTCTCGGTGGAGTTGCTTGAGCGGCCGGATTTGCGCGGTAAGCCGGTTGTCGTCGGCGGGCGGCCGGATCAGCGCGGGTGCCCGCACGCAATTTTCTTGGATGGACATCACGCAAAATACGCGGAGTGGAGCGACCGCGTCGCGGGGATTCTCGCGAAATTTTCTCCGATCGTGGAAATGGTTTCGATCGACGAGGCCTACCTCGATCTCGCTGGCACCGAGCGATTGCACGGGCCGCCCTTCGCCGCCGCGGACAACCTCCTGCGACGAATTACGCGCGAGACTTTGTTACCTTGCTCCGGCGGCCTTGCCGCAACGCGCCTGGTCGCCAAAGTCGCTTCCGACCAAGCCAAGCCGCGCGGCCTCGTCTGGGTCCCTCCAGGCAGCGAGCACCGATTTCTCGCGAAGCTGCCGGTGCGAAAAATTCCGGGCATCGGCGAAGTCACGGAGCGCGCGCTTCGCGCCCTCGGCATAGAAACCGTCGAGCAGATCGCGGCCGTGCCGCAGGAAAAACTGGAAAACATTTTCGGGCAGTGGGGCACGGCGCTCTATCGCAAGTCGCGCGGCGGCGATTCCTTCGAATTTGTGATCGACGCCGAGCCCAAATCGATTTCGCACAATCACACTTTCGGCGAGGATACCGGCGACGTGGACGCCCTGTCCGCCATGCTCAGTCATCTTTCGCAGAAAGCCTGCAAGCGCCTCCGCGAAGCCGGGCTCGCCACACGAACGCTCACGCTGACGATTCGCTACGCCGGATTCGAAACGCGCACGCGATCCAAAACGCTCGGGGAACCCACACGGCTGGATTCCGAAATTTTTGCCGTGTTTCAAGGACTCTTTCGAACCCATCGCGATGTGCATAGAAAAGTCCGGTTGCTCGGAGTCAGCCTCGGTGGCCTCACACACGGCGGTGAACAACTCGATTTGCTGGACGCCGAGCGCCGCGCCAAACTGGAAAAACTTACCAGCGCTGCGGACCGTCTCCGCGACCGTTTCGGTTTCGGCAAAGTGCAATTCGGAGGCTCGCTTCGTCGCGATGAATCCGGGTACGATCGCGACGATTCGTAACTTCCAGCGAATCCTCAGCCGAATGTCCTATACTTTATCTTCCATGAGCGCGCCTCCAACTCCCGGTGTCTCCTCTCCACCTCCTCGGCTCCATGGGGTGGATCGCGTGCGCCATTTCTGGCAGCGCGTCAGCGAAGGCCGCCAGATCGACGACCTCTGGGCGCAATTCGCAGCCGATGCCCGCGCCAGTTACGGCTTTTATGGTCGCGACGTCGACTGGGAAGAAATTCAGAAGCTCCCCCGCTGGCGCCGGCCGCTTCACGTCACCAGGCAATTTTTCTGGGCTTTGCTGTTGAAGCTGTCTCCCGCGCGGCGCGTCCTTCTGCTCATCGCGTTCGTGCTGCTGGTCCTATCGGGCGGCGACAATTTCAAATTCGAATTCTTCGCCGCGATTCTTTTCCTGTTGGTGCTTTCGTTGGAGCTGGCGGACAAGGTCACCATGAAGCGCGACCTGGAAATCGCGAGAGAGATTCAAACCTGGCTCGTGCCTTCGCAACCGCCGGAAGTCGCGGGCGCGAACATCGCCTTTGCGACGCGTCCGCAGAATTCCGTGGCCGGCGATTACTACGATGCGTTCTATCCCAATCCGGAGGATCGCGAAAAGCTGATGGTGGTGATCGCCGATGTCGCCGGCAAGAGCGTTCCTGCGGCGCTGCTGATGGCGACTCTGCAAGCAAGCCTGCGGACCATCGCCGGAGAGAATGCCCCCCTCGCGGACCTCGTGGCGCGGCTGAATCGCTATGCCTGCGCGCACAGCCTGAATGGCCTGCGCTTTACGACCGCTGTTCTCTCCGAATACAACCCCATTTCGCGGAGGCTGACCTACGTCAACGCCGGTCACAACGCTCCTATTCTGCGCCACGCAAATGGCGCTATTGAAAGCCTGGAAGTCGGAGGCCTGCCCCTCGGCATTCGGCCCGCCGCCAGTTACGAGACCGCGTCGCTGGAGCTCAAACCGGGCGACGCGCTGATTTTCTTCACCGATGGCGTGGTCGAGGCTTTCAATGAATCGGGGGAAGAGTTCGGAAACGAACGCTGGCTCAGCGCGATTCGCAATCTGCCGGATTGGGATGCTCAGCAGACCCTTCAATACCTAATGAAGCGCGTGGATGAATTTGCCGGCGCCACTCGCCAATCTGATGATATTACCTGCTTGGTCTTCCGCAGCCGGTAGCCCCCATCCGAAACTCTCGAACACACGGACCTCCCTTCGCAGCCCCGTCTGTCGCATAATCACAGCGTGACGCCACGCGAAATGGCTAACTCGATCTGCGACACGCTTCGCCGCAGCGGCTACCAGGCGCTGCTTGTCGGCGGATGTGTGCGCGACCTGCTGCTCGGCCGCGAACCTGCCGATTACGACGTGACCACGGATGCGACGCCTGAGCGGGTGATGGCACTTTTTCCTGAAAGCATCGCCGTTGGCGCGCAATTCGGCGTAATCCTGATTCCGAGGGATGGGCTGAAAGTGGAAGTAGCTACCTTCCGCTCGGATGTGGGCTACAGCGACGGCCGCCACCCGGACAGTGTTATTTACGCGAAGACGCCGCAAGAGGACGTGCAGCGCCGCGACTTTACCATCAACGGCCTGTTGATGCGCCACGACAGCGGCGAAGTGCTCGACTACGTCGGCGGACAGGCCGACCTCCAAGCAAAACTTATTCGCGCCATCGCCGAGCCCGGCCGCCGTTTCACGGAAGACAAGCTGCGCATGATGCGCGCGGTGCGATTCGCCGCGCGCTTCGGTTTCGAAATCGAAGCCGAAACGTTTCGGGCGATACGCCGCCACGTCGGCGAAATCCACAAAGTTTCCCCGGAGCGCTTGCGAGAAGAACTCACTAAAATGCTCACCGAAGGTGCGGCCCGTCGGGCCTTCGAACTGCTGGATGAAACCTGGCTGCTCCTACAAGTTCTGCCTGAAATCGGCGCGATGAAAGGCGTCGAGCAGCCTCCGCAATTTCATCCCGAAGGAGACGTGTGGATTCACACGCGCCTGATGCTCGAAGGGCTTCCCAAAGACGCTTCGCCGACATTGGCCTGGGGCGTTCTGCTTCATGACGTCGGCAAGCCACCGACGTTCCAATCAGCCGCGGAGACGGGGGACCGCATTCGTTTCAACAATCACGTCGAAGTCGGCGCGCGCATGACCGAGGCGATCTGCCGGCGATTGCGTTTCTCCAACGAGGACACCGAGCAGATTCTTGCGCTGGTGGACAACCACATGAAGTTCGGTGCGGTCGAAGAGATGCGCGCAGCTACCCTGAAGAAGTTTGTGCGGCTCCCGCACTTTGAGGAGCACCTGGCGTTGCACCGGCTGGACTGTCTTTCCAGCCACCGGCACCTCGAATCCTACGATTTCGTCCGGCGGTTCCTTGAGGTGACCCCCCCGGAGCAGGTGCGCCCGGAGCGTCTGTTGACGGGAGATGATCTCCAAGCAATGGGGTATCGGCCCGGCCCGCTCTTTTCTGAAATACTCCGCGCGCTGGAGGACGCCCAACTCGAGGGGCAGATTAGGACGCGTGAAGGGGCGGAGGAGTACGTTTTGGGCAAGTTTGGCTTGAAAGAGCGAAGGATTTCAAGAAATTGAGCGTCCAGCCGATGGCAAAAGTGCATTGGCTGGGTTAAGCCCACCGTGTCTATAGTATCGTATTATGTTGAACACAAAGACTTTACTATACAGCTTACAGAGGGGCAGGATCTTTGGTAGAATATGAGCGTGAGATACTAAGATTTTGTGCTAGCAACTCGTGTACTATTATGAACCCTTTCCGACACGCTTGCATCTAAACTCGTACCACGCGGCTCCTTTTGGCTGCGTTGGCGACTAGGGGACATTATGGCTGATAAAAAATTTGTCGTGCCGGAGATTCTTGCCATCCTGCCGGTTCGTGACACCGTCCTGTTTCCGGGCGCGGTCCTGCCTTTAACCGTGGGACGAGAGAGTTCGCTGGCGCTAGTGAATAGCTTGCACGGCGACGAGAAGCTTCTGGGAGTGGTCGCGCAGCTCGATCCGCGAGTCGAGGATCCCGCGGCCGCGGACCTCCACAAACTCGGGACCTTGGCCAAGGTGCATAAGACCGTAAAAATGCCGAACGGCAATGTGGTCATCTTCCTGGAAGGCCTCCAGCGCATTCAAGTGCTCGAACTGATCGGCTTGCGTCCATTTCTACAAGCCCGCGTGCAGGCGGAGCCGGACATCATCGGCGAATCGGATACGGAACTGGAAGCGCTGCAGCGCAATGCGCAGGATCTCTTCCGCGACGTGATAAGCCACTCTCCGCAGCTTTCCGACGATCTGCAATCCGCGGCGATGAACATCGATCATCCGGGCCGCCTGACGGATTTCATCGCCGGCACTCTGCCTTCCCTTTCAACGCTGCTGCGCCAGGAATTGATCGAGACCGCCAGCGTGCGCAAGCGGCTGGAAACGCTGATCCGCGAACTCTCGAAGGAGCTCGAGGTTCTGGAGCTGCGTTCGAAAATTCACGATCAGGTGCAGGAGCAGGTCAGCCAGAACCAGCGCGAGTACCTCCTGCGCGAGCAGATGAAGGCGATTCAAAAGGAATTGGGCGAATCCGACGATTCCATGCAGGAGATCGACGAGCTTCGCAAGAAGATGGAAGAAGCGGCGATGTCCGCCGAAGCCAAGAAAGAATGCGACCGCGAGCTGAAGCGGCTGGCAAAAATGACGCCGGCATCCGCGGAGTACATGGTTTCGCGCACCTATCTGGAATGGATGACTTCGCTGCCGTGGAGCAAGTCCTCGGGCAGCTTGGAAATCGACATCGCGAAGGCGCACGAAATTCTTGACGAAGACCATTACGATTTGCAGAAGGTCAAGGAGCGCATCCTCGATTACCTGGCGGTGAAGAAGCTTCAGCCAGGCATGAAAGGGCCGATTCTTTGTTTCGTCGGGCCTCCAGGCGTGGGTAAGACGTCGCTTGGCAAGTCGATCGCGCGTTCGCTGGGACGCAAATTCGTGCGCATCGCCCTTGGCGGCATGCACGACGAAGCGGAGATCCGCGGCCACCGGCGCACGTACATCGGCGCGTTGCCCGGACAAATTATTCAAGGACTGAAGCGCGGGGAAACGAACGACCCGGTCATGATGCTGGACGAAGTGGACAAGCTCGGCCGCGATTTCCGCGGCGATCCGTCTTCGGCGCTGATGGAAGTGCTCGACCCGGAGCAGAACAATTCGTTTCGCGATCACTATCTGGATGTGCCGTTCGACCTCTCGAAGGTGCTGTTCATCGCCACGGCGAACTGGATGGATCCCATCCCCGAGCCGTTGCGCGACCGCATGGAGATCATCGAATTGCCCGGCTACACGGGAGAGGAGAAGCTGCACATCGCGCACAAATACCTGATCCCCAAGCAGGCCAACGAGCACGGCCTGAAGGTCGGCGAGCAAATCGACTTCTCCGACGAGGGATTGCGGGAGATTATCCACAGCTTCACGCGGGAAGCGGGCGTGCGCAACCTGGAGCGCGAGATCGCCACGATCACGCGCAAACAGGCGCGGCGCATCGCCGAAGGCAAGATGGAAAAGATGGCCGTGACACCGGAAGTGGTCCGCGAATTCCTGGGCGTGCCGAAATTCCGCACCGAGAAGGAAGTCGAGGAACGCGTCAAGAGGCCCGGCGTCGCCGTCGGACTCGTCTGGACGCCGGTGGGAGGAGACATTATCTTCATCGAGGCCACCCGCATGCGCGGCGGCAAGCAGTTCACCATGACCGGGCACCTCGGTGAAGTCATGCAGGAATCCATGACCGCGGCGCTCACCTGGACACGCGCGAATGGCGAGCGCTACGGCATCGATCCGGACTTCTTCCGCAAGCAGGACATTCACATCCACGTGCCGTCGGGCGCGGTGCCGAAGGACGGCCCGTCCGCCGGTGCGGCGATGGTGACGGCGCTGGTAAGCTTGCTCAGCGGACGTCCGGTGAAAGACCGCCTGGCGATGACTGGCGAGATGACGCTATCGGGCGTGGTCCTACCCATCGGCGGCGTGAAGGAAAAAGTGCTCGGAGCGAAGCGCGCGGGAATCACGGAAGTGCTGCTGCCTGCCGACAACGAGCCGAATGTCGTGGCGGATCTCACTCCTGAAATTCTCGGCGATATTAAGATTACCTACGTGCGCACGCTGGACGAGGTCCTTGAACATGCGCTCCAAAAGGAAGCGGTGGCGCCGCCGATCGTGCCGCAGCCTGAGCCTAAACAGAAGCGCGTTGGCCCGGATAGCCCCCGGGCGATTCACTAAGCTGCAGTTCCCGCGCTGAGCGGAGCACTGGCGCATGACTGGTGACTCGTGACTGGTGATTTGTGACTCGTGGAGGAGCCCGGCGAAGTTTGCCGGATTTTTTCATGTCCGATACGTGGCGCTGGCAAGGAACTGACTCCTGCTAACATGTCTCCTGGAACATGCCGCGCGAAAAACAAACTCCTGCAGATGCACCGGGGGAACTCGCAAAGCGCATTTCGGAGGCGCTGTTGCGGGAGCGCGCGGTACCGCGGTTTGTGGATTCTTACGTCGTCGAGAACGGCCGCCACGCGCTGCAGGTTCACGCTTCGCACTACCGTGATCTTCTGGCGCAGTTGCAGCGGGAGGCGCTGCTGGCATTGACGGTGCGCGCCCTGGCGATCGTCTGCAACGAGCCGCAGCCCGCGGGCAGATCCAAGCCGCGCCCCATGCTGCGGCGGGATGCCACGATGTTCCGCAGAAAATTTCTGGCGGCGCTGGCTCGGCAGCAGGGCTGGACCGCGGGCGACGCGCTCGATTTTCAGCGGGACCTGCAAATGTATGAAGAGCTGCTGGCACGTGCCGCCGCGACACACCGACGCCGCAAACCCTTTGAAGCGGCGGACCATCCCTTCGTCGACCGTTGCGCCTTTCTGCTGGATTCGTCGTTCATGGAGAAGGCGCGGCTGGCGGCGAGCCGCACTTTAACGGGCATCGAGGAATTGGCGGCGCAAATTGTCGCGGCGCAAAGACAGCCACCGTCAAATTCGCGTCTCCAATGAAGAGCAGGAAAAATCAGGAAATGCGCTCCACCTGGACGGCGGTGCCATAGGCGAGCACTTCGGTGACGCCTTGCATCACTTCGGTGGCGTCATAACGCATGCCGATGACGGCGTTGGCGCCGTGTTCGCTGGCGTGCTGCAAGAGCAGTTCGAAGGCATCTTCGCGCGTCTTCTCGCAGAGGTTCGTGAGAATGGTGATGTTTCCGCCGATAATGGTCTGAAGCGCCGCGCCGAGATTTCCGATCACGCTTCGCGAGCGCACGATAATTCCGCGCACGATGCCGAAATTCCTGACAATGCGATAGCCGGGCAATTCGAGGCCTGACGTCACCATCCCGAAATCCACTCGTGGCATTTTTGTTCTCCTTAGAACGGACGTTTACCGCTGCGATTCTAACCGTTCAAACGGCGCTCTGCGAACAATCTTCCTCTGCTATTCTCAGGGAACATGGAGACACTATTTTATTTCCTGGCGTTTTTGCAGGTCCTCCTGGGGATGTATCTCATCTGGCAGGCTTTGCAGTGGCTCGGCTACGTGCGGAGGCGCCTGCACGCGGATCCGGGATTCTACGCGCCGCGTGTGGCCGTGCTTTGCCCCTGCAAGGGCATCGAACCGGGCCTCGAGCGCAATCTTCTGTCGCTTACGGAATTCGAACGCCAGAACTACGAGATTTTTTTCATTCTCGCCTCAGGCTCAGATCCAGCGCGCAGCATCGTCGAGCGGGTAGCCGCGAGCTCGAAAGTGAAAGCCCACGTAATCATCGCGGGAAGCCCGAGCAACTCCGGCGAGAAGGTAAACAGCTTGCGGGTGGCCGTGGAACAACTGCCGCCGGAATTTGAAGTGCTCGTCTTCACCGATTCCGACGGGCGTCCCGGCAAAAACTGGCTGTATCACCTCGTGGCGCCGCTGGGAGACGTAAGGATCGGCGCGACAACCACCATGCGCTGGCTGATTCCCAATCGCGGCAATCTGCCCACCGCGCTCCTCGCCGCGTGGAATGCCCCGGTGGTCACCATGCTCAGCGAGAAGGGGAAAAATTTCTGCTGGGGCGGAGGCACCGCCATCCGCCGTAGCATCTTCGAGCAATCGGGTGTTATGGATGAGTGGAGAAACTCGGTCAGCGACGATTATTCCTTGACGCGCACGATGGAGCGCAACAATCGCTCGATTGTTTTCATACCGGAGTGCTTGACGCTCTCTTACGTCGAGACCGATTTCCGGGGATTGCTGGAATTCACGAACCGCCAAATCCTGATCACGCGCGTGTACGCGGATAAAGTGTGGGCGCCCGCGGCCGTCACGCATCTTCTGTACTGCTTGACGCTCTTGCTCGGCGTGATTCTGATCCTGAGCGACTTTTTCGAACAGAGACCCGCTTTTCACATCGCGACGCTGACCTTTCTTCCTGTTCTACTTTCGTCGATCCGGAGTGCCATCCGGCTCATCGGTGTGACGGAAGCCCTCCCCGCTGGGCGATCCCAGATCATGCGGCAAGCCTGGATATACATTCTGTTAACAGTTTGCGTCCCGTTCCTCTACATCGTAAATTTTGTGAACTCTCTCGTCACACGCAAGATTCGCTGGCGGGGTATGGCATACGAATTGATTAGCCCGGAGCAAACGCGAATCATTCCATTCTGAGGCTCTCGATGGCATGAGGCTGGGCCTCGGCGTTTTCCACAAGGCATAGAGAGCGTGTTCCTGTTCTCTTGGATTCTTCCTCTGTTCCGGACCCTATTCTTGGTAAGAGGGAAAAATTTCGCGTACCGTGCAATTCCTACCTTCAAATGAGTTTGAAGGGGTTCGAACCCGGGCGTAAGCCCTCAATTTTTGAGTAAGTTGCATATTCTTCCATTCGGCAGAATATTTGCAGGGAGAGGGAGTTCGGTAAAACCGTCTCAGGCGCACTTTCAGGGAGTCCCCGCACACGCCTGGTCGTTGCCGATCAGTCGGTAAGAGTCGCCGAGCCACCAGTCCTCTTTTTGGCTTCTTGCCTGACTGTCTACCCCATCTGGGGGAATATGCCTCGTCGAGGGGCGATGAACTAAAAATTCAATAGGCTTCGGTTCCGTCACGAGGCTGCATTCTGAGGGGGTGCACGTGAAGGTGATCCGCAGAAGTGAACATCCGCAGCAATTGACAAATTCCCGCCCGGCTTTTCCCCGCGATGTTTTCTTTTTCCATGAAAAAAGTACTGGAGTGGCCCACTTTCAGGTCGAAGCCGGACCAGACGGCAGGTTTCCTGTGGAACAGGCCGCCGGGCTGCTGGCGATGCACTGCATGGTGAGGGGCCAGTCCACGAGCGATTACGTTGTGATGGTTCAGGCGGAAGACGAGATCCTGGAAGGCCTCAAAGAGAAAGCGGACAAGCTTTTGGAGGCGGGGAAGTCAGTCCGCAGCCTGGTGAGGTTGACGCGCAGGGAGGAAGAAGTTCTCTCCGACTTGATGAAGAGCCTCGCCAACAAGGAAATCGCCTCCAACCTGAATCTTTCTGAGCGGACCGTAAAATTCCATGTCTCCTCGCTGCTGGCGAAGTTCCGCGTGCGCGGCCGTATGGAATTGGTCCGTGAAGCTTCGCGCCAAACCGCCGGCGCCATGCTAATGCCCATGCCAGTGACGACACGGGAGGCGCGTACTTTTGCGCCGGTGGCAAGAAATTATTCCGCGGCGCGGCGGCCGGTAGCCGTCGTTCCGTTGGCCAAGCGGCAATTGATGGCCTAATTCGGATTCCATTCAATTTTTGAGACAAATGAAAAGGCCCTCGAGCCAGTCGGGGGCCTTTTCATTTTTAGAAAACTTGCGGGAAAAGACTACTTCTTCGCCGCATCGTAGAGTTCGGCGGCTTTGTCCCAATTGACGACGTTCCACCAAGCCTTGATGTAATCACCGCGCAGGTTTTGATACTTCAGGTAGTACGCGTGTTCCCAGACGTCCAGCCCAAGGACGGCCTTGCCACCGCCCGTGAGCAGATACGGAGTGTCCTGATTTGGTGTGGAGTCGATCGCCAGTTTCCCATCTCGGACGACCAGCCACGCCCAGCCGGAACCAAAGCGGCCCAGTCCGGCGGCCGCAAGTTTTTCCTGAAATCCAGCGAACGAGCCAAAGGTCGAATTGATCGCCGCCGCAAGATTTCCCTTGGGCTCTCCCCCACCGCCCTTCTTCATCAGTGTCCAGAAGAGAGAGTGGTTCCAGTGGCCGCCGCCGTTGTTGCGGACGGCGTTGCGAATATTCTCCGGGACCGAATCGAGACCTTTGAGAAGATCATCGATCGACTTGGCTTGCAGACCAGCTTGGCCTTCCAAGGCCTTGTTGAGGTTGGTAACGTAGGCGCCATGATGTTTGTCATGATGGATTTCCATCGTCTTGGCATCGATGTAAGGCTCGAGTGCGTCGAACGAATACGGCAACGGGGGCAAGGTAAAGGCCACGGGTTTTTCCTCCAGAGTAAGATTTGAATCCGAATTGGTCGCGGTGCCGGCGCGCAAAAGACCAGGTGCAGCATTTCCTGCCCCAAGCAATCCTGCGCCGACGATACCCGTATTCATCAAAAAGTTACGACGATTCATGGGAACCTCAGCAGCACGGAGGGCGAATCGACCTGCGGGTGGGATTATACCGCTAGTGGCCGCGAGATGGTAACGCGGTCTGAGAAAACCGCGATTCCGCACGTCTCATCGATTAGCGGGCCAAGCTAACAGGTGTCTGTCCCTTGAGCGACTTTCCCCTTGCACTCTTATTGGATATGCGAAAGCGCCCATCGGGCAGATTCGGCGAGGACCTGATCCTCCGAAGACGCGAGCCGCTCCAATACGCCGCTGATTCGATTGTGATCCGCCGTGCCCTGCCGCAGGCCGGAATTCCCGAGCGCAATGCAGGCGTTGCGTATCAGGCCGCGCCATTTAGCACGTTTGACGGGGCTTCCGCGGAAGAGTTCGCGGAACTCAGCTTCGCTCAGCCCGAGGAGCCATTCCAGTCCAGGAAGGTAGAGCGATTCGTCCTGCGGCGGGAGAGACGTCGAGGTGAGATTTTCCTCGGTCTGAGGAAAAACTCTCGGCTGGAACTGCGGTATTGTGGCAATCGGTGCGCGCCGGTTCCACGGGCAAACGTCCTGGCAGATGTCGCAGCCGAAAACATGATTTCCCATCGGCTCGCGGAGCCCCTCCGGGATGGCGCCGCGCAATTCGATGGTCAGGTAGGAGATACACTTTCGGGCATCCATGACGTAGGGTTCGACGAAGGCCTGCGTCGGACAGGCGTCGAGGCAACGCCGGCAGCTCCCGCACAAGTCCGGCGGCGGCAGCTCGTTCGCCCCGAGCGTCGGTTCAAGATCGAGCGTGGTGAGAATGGCACCCAGAAAAAAGAACGAGCCGAGCATCTGGTTCAGCAGCAGCGTGTTTTTCCCAAGCCATCCCAAACCTGCGTATTTCGCCAGCACTCGCTCCTGGACCGGTCCGGTGTCCACGTAGGCTCGCGCGTCGAATGGACTTGTAAATCGTTCGTGCAGCGATTCAACCAGCGCGTCCAGTCTCTCCCGCAACACATCGTGGTAGTCGTCGCCCCAGGCATAACGGGAGATCCACCCGCTCGGCTTGCCATCTTTGCCGGGCAGCGCAGAATTGATGGAAAGCGGCCGCGCGGTGTTGTAGTTGAGCAAGCCGACGATGGCGCTCCGGATTCCCGGCATGGCGTTTTGCGGATCGGCTCGCCGGGGATCTGCGAGGTACTTCATTTCGCCCCCGTAGCCACTCGCGAGCCACTCGGGCATCCGCTGCAGTTCGGGAAATTTTTCCGCGCGGACTACGCCGCAGAGGTCGAAACCCACAGATTTCGCCTGGTCCACAATCCACAACGTATCGGCACGCGGCATCATCCAGAAGATTGTGCCGCAGTCCAGCAAATCACGCGAGCCTCAGACCGCAGGGCGCGCTGGCGTGCGGAGCCAGACGTTCGTTCTGCGTGGTGTGAATACGCGAGATGAAGAAAAATTCTGATGTCGTGCTCAAGAGGAACGGCCGCGTCAGATCAACTAAAACTGTGAAGCGCGGTGCTCTCGTCGGTAAAGACATCAAACACCGTGTACAGCTTGGTGATCTGAAGAAGATCCCGAACTTTCTTCGTCAGGTGCAGCAACTTCAGATCCCCGCTCTGATTCTTCACCGCCGTGAAACCGCTGACCAGCTCGCCGATTCCCGAGCTGTCGATGTAGTCGACGTCAGCGAGATTCAGAAGAATCATTTGCCTCTGATCATCCAGCAGTCCCCGGATCGTCTTTCGCAAAAGAGCGCTGCCGTCTCCGAGCGTGATCCGCCCGCTCAGATCTACCACGGTGACTTGCCCGGCATCGCGATGCATCGCATGGAGTGACATCGATTTCCTTACGCTTCCTTTTGGGGCGTGGCGTTTCGTCCACCCTGTCCATTCGGGGAAGTACTCCCCGGTGTGGGAAGTTTCTTTGACATCACGATTTCCGCGCCGCCTGTTCTGCCGGAAATCACATCGAACTCGTCCATGAAAGCACGCATCAGGAAGATCCCACGACCGGAGGTACTAAGCAGGTTTTCCTCGGCGAGCGGGTCCGGAACATCGGAAAGCTTAAAACCCGAGCCCTCGTCTAGCACGTGAATAATCATCTTGTCCGGAGTGAGGTCAACGACAAGGTGGATTTTCTTGTCGGGGCGCTCCTCATTCCCGTAGTGAAAGGCGTTGATCACGCCCTCGCGCACGCTCATCCCAATGCGGTAGCAGTCGTCCTCGCCAAACCCCGCCGCTTCCGCCACGCGGATACACATCTCCTCTGCCAGATTGACGCTATCGACCTGCGTGTCCAGCGTAATTTCGAGGTGCTTGGTGTCGGAGGCCATCTTTTGCGTTGTTGCCACCCCAGGAGCCCCAAAAGTGAGCGCTTTATGGGTAACATAGCAACGGAAACCGAGTCAATGGAGTGCCCGCCTTTCAGCCTCCAAACCGTTAGATGCCTCGGTAAGCTAAACTGACTGTCTCGGTCGAATGGTTTGGTTCGGCTCCCCAACATCGCACCGTCGGGTAACCGCTA
>WNFE01002273.1_pt1 | contig 14138 bp, 5 predicted proteins | sample 5400451 | NCBI WGS metagenome assembly WNFE01 (sample SAMN13153344, study PRJNA577476) | soil metagenome | isolation source: 200 cm saprolite under Douglas fir tree site 2 hole 2 | place: USA:California | collected 2015-04-18 | reverse complement strand
GTTTTACCCGATTGACGAACGCTTTCTCGAAGAAATTGGAGAACTTAAAGGCTGCTGTGACCCTGTATTTTGCTTGGTACAATTTCTGCCGCGTCCATTCATCACTTCGCGTAACGCCTGCAATGGCCGCTGGTATTGCCAACGACATTTGGCCGATAGAAAGGTTGCTACTTTAATGCCAAACGCACGCGCACATAACAAGAAAAATACTTCCTCTCCTGATGGATTCGGAATTCTTAAGAATTGGAAAACACAAAGAACACTCTTATGGTTTTTGTCTTTTGAGTTTCGTGATATGAGTTCGGAAATAGATGTATATGTTGAATCGGTGACTGCTGATGGCTTCGTATTGCGCCCAGTTAATCCCGCTGAAGATTTAGTCTTCTCCAATGTAGAGTTTTCTTTGGACACAGACGGAATACCAGTCGAGACGGAAGGTTTTGTGCACTTCCTGGTCTTTAGAACAACAGACCGAGAAGTGCCGTTTTTACTAGCAGAACGCGCAATAGCCCACTGATTAACACGCTTAACCATTACCTCAATGCGAAGATAAGAGCGAGGCTTAATACTGGGCTAATTTAGTAGCAACACTCAATTAGCCCAGTACCGACGAATGGTGGAGATATGCGCTTGGTGGTATCTTTTTTATCATGGGGATCTATGGCTGTTTGTTCCCCAAAAGGAGGTTGTTCAAAATCGGGAGTGCGCGTCCTCCCTATTTCGCGAGGCCTTTACCACGTTGGGTCGCAACGCTGATGTCCGCGAGTGTGGCGATCATTGGCTTATTCGTGGCCGCCTACAAGATCATTGAGCACAGGTTCTCGCATGCAGTCGCAATTCGCCTGCTCCTCGTGGTAGCAATTTTGGGTGTGTCTTCCTACGGGCTGGTCCACTTGTATACCGGAATCAATGCCCGCCCAAAATCCGGCGTCGAATCCTTTCTCGCCGAGACCGAGGAGTACCGCTCGAGAGCGTTGATCAATGCTTTCGGGTCCTTGGTTATCGTATTGTTTCTGGTTTACCTGGTGATCGCCTGGCCTTCGTAATACCCTTCAGAAAACAACTGCCGGCCTGAAACGAAACCCTCTCGGAATGCACCATTCAGGCAGGAGAACAAAGAGAGATGGATGAACCAATCCAATCTCGCAAGGAGGCAGACGTGCAATCTCGAAGCGAAGCAATCGATAGAAAACTGCAATCTCGAAATGCCGAGAGGGAAAAAGCCATCAAGGCGCTCAGCGCAGAAATCATGGATGCGTACGGGCTGTGCCGTCCATTAAGCAGAGATACAGGTTCTGCAGACCGAGGCTGACGTGTCGTCCATTTTGCGGCGGCTCCCAAGGCTTGTGCCCCTTCAACTCGCACAGACGAGATCGGGCAATTCCTTGCCGACCTTCCAACCCTCTAGTCTAGTTTGCCGCAAACCAAGCCGGATTTTTCCTGCTTAAAGCAAGATTGTTTGAGAAATTGCGGCTTAAAATCCGTTTTGGCACCTGTCCCGTACTGGTATTTTCTATTCCATACTGGTATTTTAATAATGCCCACAAATAGTAACCCCCCTGTGCTGGTTAGAAAATCTCCTAGCGTTTTGTGATAGTTAGGATAAAATCTTTGATTCATTGAAGAAATCAGAATTTGCGTAACTGCGGTTTGCTCTCAGGAGTAAAGCCTGTATGAGCTGTCGTAATCATAAGGAGAGTCTATGAAACTTTGCAATTTGCTGGGCAATGTTGCTGTGGGGTTGTTGCTGCTTACGGGCATGGGCTACGCACAGGGGGTGGGCGCCTCGGGTGACATCACCGGCACCGTAACCGATCCCTCGGGCGCGGTTATTTCTCAAGCGACCGTAACCGCAACCGAAGCCGAGAAGGGCATCAAGCGCACGGCCAGTCCCAACAGCACAGGTGGATATCGCCTGGCCGGGCTTTCGCCGGCGATCTACGACGTGAGCGTGACCGCGAAAGGATTCCAGGGGCAGGTTGAGAAAGGCATTGTAGTTAACGTTGGCGAAACCGTGGTCTTGGATTTTCACCTGAAGGTCTCGTCTGCAGGCGAGTCCATAGAAGTGACTACGGAACCTCCGGTAGTCGAAACCGAACGAGGACATGAGGCCAACACGGTCAACCAACAGCTTATTACTGACCTGCCGATTGATCGCCGCGACTATCTTACTTATACCTTGCTGATGCCGGGCGTGAATGACTCCACCCGGCTGGCTTCGGACCAGGATTTTCGCGTTAGACAGACACCTCAAAGTGGGCTCTCTTTCTACGGAAGCAATGGACGTGGCAATACCATTACCATTGACGGCGGCGAAGCCAATGATGACGCCGGCGGAGTGCGTCTGACCCTGAGTCAGGATGCGGTCAAGGAATTCCAAATCAACCGCAGCAATTACGCAGCGGAGCTGGGATCGGCCAGCGGCGCCTCCATCAACATCGTTTCTAAGTCGGGCAGCAATGACTTGCATGGTAGTCTCTACGGCTTCTTCCGCAATGATATGTTCGATGCCCGCAACCGGTTTGCCAAAACCAATGCATTGAAACCGGGCCAGTTGTCGGCTGCTACCGGGTTTTCGCTCAATGCAGTGAGCGTGCCCGTTAAAGACACGCTAGACCGGCAGCAATTCGGCGCAACCCTGGGCTTCCCTCTCCAGAAAGACAAGAGCTTCATGTTCCTGGCGTTTGAAGGCTTGCGCGATCATCGGCAGACTGCGGTTCCACTCCTGACCAATTCGGGTATTTTTGCTCCCGATAACGGGGTGCTGACTCAGAATAATCAGATGGCGATCATAAACGGACTGTCTGCCGAAGGTGGCACTCCAGTTCCCTGCCTCACCGGTCGGCCTGCACTGCCCGCTGCCGTTTGCGCGGGGATCTTGCAGAACGTTTTGACCGTCAATCCGGCCACCAGCCCGTTGAGTGCTTTCCTCGTAAACCAGTTTGAAACTAACGGTGGAGTGTTTCCCTTTAACACGGAAGAGTATCTTGCCTCCGGGCGATGGGACCATCAATTCAGCGACCGCAACCTGCTTTATTTGCGCTACAGCTATGGACGCGACCGGGAAGCCAACCCCGATGTAACCTCTCTGACCGGCATTACGCGGGGCAGCAATGTGCGCTCGCTTGACCATACCCTGCAGGCGGCCTGGTTCCACGAGTTCAGCCCGAATACTTTGAATGAAGCCCGCGCGCAAGCCAGCTACTCCACGTTCAACGTAATTCCAAATGTAAACGGCGGACCGGGGTTCGATTTTCCCGGTTATGCCAGCGTGGGAACCAACATCTTCCTGACCAGCCGTACCATCATGCGTCGCGATGAACTTGCCGACAACATGACCATGATTCGCGGCAGCCATACCATGAAATTTGGCGTTTACGAGCTGCTGCGCGGCAACCACACCGAATCTCACACCTTCTTGCCCGGGCGTTTCCAATTTAGCGCGCTTCCCGGCGGCATTCTCAGCCCTTGCCTGCAGGTCCCGGCGGCCTGCGGACTCGTCGGCGTGAACCCGGCCACGATTAACGGGCTGCAGTCATTTTCATTTGGACTGCCGCGGTTTTACCAGCAGGGTTTTGTGGATCCCGCCGTTGGCCCCATTGACGCGAACACGCGGCCGCTCACGGCCTTGTTCTGGCAAGATACTTGGAAGGCTTTTCCCAACGTTACCTTTAACTTTGGCTTGCGCTATGAACTCGACCAGCAATACGGGACGGTAAGTACTGATAAAGATAATTTTGCCCCGCGGGTTTCCTTTGCCTGGGACCCGCTCAGCGACCACAAAACCGTAATCCGTGGAGGATATGGAATTTTCTACTCTTCCATCTATTACCAGATCCCCAATGTGGCTAAGACCCTGGGCAACATCAATAACCACCGGCAGATCGCCAATTTGCTGGTTCCGATTACGGGCGCTGTCGGAAATCCTGCCCTCACCTCCGCAGCCATCTTCCAAACGTTGTTCGCGCAAGGAGTGTTTGGCTGTACGAACGCCGTGGCTCCAAACTTCGCTTGTATCACGCCGGCTAACTTGGCCCAGTTTGGCATCAGTACGAGCAATACAGGGCCGCTTCCGGGATTTACCGTACTCTTCAGCCCGCAGCCCAACTATCCGAGTCCCTATTCGCAGCAGGCTTCGTTGGGAGTCGAGCGCGAGCTGGCTGCCGGGCTTTCTGTTTCCGCCAGCTATATCTACGTTCACACCATCCAGCTTCCGGTCGCAATAGATGCTAACCTGCTTCCTACTGCGCCGTTCACCGCGGTAACGCTGGGCAACGGGCAAATTGTTCGTGTCCAGAATTGGAACACGAGATTGCCGAACCCGTTGAATAGCGCCCTTTGCGCGGGAGCAGCTGTTACGACGTGTTTTGCGATTCCAACGATTCTGCAGAATAACGTCTACTCCTCGCTGGGCTCGGCGGGTTACAACGGCGGTATTCTGGAAATCAAGAAACGCTTCAGTCATCACTTCACCATGATGGCGAATTACACCTACAGCAAAGGGATAGATACAACGACGGATTTCAACAGCGACTACGCGCCGGCTAACGAGATCGGCAGCTTGCGCTCGGAGCGCGCGGTTTCCGATTTTGATCAGCGCCACAAACTGGTGGTGGCTGGCGTCTTTGAGACCCCGTGGAAGAACGACTGCGCTGACCTGGCGGACTGCATCTTCGGCGGATTCTCGATTGCGCCGATTGTCCGCTACAACAGCTCGCATCCTTTCAATTTGCTCGCTGGAACGGATGTCAATGGTGATAACCATCCCACCAATGACCGCCCGATAGGCGCGCCGCGCAACACCGGCATCGGCCCCGACTTCCTGACTCTTGATATGCGCATCGCTCGGCGGATCCGCTTTGGTGAAAAATTTGCTGTACAGTTGATCGCTGAAGGCTTCAACCTCTTCAACCGCTCGAACTTCGCCAGCGTGAACAACACGGTGGGCCCGAGTTTTAGCACGGTCCCCACATTTACCACCTTTAACGTTCAAGGCAGCAAATCTCTGTCGCCCACGACACCGCTGGGCTTCACTTCATTACAGCCGTTGGATGGCTGGCGCCAACTGCAGTTTGGCGTGCGCTTGACCTTCTAGAGCGTGGTTCCTAAAATAGGGCTATGTCAGGGCGCGGATTTATCGGTACCGCAACTAGCCCTATAAAAACCTTGGGCTTTAGCGCTTGAAGGTTCAAAATTCAGTTCCTGCTCACAATCGATGCAGGAAGTTTTTAGAAACTATGCGCCACGCAAGACTGAAAGAAATGAACCAAGCGACGGCAAAGATAAACAACCACCCCCACCGGGTCGCATAGAGTCCAAAGCTGCCCTTTATAGATCCGACAGCAAAAATTATTCCTTCCATAATCAGGGCTATCGCCAAATAAAAAACGCAGGTCAGGGCAGCCAGCTTAATAATAATCATTTAGAATCTCTCCTTCCTTTTCTTAAAGTTCTTAAAGATTCAAAAGACCCTGGATCCGCACTAACGTGTCAATTGCATGTTGTTAGTGCTCTGAATACCTAGGGGATGCAGTGCGTGATTTTGATCCCCCCTCCCACCGACATACCAAACGGGCCTATCCACAGTGTCTTATCCTCAGTCATTACAAGTCGAGGACAAACAAGGACCGGACCACAAGCTCTAGTAATCTCTCCCATCCCAATGTGCGTAACTGCCAAACTCATCTCATCGCCCCCTCCGGACTCACAACCAAAATCGCAATGTGCCATTATTGGCTTCACATGTAACCTCTCGCAAGAGGATACTACGGTCTCCGTACGGACGAAGGGAATACCAATTGCTAGAAGGTGGCTAATATTTATCGGACTCCCGCCTGAGCCACCCGCGATTGGTCCTCTTCGGACGTGTCCTCCGGCAACTTGAATACCAAATGCAATTACAAAATCGGGGAGATTTCCCTGCGTGCAATCGGACTCCTCTGGACAGGGACGGCCGGTTAAAAAGGTTCTCAAAATATCCGCGAGGTTGGGCAACTGGCTCCCTGGAAATGCCCCCATAGCTGAGCCGGGTGCACCAAAGATTCCATTATCGTTACCCCAACCTGCCAACGAGCCTCGCGGGAACGGCACAGCCAGCAATCTGCCCAAATCCATATGCTTACTGGCATACGCAGCCACAGCATCATAATCAGCTCCAGCATAAGGGTCCGAACGTCCCCCACAATTGATTGGACCAACCTCACCACAACCAAACGGATCAGGGGGGCCCCAAGGGTCACAGTCCACAAAGCAGTCTTGACCGAATGGGCCAGTGAATGGGTCTGTACCTGTTGGATCGGTGTGATTGATGGGATCATTCGTTACGTAGGTATAACGATTCAAGCTCTGCGGATTATCGAGGTGAGCAGACACCGGATCGAGAGACATAAATCTGCCCAAAATGTTAGCGTAAAAGCGAGCCATGCCGTAGTCTTGCCCTGACTCGGAATCGCGTTCATAGGTGGTGAACTTCCATTTGGTCAGAAGTCCGCTGCCCGACTCCCCGGCGTTCTCGCCGAATGGAAAGGTTGCGCTGTTGCGAACAATATTTCCGGCGGAATCGGCATTGGCGCGAACGGAAAGATGATCCCAATAGTTGTAGGTTGTGGCGCCGGAGACGATATTGGCCACGCGCTGGCCGTCGGTATAGACATATTCCGCACTAGGTGAGCTAGCAGTGGCCCCATTGGCATACTCGGCTATGACCTGCCCACCGGAAAAGATGTAATACGTCCCGTTCTTGTTCACGCGCTGGCCAGCAGGATCATAGGAGAATGGAATCGCCGTACCCCCTGCCATCGGGGCGATGCTGGTGATGTGGTCAATGGCATCATAGGTGTAACGGTTTAATCTATCCGTGAGCTCGTTTCCAGCGTTGTCGTAGGTAAATCCTATCGAGGCAATTTGATTGGTGGTGGAGTCAACAATGAGCTGGCCAGAAGGCGGATTGGCGGTTCCACCAGTCGGCTTCTGGGTAAGCCGGTTGCTATAACGGTCATAGGTATAGCTCACGGCCCACGTCCCCGGCGACGTTAAATCTGTTGTCTGTGCCGTACTGAGACGCGCCAGCGCGTCGTAGGCATATGAAGTGCTGAGGGCGGAATTCAGATTGTCGGTAATACCCTGAATCTGGCCGTTGTCCTGAGCGCCCCCGTAGTTGTAGGTCAGCGACATTACGGGCGTCGAGTTTTGCACCAGGATCGAAGCACGTTGCAATTGATTGTTGTAGCCATAGTTCGCCTGTGCGCCGTTGCCGTAGGTCGCATTCACGACCTGCCCGGCAGCATTGTAGGCATTGACACTGAAAGTGCTTGCGCTGTTCGTGCTGGCCTGAGTCAACCGCCCGATGCTGTCGTAGCTATACACCACGCTTCTGCTCGATGGATAAGTCTGGGTAACAATTTGTCCGTCTGGATTGTATTTGTAGCTGATGATGTAGTGGTTGCCACCAATGGTCTTGTCGCACTGCAAGGTGCGCCCCATATTGTCGTATTGGTATGTTTCAGATGCTGCACTGTTCCCGATGCTGGTTAAACGTCCTGCAGCAAAGTTGGACGCTCCCGCAGGTCCATAGGTGTATGTCGCTGTCGGGGTACCATCGGAGTACTGGACGCTGGAGAGGCGATTCAACGCGTCATAGTTGTAGGTCGCTGTGATTTGCCGAGGATCCTGGGAGGTCGAAATTGCTCCAAAGTCTGTGTAGGTAAAATTATTGACCCGATTGCCTGTCTCTGGAATCTGCGAAGATGTCATCCGTCCCAGACTGTCATAAGTGTAAACGCGAGTCTGTTGCCCTTGTGTTACCTGCAACAGGTTGCCTGTTGCATCGTAGCTATACAGCGTGACTGCCGGAGTAGAGAGCAAGAACGGCTGCGGGTCTGACCCGCCGCTCAGCGTTGCGCCCGAACTTGTGAAAGACGGATAGGTTTCTGGGTTATAGGAGCTTGAAGAAACATTTACGGAAACGTTGTTGCCGGCCTGCCCAGACACCTTGTAATTCAGCGTAATGGTAGAACCTGAAGCTGCGGCGATGACCGGCGAACCTGGCTGATTCAAACTGGTAGGACCAGAACCCGCCAGGGCCGAGGCGACCAGCGCTGCCGTATTGTTGACGTTTTGCCCGTATTGGGCACTCGCGGTAAAACTGCCCACCGAGACATAGACAATGCCCGAGTCGTAAATCGTTCCTCCACTCGAAGCGTCCTGACCACCGATCAAGTGTGAACCTGCGCTCACCTGGAAGGAAGGCGAGGGAAAATTCGCCGGATTACCGGAGACGATAGACGTGGAAAGAGGGTAGTTCGTCGCCGCGCCTTTTGTTCTGGCGACAAAGTCCATGACGATATTGCCGGATTCGTCAGCACCATAGTAAATCGCATCTACGGGCGAGGTTGTGTCGTTATGAAATGCGTTCGCCAGCGCATGTACGGTTTGGCCAGAATCACTCCCAGTGGAAGAGCTGTAGTTCGCGCTCTTGCTGAAACCGCCCACGGTAATGCTTATGGACCCACTGTCAGTACAAGGCTGTCCAGAAGGTGAACAGCTCGATTTTGACTGCAACGTGCCACTGAAAGTCAGCTCTACGTGCCCGCTGGTTGCCTGCTGGGGGCCGGTATTAAAGCTCTGGAGCGCGCCGTTGATGGTCAGCGCGCCGCCGGCTGGGGAGCCAGTTGAGCCGCCGGGCTCATCCACGCGCACCAGTCGGCCTAAACCATCCGTATATTGCTTACGCTGCTTATTTGCAGGATCAGTGGATGTGACCGTTGCGCCAGAGTAGCTTGCCTGAGAACCGTTCTGCTGGGTAACACCAGCTAAAGCCGGTGGTGTTGTGAGAATCTTTCGTCCAAGAGCATCGTAAGAGTAACTGGTATACGCTGGTGTCTCACCCGGGCCGTACGGATTGCTTACTTGGCTGGGCCTTCCTAATGCATCGTTAATTAACGACATGGTACTTACCAAAGTGCTGCCGTTGAAGGTTTGGTTACTGAGCGCGTGCCCAAGGAAGTCGGTAGTAGTTACGCTAACTTGACTATTCGCGGTAGTTGAAGTAGTTACCGCTGGCATTGCACTGCTGTCGTCATAGGATTCAGTGACCGTTACATTGTCGGGAGTTTTCGTGCTGGTGAGCCGGTTATCCACATCGTAGGTAAATGAAGTTGGTTGATTATTCGGGTCGGTGAGCGTGGCCACGGTGCCAGTGTTCATATTATAGCTGTAATGTGTAGTAAGACTTGCCGGGTTTCCTGGCGGTCCTTCCGTGACTGAGTCTGGATAGGCAAACTGGGTGGCGGCTGAATAGACCATTTGTTTGAAGGTGCAGCAGCCTATCTGAGAACCCACCAAATTACCGTATTGATCATATGTAAAAGTGCCGTTGATTCCTCCGCTTTGCTGCGCGGCATTAGCATAAGTAGTGGTGCCAGTGAGATTGCCGTGCGTGTCGTAGGCTAAGGTTGAACGGGCCTTGAGGTTGCCAGCGCCATCCTTGACCTGCACATCGGACGGTTTATTCAAGATTGATCCTAAGGACGCATAACTGGTTACCGTTTCCCGCAAGAGAGGCCCGTGGGCCCCGGCGCCTAAGTCGAACTCCTGCATGTCAGTAATGTTGCCATTGCTGTCATAGGAAGCATACTGAACTTGGGACTTCGTGCTATCGTCCAGGGTTGTGGTGATGCTTGTCGGCCTGGGGTTAGTACCGGAGTTTCCATTGTCTGATGTCCAGGCCGTATTCACGGTCTTAAAAACTCTGGGAGTTGAACCGTTACATGGCGCAGGTGAACATCCCGAAATCTGCTGTTGGACAAGCAAACCATCCTGCCAGTCGCCGTTCGCAGAAAGCGTGGAGGTCGTGGTAGTCCCCATCGGGTCTGTAATCGAGTAAGAGGTGACCAGGTTGTAATAAGTCAGAGTCGTCTGGTAGTTCCAGGTTTCAGTGTTGACACCGTCAAAAACTGTTTGCGTCGTATAGCTCGGGCTGTGGTTCTGCTGGACGGTTGCAGGTGGGAAATTGTAGCTCACCTCGTAACGGAGGTTTCCGGTATTACTGAACTCCTTGATGTCGTTGACGACCTCCCAGTCGCCATAGTTAAACTGCACGCTCGTCTGGTCTGGCCGTTGCACTCCCGCCAACACGGTGAGGATTGTGCCACTTGGGGCCACAACGCCGTCGATTACGGTGAAGCTGTACCTGAGGGTGTAATTATGGTTCCAGGTGAAGTTGAAGGTCTTTGAACCTGCAGCATTGCAGCTCGCGCCATCTGTGACACACATGAGCCATCCAGCGCCAGTATTCGGAAAGTGACTGCTGATCTGGCCGTTGCCAATATCGTAGTAAAACGTAACTGTCCGGCCTATCGTGTCAGTGATCGAGCTGATGGAAGTATCAACCGCAATAGGCCGTGTATCTGCGTAGTTGATGGTGATCGTATTGCCGTTCGCGTCCGCGATTTGGGTGGGCCGGAAGTAATACAAGTTCAGTCCTTGATCTCTGAACCCAGTGTTATAGGCCGTGTAGGTTACTACGCGACCGTCCGGATACGTCAGAGTTTCGGTCAGGTTATTGGGGTCGTGCTCGACGTGGATATAGCTGGAATCATTGGTTTGAAAATGAGTGCTAGTGCACCCTCCTGGTGCAATGAGGTTGTGTTTGGAAGCATCCCCGTCCACAAGAACTATTACACTCGGAGCCCACGTCGGACATCCCGATAGGTTACCGGGTTCGCTGGCCTCTAGGAACCCATAATCCAGCCGGAACCCGGGACTGGGCACATCAATATCCAGGTTAAGGCCATAAACTCCCGCGTTTGGCGGGAAGGGTGGAGGCAGTGCGCCGGGGACGTTCGCCCAGACGAGACTGTTGTAATACAGCGTGAGATTGAGATCTAACCCACCGCGCCCGGGAAGGTTAAACATGGGCACGTTATAGGTGTAGCTTTGGCTGCCCAGAACATTGACGCTTTTGCTGGCGGACTCAACCGCTTTAGAAAAAGTGCCCATACCGCCTCGCTGATTCTCGGGCATAGGCATAAGAGTAATCGGGTTGATTTGGGCATTCAGAAAAGGCGTTGACAACAATAGAATCAAGGCAATCCGCACAACCATTTTCATAATTCACCTCAAAGAGTAGAAACCAAACGAGTTGGAAGGCAAAAAGTGAAATTTCTGTTTCCTCTTACACTCTATGACAAAAAATGGAAAACACTTTCATGTAGTACCATCGTGATATCACTTACGGCCGCTAGGCATGATTCTGACTTGTCCCGAAAAATTGGAGTCTTACCTCTGAGTAGGAACGAGCTGTGAGTAGTTTCTTGCAGGTCTTTGAAAGCAGTCAAAAATGCTTGTTTTCAAACAGTTAATACCCGCAGTAGGGCCCAGTGAAACTGCGTTACAAATAACTGTGACTGTTGAATATAACTTAAACCTATGACTTTTTGTCGGAGCTTTATGTGAAAAAACCGAGAAAAAACTTTGCATGTAACAATGAGCTCCCACAATAGATGTTAGACACCGATCGCGTGGCTGCAGGCTATTAAAAGAATGCCTTTAAACTCGACCTTCATCTCAAAATGAAACTTGTTCCAAAATGGGAGAGTAGAATTTCTGCACTGTTTTCAGTGCAATTTTTGAAAACTACAGCGAAGGTTCTGTTGTTATGAACGAACCATCTATACCTCAAAAGAATGAACCAAAGAAGCTCAATGATGAGTCTAAAGGCTTTGCGCGTGCTGTGCTTTGGTTATGAGAGGGTATCAAAGAGGTATCAAACCGTTGGTCTTCGAGGCATTGTCGTTCTATCATTTTTCTTGAGGTGCGTCTGGAATTCGAGGATGCAGCAGCGAACCCTGAGCGTAGCCGAAGGGGAGCCCTCAGAATGAAGGGTGAGCGCGAAGCGAGCGCCGGATAGCGCGAGCGCAGCGCGAGTCGGGGTCCCCGACAAGCCCGATTTTGGCTTGGTGGGGTGAGGACGGCGGAGCAGCGTGGTTTTGGCTGCGGAGCCCTCAGAATGAAGACGAGACACGTATTAAGTCACTACTTCAACACTCTGGACGGCGGTGCATATGTTGTTTAATTTCAACGACTTAGTGCTAAATAGACTGCTTCGAGCAATACCCCCCATCCCCCCACTACTTGGGCATGGGAAAAACAGAATGGGATGAGCGCAACGTGAGGACGCGGCAACCCGTACACTAATTGTGGATCTGAAAACGTCTTAATCCTTGAATAGAAGTTATGGAATATAAATGAGTGCTAATTCAAAGCCGCCCGGCAAACCAAAACTCAACCGTGAAACCCTTCGTACTGTTCTTCCGGATTTATGGGAGCTGATACGCCCGCGCCGAGGCCTGCTCGCACTTGGTTTCCTGCTGATGGTCATCAATCGCGTTTCCGGGCTCGTGCTGCCGTATTCCAATCGATTCCTGTTCAATGACGTTATTGGCAAGCATCATTTTGATCTGCTGAAGTCGCTTGTTCTGCTGGTCCTGGTTGCTACCGCTATTCAGGGAATTACTTCATTTGCGCTCACGCAACTGCTTTCCAAGGCGGCGCAACGCCTGATCGCCGACCTTCGGCAGAAGGTGCAAGGGCACATTGGGCGCTTGCCGGTCGCATTTTACGATTCCAACAAGGCGGGCACCCTGGTTTCGCGCATCATGACTGATGTCGAGGGAGTTCGGAACCTGCTGGGGACCGGGTTGGTTGACTTTGTTGGAGGATTGCTCACCGCGAGTATTGCCCTTGTGGTATTGCTCAAAATCAGTGCGGTGATGACCTTGATGACATTCTCATTCCTGATCTGCTTTGGGATTGCGTTGAGCAAAGCGTTTGGGACCATTCGTCCCATCTTCCGCGAACGGGGCAAGATCAATGCCGAGGTCACCGGAAGGCTCACCGAATCGCTCGGAGGAGTGCGCGTGATCAAGGGATACCATGCCGAGGAGCGGGAGCATAAAGTTTTCTCTGCCGGCGTGCAACGCCTGCTCGACAACGTAATGCGCACGCTGACCGCTACTTCGGTGATGAGCCTTTCTTCCAGCCTTCTGATTGGTCTGGTGGGAACGGTGATCATGTACGTGGGGGCGCATCACATTATCGCGGGCACTCTGCAGCCTGGGGATTACATCACCTACATTCTATTTTTGGGCTTCCTGGTTATACCCATCGTTCAAATCGTCAACATCGGTACCCAACTCACCGAAGCGTTAGCGGGATTGGAGCGCACTCATGAGATTCTCACCCAGCATCCTGAAGATGACGATCCCCAGCGCACTGTGGCGCTGCCAGAGATTATCGGCGATGTAGATTTCCGCAACGTGAGCTTCAGCTACGACGGCAAACGGACCGTGCTGCAGGATGTTTCTTTTCACGCCGAACACGGGACAGTAACTGCTCTCGTAGGCTCCTCCGGTTCGGGCAAATCAACTACTATCGGATTAATTACAGCATTCCATAAGCCGAGTGCGGGAAACATCTTGTTGGATGGAGTGGACCTGAGCACAGTGCGCCTTGATTCTTACCGCACGAAGTTAGGAGTGGTTCTGCAGGAATCATTCCTGTTTGACGGCACCATTCGCGAGAATGTGGCGTTTTCACGCCCGCAGGCTAGCGAAGAGGAGATCATGCGTGCCTGCAGCATTGCGCGCGTGGATGAGTTTGCTGAGACCTTTGCCGACAAATACGACACCGTTGTTGGAGAACGCGGGGTAAAGCTCTCTGGCGGGCAGCGGCAGCGAATTTCTATTGCTCGGGCGATTCTCGCCGATCCGCGGATCCTGATTCTTGACGAAGCGACTTCGAGCCTCGATTCGGAATCCGAGGCGCTGATCCAGCAAGGCCTCTCTTATCTTATGCAGGGTCGCACCACCTTCGTGATTGCGCACCGGCTTTCGACCATCCGGCGGGCCGATCAGATCCTGGTAGTCGAGCAGGGGAAAATTGTCGAACGCGGCACGCATGAAGAACTCTATGCCGCCCAGGGGCGTTACTACGATCTTTATACCAAGCAGCACGGCGTGGAGAGCAATTTGTTTCTCGCCCCGGGCGAGGGCGACGTGGTTCCGCCTGCATTGGATGAGAACGGCCAAACAAGAAATGGCGGAGACGACGCCAACTTATCCCGTGTTGTGCGCGGAGAT
>WNFE01015842.1_pt1 | contig 14139 bp, 12 predicted proteins | sample 5400451 | NCBI WGS metagenome assembly WNFE01 (sample SAMN13153344, study PRJNA577476) | soil metagenome | isolation source: 200 cm saprolite under Douglas fir tree site 2 hole 2 | place: USA:California | collected 2015-04-18 | reverse complement strand
CTGACCGACCTCTACCACTCCGGCACCAAGCATGAAGAAGACCAGCCCGCGCACCTGGTCATCCACGATACCAACATCTGTAACACCCGCTGCGTGACTGAGTTCGGCAACCCGTGTCAGAATTTTTGTCCGGCCAATGTGTATGAAATGGTAGAAGCCAACGACGTTCCCAGCGGCAAGCAGATCCACCTGAACCCTTCGAACTGCGTGCATTGCAAGACCTGCGACATTATGGACCCGTACGAGATCATCACATGGGTGCCGCCTGAGGGCGGCGGCGGGCCGAATTACGATGGGATGTAGACTGCATGAAGATCACCTACACAATCACCGCCGATGATTACGCGGAAGCCCAGCGGGCATATTTGTCTTCAAAAGCTTCGTGGCGCTGGAGAAATCGAATTGTACTGGCCGGCGCCATTTTCATGTTGGCAGCGAGCATCCTCGTCGCGATTGTTGATCCCGAGGGTTGGGTCATGATGCGGCCTGGAATAATCTTTTTTTCACTTTGCCTTGCTTTCCTTTTATTGCGTCATACAAATCTGCTATGGCGCTGGCAGTACAACAAAATTGATTCACTCAAGCGAGAGAATACGGTTGAGATTCGTGAGGATGCGATCACGGCGAGCACGGAAGCTGCGCGTAGTGAAATCAAATGGATTTCATATATCCGATGGTACGAAAGCAAGACGGTGTTTCTTTTATATCAGCAACCCAGACTCTTCAACATTTATCCTAAGCGTGCCTTCGGACCCGGCGAGGTGGAGGAGTTTCGCGAGTTGCTGACCCGCAAGATTCCGGCCAAACCATAACCCTTCTCTATCGCCACCAGCATGGTGCTGCCAGCAAACCGCCAGATCCTTCGCCGCATAAAACGCGGCTCAGGATGACAATCTGGGAGAAGCATGGGAGTTCCAGAATTCGAATTCCGCTGAGAGTGCATTCTGCTGAAAGATCGACCTGACTTCCCATCCAAAACTGCACTACAATAGTGGGCGCAATGAAACCCCTATTTTTCATATTATTTTTGGCCATAACGGCCCCGCTGGCTTCCGCTGCGGTGCGCAACTGTTCCGGCGGAGTCGGCCAATACAGCCAGGAGATTCCCGGCGGATACGTGGCGCAGCTTTCGCCTGCCACCGATGACGCCCACGCCGGGCAATGCCACGCCACCATTGCATCCAGCGACCAGAAAACCGTCTTCGAAACCTATGGATACGAGCTGGCAGTGAACCAGGTCTCAGGCAAAGACGTCAACGCCGATGACAAGCCCGATGCCGTGATTGAGTCGCATCCGCAGAAGAACCAGTGTTGCTGGAATTACTACATCGTGTCGTTAGGAGATCCCCCGGGACTGCTGCGCCAGATTACGACCTCCGTTCCTCTGACCTTTGAAGACCGCCTGGGCGACGGCAAAGTTGAAATCTGGGGGCGCGATAACGCTTTTGACGGCGTGGAAAACTTTGCGCACGCCGATTCTCCTACGCCGCTGGTGTTTTTCCGCATGAAGGGCGCCAACATCTACAACGTCAGCAACCTGTTCTGGGATGACTATCAGCGCGAGATTACCCAGGCCCGCGATGGACTTCCCCGCAGCGTCGTGGAAGACATGGTCAAAGTCGAGGGCGATGATTCCAACAAACCCGGCGGCGGGCATGGCGGAGGAGGTGGGGGAAGCGGAGATCCGCGCGACCCTAAGGAGATCCAACTGCTGCGCGCCAAGGCCGCGATCCTGGAGATTGCCCTCAATTATCTCTATGGCGGACGCGGTCAGGATGCCTGGAAGACGATCAGTGAAATGTGGCCGCCGCTGGATCGACCCCGCATCCGGCAGGTGATTCTGGAAACCCGCATGAAGGGGCTGCTGAGCGAGATCAACCGCCAACCCAAGACAGCGCAGTAAAAGAAGCTTTTAGCTTTTAGCTCTTAGCTGTTCTTAGGCATGAAAGATCACTGGCGGCTTCAATGCCCAGCTATAGGCGAAAAAAATAGAATCGCTCTATCCTCGGTTCCATCCATTTATAATTGAACAGATGTTTCCGACTGCCGCGGCCTACGGGATACCAGGGCTGCGGTGGCGGTGAGTTCAGCTTGCACTGCCCGCGAGGTTGTGTTGCCGAACTCCAAGGGTGTGAAGGGAAACCTTTGCGCCTCCCGTTGCTTTTTTGGAAAGGAAACCATCGTGTACGGATAGCGGTCTCGTCCTGCCTGTGATTTTCTTTCCTGTAAACAAGCTTCTAGCTCCTATGCGATTGACCGACAAATTCGGACGCGCCATTACCGACCTGCGCATCTCGGTCACCGACCGCTGCAACTATAAATGCGTCTATTGCCGCACCGGCAACGAAGGCGCGCTCTATGCGGAGTTGCCGCTCGCCGATTACCTGCGCCTGGCCCGTATTTTTGTGGATTTGGGAGTTGAAAAAATCCGCATCACCGGCGGAGAGCCGCTGTTGCGCCCGCATCTTACTGATTTCGTCCGCGAAGTGGCGCAGCTCCGCATTCAGCACGGTGAACACAAGGGCCAGGCCATTGACACGGCCATCACTACCAACGGCCACCTGCTGGCCGACCTGGCGCAGCCGCTCAAAGACGCTGGATTGCGCCGCGTAACTGTGAGCATGGATGCGGTTGATCCCGTCAAGTTCGCGCGCATTACGCGTGTGCCTAATGGATTCGACAATGTACTGGCCGGCATCCGCTCTGCAAAAAAAGCCGGGCTTGATCCGGTGAAGGTGAATTGCGTTCTGCTGCGGGGATTCAACGACGACCAGATTGTCGCCTTCGGCAAGTTCGCCCGCGATGAAGGTGTGGTGCTGCGCTTTATCGAATTCATGCCGCTCGAAGAAGACCGCGTCTGGTCGCCGCAGATCGTGGTCACGCTCGATGAAATTCTGGAGCGCATGAAAGAGTTTCGTCCGCTGGTGGAAATCCCAAACGCCCTTTTTGCGGACACTGCAGCCGCGTGCGCCTCACCTCGGATGGCAAAATCCGCACCTGCCTCTTTTCCCTCTTTGATCACGACCTTGCCGGCCAGATGAAGCGCGGGGCCTCTGACGAACAGCTAGCCGCTTTCATCGAATCCGTAATCCAGAAAAAAGAAGCCCGCCACCACATCGGCGAGCCGGATTTTGTTCCACCGTCACGGACGATGGTGCACATTGGGGGCTAGCCCAATTTTTTCTCTTAATCAGAGATCAAGACGCTTGCGCACCCAGGACTTTTTTTCGCAGCAGCCGGGGAGAAACGGGGCGCAGCTCGCTGGGATGGTCGCGCAAATAAGCCAACAGCCGCTGTTTTTTTTCTTTGCCACGCGCTGAGGACCCGGATCCATGATTTTGACTATCGGGTAAAATGTCGGGGCAGCGGACCTCGACCCGGCTGTAGATCGAGCGCCAGGTTTTCTTGATCATCCCCAGCGAAACTTTCAACTCATGGCTCAACTCTTCGTCGGTGGCTCCGTCGAGGGCGGCGCACAAGAGCCGCAACTCACTGGGAGAAAAATAAATGCGCGGGGGCACATATAGCAGCACGGTGCTGAGAAAATTACCCGGGCTATTCAAGACCAGTTCCCGGGTTATGCCTAGCAGGTGCGGCCGGTCGGCTATGGTCTCGGCCTCTTCGATAGTAAGCGGAACGTAACGGCCTTCTTCCGGATGCCAGCAGAGCCCGCCCATATTCGCCTTGACTCGTGCATCGAGCGAATTCGGCGCCTGCCCCATCAGCTCTTTCAGGTTGTAACCCCTAACCTCGCGGTCAAAGCGCTGCAAACTCTCGCAATGCACCATCATGCGATCTTTTTCACTCAGCGGACGCATGGCCTCTTGCCAGGTCAAAGCGTTCAGGCCGTTGGTAGAGTTTGCTTCTCTCACCTGCCTGGGAGTCAGAATCGGTGAATTGCCCCGCATCACCCTCTTCGCCAGTTCTGGCCCGATCCAAAACAAGGGCGGCGTTTTGCATTCGCGCACGAACTCGTCGGTGACAAAAACCAGGTTGGCAAATCCCAGCAAAGGAACCGGGTCGTCAAGGTCTTCGAGCACACAGTTTCTCAGCGATTCGCTTCGCAGTACGCTCCGGAAGGCGCTTGCCAACTGCCCCATGGCGCTCCCGTAACGCCGCCGCAGGCTGGGGATCGAGGCCACCAGCTCAGCACAGGGGCGTGCATCCTGAAGCCGCATTTGCCGCGAGCGTAGGTGCATAGGAAAAGCCTGCCGAATTGCACAACCGTTTCAGTCCTCTTTTAGAGGACTTGTTTATAGCACATTGCCTCTTATAATCGCCTGCAATTTTCCAGGTGCGGAACCGCGAATTTCGCCCTTCCCCGGGCTATTACGATTGCTAATTTTATTAGGAGGCCGCCATGCCGCGAGCTGGGATTTCTTGTTTCCATTTTGCGCTCAGGATACTTGTAGTGCTCGGTTTTAGTCTCCATTTAATAGGACAAACCCAGGTGGCCAACCTGCGGCCTAATCCGGAGCTGCACTGGCAGCGCGTCTCGCCCAGCGCCGAAAAGCCCGACGGTCCGGTGCTGTATCAGCTTCTGTTCAGCACCGCCGGCACACCGGGCACGCTGGCAAAGTTCGATACCAATCCCCGGCATCTCACCAATTCCGATATCACCGATAACGGCGGTATTGTCGCCGTCGGCGGAATGAGCATCAACGCCGGCACTGGCATCATTACCTTCGCCGGTGGGCAAACATTTCCCGGCGCAGGCGGCAGCGTGAGCATCACAGCCAGCACGGGATTGGTCGTCTCCCCGAGCCCAATTACCGGAACGGGAACCATTGGCATCGCAACCGGCGGAGTAGGCAATGCGCAACTGGCCGCCGGCGCAGTCCTGGCCGGCAACATTGCCGGTGGGCAGGTGGTGAAAAATCTCAACGGCCTGTTTGATGGAGTGACCCTAGCTGCGGGAACCGGGGTTTCGATCACGCCCAGCGGGCAGACGCTGACCATCGCCAACACCTCACCCGCATCTCTCGCGTGGGGGTTGACCGGCAACAGCGGCACCGGATGCACCACTTCGCCCTGCGCAAAGTTTCTGGGAACCACCGACAACACGAACCTGGAGATGCGGGTGAATAATCAGCGGGGCTACCGGATTGAATCGGCAACAAATACTCTATTTGGCACTTTCTCGCCCAACATCCTTGGTGGGGTCAGTGGTGTGGTCGCAGGGGTGGGCGGAGCGACCATCGCAGGGGGCGGAGCCGGAGGCGGCAGGAGCAACGTTGTCACGGATGACTTTGGGACGATAGGTGGTGGAATCTTCAATCAGGCCGGGGACGGTGCAGGGACCACCTTTGATAAGCCTTATGCCACCGTTGGCGGAGGCAACAACAACACCGCCGGCGGCTCCTTCTCTACCGTGGGTGGAGGCACTCTGAACACCGCCGGCGGCAGTAGCAGCTTCGTGGGTGGAGGGTCCGTTAATAACGCCAACGGCGCCCAGGCCACCGTGGCCGGAGGCGCCGGCAACACCGCCAACAATAATTTTGACGTTATAGGCGGCGGTTATGGCAACCAAACCAGTGGCGTCAAGACTACGATCGCCGGCGGCGGCAGGTCCAACGATGCCGACGCCACCACCGCCAACCGCGTCACCGATGACTTTGGCACCGTGGGAGGCGGAGGCAACAATCAGGCCGGGGACAATGCTGGCACCACCTCGGATAGGCCCTATGCCACGGTGGCCGGAGGCAACAACAACACCGCCAGCGGTGACCACTCCGCCGTGGGCGGAGGCAACGGCAACACCGCCAGCAATTTCGCCGCTACCGTTGCCGGAGGCGCGGCCAACAATGCGAGCGGAAGCACCGCGGCCATAGCCGGAGGCAATAGCAACACTGCCAGCGGCTCCAGTGCCATCGTTGCCGGAGGTCAGGGCAACATGGCTAGCGGATCTTTTTCCACCGTAGCGGGCGGCAATCTAAACGGCGCGGGCGGACAATACGCTACTGCAGCCGGAGGCTTGAGCAACACCGCGAATGGCGATCGTTCCACCGTGGCGGGCGGCGCCTCAAATCTTGCGGGCGGCAGCTACGGCGTCGTGGGCGGGGGCTTTGGCAACAGCGTCAATGGTATTAAGACTACGATCGCCGGCGGCGGCAGGACCAACGATCTTGACGGCAGCACCGCTAACCGCGTGACCGATGACTTTGGCACTGTGGGAGGCGGAGGCAACAATCAGGCAGGCGACAATGCCGGCACTACATCCGACAGGCCTTATGCCACCGTGGCCGGAGGCTTTGGCAACCTTGCCAGTGGTGACACTTCGACCATAGCCGGAGGCTCCCAGAATATCGCCTCGGGACAAATCTCCTTCGTGGGTGGAGGCTTTGCCAACAAAGCTACCGCACCCGCCTCGACCGTGGGTGGAGGTATAAACAACACCGCCAGCAATATTTACGCCACCATCGCCGGTGGCAATGGCAACACCGCCAGCGGCAACACTTCCACAGTTGCGGGGGGGACAAACAATTCCGCCAGCGGCGTCAATTCCTTCGCGGCCGGAGAATCCACGACCGCCAGCGCAGATAACAGCTTTGCTCTTGGCCGGCACGCCAACACCAACGGATTCATTGGGTCGTTTGTGTGGGGAGATGCGTCCTCGGGAACGGATGTTAATGCCACCGGATCCGACCAGTTCGTCGTCCGTGCCGTGGGCGGCGCAATCTTTTATACCTTGTCCGATCTCAGCACCGGCGTTCGGCTCTTTTCGGGCGGCGGTGGATGGGCCTCGCTGAGTGACCGCAACGTGAAAGAGCACTTCACTCCCGTGGACCGCTGGCAGCTTTTGGCCCGCGTGCTAGCCTTGCCGATTACCACATGGAAGTACAAGTCGCAGGCGGCCTCCATTCGCCACATCGGGCCGATGGCGCAGGATTTCTACGCTGCCTTCGACGTGGGCGAGGATGACAAGCACATCACCGAGATTGATGAGGGCGGAGTGGCCCTGGCCGCCATCCAGGGACTGAACCAAAAGATGGAAGAAGAGCTGCAGAAAAAAAATGAACAAATCGCCCGCGCTCATGAGCAGCTCGCCGCCCAGCAGCGGCAAATCGAAGCCCTGCAACTGCAGATGCGTGCCATGATGACGCGCGTGGAAGCAGTGGAGAAGACTTCGGCAACTCAGGCGGAAGTTAACATGGGGGTTTCAGCCCGATAAAAACTCTGCCGCACGCCGCCCAAAACGGAAGACGGACTGGCCCCCGATGAACTGGTGCGCCAGGTGACATCGCCAAAAATACCCGGCGGCCAGGACAGGATTGGCGCCCACCCATCCGGCGGATTTCATGAATCCCGACAAGCAACGAATTTTCAAAGAACGTTCATTTAAGGACTCCGCAACGCTTCACTTCGTTCCGCTGCTCCGCCGTCCCACCCCATCATGCCAAAATCGGGCATGCTGGGGGCCCCGGCCTCGCGCTACGCTCGCGCAACTCGGCGCTCGCTTCGTGCTCACCCGGGTACAACTCCACATTCTTGAATGCGGTCAAACACACCTCAAGGACAATTGTGACCTATAGTTCCTGCGGAATGAGTTTTTTGATACCAGGGTGATACCACTTTTAGACACTTGTTCCCGCCACGGATGAACACGGATTCAAAACAGAACTCCACACGCGCTTCGCGCGAATGGGGCGCCCCGGTTTGTGGAGGGCACCTGGCGAACAAAAAAACCGGGGCCTATCGCCGGCCCCGGACGATTCACGATTTGCTCAGACGCTATTGGACGTTTAACGCTACGTCGTCAATGACGAATGAGGTTTGCAGGCTTGAATCCTCCATGCCAAGGAAGCGGATCTTGACGGTCTGCCCCTTGAAATTGATCATGCTGAAGGAGTGCTGCTGGTATCCGGCAGCATGATTCAGGTTGGAGAACACTCCCAGCGTCGCCAGCACAGTGTTCGAACTGTTCAACACCTGGATCCGGAGAGTGTCAAACATACTTGTGGTTGTGGTTTCCGCGGTGTCAATGTGCAGCCAGAAACTCAAGGTCGCGGTGGTTGCAGACGACGGAATGGTCACCGTCTGAGTTGCCGTGTCCTGATGAGTGGTGCCGTAGCCGTCGAGCCAGGCATCCCATGCTCCGCTGTGAGGCGGCTCCTGGCCGCGGCTGCGCTGATGGTCAGCGATACGGTTGTCGTGTGGGTCAACGATCCTGATGTTCCCGTGACCGTGATGGTGCTGGTGCCGGTGGTCGCGGTGCTCGTGGCTGTGAAGGTCAGAACGCTGGTGGATGTGGTTGGATTGGTTCCGAACGAAGCCGTCACGCCGCTGGGCAGAGTGGAGTTAGACAGCGATACCGATCCGGCAAAGCCACCCGACGGGGTTACTGTGATCGTGCTGTTGCCACTCGAGCCCTGCTTGACCGTTAAGCTTGTCGGCGAAGCCGAGAGCGAGAAGTCGGGAGTTGACGAAGCATTCACCGTGAGCGAGATCGTGGTGTTGTGAGTGAGTGAGCCGGAAGTCCCGGTAATGGTTACCGACGCAGTTCCAGTGGCCGCAGTGGAACTGGCGGTGAACGTCACAGCACTGGTCGAGGTGGTTGGATTGGTTCCGAAGCTGGCCGTAACGCCCGACGGCAACCCTGACGCCGACAAGCTCACGCTTCCGGTGAAGCCGTTCGAAGGAGTAACGGTGATCGTGCTGCTCCCGCTGCTGCCTTGCGTAATGGTCAAGCTGGAAGGTGAAGCAGAGAGCGAAAAGTCAGGCGTAGCTGAGGCCGGCGGCAAGACGCAATTATTCGCGGAATTGGAAAATTCCAACTGGATTGTGTACGCGGTACCGTTGGCGGTGTAGGAACCCTGCTGGGCGTTGCAGATGTCGCCGATTTCGCCGTTGGTCATGTCATACCATGCAAGGGGAGGGGCAAAGGTGGTTGCGATGCCGACATCGGCGTCTGTGATCGCTTCCGTCAGTTCATGGCTGGTCACCGAAGTGTAATTGCCGAACGTCGAAGATGTGCCGCATCCCGTAGAGCAACCACTGCCTGGTTGCATGTCTGGCATTACCCCGTAAAGGACATTCTTCATGTTCAGAGTATTGGATGTGGTGCCGTGATAGGCGCAGAAACCGCCCGCCACGCAACTGGAACCTCCGCCTTGTGTGATGGTAACTCCTGGCGGGAAGTAGATCATGTAAAGCGTATTCACGTTGCCTGCGGAATCAAGTAGCGGCGCGGGAAGCTGGCCTGCATTGATCTGGGCCAGAAGTTCTGCCTGGATTTGCGTATCGTCAACAGTGAAACCACTGTTGGCTGCGGAGGGAACAATCTGAAATAGCCCGTCGAAGGTGCCATTCCCAATGGTTTGATTGGTACCACCCGAAGCGGGCGTGTCGTACTGGCTCAGCAAAGTGATGTATCCGCTGCTGCCGGTGAGATCGCTGAAAAAGCTGGCGATGCTGGGCGTCGCGGTTTGACTCACCTGGGGGAGGTAAGCACCGCTTCCGTACAATACCTCTACAACGTGAACGTTCGAAATCACCGGCCCCCCAAAGTAGGTCAGGTGCGCACCGGCGGGCGCTGCGAAGTGTATAGGGAGATGGGGATTTCGCCACGCAACACCGTGATGCCTGGTCTGGGTAGGGAGAGCGAGAGCCGGATTTGCAGGCGCCTGCTCGGGTTGAGGTTGTTGGGCATCCATTCCGCTGCCTGAAGTATTTGGCTGTGAAACCTGAGCCAGTACCGGCAGGGTTGCGGAAATCAGAAAGAGAAACAGAAACAACGCTAGACCACGTGTCAATCGGAACATTCTTGACTCCTTTCAGACTTTATAAGGCCATTGCTTCTCTGCGATTTGAAAACCGTTAATACCTTTAGAAAAAAAATGAAGACTCCCTCAGTCTCTCTGCTCAGAAATATCCGGATTAAGACTAAAAAGCATTTCATTTGACATGAGAATTTAGGTTTTCACGCATTGGCCGATGCGTGGAGCAAAAATGGCAGGATACTTATCGGGTTAACAGTGGTACAGACTCTACAAAGATAGGACGGCCATAAAATTTGGCCCGACCACCTTCAACTTAAGTTTTGGCACCAGCTACATCAAAAAAGACACTCCACAATACGCCTCTTTTTTGCAATGTCAAGAGTTCTAAGGTGAAAATTTTCAATAATATTGTTGGTGAAATAGCAGACTTGCTCGGATGACTTTTGAACCAAAAGCGATGTAGACACCAACTTGGCGGATGAAGAACACAAGAAGATTTTGAACGATTTAGAAAATTTGCGATTGTATTTGATTTCTCAAACATTTATCAACTTTGCATTCTCACCTACTTTTGAATCAAGTTGCGCGTTTTGAGCAGAGAACTATCACACTTTCATCACAGTAAGCGCTTGCTTCTATTACCTCAGAAATTCTGACAACTCCTGAGTAGTCCTTTTGATGTGACCAAAAATGCGCTCTGACAGGCATTCTTGTGCTACGCTGGCCATCACTCTTGCGATGCCGGTTGAGGAGGGCAGCGAAACTGCGTCTTCGCTGTCCCACGGAAACTTCGCGCACACAGATGAGGCTAAGAATGGGTCGCAAGGCAACAATCCTGATCATCGTTGCAGTCGCCCTGTTCGCGGTGTGCGCCGGGATTTTCGTGCTGCGGGTGACGAAACGGCAACATACGTCCAGCGCCGAGACTCGCTCGACTCAAACACAAGAGAAACGGAAGCCATTCGGCAGCGCGGTGGTGGAGCTCACTTTTTCGAGCCGCTCAGTTCACGATGGCGTAGAGTTCCTCAGCGCCACGGGACGCAGGATTGAATATATTGACGTGACCGGCGGCCGGCGCCGAGAAGATTATGTCAGCACGGATACTGCCATGAGCCAGTTGACCACGAACACAGCGGTGACGTGGATTTTCGATGGCAACCACCTTTACGCGATGATCGATCACAACAACAAGCGCGCAGGTCACGTGGTGGAAATGCGAGAGGGATACGGCGGCACAATCTGGGGAGACGCGGCCGTTGAAGAGTTGAAGCTGGCAGGAGCCACGATCAGCGAAGAGGAGTTTCTGGGCCGGCCGTGCAAGGTCTACCAGATTTCTCAAGGCGCCGACGCCCGGAAATGGTGGGTGTGGAACGGGGTCACTTTGCGCTCGGAATCGCACCAGGAGATCCAGACCACGATCCTGGACACATCTGAAGAGGCTGTGCGTATAGAACAGGACGTGGACATTGATCCCAGCATGTTCATACCGCCCAGCGAGGTGACATACGAGCCGGCGGATCCGGCTGCGATCCAACGGTACAAACATCTCAAGACCGCTCCCTGGTTGAGGATGGGACCGGAAATAGATATTTTCTAGCGTGGGCACGACGATTTCCGGAACATCCGGAATACCTTGGCAGCAGAGAGTCGCGAACCAAACAACGCGGCCGTTGAGAGACGGCGGGGAAATCAAAGTGAAACCATTTCTCATCATTCTTGGTATCGTTTGCATCCTTGGCGCAGCGGCATGCTTTGCGTTTCACGTCATCCACTCATCGCCCATAGTCGTTACAAAGCTGGCAGAGGGCCCGGCCGGCGAGCCGGAGCTTAAAGAGATCACAGCATTGGCGTGGTCTGCTGATGGCCATGTGCTCGCCACTGTGGACGATAACAAAACGGTAGCGCTCTGGGATGCTGCCCGTGGGACGAATCTCCGTGCACTCGAAAGCAGCCCCACGGAGTGGATCTTCGCGCCGGCATTTTCACCAGATGGTTCTCTGCTGGCGACCGCCAGCAGCAGTCAGGGATACAACAACACCCAGGGCCATCTGCTCTTCTGGAATCCCACGACGGGCGAACGGCTTGGCAGTGTCGACAATATCTTGTGGCCCCAATGCGTCAGCTTCAACCCGGCGGGGACCCTGATCGCGGTTGGAGGAATGCCGGCCCTCTACCTCGTGGACCCTTCGACCAAAGAAATCACCCACCAGGTGGACAGGGCGCACGAAAATGGCCCGATCCAGGAGGTAGCGTTCAGCCCTAACGGAGACCTGCTGGCCACCGCCGGGCGCGATGGCACAGTGAAGCTGTGGCAAGTCCCGGAGTTGAACCTGGTTCGCACCTTCTCGGTGGACCAGTCGGTGATAGGAATCTCTCGTCTCGGAGAGCGCCCGGCGCGTGTCGTCGTCGGCTCAGTAGCATTTGCGCATCACCATCTGCGGTTGGCCGCCAGCACTTCGGAAGGAAGTGTATTCGTCTGGAACCTCGACAGCGGGCAGCAAATCGTGCGCTACGCCTACGACTACTCTACGGCCATAGGAGAAAACTACATTCAAGCCACGTTGGAGAACTCGCTATCTTTCACCTCTGACGACCGTTGGCTCCTGACAACGGACCAGCGCGGCAACGGACTCCGCCTATTGGGCGTGGACAGCAAAAAGAACACCGGGGATTTGCTCACCACGCATACGGACACGCCCACGCCCATGGAAGCGGTGAACGTCTCTCCGGCAGACGGCAGCGTCGCCTTCGCCTATCGCATATTCCAGCCCGGCCAAAACGCACGAACCAAGTTCGAGATTTGGAAACTGCAGCTACGCTGATCCGCGCGCCATGCGGATCTGCACATGGTGCTTCGCGCATACAGGAAACGATTGAAAATAAATGGCGGAAGCGTGTCGGAGTCGAACCGACCAGCGACGGGAAACCGCCGCTCACCGGTTTTGAAGAACACAAAAATGTTGTGAGCCGTTTAGAAAATCTTTGATTCTATTTGATTTCTCAACCGGTTATCAACTTTGCGTTCTGACGTACTTTGAACCAAATTGTCTCGTTTTGAACAAAGAATTATCACAATTTCATCACAGTAATCGCTCTAAGTGCTTCGTGAGTTTTCGGCAAGACTGCGTAACGGAGGCAGGGTTCCCGCTAAGCACTGGCTCATTGCCTGGAGCCGGAATGCTTGACGTAGTTGGCCAAGAGGTAATCCATATCGTCCCCGACTCCATAGCCAAAGCTATGATTGATTTCCCGCACACGGTCGAGTCGAGCGATCAGGCTCTCCCGGAGTTCGTTAGCGGTTAGCATGTTGGCAGATTTGAGGACTTGCTCAAGCGTTTGCCGTTTTCTCGGGCGTGAGCTAGACCCGCGCACACGTGCTCGCGCAAGGCCCGGTTCTGCGGACCTTTCCGCAGCGTGAAGGAACTGGTGGAGAAGATCGATATCTTCGTGCAGTCCTACAAAGCCAGAGCACGCCCTTTCATGTGGACGGCGACAGCCGATTCGATCTTCACCAAAGTGCAACGACTATGTGAATGTATTTTCCGGGACGGCACACTAGTCGATTTCGATACCGCTGATCAGCGCGTTATTCGTTATTGACGTGAACGTAATCGTGGTATGCCCGCTCGCGTCCGCCGTCGCCGTGAATTGCTGGATATTGGCGATGTTCTGCCCACCCGATGCAGCCACGATGTCGAAGTTCGTCAGCACTTGCGTTCCATTGATGCTCACGTTGAACACCCGCGAGCCCTTAGTGGTGAAGAACGTCTCACAGAAGTGCAAACGCACCGTGTGGCTTGACCCAGCTGTGAAGCCGGGGATGGTATAGGTGAAGGATTTGGCCCCGTTGGTGGTCGTCGTGGCGATGCGCGCCGTCTGATAGACAGCCGCCGGAGCCGGATTTGTCACCTTGCTGGTGTTGATCGTGTTGGCATGATTGATGGTCATTCCGCCGGAGAAGTCCTTGTCAGCCCCGAACGGACTTACGCCAGTGGTTGAGCCCGAATCGATACAGATGCTCGTGCAAGTCCCGCCGCCAGAACGGGTGGTTGCGCTGGCCTGATTCGAGGGACCGGAGGAGCCAGCGGAATCCGCGGCTTCGACAAGGTAGAAGTAAGCGGTAGACGCTGCAAGGCCGGTATTCGAGAACGACGTAGAGGTTAGGCCGCTAGCGATCTGATTGCTGCTGGATGGCGTAAAGCCACTCGTCGTGCTGCGAAACACACTGTAAGTAGTCGAGCAGCCGGAACCGGCGCTGCTGGCCGTCCAGCTCAGGTTGATCTGGCTCGACGATGCCGCTGTGGCCGCCAGCCCGCTCGGCGCCGAGGGAACCGTGGTGCACGATGATGTACCAGGCACAACCCTGAAGGATTCTGAGGAACCAACGGAGGTGCTGCTCGCAATCAAGGGGCTCGCACCG
>WNFE01004100.1_pt1 | contig 14146 bp, 9 predicted proteins | sample 5400451 | NCBI WGS metagenome assembly WNFE01 (sample SAMN13153344, study PRJNA577476) | soil metagenome | isolation source: 200 cm saprolite under Douglas fir tree site 2 hole 2 | place: USA:California | collected 2015-04-18 | reverse complement strand
GCCGGATCTGGGAGCTGCAGGGCCTGTGGCTCGATCCCACAGGTCGCATGGTTCGGCACAAGGGCCAAGAGGTGGCGCTGACGAAGAGAGAGTTCCAGCTCCTGCAGTTTCTGCTCGACCATCCCCACCGTTACTACACCACGGCGCAGATCCTTGGTCAGGCGTGGGCCGATCCCGCCCTATTCCCTGAAGAGGTGCGCAATTACGTGCGTCGTGTTCGCAAGGTCCTCGTCGATCTCGCGATCCCCGTTGACCTGGTCAACAAGCCAGGTCGGGGCTACTCGTTGGTCTTCCGCACAGACTAAGAACGGTTAGCGTCTCAGTCGCTCAATCTCGCTCGTCGGAATGTGAGGAAGCCAACAAACGCACCAACCAACGCGCCTACCAGGGCCAAGGCGGCGACCATACGCATTCGGACGGCCCGAGACGACCGCGACCGCCGTGAATCGCCTGTCTTCGCAATTCCCCACACCCACGGCCGTACCTCTTGCATACGCGCCCGCCAGAAAATCTCAGTGACTTTCTGGGAGAGTTCGGGCGATGCCGGCCAAGGACGCAGCTCGATGGCGTCGTCGGCGAGTAGGCGGGGACGGACAGCGCCCAGCTCAGCCAGCTCCCCCATGACCCGATTGCTTCTCTCGCTCAATCGTTCACTCAGTGCAACGATTGGTTCTGGCGTTTCCTTGCGTTCGAACTGAGCAATATCGCTCCATGACGATGACCGACTTGCCTGAGTCGACGAGCCGGTCGAGCGACGCCTAGGCCCTGCCCCCGCGTCCAGGTGTGCGATCGGGCACCTGCGCTGCACTCGCGGCAATGCGCGCAGTCCTTGGCGTGATCATCCATTTGCGCTGCTGGAGCGCCTCATTTACCTGCGCAACGACCGCGATCAGGTTCTTGAAGGCCGTGTAAAACAGGCTGCTCATCACCAGGTAGTAGACGAACCAACTGCCGTGGCGGCGGATTTCACGATGGGCCAGCCGCCAGGCCAGGACCGTCTGGGCGGGGCCGGTTCCAAGCGTGAAGATCGTGGTCATGACGAAGATCGGCACAAGCCAATCGATCTTGTTCGGGCCGCCGAACTTGATCGTCCAGAAGATGATGATGGGGAGCATCTGGTTGGCGATCCACGGGTACAACTCGCGCCATGTCAACAGGTGGACCAATCCCAGCTTCTGCCTCAGCGTCACTTTTCGCGATGCCAGGCCGCGGAAGAGGTACCGGTACGACACCTGGAACCAGCCCTGCGCCCAGCGCATCCGCTGGTTCCACAGTGCATGGATGGTGACCGGGGCGAGCTCTCGCGAAACGAGCAAGGGGTCGGACGCGATCCGCCGTCCCTGGAGCAATGCCCGTATCGAGGAGTCGATGTCCTCGGTGAGCATCGACGAGTGCATCCGGATCTCATGCAGGAGGTGCGCCTTCCAGTAGCCGTTCGAACCTCCGAAGATCCCGAAGTGGTGCAGCCTGGCGCGCCCGGGGTGGCTCACCGCGTAGATCGCCTCGAACTCGACCGCAACGATCCGCGAGACCCACGTCTCGCCCCCGTTGCGGACCATGCAGTGGCCCTGAACGACGTCGTATCCAGAGGCCAGCCAGCGCCACGCCCTTCGGAAGCAATGCGGGTCCGGGTGGTGGTCGGCGTCGAATATGCCGATGAACACCCCGGTGGCCTCGGACAGCGCCGCGTTCACATTCTGGGCTTTCGATTCGCTGCCCTCCACGCGGATCAATTTCAAGCGCGGGTCGGCGCGCGACATCTCTCGCAATGTCTCCTCGACAGGCATCGCCCTCGGCGTGTTGTAGGCAAGCACGATCTGGAGCCCGGCCGCATAGTCGACCCGCTGGAACGATCTGATGGTCTCCACGATGGTCGCGGCCTCATTGGGCAGGTAGGCGGCGATGACCGCGGTCGCGGGAACATAGCTCTCTTCCGGCAGACGTGGCGGGTGCTTCGGTCGCAGTGCCAGCAGGCCCTCGGCCCAGATGAGCACGGCGGTGATGAGCAAAGCGATGACGACCACCACGTATGCGACAGGGACGATGTCAAGGCCAAGCGCATCCAGGAACAGATAGACCGTCAGCGGTAGACCAACCGCCAGCAGTTGCGTGATCACGATCTGACCCGGGATGGTGACCAGCATGCGCAGCGCGCCGGAACGTAGGGGCGTGCGGCGCCGCCGCTCGAGCGGACGCATGGTGGGTACGTAGAGGACCGGTCGAAGGTCGAGCTGCAGCTCGGCGTGCTCCATTGCGATCGAGCAGCGCTCCCCGAGCTCGCGGGCATCTGAATCGACGCCGAACTCGACAAAGCCCACCACGGGGGTGAGCTGGAAGACCTCACCGCCAGCGGCGAAATCGTGGGACGCGATCGCCTCCATCAGGTCGGTGAGCCGGCCTCGGGCGTCGTGCTCGAGAGTCTCCGGCAGCAGGAGCATGAACCGATCGTGCTGGTCGCGTGCAAGCAGATCGAGAGGCGCGGCCCCGGCCGTCATCAGGGCCGCCACCTGCAGCTCGATCTGATCGTGCACCCGCGAGGAGAAACGTGTGCGCAACGGCGCGAGCTCGTGCAAGCGAATGTAGGCGACCACCCCCCGGCGGCGTGTCTTCCTGGCGCGCGCGACTTCGCGGTCGAGCTCCTCTGCGAACCGTGCTTCGGAGAGCACACCTGTCGGCCGGTCGCGCATCAGGCTCGACGCCGGCACCGGCGGGCGTTCGATCTTCGCACGCACGCGAGCCAGGAGCTCACGGAGGGCGAATGGTTTGACCAGGTAGTCGTCGGCGCCGAGGCCCATACCGGCGACGAGGTCCTCGGTGTCATCTCGACCTGTAAGCAAGATCACGGGCACAGCCCTGGTGGCGGCCTGGGAGCGGATGCGCTTGAGAAGCTCGAACCCATCCATCCGCGGCATGGTCACGTCGCTGATCACGAGATCGGGAAGCACCTCGCTCAGCCTGGCCAACGCTTCCTCGCCGTCCGCTGCATAAACGACCGCGCAACCGACCGCGATGAGCCCACGGCCGACAACCTTGCGCATCATCGCCTCGTCGTCGACGACGAGGATCGATGCGTCGATGCGTTCTCCGAACTGCTGGACCGAAGCCGTGGTCTTGACGTGGTTGTGCTTGGCTACCGTCATCCCGTTCGTCAGCCTGAGTATGGCCTCCGGTGCACGAATCGCTCGCAGCCTAGGGTTAACCGGAGGCGCAGGCGACCGCCGCCTATTGCCGCAACGCAATCGAGCGCACGGAGGGTCAAGCTGGAGCGGGAGACGGGGGTCTTCATCCCCGGTACCACGGACCGCATCGAATTCATTTACCGGTTTGCGAACGACAGCTTGAACGACGAATAACCATGCGCCCGGGCTGCCTGTTCGGGGCCCCGGCGGCGGACCCTGACCTAGCCAACAAATCCAGTCATGCGGCGGACCCAGGTTTACAGAACGCGAACACCTACCTCGAGTCGCAGGGCCGATGATCCAACTCGAGATGTCTGCGTTCGATGCATTGAAAGGGCGCCGGCGCTCTCAGTTCGGCGCCGTCCGCCGCATGTAGCGGTGCCTAGTCGGTCGCGGCGCTGGCCGTCAATTAGCCGGGCTCTTAGGCTGCCACCTGCAACACGGCGCATAGCTGTCAGCTTCTTGTTGAGTACCGGCGCGGCGCGTGGAGCTGCAGCGGCACGTCGCCTCTCACAACCGTGCCGCGGCCGGGCTGAGATTCGATCATCAGCATCCCACCCGCAGCACCAAGGCGGTCGCGCATGTTAGCCAGCCCCCCGCCTTCCTGCTCCGGTACCTCGAAGCCGCGCCCGGAGTCGCGCACTTCGAAGTAGAGACGGTTGTCGTCCTGATGCAGACGAAGCGCGGTACGCGCCTCTGGCCCGGCGTGCTTGGCTGCATTCTGGAGCGCCTCGACGCAGCAGAAGTACACCGCGGACTCGATCTCGGCCGGGAAGCGCCCGAGGCCGTCGGCGTCCAGCTCAGCAGGGGGGGTGAGCTTCCGGCACGCCGCGGCGAGCGCGTCGCCAAGGCCGGCACTGGAGAGCAGCGGCGGGTAGATGCCGTGGCCGAGTGCACGCAGTTCTTCGAGGGCGGCCTCTACCTCCTGGACCAGCTCCTCGAGGAGGCGACGCGCGCGCTCTGGCTCGGCGGCGGAAATCCTTTCGATCAGGCGCGCCTTGACCGAGACCGAGAGCAGGTATTGCTGGGCTCCGTCGTGCAGGTCGCGCTCGATCCGCTTCCGTTCGGAGTCAGCGGCCGCTACCAACCGGGCGCGCGATGCCTGAAGCTCGGCGGCCTGGCGGCGCAGCTGCCCGAGGGTTGCCCGCAGGGTGGCGTCGAGCCCGCCCCGGTAGAGTCCGACGCCGATATCACGGGCCAGCTCTTCGAGCAGTCCGTCCGCTTCCTCAGCGAGGCGCTTGGGCCGCCGGGCCCGGCCCACCACAAGACTCCCGAGTAATTCGCCGGCATGGCTGACCGGCGCCAACCGAAGAAATTCGCCTTCCGGCCGCCCAGCAAGCAAATCCGGCATCCACGTTCGCACCCAGGCGGGACCCGAGACCGGCGTGTTGAGGATCACCGGCTTGAGCTCAGTTGAGATCGGCAAGGCGCGAGCGGCTGTCGGCGGATCGGCGACCTGGAGGCGAAGCCTTCCCGACTCCACGATCCAGACCTCGGCCGTGTCCAGAGCCAGAAAACTGCGGAGCGCCTCGACGACCTCCCGTAGCAGCACATCGATCGGGTCGCCGCGGACCATCCGGCTTGTGAACGATGCGCGGACAAAGTCGATCGCTTCCAACGTGGCCGCGCCACGCCGCTTCCGACGGCGGTCCGAGACGAAGGCGGCGACCAGAGCTGCCGCAGCCAAGCCGGCCAGCGCCACGACCACCCCCACTCCGAAGGGGTCCGGCTGAGGCACGAACCTGTTTCAGTCCATCAGCCGGAGGGCGTCAGCGGCCGGCAGGCGCGAGGCGCGCATAGCAGGCCCGATTGTGACAGCGAGCGTCGCCGCCAGCACCAGGACGATCGCACTCGCCAGCGCGCCGCCGTCCACGTTGAACTCACGATTGTAGGTTGAGGTCACTACTAGGTAGCCGAGCAGCAGGCCGGCGGTGACGCCGACCGCGATCCCGATGGCCGCGGTCAGGATCGCCTCGACGACCAGACCCCCGACGACACGGCGCGGCGAGAAGCCCAGAGCGCGCAGCACGCCGATCGGCCGGCGACGCTCGACGACTGCACGCAGCCCGGCTATGCCGAGAGTGAGCAGCCCGATGGCAAGGCCCAGACGCATCAGCGTGTCGATGACGGCCAGGATCGCCTTGATGGCGGCGAGGTAGCGGCTGACCTCGGACCTGAAGGTGTGCGCGGTCACACCCTGCTCGAAGAGCTCGCTCTCGATGGCACGGGCCAGCCCTTCGCGATCCACCCCCGGACGAGCCGCCACGAGCAAGGTCGAACCACTGACCGCGAGATCGAACCCGCTGAACGAGCGGGGCGATCCGATCAGTCCGTTGAAGATCCCGTAGACCGGCTGGGCGACGACCGTGAAGTGAACAGGGCCGGTCGGCGTCCACATGGTGATCGTGTCGTCGACATGTGTCGTGGCCGCGACCACGAGCCCGGGGTCCTCCCGCATCGCGCGCCAGACCGACGCGTCATCGGGGAAGCGCTGGGAGCGGGTCGACAGGTGGAGGGGCGGGTTGGCCAGCTGAGCCTCGCTCAGCGTGTAGAGGGGCACGTAGGTCGAGTCTCCACCCGCGTAGCCGGTGCTGTTGGGGGCCAGAAAGCGGCCCAGGTAGAGCCGGGTCGGGATGACCTCCGCCCGGGCGATCTGAGCCTGAAGCGCCGGCGACAGGGTGATCGCCGGCTGGGCGGAGCGCACGATGACGTCGAAGCCGGCCGAGTCGCGCGCGTAATCGGGCTGATAGCTCGCGCCAACCACGGCAAAGACGGTGATGGCTGCGAGCACGATCCCGAAGGCTCCAGTCGTGAGGCCAGTCCGAAGAGGACGCCTGGTCATGTAGGCCACCGGGGCACGCAGCGTCGCCCCCAGCCGGGGGCTTACCAGGGCCAGAAAGCGGTCGACCAAGGCGAGATTGGCGGCCACCACCAGGGAGAGCCCGAAGACGGAGACGACGATGCCGACGAAGAAGACGGCGAAGGCCGCGTTGTCCTCGGAAGAGAGCGGGGTGGTCGCCTGCACGACTAGAGCCCAGGCCAGGATGAGTGTCCCGGCCAGGGTGTAGCGAGCGCGATCCTCGATCCAGCTGCGGCCGGCCCAGGTGGCGCCGACGATCATCAGGGTCGCGCCGAGCACGCGGCCCGCACCACCTCCGGCGAGGGCGATCGCGAAACCGGCGGCAGCCAGCAGGCCGGCCGCCAGCAGCCGCCAGCGCCGTCCGCCTGTCGAAGCCGGCTCCGGCAGGTCGCGAATCGCCGCTGAGATGGCGAACCGGGCCGTCCGCAGGGCGGCGGCGGCCATGGTGACGACGGTCAGCATGGCTGCCAGCGAGACCGCCACGGCAACCGTCTCAGGCCGCACCGCCAACTGGTAGCCGGTGCTCTCGCTTCCAGAGAGCGCTGCGCCTGCTTCGGCCACGACCTGGCCGAGGTAGCGGGCGAGAGCAAGGCCGGGGAGGACGCCGACCACCGCCCCGGCCAGGCTGTAGAGCGCGCTTTCGAGGACGGAGAGGAAGACCAGGCCCGAGCGGCTGAGGCCGAGCGCGCGCAGCGTCCCCAGCCGCCGCCGCCTTTCCTCGGCCAGCATCAGGGTCAGGTGGACGACGACGGTCGCGGCGGCGGCGACCACCAGCAGGCTCATGGTCACCAGAGTGGCTCGGGCCGACTGCGTGGACCGCTCAGCTTGCCGCACCTGGGCCGCCTTGGCCTCGTTGACTTCGAGGCCCGGGACGCCAAGGCCGGCAACGGCCTCCCTCACCGCCGGCAGGGAGCGGCGACCGGCCGCGATGCCGGCGAGCCCGTCGCCTGGCGTGGACAGCCGGACCACGTTGATCTGGTTGCCAGCGGCGGCCAGCGAGGGGATCGAGCCCAGCGGTGCGAAGAGGGTCCGGCCGAGGCCGAAGGCACCGGGTCCCTCGAGCTTGACGACGCCGGCGACCAGGACCTCGGCGGAGCTGGCGCCGGCGCTGATCCGCAGCCGGTCACCGGCCTGGGCGTGGAGGGCGTCAGCCAGGTCGCGGCTGACCAGCACGCCCGCTGGCGGCAGGTCATCACCGTACGTTCGGCGGCCGTCGACGAGATGGAAGGCCCCGAACGGCCGCTGCCGGGAGGCATCGAAGCCGTAAAGGCGGACGCCGGTGTCGCTCGCTCGCTGGTCGAGGTCGGCCACCGCTCCGACCAGGTCGAGGCCGCCCTGCACGCCGTCAATGCCGGTCGCCAGATTGCGGTCGGCCGCCAGCCGGTCGGCCACCGAGGCGCCAAAGAGAGCGCCGTTGGCGGTGACGGTCAGGTCGACCTCCCCCATCGACAGGTACGCGTTCTGCGTGACCGAGGCCTCGGTCGAGTCGGCCGCTACCAGACCAGCGGTGATGCCCATGCCGGCCAGGGCCAGGCCGGCGACGACAAGTCCGGTCTGAAGCCCGCCCCGCCAGGCCTCGCGGAAGGCGAGCCGCGCCAGCAGCGGGCGCCGGAGAGCCAGTAAGGCAAGGACTCCGTAGACCGCGAGGAAGGTCCCGATCACAAACCACGACCAGGCGCTCATGTCGCGGCACCCTCGACGCCGGCTCGCGCTGCCTCCTGGATGCGGCCGTCGCGCATTCGGATGACGCGGCTCGCGCGTTCAGAAACTTGAGGGTTGTGGGTGACGAGCACGATCGTCTGGCCCTCCCGGTTCGTCTTCACCAGCAGCTCAGTGATGACGTGGGTGACCTCGGTGTCGAGGTTGCCGGTCGGTTCGTCCGCCCACACGACTGCCGGCTTATGGACCAGGGCCCGGGCCACGGCGACCCGCTGCTGCTCGCCGCCCGAGAGCTGGTCGGGCCGGTGTCGTGCGCGCTGGGCGAGCCCAAGAGTCTCCAGCATCTCCTCGGCCCGGCGGCGAGCTGCCCGAGCCGGTACGCCCTGCAGCAGGAGCGGGATCTCCGTGTTCTCGACGGCGGTGAGGACGGGCAGCAGGTTGAAGGCCTGGAAGACAAACCCCATGTTCCGCGCCCTGTAGGCCGTGCGGTCGCGGTCGGACATCGTCGTAAGGTCAGCCCCGTCGATCACGACCCGGCCTCCGTCGAAGCGATCGAGGCCGGAGAGGCAGTTGAGGAGGGTCGTCTTCCCGGAGCCGGACGGCCCGACGATCGCGACCATCTCCCCACGCCGGACCTCGAGGTCGACGCCGCGCAGCGCTTCGACGGCGGTCGCGCCGCGGTAGACCTTGCGCAGCCGCTGCGCGACGACCATCGGTTGCGAGTCGTCGCCCCCCATCGAGGTGTCCTCCAACGAAGCCGTTTGAAGTTGGCGCATCTTACTTCCAGACCTCCTGGCCAGCAGCCTAGTCGCACGCCGGCCGTCCAGGCGACCGTGCTGGCTGGTGTTTCCAGCCCCCGGCCAACCTCGGGGTTAAGGCGCCGTTGGCCTCAGGCCTGTTCGGGGGCCCGCCTGTCCGCGAGGAAAAGCAGCGTTGCCCTCACCCTCCGGTGAATCTCGGGCTCCTCGCTGAGACCGAGCTTGGAGAAGATCGAATTGATGTGCTTCTCCACTGATGATTCGGCCAGAAAGAGCGCGCGCGCGATGGCCGCGTTGCTCTTGCCTTCTGCGACCGCCGCGAGAACGTCGCGTTCGCGCGCCGTCAGGACTCCAAGCGGCGACTCCTGCCTTGCCGCCCGGGCGGCGATCAGCGCTTCGACCACCTTCGGATCCACGACCGATCCGCCAGCGACGACGGCTCGGAGCGCAGAGGCGATCTGCTCGACGTCATTCACGCGCTCCTTTAAGAGGTAGGCCCGCCCGCTCGAACCGCCTTCGAAAAGCTGGAGTGCGTACTCTGCGTCGGCGAACTGGCTCAGCGCGACAACGCCGATGGCCGGCCTACTCCGGCGCAGTTGGTGAGCAACCTCGATTCCCTCGGCGGAGTGACCCGGTGGCATTCGAATATCTGTGAGGACGGCGTCCGGTCGTTCCCGCTCGATGGTTTCCAGCAGGTCATCGCGGCCTTCGCAGACTGCCACGACGTCGATGTCCTCGACGGTCGCGAGCAGCTGGCGCAGGCCTTCCCTGACCAGCAGGTTGTCCTCTGCCAGGACGACTCGGATCGGCACGCTAGAAGGATTATCGGATGGCCCGAGCCGTCTCGCTTTTTGGCGTTGTCTCCGTTCCGGCTTTCACCGAAGGAGTCAATCATCATGACGGCGACCGCGGCCGGCTCGTCCATCGAGGGGACGTGCCCGAGGTCCGATGGCCGCATCAGCTCCATCCGTCGCCCTCGTGGTGTGACACCTACCGCCACGGCGTGCGGGTGGCTGCCACCGTGCACGCATGTCGATTTCGTAAGGGCAGCATGCACCCCTGGATCGTGCTGGCTTCCCACAAGATCTCCGGCCTTCAGGGTTTGGCTGAGTCGCACGCCCGCCTACGGTGAGCTGGTCATGCTGACCGCGATCGGATCCCCCCTGGCAATGGCCGTAGCCTCCGCCGAAGCGGTCCGGACCGACCTCAAGCTGGCAGTCTCCAGAACGGCGGCCGGCCTCATCAAGAGCTGGAGGGGACAGGGCGAGCGCAGCCAGATCCTGCGCTTCGTCCAGCCCTCCCTCATCGGCCTGATCGACGGCACCATTTCGACGCTGGCGCCGATCTTCGCGGCCGCCTTCCTCGTCGGCTCACACGGCGCCCTCCTGGTGGGCCTGGCGGCGTCGCTGGGGGCCGCGATCAGCATGGGCCTCTCGGAGGCGCTTTCCGACGACGGTGAGCTGAGCGGGCGGGGGAACTCTTTGGTCCGCGGCACCCTGACCGGGATGGCGACCTTCGTCGGCGGAACTTTCCACGCTCTCCCCTTCCTGATCAGCGACACCCAGACAGCGCTGAAGGTCGCCTACGTCGTGGTCGGGATAGAGCTCATCACCATCGCCTGGGTGCGCCGGCGCTTCCTCCAGGTCCCGCTTCACCGCTCGCTGATCCAGGTCACCATGGGCGGCTTCGTGGTGGCCGGCCTCGGCGCCCTCATCGGCCATGCCTAGCAGGCGGAAAGAACTCGTTATTGCGGCCTCATTCGCTGTCTTGGCCCGCTCCTTGGACGGTCACGACGAGCCTGGCTCTAGCTGGGGGACCTGGGGGCTTGCGGACAGCATGGGAGTTTCAGTAGATGACATCGCTCTTCCCTTCTCTCTTTGAGGCGGTCGTTTTCTGGGGAATCCTCGTTCTTTGGGTGCTTGCCTTCCTGATTTGGGCTGTCAGGCATTCGAAAAAAAGGGGAAGAGGAGGCAAGACTTCTTGCCCTTGAACGCGCTCGCAATCGTAGTAGGGATAGCAATCGCATACGCGCGCATCGGCGTGCTTCCGAACTGGCTGTTCTATCCGGGAGAAACACTATTTGTCGTTGGAAACTCTTTCGCGCTTTCGACCACCATTCCAGATTCGCGCTGGCTTCGGTTGCCTTTCTCAGCGACAACGGCGCCGTCTTCAGCGACGAGTCTAGAGAAAATGCTGCGCAGTCAGAAATCTGGTGGGCCGAGCATCCCACCAAACTCCCCACTCACAATCCGTGTGGTGGCCGTTCCACGCGAAGCTTGGAAACCATCTTTGAGAGATTCGTACTGGAGCGGGAGACGGGGGATGAAGCCCCGAGTACCAAACACCGCGTTGAATTCAGTTATCGGCTCGCGTAGGACTCAAGTGGCCGGGAACAGTCGCAACGCGGCCCCGACATCAGCCGGCGCTGAGCCGTTAGCGAGGAGTTCGGTTGGTGGACCCAGGGTTCACAGTATCCGAACACCGGGGTTGAGATCCTATTCAGCCCGATTGCTCTCTGAGGGGCGTATTGCCTTCTACCCGCGGCCCGATGGCCAGCGTTTCCAGCTCATCGGCTGCAGTGTCGGCACCGCGCTCCCTGCGAATCAATGCCCCAATACGGCGCGCGTTGTCACGGAACCGATTCTCGACGAGCACACGTTCAATCGCCGCTGCGATCCGCGCGGGAGTGGACCGTGGCGAGAGCCGGATACCAGCACCGGCCGCGGCGATCCGTGCCGCGTTGTCGGGCTGATCAGCGACGAGTGGGAGGCAAACAAGCGGCAAGCCATGGACGAGTGCCTTGGTCACCGTGCTGAGCCCGCACTGCGTAACCACGGCGGCCGCGCTGGGAAGCACGGCCGCGTGCGAAACGAATACTTCCAGTTTGGCGTTCGGGGGAGGCTTGAAGGTCTCCGCAGCGAGAACCGGTCCCAGTGTCACGAGCGCCCGGATCGGAAGGTCGGCGATGGCCTCGAGCAATTTGTGCATGAGCGGAAGTTGTCCTTGATCCAGGGTGCTCAGGCTGACGAGCACCAACGGCCGCGGATCGTCGGCAGACCAGGGCGACTGCCATGGGGTGGGAGCGGCGTCGTCGAGTGGGATGCCGGTATATCGAACGTTTGACGGCAGTCCGTCACTGGTGAAGTCGAAGCTGCGACTGGACAAGATGAGCATCCGCGCGGCCGCAGCGTACTGATCAAACGGTGACGCGAGTCGGTTGAGTCCTAAGTTGGCGCGGGCGTGGTTGAGCGAGGGCAACGCTTCGCGGGTGGCGACCCATCTGAGAGCTGCTCCCCATGCCCTGTCACGCAGGCGGTCTCCCACGAATCGCTCGGGCCCGAAACCGGCACCGGGGGGTGGAAGCCCGCGAACCGGGCCGGGGTACATCGCGTTGTGTACGAGAACAGCCGTCGGGATGCCTGCCCGCTCGGCGGCCGCGATTGCGCCGAGTAGGTAGTGGTCGGCGACCGCGACGTCCGGGGGTTCGCGGGCCAGCTCGGCGGCCATCGCATCCGCCCAAACGGGTGCCCACCACGACGCAGTCCCTAGGTTTCGACCGCGACTGAGACGGCCGGGTGTCCAGCCCATGAGCAGCCCGCGCCGTGCCGGCGCTGTGTCGTGCGGATTCGCCGAAGGCGTCGGAAGCGTAATTGCTGTCGCGCCGGCGCGGGTGACAGCGTCCAGGAGAGGAGTTGTCGGGGGCGGCCGGGGAACCCAGAGGCGAGGGCCCGCCAAGACGCGGACACGATGCCCACGTGCCGCAAGTTTGCCGACGACTGGCATGATCAGGTGGACGTTGCCGCCCCCGTGAAACATGGCGAACAGGAACGACTTACTCGAAGTCTCGCCCGTACCCATCGCTATATCCTGCGCAGCGTTAACGAAAAGGCAAGCTATGAGAAACGGCCCACGTCCATGACCCCTTCCGCGATTCACCGGCATCGTCCCCGACCTTCCGTATCCCCAGTGCGCCACGGTCGTCGGTGGGCCGATCAAGTTTCCGGGCCAATGGAGGTCGTCGAGTGGCTGTTGGACTCCGACCCGGCGATGCGCTGGAAGAATCGGCTCACTGAGGGCTGCCACACCGCTTATCGGAGGACAACCCTACGTCACCCGAGATGGCGGTCGTGCTGACGCTGACCTTGCTGAGGCTCGACAGCTCCGCCACCACGATGGTGTCGCCGGCGGCCGCGATGGGATTGGCCCGGCCGAGTTCTGGTGGCCCGTGGTGGACTCGAACCACATCCACCTCTGCCGTCGCCCGATGTGGCGCCGTGCTGACGAGAGTGGGAAGTCGAGTAAGCGGGAGACGGGAGATGAAGCCCCGAGTACCAAGCCGTCAGTCCAATTCACTTATCGACTCGGCTGAGGGACGTCTCACCCCGGTGTGACTGGAGGGAGAGGGTTCACGATTTGGAATTTGGCCTCCGAACTACGGTCTGAGTCTCCGCGAGCGTTAGGGCAGACGAAGAGTCCTCAACTACTGGCTCGTCGACGAGGTCCCCAGGCCGGACGAAGCGGTGGGAGGTCGGTGAGCTCGGGGTCTTGCGGTGGCTGAGCCTCGCCGTCATCTTCGCTCCACGCCCTGCCGTACTGGTCAGGGACTGCACCCCAACCGAAGTACGGCAGGGGTCTGTCGGGAACAATGCCGAGAGTTTCAAGTGGATTAATGGGCGCCGTGCCCGTCGTGCACAGATGGGCCCAATCGTCACCAAGGTCGAAGACATAGACAAACTGCTGCCCGGGCGTGAGACGAGAGAGCTTCACAATGCGATCGTCGAGAACAGGCTCGTCGCCTTCCCACTCCGCCTCCGCGATTCCGATTCGAGTGCGGTCGCCAAGCTCGAATTCATGCAGATGTGACCTGTCCCACCTGGCAAATGCGTCGTCAGTTGCAGTTGCGAGCTGAGCAAATGAATGGTCCGCAGCCGCAGCGAAGATTCGACCAGGGCGCGGCCAATAGTGTTCACCCCGGCCTTCGACGAGCTCAACCTGCACCGAGATCCATGCGCGGTGGCGTCATCGCGACTCTCTTCGGGGCCCGCTTCGAGGTGGCGGGATGATGCGCTTTTTCACCTCCCCGTTCGCACGGCATCCTGCCACCAATGTGGCGTTTCACCTCGCTCCTCCCACAGCTCAAGCGTGCGAACCGCAATCTGCACCTGACCACCAGATACGGCACAGAACTTCCAGGGTTCCTTCGCGGCCAGTTGGTAGTGGTGAATCAGATCGTCGAGTCCAAACGCGTCGATCTCACCGGCTTCGTACCGAACAAAGCCTGCCCGGACATGTTCGAGAAGATCGGCCAGCTTCGCCTCGTGGTACGTGGCAAGCAATGCTTGATCGGCGCGGCGCTTGGCCTTTTCGTTCGTCGGCGCTCCTGCCATGCGATCCATCATCTCCGTTCAACCCGGTACTGGGGATCAATCTGCCCTGAAGGGTAGCGTCGCATAACGCTCCCTTCAGCAACGAATTTTCGCGTCTACCCCCAATCGCGACCGCAGGCAGCAATCTGCTTTGCCAGCCGGGTTGGGTTATTGATTTCGTTGATTCGAGACTTAGCAACCTAACTAGGTTGAGTTGAGCAATTGCCTAGCCGATGCATGCCCAACTTGGGATTGACTTAGAGTCGAACTAATGTTGGTGCGCAAACAGATCCTCGTTCCCGCTGCGCTGGACAAGAAGATCAG
>WNFE01018922.1_pt1 | contig 14148 bp, 17 predicted proteins | sample 5400451 | NCBI WGS metagenome assembly WNFE01 (sample SAMN13153344, study PRJNA577476) | soil metagenome | isolation source: 200 cm saprolite under Douglas fir tree site 2 hole 2 | place: USA:California | collected 2015-04-18 | reverse complement strand
CGTGCGTCCAGAGAAAGCTGACGTGTCCAGCGGGAGCCAGTCCCGCCGGGGTAAGAGCCAGAGCCCCGTAACTTGGGTGGCAGGGTGGAGGGAAACCGAGACTCTGAAGCCCACCGACCAAGCCATCAGAAGGATGGTGAGTGAGTCCCCGGGCCGTAACGGAAGTGAACGCACAGGTGGCCCCGAAATACCAAAGTCCCGGAGGCCGAGCCTCACGGTTGAGAGGCGAAGGCAGTACGGCCCGTCGCACCCGGCTGACGCGGCGGGATGCTCCGGCGGGGTGAGAGCGACGGCACGGTGACGAGGACATGTCGAGCGACTGGAGAAGCCCTCCTCGCCCCACCGCGAAAGCGGCGGAGCCAGGTCCGCCCTATAACCAGCGATGGGAAGTGGACGGACGGCGAGAGGGTGGCGGATGGGTCCGCAGTAGCAACGAAGCGGGGTAATGCCCGTGGAGCGAAGGGGCCCTACTGATGCGTAACGTCTCCGACAACACGGGAGGCAGGGGCGCCCTGACAAGCGCGCCCATCAGTCTGCAGGACCTGCGGCGGAGGCTGTACGTCAAGGCGAAGGCCGAGAAGGACTGGCGGTTCTGGGGTCTGTACGTCCACGTGGGCAAGCTGGAGACGCTGCACGCGGCCTACGACGTCGCCAAGAAGAACAACGGCGCCCCGGGTATCGACGGGGTGGCGTTTGAGGCGATCGAGGAAGCCGGCGTGGAACGATTTCTGGTGGAACTGCGGGACGAACTGGTCGCACGCACCTACCGGCCACTGCGGAACCGGAGGGTTGAGATTCCGAAAGACGGTGGGAAGGTCCGCGTCCTCGGGATTCCGGCGATTCGGGACCGCGTGGTACAAGGGGCGCTCAAACTCATCCTGCAGCCGATCTTTGAAGCCGACTTTCACGACGGGTCGTTTGGGTATCGACCGAAACGGACAGCCCAGCAGGCGGTTGACCGGGTGGCCGAGGCCATCGTGCGGAACAAGACGCGGGTGATCGAGGGTAAACGACCGAGACCTCCTGCACTTGTTGAAGCTGATGCTGAAGGCGTCCGGGAAGCGCGGGGTTCCTCAGGGCGGTGTGATCTCCCCCCTCCTCAGCAACATCTATCTCACCGAGGTGGATGCCATGCTGGAGCGGGCCAAGACTTGGTGATCCTCGTGAACAACGATCGTCGGCAGGACTGGCTGATGGAGGCGGTGCCCCGGCGGCTCCGAGAGGAGTTGGCGAAACTCGATGTGCGGCTGAACGAGGAGAAGAGTCGGATCGTGGACCTGAGTCGGGGGGAGAGCTTTGGATTCTTGGGCTTTGACTTCCGGCGGGCGCGCTCGCTGCGCGGACGCTGGCGGCCGCAGTACACGCCGCAGCGGAAGAAGCGCACGGCGCTGCTGCGGGAGCTCAAGGAGGGGTTCCGACGCTTCCAGTCCCAGCCGGTCGAGGCGTTGATCGCTGAGGTCAACCCGAAGCTGCGGGGCTGGGTCAACTACTTCCGGATCGGGCACGCGAGCCGGTGCTTTGCCTTTGTGAGGCAGTGGGTCGAGAAGAAGGTGCGGCGCCATCTGATGGGGGCGAGGAATCGGCGGGGTTTCGGCTGGAAGAGGTGGAGTACGGCATGGCTCCATGAAACGCTCGGGCTGTTCGCGGATTACCGCGTCCAGTACCTGGCGCGTGCCTGAAAGTGCTCCCAGCCGATATGAGGTGGCGGGGGCTGGAAACGGCTTACGGCGAACCTACACGGGCACGAAGCTGGAAACGGCGGATACAGCCAAGGGGAGCCTACGGAGCTTTGCGCCAGTCCTCGACCCTACTCAAGACCGCCAAGGCGCTCGGCCTCACGATCCCGCCGTCAGTGCTGGGGCGGGCGGATGAGATCATCCAATGATGACCCGGCGCACGTTCCTCTGCGGGCTGACGGGCGGGATCGTTAATGCGCCGCTCTCTTTCGCGCTGGAGCCCGGCCGCCCGGGTTGAGTAGGACTGTAGTAGCCAACAAACCTGCGGGCGACGTTGCTTGCGACGGACCCCGAGGACTATGATCATGCCGACCCTAGCTGACGCCGCGCTACACTGCGGCACCCTGCTGGACAACACATCTCGACTGAATCAGGCCGCGCGTGAAGTCCCGGCGGAGAGGACGTTGCGGCGCGTATGCCCTTCGGACGGCCGGTTAGGCGCAGCGCTGCCGCGTTTGCAATGTTTGAGGAGGTACGAGAGGAGACACAGGTGGATCTCAAATCTGCCCTCCCGCATTTGCTTGCAAGGGCAATCTCTTGGGCCGAGGCCGAGGCACCCGCGGTGCTGGTGTCGGCCGCGAGCTCAGCGAGCGTGAGCGCGAGTTGGCGCGGAAGGTCGGTGTGACACACCCCGAGCGAATTCGCGTCGTCGCCGTCGCGGCACTACGGTCAGCCGCAGAGCAGACCGGCTTCCTGGATCCAGGAATGGTTGGCCTTACTCTTGGATACTCAGTGTTTATCTGTCACGGTCACGAGACCGTGCGTCTCCTCTCCCACGAGTTTCGCCATGTTTATCAATACGAGCAGGCGGGATCGGTCGCTGCTTTTCTACCTGGGTATCTCCTGCAGATCGTCGAGCGCGGCTACGCATCGACAACGTTCGAGATTGACGCGCGAGCTCATGAGCGCACCGATCTCTAACTCCAGCCCGTGCCAGTCCTTGCCCTCGCCGAAGAGTTCAGCTGGTCGTGTGGCCCGACGTCGCGGCGCCGTGGCGGAACGTGGATCGCTGGCCGGACGGGGCGGCCCGGTTGGTCCTGGTGCTTGTGCTCTTTGTCGTGGCGCTCGCCTTCCACTCGAACTATGAGTTTTTAGTTCGGATCATTACCTTCTGGGCGCACGCCAGGTGGGCAACGCCGCCCGGTAGATGGGGCACATTGACGGACTTCTCCTTTTCCTCGATCTTATGGGAGCAGTAGACGCAGATCGCGACGTTGAGCATCATGTCGCACCTCCATGTGCCGTCTTCTCCCCTATTGCGCCGCCGCGGCGCGCGAGACCGGCCCGCGCCGGCCCGTGTCGACCCCGTCGATCAGATGCTCGGAGTTACGCCTCGAACGGTTGACGCCAGGGAGGAAACTTAGGCGGAAGGGCTCGCCGCGGAGTGAAGGGACATCCAGGCACTCATACGTCAACTACTGCCGTCCTTATAGGACCGGGGGCCTTCAGATGTCAAGCACAAGATGTTTCCGGGTTTCCGGTCCCGAGAACGGGCGGCGCTGTCGGGGGGCACCTGCGCGGGGCACTCGGCCAGACGTCATCAACGCTGCCGGACGGCTGGAGAATGGCGCCGAGGTCTCCGTGCAGATAGCGAGCGTTTCCGCCCGGCGGCGGCGGTACCCGTCTGGATATCTACGGCCGCGAAGGGGCGATGACCCTGGCGGCGGGTGGAGCGCTGAGTATCGGGCCGAACCGTCTCCTGGCAACGAGAGGCCGGGAGGCCGCGACGGAGCTGGAGGTGCCGGACCGCTTCAAGCTGGTGCCGGAGAGCACACCGGCCGGCTCACCGAGAAACGTCGCACAGGCCTACACGCGGTTTGTAGACGCGGTGGGCGATGGCGGCGGTTTCGATCCTGACTTCGACCTGGCGGTGAAGACTTGGACGAGAAGAAGCCGCGCGTGTAACGGTTTTCGCGGAAGTACCAACGCTTGATGTTTCGCGTGACGTGGCGCAGGGTGCCAATCAGATTCTCGATGCAGTTCGTCGTCGCGAAGAAGCGGCGGAGCCTCGGTGGCCGTCCCAGCTTGAGCACCGTGAGCGTTTCCTCCAAGCCTTCGCGCACACTGGTGGCGGCATCGGCGTGGCCATTTCGCTCCAGCCACGTCGCGAGGGCCGTCAGCTGGCGGCGTGCCATCGTCGCGCTGGCCGCCTGATATGCCCGGCGCAGGACGGCCCGAACATAGGCCTGCCGCGACTTCGGCACGAGGCACAACGCCGAGCGCCTTGCGCAGCCCCCTGCCTTCGTCGATCACGCACAGCACTCGCCCGTCGAGCGGGAGCCCGCGGGCCAGCAAGTCCTGCAGCAGCTCGGTGCACACCACGGCGTTCTCCGTCGAGCGCGTGGAGGAAGCATGGCACAGTGGCAGGGTGCGGAGTCCTCGGAGCGCGCGGGCCATCCAGCTGACGGCCGTCGCGGCGATCGTCGCCGTCGCCGTGACGCTGGTCGCGTTCTCGCTGCGCCAGCCCGAGGTGCCGACGTACTCGCCGACGCTGCCGTCGCCGCGGGACGCCGGACGCGCGCTCGTCGGCCCCGTCCTCTACACTGTGGACGCGACCAACCCCGAGCAGTGGCACTACTTCTCCTTCCACGTCGGGAGCGTGATCGAGAACGCCGGTGCGAAGGACTGGGACCTCGCGTTCCGCCGCTACCAGATCATCGCCAACGGTGGCCGCGAGTTCGTGGGCGGGGCGGGGATCGTTGATCTCGGCGAGGTCGCCTTCGCGGACGTGAAGACGGTGCCCGATGCGGGATACCTGGCGACCGAGGGCGGCACGGATCCACGCAACCCGGCCATCGCGAGCTGGTACAGCTACAGCTACTTCTCACACGTGCTGAGCCCGAAGCCGCACGTCTGGGCCGTGCGCACGGCGGACGGCCGGTACGCGAAGATCGAGCTGGTCAGCTACTACTGTCCGCGCTCGCAGCCCGGGTGCCTGACGTTCCGGTACGTCTACCAGGGCGACGGCTCGCGCGTCGTCGGCGGGAACTAGCTCGACTTCTTCGCCTGGCGCTGCTCCGCCGGATAGCCCGCGTTGCTCTGGGAAGCCGCGCACGCACGCATCGCCGCGACGAGGGAGGCGTATCGCGCAGCCGGCCGGCTTCAGGGTCGACGAGTTCAGGGTCGACGAGTTATCGTTGAAAGTTGTGGATGAGAGAGAAAGGCGACGTCCCCTTCTGGGGATGGTAAGCAGTCAACCCCCAAGACAGGGGGCTTTCTCGGGATTCCTGCTCTGCTGACCGTGCATCGCGAAATCATTTGTCCGCCAGAATCAGCGCGTAGTGAAGCGTCATCTCGTCCAGATAGCGCTCGACCGCTCGCGGGTTCGTGAGGCTATGCGTGCTCGGGCGATCGACGAGCGTCATCGGTTGCTGCACGTGGACCTTCTTCCGGAGCACGACGCGAGTTTTCTTGTTCTTCGGCATTTTCCTGGCCTTAACCTTTTACCGGGATTTCTGATATGGAGCCATGATGTGGTCGGCACCCATGGAGATCTCTTTTCATTGGATTCGCGAGCGGCGGCACCGTGGTTAAGTTAGACGGCCTCGCTGGGGTTTGGCGGCGCCATGACGACGAATTCGAGGCGGCGATGGGCCTCGCGGAGCGCGGCCTCGACGCGCTCGGGCGATTCGGCGCCGGCGAAGATGAACCCGGGATAGCTCGCGCCCTCCGGAAGCGGAACGAGGTCCTGCCCCGGATGGGCGGTGATGGCCACCTCGTCGATCCCCGCGACGGCCCGGGCCTCCGTCTGGCCGCGGATCTCCTTCAGCACCCCAGCGCGCGGGATCGGGATCATCATCACCCCGACGGCACGGCGCTCGCGCTCGAGCGAGGGGATCTCCATGCCGAGCGCCTGACGAAGGATCAGCTCCTCTAGCGACAGGCCGGTGCCGAAGCGGAGCGTGCGAGAGCACAGCCCGCCGATAGACCGCGCGGCGATCTCGATCACCGAGGGCCCGTGGCGATTGACCCTCAGCTCGGCGTGCACAGGTCCATCCCGGAGACCCAGCGCCTGGGCGGCTCGTGCGGTGCAGGCGGCAATCTCGGCCTGCACCGTGGACGGAAGGCGCGACGGCGTGACGTAGATGGTCTCCTCGAAGAACGGCCCATCCAGAGGATCCGGCTTGTCGAAGAGGGCGAGCACGTGGAGGCCACCCTTCACCAGCAGGCCCTCCAGGGCCACCTCTCGGCCGGGGATGAAGCCCTCCACGAGAACCTGCCGGGCGGCCTCACCGTCAGCGGCAGCCTCCGGCGTCCGGAGGATTCTCTCGAGCCGACGGACCGCGCCGACGAACTGGGCTTCGTCATCCGCCCGGATCACCCCACGGCTGGCCGAGAGCATGAGGGGTTTGACCACGCACGGGAACGCCGTCCGCCGCGCCTCAACCACCGGGTCGTCGTCGAAGGAGCGCAGGGCGTACGGCGGCACGGGAACGCCGTCTCCGCGGAGCAGCGTTCGCATCCGGTACTTGTCGCGTGCGGCCGCGGTCGACCTCACGGGGTTGTGTGGGAGGCCCAGCGCGTTCGACAGAACCGCTGCCAGCACTGTCGTCGCGTCGTCCACGCCCACGACGGCATCGATCGGACGCGTCGCCACGAACTCGACGACTTGGCGCGCCGCCTGGTCGGGATGAAGGAAGTCGAGCGACAGGAAACGGCCTGGCTGCGCCTGCTGGAAGACATGGGCCCGCTCTGAGGCCACGACGACCTCCACACCGAGCTTCCGGGCCGCGCCGAGGAAGGCCGCCGTGCGGTACGTCGTGGTCGGCAGAAGCAGGAGAAGCCGCGACATGCTACTTCTTCGAAGCCGCGGAGTACGGGTTCTGCCCGGCGGCGTGGTCGGTCACGTCGAGGATCTCGACGACCTCGGGAAGCTCCTCCCGGATCATCGTCTCGATGCCCTGCTTCAGCGTGACGTCGGCCATGCCGCACCCCTGACAGCCACCGCCCATTTGCAGGTAGACCATCTTGTCCTTGACGTCGACGAGCGACACCACTCCGCCGTGACCGGCGACGGCGGGGTTGATCGCCGTGTCGAGCAGGTCTTGGATCTTCGCTCTGATCCGGAAGTCCTCTCCCTGCTCCCCATCACTCCGCACGCTCTCATCGGACACGGCGTTGCGGCCTCCTTGTTGCTCAAGCGTTTCCGGTGCCGCCGGACTCGCCATCGCTTCACCTGACGTCCGCTCAGGTCCCCCGAACCACCGCCTGAAGAGTCCCATCGTCGCTCCTCCGCTTTCTGCATCTTGGTCGAACTACACGCCCGCTGTCTCCTGCTGCAGATGGCCGAACTGGCCCTCGGTGGGCTCGGCTCACAGAACCACGGCTCGGTGAGCCGGGGCGGCCGGCGCCTGCCGGCCCCGCTGTGCCGGCCTGTGGCTTTCACGGCGCGCCAGGCCCGCTATGGGCTCGGCCAGCTTGCGGACCCGGACGAACGTGACCGCTGGATCCTCCTCCGCCCGCGTCGCCTCCTCGCCCATCGGGCAGACGGACTCGTAGAGGCGATGCATACGGGGATGACGCGCTGCTTCACACCTCGATCTCGACGTCGGCGCCAGTGACCCGCACCGGGTAGCTCCTGACCTCTCGTCCCGCCGGCGCCCCCAGGACGGCCCCGCTCTTGATGTCGAACCTCGCCCCGTGCCAGGGACAGGTCACTTCGGCTCCCTCGACCGTCCCTTCGGACAGCGGCCCTCCTCGATGCGTGCACGTATCGCTCAGTGCGTAGAACGCTTCGCCCACCCGAAAGAGGGCGATCTTCTGGCCTTCCACTTCGACCAGCTTGGCCTGCTCGTCCGCCAGCTCATCGGTCGTGGTCACCTTCATGAATTTGGGCATGGACCCTTCCTCCTCTGGGTCGGTTCAGTCTTCGACCGCTCCTTCCTTCAGCCGCCTTCCCGGGGTTCGCCAGCCTCAGTTCTTCGTCGTGCAGGGCTTGACCCCGGGGTTGTCGACGAAGAACTGCTTGTTCAGCGCGATGAAGTGTTTCCACTGCTCCGGCGTCTCGTCCTCGACGAAGATCGCCGTCACCGGGCAGACCGGCTCGCAGGCCCCGCAGTCGATGCACTCGTCGGGGTGGATGAAGAGCTGGTCCGGTCCCTCGTAGATGCAGTCCACCGGGCAGACCTCGACGCAGGCCTTGTCCTTGACGTCGATGCACGGCTCGACGATCACGTACGTCATGGTGATCTCCCCCTCTTCCGCTCCGCCTCTCTCTTCAGGCGTCGATGACTCGGTTCTTGAGTTTGCGAGCCGATCGCGAGCAAGCCGGCTCAGGGCCGCGGCCTCCAGCTAACGGATCCGTTGGCCTAGGTGACGCCGGGTAGCGAGCGGGCCCTCCGTAGGGCGTGGACTTCTCCGGTCGTGGCTCTCGCATGAAGCGCGAGATCAAGCGGCACCGCCGAGCTCGCCAGTGCGGCGTTGACGTCGAGGAGCGGCATCGGCCCCTTGCCGGGAATCACGACGTTCGGGAGCGCCTGGAGACTGCCGTCGACTCGCTGCCCTGATGCCTTGAGGAAGCGCGTTCTTGCGCCGTGGACGCCAACAGCGCAACGACCTTCCTAACTTCCTCGGCTTGCTTCTCCTGCACCACACGCACGGCGTGCAGCACCTTGTCGGCCTTCACGTCCACCCGTATCAACGGACGCCTCATGCCGGGCACACGCTCGGCCTTCACGAGGCCAGCTTGCTCCGCCGCATGGAAGATGTCCGGCTCTCTGTCGCGAGCGTCGAGAAATAGGTCAGGATCTACATCCGTCGCCTCGGCGGCTCCAACCACCGCAGGCGGATCTTCGCCGAGGGCTCCGCAAGGAGCGGACAGGATTGGCTCCACGGTTGTCATTTCCTGGATCTCCTCTTCGCTGGCGAGCGTGCTGCAAACTCCTGTAGCACGGCATCGCTCAAGTGTGGTTCACATTGGCCACGGCCGGGACGACCCAGGCCGCTTGTCTCTCCATCGAGCAGCGGCAGCACGCTTCTTCGCTCGATAGTCCTCTAAACTCTGATCGAGCCCTTGGCCCTGCCGGCGTTCGTCAGGGGAGAGATCACGTCTGCTACTCATACAGTTAACTCCCCCTCAGCATCAATCACAAGCCGATGTTGTCTTGAGCCTGTACGGATACGAAAGGCCAGCTCACGTCCCGGCTGGATTGTGGCTCTCTGCCGAAGACATCGATGCCTTGCCAGAAGAAAAGCGTAAGGAACTATGGTATGGGGTACCAGGGCTCCTCGACTGGTACCTGGAAGGAAAGGAATTCTAGCCGGCCGCTGATCGCGACAGTCGTTCGTTATTAAAGAGGGACGGCCGCAAGCAAGGCGGCGTCGCGCGCCGCTTCACGATCCAGTTCCTGGGGATCCCGCGCGACCACGCCTCAGGCTGCATCAGAGTTGGCCGACCTTCAGGACAGACCCTGTTCACCTCTGGCGCGGTCGGGTCGGTTCTTGGGCGCTCGCCATCGGCTCTGCCGTGACGGATGATTCGACGGGGGCTCAAACCTCACGGGAGCGTTCCGGAGGTAGCGGCAGGAGTTTTTCGAGGCCGTGCTTCTTCAGGCCCGGAGAGCCTGCGACCAACTCAGGGAGCGCCGCCGGAAGGAAGGAGAAACCCAACCATGTGGCCGTTTGGGAAGCTTCGATGCCCGGTATGCGGAGAACGGTTCGCGAAGCGTGACATGAGGCTCTCCCGTCGAGCGCGCGGAACCGGTGTATGCCGCCACTGCTTCGAGGGCTGGGCGAGGCGCGGGCGAAAGTGCGGGCTCTGTGAGGCCCTGGTCATCGGGAGCCAGGCCGTCGCCGTCTTCCCCGACCGACGGGCCATCGGGCACTTCGACTGCGGCGGTGTCCCCGTCGCGAGCCATTGAAGGCCAAACGGTGATGCTGACGCCGCGCACCGTCGAGGCCTACGGCTGGTTTGTTATCGGCGCGCTCCTCCTCATCGTGGGCATCTTTGGCGTCGTGACCTTCGTCATCGCACTCCGAGAGGCCAGGGAGCGCAAACGTCTCGAGGCGGTGGACGCCGCACAGGTCCGCCACGAGGTCCGAGCCGGCGCCGAGCCCGAGAACAAACGAACCGGGTCCGAGGGCGATCCCGCGTGGTGACACCGGGTGCGGGAAACGTCGAGCGCGACAGCGTCGAACGACGGGTGCTCGAGGTCGTCGAAGGGGTCGTGGCCGAGCTGGGTGGGCTCCGAGAGAAGGGAGTCAGCCGATAGGATAGCGGAGAACAGCACGAACTGTTGCTCCGTATGCTGCATCAGCACCCCTCCCAGCTCTTCGGCACGTTCACGTACGAGCGATCCAGAGCGGCGACGGACGAACAACCGAGCAGCCTCAGCGTACGATCCAGATCGGCTCGCAAGATCTCGATGGCTCGCGCGATCCCGGCTTCGCCGGATGCGGCGAGGCCGTAGGCGTAGGCGCGACCGCAAGGCTCGCAACGAGGCCGGAACACCGTCGAGTTGCCGGCCGCCGTGGTTCGAGACGGAGATGGCGGCCGCGCCTTCGTCGACGGCGCGGCGCGCGTCGTCGCCCGTAAGGACTCCCTTGACGACGATCGGACCGCGCCAGCAGTCGCGGATCCAGGAAAAGTCCGCCCACGTCACCGCGGAGCTGGCCAGTGCGGCGTTGACGTCGAGGAGCGGCATCGGCCCCTTGCCGGGAATCACGACGTTCGGGAGCGCCTGAATACCGCCGTCGAGCAAGAAGCCGATGAGCCAACCCGGATGTGAAAGGATGTTCGGCAGGAACGGGATTTTCTGCAGCAGACTCCCGCTGATGAGCTCCTTCATGCCGTTGAGACTGGCGTGTCGATCGTGACGACCAGCCCGGCGAACCCGGCGACGCGGGCTCGCTCGATGACCGCCTCGCCGGCGGCGCGACCCCCCAGGAGATAGAGCTGGTAGAGCACGGGCCCGGAGGAGCCGGCCTTCACGTGGTCCCGTAGTGCGAGCCGAAGCTGCCGGGGCCCCATCTTGCGAACGATGAGCTTGAGCACGGCGGGCGCCGGCTTCGAGAGCCAGTGCGGGACCGGCTTGCCGTCCGGGCCGGGCGCGTCCAGTTCAATCCTCATGCCCGTGCCCGGGCCGCGTACGCGCCGGCCGTGCTACCTTGTCGGCCGGGACGTGGCCCTTGAACTCGACGGTGAAGACACCGTCAAACAACAAGAGGTCGTTGGAGGGGGCCGTCGAGGCCCCCTCTGACGGTGACTAGAGGTCGCGCGCCGCGGGGAGGCCCGCGAGCGATGTCGCGGCCCGCACGCCGCGCGCGATCGCGCGAGCGACCGCGTCCGCCGCCGCGAGACCCAACCGGGTGAGGTCAGCGCGCCGATCACCGGCGGACAGCGCGAAGAGGGTGTCACCGTCGAACGCGGTGTGGGGCGGGGACAGCGCGCGCGCGAAGCCGAGCATCCCGAGCGCCGCGAGCTTCCCAGCCTCGGTCTTGGCCAGCCGCGCGTTGGTGGCGACGACACCGATGGTCGTGTTCCCGGGCGCGGCGAAGCGCTCGAGGGCGCCGCCGGCGGCGAGCACCTGCGCGGAGTCGATGAGCCGGTGGCCGTCGGGCGCCTCGCGGGCGCCGGCGATGAGCGCGCCCGTGTCGGGATCGCGCACGTCGCCGACAGCGTTCACCGCCACGAGCGCGCCGACCACGACGTCGCCGAGCCTCGCCGAGGCGCTCCCGATCCCGCCGCGCATGGCCCGGCCGATGCGGTGCACCTTGCCGACGGTCGCGCCCGTGCCCGCCCCCACGTTGCCCTCGGCGACGGGCCCGGCCGCCGCGTTGGCGGCGGCCTCGTAGCCCATCTCACGGGTGGGACGTGCACGACTGTCACCGACGCTGAGGTCGAAGAGGAACGCGCCCGGGACGTGCGGCACGACGGTCGGCCCCGCCGCGAAGCCCTGGCCGCGCGCCTCGAGCCAGCGCATCACGCCCCAGATCGCCTCGCCGCCGAAACGGCTGCCGCCGCCGAGGACGACGCCGTTCACGGTCGGCACGAGGTGGCGGGGGTCGAGATAGTCGAGTCCGACGACGTCGTTCGCGCCGCCCCGCAGCTCGACGCCGCAGACCGCGGGATCGTCGCACAGCACCACCGTGACGCCGGTGAGGCCGGTGAGATCCGTCGCGTGACCGACGCGGATTCCCGGGACGTCGGTGATCAGGGCTTCCGGCTCACGTCGGAGGCGCTCAGCCGCCCCGCCGCGACTTCCGAGGCCAGCTCGAGGGCGCGCTGGGCGAGCGCCCGCGCAAGCGGATGGCGGAGGGGCTCGGCTTCGCTCTCGGCGAACGCGGCGGCCGCGGCCGACGCGGTCGCCGCTGGCTCGGGCCGGCCGGTGGCGCTGAAGATCCAGGACATCTCGGCGAGCCGCCGCGCCCAGCGGCGCCGCGCCGCGGGCGCGAACTCGCGCTCGACCACGCGCGCGAGGATCGCCTCCTGCCGCTCGGCCTTGATCTGGTCGGAGACCACGAGGCGGCTCTGGCGCGCCTCCTGTATCTCGAGCGCGTCGCTCTGGACCGTCTCGGGGTCGAGGAACCAGCCCGCCATCTCGGGGAGCGCGAGCAGCTCTGCCGAGCGGGCGAGGAGCAGGGGGTCGGCGACCGCCGCGGCCGGCGGCTCGGCGGCGGTGACCTCCGCGAAGAACGGCTGCCAGCGCCCGAACTCGGATGGCGGCGAGGTCCCGCGCTCCCGATGAATCTGAAGACCTTCGGCCACGAGGCCGACGGCGCGCGCGGGCTCGGTCTCGACCCACGGGAGCTTCTGTGCCGCGCGGAGCGAGGCCAGCTCCGCCTCGAGCCGCCGCTTCGTGATCTCTCCGCCTGCGACCTCGGTGATTCCGACGACGTCGTTGAGGATGAGCGAGCAGAGCGCGCCGCCGCCGTACGGGCCTTCGAACAGGATCCATGCGGCCCGCGACCCGCTGCCGTCGATGCCCGAGAGCCAGGCGCGCACGGCGCGCGGGGCCCGACGCTGGACCACGGGCGGCGGCGGCGGCGGGGGAGCCGGCATGACGCCCCGCTGTGAGAGACGATAAAGGGCTCGCTTCGCGGCTCGGCGCACCGCGCGGTCCGCGGCGCCCTCGGCGAGCCCGCTCAGGGCCGGAAGGGCTCCCGCGCCGTGCTCGTTCGCGAATGCGCGGAGTCGCTCGTCGAGGACGTCCTCGGGCAGGCCACGCAGCGATGCCGGGTCGAGGCTCGCGACTGGATCCGTCATCCGAAGCGGAGCTGGAAGAACGGGTGCCGAGGATGATCGATGAAGTAGACCCGGCGCGCGTAGTCGAGGGCTCCAGCGTAGCGCTCGAACTGGTCGGCGAGCCTGCGATAGAGCGGCGCCGCGGCGGCAGTGGCACGCGAGCTCGCACGGTCGTGCTCGGACACGAAGTGGTAAGCGCGTTTGCCCTGGGCGACGTAGTAGCCGGTGGACGCTGTGGACTCGACACGCTCGCGAAAGATGCCGGTCATGAACAGCGCGAAATCGCCGACGTGCCGGCACACCGTGACTTCGTGTTCCGGCTGGAAGTGCGCCGGATCTTCCCAGACCGCTTGCGTCTCGAGGAGCAGATCGACGACGGTCTCGAGCCGTGGCATCACGAGGCCGCGGGGATAGAGGTTCTCGGTGCGCGCGAAGCGAGTCAGCAGGTCGGCGAGGTACGGCGAGGCCGGATCGTTGCCGAGCGCCAGGTCGTGGAAGCTCGCCCGGAGCGCCCGATCGAAGAAGGCGCGCAACTCCACACCTGGAATGATAGCAAATTCTCAAATTTGCTAGAATCCGAGCCCGTGGCGGACCGCCCGGGCACCAAGATCCCGTGGTTCCTCGTCGCCGCGAGCATCGTGCTCGTCCTGGTGGTCCTCTACCTGCTAGGATCTCTACAAACGCGAGGCGGAGCTGCAGACGAAGATCGCGCAGCAGGACCAGCGGCACGCGCTCCGCGAGCGGCAGATCTCGGCGCTCACGTCCGAGCGCGACACGCTCATCCGGCGTCTCGAGGAACTCGAGCGGTTGCTCGGGACCGGCCGTAGCCCGCGGCGCTGACGCGCGTCGAGGAGATCATCACCAGAGCCGGAGGCGCCGGGCGCGGAGCCGGGGACGGCGGGCGGGTCCGGCAGCGGTCGACCGGACCACGCGGCACGCGTGCGCTGCCCGGTGGCGGCTGGGCTCCATCTGGGCGCGCTGCACCCGTCGCCGCATGGAGGGAACGGGTCCTTGTCGACCCCTGCCAGACCCGCCCGCCGCCCCCGGCTCCGCGCCCGGCGGAGTTCCCGGTATCGTTCCTCGGGCGGAATACTAGAACAGGGACAGGAGCTTTTCGTTCGTCTCGCGGAGTCCGACCGAGAACCGGAGGTGCCCGGGGAAACCTATGCCGGCGCCGTCGCGGACCAGAATACCCGCCTTCAGGAGTCGCGCGCGAAGCGCCGCGGGGTC
>WNFE01002266.1_pt1 | contig 14152 bp, 16 predicted proteins | sample 5400451 | NCBI WGS metagenome assembly WNFE01 (sample SAMN13153344, study PRJNA577476) | soil metagenome | isolation source: 200 cm saprolite under Douglas fir tree site 2 hole 2 | place: USA:California | collected 2015-04-18 | reverse complement strand
TCATTGGCACCGTGCCCTCGTAGGAATTGAGCGATATTCTCATGTTTTCTTTCCATCGCGACCGACAGCGGAGTCTTTCCCTGAAAGTTCTTCGAGTCTAAGTCTGGACTGGCGTTTTCGACCAGCCAAACGACCAAGTCATAGTACCCTCTTGTAACGGCGTTGTGCAGGGCAGATGACGATCCGGTTTTTGCTCCGTTTTGGAATAGGTATTGAACAAGTTCGAGGTCGCCGCTCCAGGCTGCATGGGGCAAGAGCGGAATGCCGTGGGCTCCCTTCGAGTTGATGTTATCAGGTTTTTCCCTGATTCTTCTTTCTATCTCATCCTTCCGTCCGAGCATTGCCGCTGTACAGATTTCGAGAGGCGCGCCTATCTCAAGCAGGTACGTTGCGACAGGAGCGCTGCCTACTTGGGCTGCACCTTGGATCGCGGTCTCGTGATCAGTCTCACTCCATGCGTATGATGCGTTAAGCAGTTCTGGGTTTTCCTCTAGCATTTTTCGGACTTTATCCAGATTCCCGTGTCCGGCGATTACGAACTCGCGGACTAGGTCGGTTGAGAGAGATGTGTTAGTCGCTTGCACAAGGATAAGATTCGCCTTCGCAGCCTATAACCGTTCGGAGAACAGCCTTGGTGATGATAATTCAAGTTTTAGTCCAGTACAACTCGAAACGCGGAATAGATGTGTTAAGCGAAATCATAGGTTCTGCGGAAGGGTCCAAGACTAGACCCGGGCCATGGAGGAAGGACGCATAGGCAACGCGCCTTGAACGCGGTTTCTCAGTGCTTTCACGAAGGGCCGGGCACGAGAAAAAAGACCACCCCCCGGGGGTCTAGAAAAAGAATGCTTATTTTTTTTCGAAAAGGAATGTTACGAGATTCTCACGAATGGGTCATAGTGTGACTGAGCTGTCTGCGCTGGAAGCTGGGGTTCGCTTGTCCTCTCGTTTCAGGGTCGTTCATGGCCTGTCAGAACCAAGGGGGAGTGCGAATCGTGCCGTGGCGGGCCCGGAGGGATTTGAACCCTCGACCATTCCCCGAACGAGTCAGCTTGACCCGTCCTTCAGGTTAAGAGCTTCAGCCTAGAGTCTGCTGCTCTACCTGGCTGAGCTGCCCGACTAGACCAGTATGCTTGTCCGGTTTACGGGCCCACGAACCCGCCGAAGGCTCGGTCCCGGCCGAATTTCTAATAAGGATTACCGTTTCTGAGAGCAAATTGATCCCCGAACCGCGGTTGACGAGCGAAGAATTCTCGCTTTAGTCCATCAAAAGCGCAGGATTGGGGAAGAACGATGTCACTGATGTCTCTCACTACCGGAAGAGACGGCACCCGTTAGCTTGGCGTGAATCGTGTTGGTGTCCCTAGCCTGCTTCTGTTTCGGTAACACAAGGCTTCCCCGACACTCTCCGTAGCGGGTTCATTGATCACGCCGCCTCGGCCGAGAGTAGGATACTGTTGAAACCATGCTTTGCGATGCTGCTCATAGTCCTAGCGACGGGTCTGCTATTAGTCGTCCCGGTGAAAGCTGACATTCCTCCTTACTCTCTCTCGGTAAGCCCGACGACGATAAGCCTAGGCAACACAGTCAACATCATGGTAATCGTTACTAGTGGTAACGCCAGATTCGCTTATGGGGTCACGATCGGAGTGCAGAAGCCCAACGGTGCTGGTTCAGCAGTATCAAACCAGGTGATATCAACAGATAGGTTCGGGTCGGGCAGTGTATCTGTCCAATACCCAACGTCAACTTCGTGGACCCCGGTGAATGGCACCGTCGCAACAAATGTGGGCGGCGTCTACAATGTCGTTGTAAATCAGACATCACCGACAAACATCGCCAACGTTGCTTCACGCCAATTCACGGTGACTGCCATGATGAGCGTTGTCGTGTCTCAGCCAACTTCGGGAACAATTGTCCAAAGGGGGCAGGCTTTGACAATCACTGCAGCTGTGGCGAACTCTTTAGGGGCGGTGTCAGGTGCCACGGTAAAATTCCTCTCTCCTTCGAATGTCAACATTACACTCCCGGAAGTTAGCTCTACGAATGGGGTCTACTCCATCAGCTATCAGGTCTTGATAAGTGACCCGCTTGGTTCTTGGACGATAATCGTCTACGCCAGCGACTCCAGTGGAAACTCAGGAACAAGTATCCCCGTTACTGTTACGACAACAAAGAGCGACTTGTTTGTCGACGCCATGGTCGCATACAATTCCAAGGGCGTTCCAACCACTAGCTTTTCTACGGGGGACACGGTCTACCCCTACTTTCGGATAAAGTACTCGGGTTCCAGCGGGACGTTTCTAACCGCCGGCCAGTATGTGGTCTCGGTCAAGAATCCATCAGGGACAACCGTTGCGAACCTCACCGCGGTTTATGACGCGAACCGTCTCGGATTCTATACTCCTACAGGCTATTCGGTCTCTACTTTCGACCCCGGCGGTTCTTGGACCATTGGAATCAATGCGAACAGTCTCAATGATGGTTTCGGGAACACTGGACCCAACTTCGACACGTCCGTAAGAGTGGATGTTGTAACTTCTCCACTAGGCTACCTTCCCTTCATCATCGGTGGAGTGGTAGCTTTGCTCGGCGGAATCGTCGTGTTGAAGCGCTACGATACATCTCTTGAGGGATTCGAGCATCTTGAACAGATGATCGGAGGGCCTATTCCCCGTGGGTCGAGCCTCTTGTTGCTCGGGGATCCAGGTAGCGGAAAAACCGTTCTCTCGTATGAATTGTTGCATGACGAGCTTGAGGCCGGTAGGCCTTGCGCATTCTTGTCGTATGACGCATTCCCTGAAGACGTTCAAGGGCGTATGGGAGAGTTTGGATGGGATATTATCTCCCATCTCCGCAAGGGGCGATTGAAAATAATCGATTGCTATTCAGGGCTCGCGGGGCAGGGCGAAGGGGCGTTGAGGGATCCGTCGGACCTCACCGAGCTCAACATTCAAGTTACCTCTTTCATAACGAAGGCGAAGAATGCCCCTGTGACACTCATTCTCGACTCGCTCACGCCGATCTTTAACGGGGTCGAGGCGAAGCAAGCGATAAACTTCTTGCAAACTGTTGGAGCGAAGGTGAAGAAGACGGGGGGTCTCTTCATCCTGACTGCTTCGAGGGGAGCGATACCGGAGGATTCCATTGCGAAGATCAAGAGTATAGCGGACGGCGTTATCGAACTCACTCTGGTAAGAACAGGAAGAAAGGGGGTTAGGTACCTCACAGTTCTGAAAATGGAACGGAGACGAATAGCATCCGAGACGGTCTCATTCGAGATAGCCAGAGGGCGAGGACTTGTCTTCCGAGTCTCACGCTTCGGTATCCTGCGGGGAAAGCTGCAGCATTTGAAGCTCAAGTCGGGTCAGTCATCTGAAAAGCGGGTTCCGGGTACCGCTGCGCCGGCCAAACCGGACGGAAAGCCAGTGGATGAGAAAGACAAGGGAGGAGCAGGCTCCGGGCTGCCGTCGAAGGGGACAGGCACGAAACAGCGGTAGGGTTACGAAAGCGAGCTTTTAGCAAACAATTCATCTCCCTATCTCTATGAGTGTCGCATTTATCGGCCTAGGCTTGAACGATGAAAGAGGCCTCACCATCGAGGGGCTCGAGGAGGCTCGACGGGCAGGCAGTGTTTTCGCAGAGTTCTACACCAACATCATGCCAGGTTTGGATATTAAGAAGCTTGAGCTTCTACTCGGAAAGAGGATTGTCATGCTCGGTCGAACTCAACTGGAAGAAGAAGGCGGCAAGCGGATTGTTGAGGCTGCGAAAAGGGAGAGAGTTGCTTTCCTGGTCCCTGGAGATCCGATGATTGCAACGACTCACATTTCTGTCAGATTGGAACTTGCGAAGAAGGGTATTCCCTCAAAGATCATTCACGGCCCGTCGGTAACGTCTGCCGTATGCGGAGCCACAGGTCTTCAGAGCTACAAGTTCGGAAAATCCGTAACCCTCCCGCAAGAGCCTGGCGTGCCGGGCTCGTTGCTGGACACTGTTCGTGATAACAAGACGAGGGGACTTCACACTCTCATTCTTCTCGACGTTCGACCGGAAATGGCGCAGCAGCTGACGATAGGGGAGGCGGCGGCGAAACTGGTGACTGCAGATCGCACACTCGGGAGCCGGATGGGAATTGGTGTGGCGCGGTTAGGGTCCGAAGACCAGTTCGTGCTGTCAGCGAAGCTTGGAAAACTTGAGAACCAAGACTTCGGGCGAGCTCCTCACTGTCTCGTGATCCCCGGTAGGCTCCATTTCATGGAGGCTGAAGCTTTGAAAGTGTTTTGCGGGGCGGAAGATGAGGATTTGGAGGCGTTGAAATGAGGGAGCGGTCAGGAGAGAGAGCCGCGAAATATCTGGAGGCAACGACAAAGTCGTTGCGAGCCTTGAAGGTCAAAAGGAATCCTGGAACTGTTTCCTCTCCTCAACTAGATTATGTTTCGGATCTTGCACGGGACTATGCGAGAGACGCCAAGCACTATTTGGGCGACAGGAAACCTGTGACTGCGCTCGCGTGCATCGCTTATGCGGAGGGTCTTCTCGACGCCTTGAAATTTCTTCAGTTAGCAGAGTTTTAGCCGGAACAGATCGTTTGGGTAACACTCTCCTGATATCGCGGGCCGAGTCTACTAATCGTCGAGATACATGGAGAACTGTGCGGTATGCGGCAAGCCCATTCATAGGGAGGAGCCTGTCTCTGCCTCGTTCAACCAGGAAGGCCAGAGGAGCTTCTTCCACAAGACATGCGAGGACAGAGCCGAGCACGTCAACAAGTGGAAGGAGGAGGCAGCATGGGCATTCAGGGTGACGCGAATGACGATGTCCGAGTGGGACGCGTGCAGTCCCAGAAAGCACGTCGGTGTTTGGCAGTCGATTTTCATAGCACGAAGAGACGAGGATGTCTGGTGCCCTGACTGCGGTCTAAAGATCGCTAGACAAGAAAGGTTCGCTTGTCCCATTTGCGGCGGTCGAGTCATCATCACCAACGCTGAGACTACCAAGATGGTGTTCACTCACAGGGAGCCTCTCTACAAGCTCCAGGTGCACTGCACCGAGAGGGGAGATGACGGGGTTGTCTATGGGATCATAAGTGGATACACTCCAGTTACTATCACTTCGAAGAAAGGCGAAGCTCCAGAGGCTTCATCGAAACAAGCCATGATGCTGAAGTATGAGCCAAAAGGAGATCTCAAGAAAGGGCTAAGCGTATAGCTTCCCGTTGAGAAAGCGTTCTTATTCTCTCTACTCGCAGGTTTATCCCGTTTCGGTCTTGCCACCGAGGAAGACAGTGCTAGCCACCGGCGTTTTTGATCTTCTACATCTCGGACATCTTAGATTTCTACAGGAGTCTAAGAGAAAAGGAGGACTTGGATCCAAGCTCGTAGTCGTTGTCGCCCGTGACAAGACTGTGTTTCGTAGGAAAGGGAAGGGTCCGGTTATCCCTGAGGATCAGAGGAGGGAGCTTGTTGGTGCGTTGAGAGCTGTAGATCGTGCGATTCTGGGAAGGGAGGAAATTGACCTTCTCGGCATCCTCAAAGAGGTCAAGCCGAACATAGTCTGCGTCGGCTACGACCAGGACGAAATACGAACCGCCGTTACAAGACTCATCACGAAACAGGGGTTGCCGATCAAGGTCGTTCGGATACGAAGGTTTGGGCCGACCGGTCTCAACAGTAGTTCGAATCTAAAGAAAAAGATCGCAAGATCATTCACGGCGTCCTAGGGTTTTATGGGGACTCGGACGCGCACTTTGTCTCCGTCGACAAGTTTGAACTGTTTCCGCAGCGATACTGGTGCAATTAGTTCGACAACGTCCTCGCCGTAGTGTGCTCGTATCGGAAGGACGATTGCGCTCTTGACCTCGTCGTTGACGATGGCTCTGAAGCATTTCGCTGGTCCGTAAGTTCGTTTTTCATTGGCGAAGCCTTCGATGTAAACGAAAGGGTACGTGTCGAGGATTTTTCGACTGTTTGGATCTTCCTTGCCGACTCTAAGGTTGAGGGTGCCCGGAAAGGGGTCGAATCCTAGTTTGGATATGAACTGTTTCCGGTATCCATCGAGACTCATGTAATACGAGCCCTCGGAGAGCCCGGTGAACACTGTTCCAGTTATGATCAAGTCTTTCTTGGGCACTTCAAAGACTCGCCTGAGGTTGACGTACACGTCAGATAACTGGCGAAGTCCTTCTCCGGTGATTCTGACCCTCTGGTCGCGTCCAGTTCGAGCCCTCTCTATCAAGCCTAGTTTTTCCATCTCAATAAGACGCCGGGAGGCGGTCTGTTGAGAGCCTCCAATTCCCTTCGCCACGTCTGACGTGCTACAGATGACTTCCTTGTCTGCGGCCCCCATCTCGGACAGTTTGTATAGAGCCAACAGATGGGACGGTTTCATTTCCAGATTCGACTTCTCAACTGATGGTCGAGAATCACTTACTTCTTTTCTATCTTCTTTCCAAGACGGTCTAGGGCCTGTTCGAGCGAGAATCGTCTAACTTCCGTGACAACGTCTCCTCTCGTGGTCTCAATGATTCGCCTTGCTGCGTCCATTTTGACTCTGAACGTAGGCACAATCGATGTATGCTCCAGCGTTTGCAGGTCATCATACACTCCTTCCATCGCGTCGAGAAGTTTCTCCGCTTTTCCAACGTCGCCTTTTCGGAGAGAGTTTAGTGCCATTCTGCGGAATTCTCCGACCGCGTCTAGGAGGCCGAGCATGTAGCTTCGGTGGTCGGCGCCGGACTCTGCGATCGATACAATTCCTTCGTTCCGCGAAACCTTGCGCAGAGTGATCGCTTCCACGTACTCTTGGAATGCAACTATGACTCCGTTCGAACTTCGAAGCTCCGGGGCATCAGCGGACAGTTTTTCGATCTCCTGAAGGGTCTTCTGGGCTTGTTCGAGTATGGAGTTTGCTGCCTTCAAGTCTCCCCTATGAATCTCGAGAATTGAGGATGACGCCATTCTCGTGGCGGCTCTGGAAAGATCAAGGACTCTTTCACGCGCGCGATCATATTGGGACAGGTCTTTCTGGATTGAGGTCAGGTCCCTTTTTGACAGCATGTTGCGAGCTTCCGCTCCGCTGAGCTTCGCGGTATTAAAACAGGGTTCCGGTTACTCGTTTTTCTCTTTGACGAGCTTATGGGATTCTTCCTTTATCCCGCTCTCTGTTATTACGAGCAGATCGACTCCGTCTCCGCTTGAGATGTCTCGAGCGAGGGCGGATCTTATGGCTCGCAGGATGAGCGGGCGGGCTTCGTCAACCGATAATCCTTCTCGGTATTCTGATTCTAGAACTCCCATGGCGACTTCTGCGCCGGTTCCGACTGCGGCGAACTTGTCTTCGAGCACGGATCCGATGGGGTCCATGACGAATAGGCTTGGTACGCTGTTGTCTACGCCTGCGATTATGGTCTGGGCGAGATAGGGCATGAAGCGTCTCGCTGAGAGCAGGTTGGCCATTAGTTTGGCTGTGTTCTTTACCGTTCCAGCTCTTCCTCGTTCGTATTCGAAGATGTTCATGTAAGCCAATGCTTCGCGTGAGAGGACTTGCATGTCTCCTATTATCCCAGCGCAGCCTATTCCGATGTTGTCTGTTATCTTGAAGACTTTCTTGGCTACCTTGCTCATGACGAATGTTCCGTACGCGTATCTCCGCTCGGAGCCGAGTATGGCTCCTTCTTTGCATACGAGTCCGACGGTTGTCGCTCCAGGCATGTAGATGTCATCGCTCATGATTGCGTCAGCGTTCGGCCTTCTTGCCGTTTTGCTATAAAGCTAGCGCCGATGTTGATCAGGGTGGATTATTGGAGTCTCTGCTTTGGAGTCTCGACTGGGACGTGGTCTCGAATTCTTTGCTCGTGCAAGCGATGCCATGCTGGAACGTAAGGCTTCCTCCAGTCGATTGGTCCGGATGATAATCTCTGCTGCATTCTGGCGAGATCAAGGTCCCATGCGCGGTCGAAGAACTCGTAGGCTGCGTCCCATTCCTCTCCTTCTTGCCAGGAGGAATGCTCGACGCGGACTTTGCTCAATGCCTCAACTCTTTCGAAGTAGATGTCGACGCGGGTGTTCTGTCTTCGAACGTTGGGGAACTCTGGCGGAGCTTTCCATTCTGCGGACAGTATCTTCATTGGGTCGAATCCGAGTAGTTTGCAGCCTTCTGTTCCTCTAAATCCTAACGGAGCTTCGGGGTCGAAGAATATCTCGTAGGGTCCTTGGACTTCGAGTTTGATGTTTGCTTTCGGGGCGAGAAAACTGGTTATTCCTTCAGGTGTTGTCCAGATGGTCCAGACGTCAGCGATTAGAGCTGATGTGATGACCTCTTTTCGAAGTATCCTTGGATCCACGAAACTCACTTTTCCCGTTTCGAAAGTACGAGCTCTGGGATACGGGAATCATTTAGCCTTGTCCTCGCTCAATCGAAAAACCCTTCTTCTGACCGTTCAGTTATCAGTCCATGAAGGAGCATCCTCTGAAGGCCATCCTTTCGAAAATTATGCGCGGTGGAAATGATCCTTCAGAATTCGAACTCGCGTACGTTCATCGGGGCGCGGTGGACGATCAAATGATCATCAGGGTCTCGGAGATTGCCAGACTGGGAAAGGGCTCGTTCCTATTGCGGGATGGGGAGACTCAGATTCCCTTCCACAGGGTCTTGTATGTGTTGGACGGGAAGAAGACTCTGTTGTGGAGGAAGAGACAACGAGAGATAGCCTGACGGCCTATCCTTTAGGCGATTTTGGGTTCGGGGGTGTGTTGGATTGTCCGCTCTTGCGTCGCGGGATGCTCCGTGCAATACCCCCCTTTTTTCTAGAGACGATTTCCTGTCTGGTAGTGATAATAGGCGAGTCCGATTGATCGGGGCACAATTCTGGTTCGGATAGCTTGGGAAAGATGGCAGCATTCCGAACGAATTCGGGGAGAATAAGGGTGCTAGTGCCGGAATCGCGATCAGGGCTGATAATAGGCGATTTCGAGGATCAGAGGTTTCCCTTAACCACTCTTGCGTCACGAGACGCGATCGCTAAGACCCCCCCTCCCCCTGAGGGTCTCCAGCTGTCTGGCATGGATAATGGGCGAGTCTCAAGATTCAGGGCATGATCTGGGCTTAGATGGCAGGTCACAACAACGGGATTTCGTCGGCATGTTCCCGAACGATTTCAGGCAAATCTAGAAACCCCCACCCAGAATCGAGATCAGGGCTGATAATGGGCGATTTTCAGTCTTGTTTTCTTCCTCTTAAACTCGGGTTCTGTGTCACGGGACCAAGATCACAATCTGGATATTTTTTTTCCAAGCCGTTTCTGTCCAAGTTGCATTCTAGGCTTGTTTTCTTGAGGCGGGCGTGTTATCGGCTTGTCGCGCTTTTTTCGATCCCCGTGTATTCCCCTAGGGATTAGCGTGGAAGATCGTGTTCTACAAATCGTGGGCTTGGATTCGCAATCAGGGTTGATATCGGGCGATTTTCCAAGAAAACAGAAAAATCCAATTCAGGCGTAGCCCGAAAATTATTCCAGACATAAGGGAACTTCGAATCAGATCGCGAGTTTGCTGGACCCCTTACGGATTACTCGGGAAGCGAATGATTGATTCGTGTAGATTCTGTTCTTCATCTAACCTTTTTTAGTAGAACGGGGTAGCAAGAGTTCCAAACTTGCCTCGGAAAGAAACCCTCGATCTTTCCATGATAGCCGACCGCGTTGATCCACAGACATGGTCTCTCTTCCAAGCACTCAGAACCCGCATGCGACAACTGAAAGGCGTGTCCATGAAAGTTCTCTACGAAAGCAACAGCGGCGAACCGACTCCAGCGTTCTTTTACGAGGGCCGCCAGCTCTTCCATCTCCACGCTAGAGGCCGAGAGATGAACGCAACATTTCACACGGACTTCAAGTCGCGGCTCCGTCTGACGGAAAACCAGGCGATCGACTGGCGTCTGCGTGACGAGATCAGGAAACGGACCTGGGCAGGCTTCGCCTTCGAAACCTCGAAGGATCTAGGACCCTTCATGGAACTCGTCAAGGCAAAATACCAGATCATAGCTGAAGAGGCCGGTGGCAAACCGCGAGAGGAACGACCCATCGCCTTCTAGATATACTGGGAAAACAAACCAATGTCGGGCTCTTCTACCTCCGGTGAACAGAGAAGCTGTAATGTGCTAGGCTCTTGCCCAACCTAGACCTGAGCTCAAACCTCCTTCATCTCAAGGACAAACTGGCTTCAATTCCTCGACCAGCGGATAGCGACCATGTCGAGGCTGTGGTTGCGATTCTTCTCTGGGACGAGCCTGGAAGAAGCCTACAGACACTGCTAGTCCAGAGGGCTGAGAGGGAAGGCGACCCGTGGTCGGGCCAGATCGGTCTTCCCGGGGGCCGGGTCAAACAAGCCGTCGAATCGCCTCGAGCCGCCCTTCACCGGGAGGTCGAAGAAGAGGTTGGAATTAGGCTAGAAGAATTCGGCGTGGAGCTTGGGAGCCTCGCGGTGGGTCATCCGATGAGACGGATCGAGATGAGGGTTCAGCCATGGGTGTATGGATTGAAGATCAAGCCGGAGGTTAGGCTCGGCTCGGAAATAGCCGATTCTCTCTGGGTCAACTTACTGGAACTACCTTCAAAGAAGAAAATGAGCGACATTACGATTAGAAACCAACCTTGGAGTGTAGAATCCTATTTTGTCGAGGGAAGAGTTGTCTGGGGTTTCACGTATAGAGTCTTGACTGAACTGCTTCCGATTCTAGACGCTTCACGCTAAGCAGGAATTTCGGGAACAACCGAGGTTATGCCCTGCATCTTGCATGCCTCACAAATCTCGAAAGGTGTCGGTTCCGCGCAGGACTTGCAAGATTGTAGCTTAGAAGCCGCGAGATTAGGCTCGGCGAGGGATCGAAGTCGGAGCATCGCTCGGTAAGCAGAAAAAGTTACACCTGGATGAGCCAACTCCAGTTTGTTCAGTATGGTCCGAAGTTCATTCCTCAAAGCTTCTGTCATGTAAGGACACGAGGCGGTCTGAAACTGCAGGTCCTCGGCATAGCCATACATGACAATCTCTCTCTCAGGAATATCGCACAGCGGCTTTACCCGGGTTAGGAAGAGGCCTCGAGGATCTTTGAGCACCGGGCTGAATCTAACGAACCGTTCGGCGTCGCCTTGGAACAGGTTCAACATGTAAGTCTGCACAATGTCGTCGAGGTTGTGGGCTGTTGCAATCTTGTTTGCTCCAACCTTCTTTGCGGCGAGGTTGATGGCCTTTCTGCGGAAGACACCGCAATAGGAGCAGGCGGTCATCCTCTCCTGCTTGTTCTTCAGAAAATCGTCTAGTCCGTACCCATAGAGCTCCTCAAACGAGACAACCTCGTGCTCTACCCCGAGATTTTCGCAATATTTTGTCGCAAGATCAACGGCTTCTTCCCGGTAACCTGCAATACCCTCATCAACGGTGACCGCGGTGATACGGGTTCGGGGAAATCGCTTCCAGAGCTTGTGAAGAATCATGAGGAGCGTCAAGCTGTCCTTTCCCCCTGAAACTGCCACTGCAACATGGTCGTCGGGGCTGAACATGTCCCAGTGACTGATGGTCCGCCGAACTTTCCGTTCTAACGAATCTCTAAAGCAGCTCTTGCATAGAATCGACCCCTCATACTCTCTTCGGAAATAGCCAGGGTTGCGCTTGCACACTGTGCAGGATCCAGGATCCATCGGGTTCTATCTCGGAAATATTGTACCGAACAAGATGTAGGATAGAATAATGTTGGAGCCCAGAAGACCTAGCGAAATAACACTCGCGACCGTTCGTACGTTCTTGGTATTCTTCAGTCCTAGAACGCCCAAGACGGTATCGAGGTAGCGATCCCCGTCAAACGGAAAGAGAGGTAACATGTTGACGAGGGCAACTCCGAGGAGAATTAGTTGCATCCAGCTGAATGCAGTAAGAAGCTGGTATGACGAGGTGACTGGCAGAAATTGGTATCTGAGAGGAACATAATTCGCCGTTATGACTCCAAGTATTGCTCTGCTGGAGTTTGTGTCAGACTTCCCAGTGGTGAATGTCAGAGTCTGTGAGGGATTGCTTAGGTGGACCGTGACGCTTGAGCCCGGGCTGAGAGTAGACAGGTATAATCCCAAGTGTTGGGCATCGGGGGTTGTACTGTTGTTAACTTGAGTTATGATTGACCACTGTGGCATCCCATTCATCTGTGCGGGGCTTCCATTCGTGAATCCGGTTACAAGAACACCAGCGGGTGCAGGCTGATAGAGGGCGACTAGAAGCAGAAGGACAAGCGCCCAGGTAGCGACGTTGGTGAATGAGCCGGCGGCGAAGACTCTCAACTTAGTTCTCGCCTTGCGTTTCGCGAGATTCTCCTCATCGATCTCAACGAACCCGCCGGGCAAGAAAATGGCCATGAAGACACCTGAGGACTTTATGGGAACTTTGTCAAGCACGCTGGCTATTCCGTGGGCCATTTCGTGCGGAATTAGCAGAACTGCTATCGCTAGCAGGATGTATGGAAAAATATCCCAGCCAATGGTTAGACCGGGGAGGGGAATTATCAGAAGAGTCGGTCCAGCACTCGAACTGTGTCTGAACAACCCAACTGCGTTGTTGACAAAGCTGTAGATGACGAATACTAGGAGACCGATGCCCATTGCCGCGCCGATGTCGAAGAAGGCGAGCCAACCTCTCCGAAATCGGCCGCCGATCCTCTCCAGCCAGCTGTTGAAAGCTACTGTTTTCAGCATGAGATAGTAGGGCTTGGCTATGATCCCGTGCTTGTCGGCCTTCAAGAGGACAGCTAGGGCGTAGATAACGGCCCAAACGGCGAGGTAGAAGAGTAAGGGAATGTACGGGTCGAGTAGGCTCAAGAAGCTCTTCTCTTAGTTCAGGGAATTAGGCTCGGCTCATGCGGGTTTCATATTACCTTTTTCAACTTCTAGTTCGAAGCGTTCTTCTCAAGGCCGGGTCCGAGTCGACACGCGTCTGAAGAACCTCCTCGAAGGATTCTCCCTCTCGGACTGGAATCCTAAGATACATTCCCGTTCTACCGACAGTGTCTCTGCGCGTCAAGACCCTTACTCGCTCCATGACAATTGCAACACTGACACCCAACAGTCTCGCGACTTCACTTTCTCTGCCGACGACAGGAGACTCGAAATGCCCTTCCGGGGTCGGTTCGATCAAAATCAGTCTCTTGGTGCAACCAGGGTTTCGAATCTTGTCTTTCAACTCGGGGAGTGTGACCTTTCCTCCGAATACGTAGAACTCCACCTCTAGTGAGCGGAAAGGTGTCAGGGGAACAGTGACCGAGGTTGTCTGTTCGGCGTCTAATTGGATGTGTGCCTTAGGGGAATGAGATGGGGTTGCTTGGGCGATTTCTCTAGAGAATATTGTAAAGCCTGCGTTTTCCAGGGCGGTCTCCACGATTTGGGTGTTGACATTGGATGGGATCAACACGTCTACATCGCTTTTGTCGTCCACGTCCCCCCTTGCGACGCTACCATGCGTCAGTGCAGTTTGTGACCATCCAGTGAGAGCGTTGATGACATGGACAGCCCTCTCTCTCAGTGAGTCCAGCCTTGTCCAATGGGACGTAGGATAGACAACTGAGACCTTGTCAGAGGTTCTGCTCGGCTTTGGACCCGAGCCCCGTCTCTTCACAATGTCCCCTTGAACAGGTCTTCGCTGGCCGGTCCGGTTAGGTCAGAGCTCTTTGCTCGGTCTTGGAATCGAACTCTCTTCAATCCTCGGACAATGGCCGCGGGAATAGCTTCTCTTCCTTGCCCCATGACGAGTTCAGCAGCACCAGCTACTTCGTCCGCTAGTGCTACGTTCTTGAATTTTAGCTGATACCCGAAAAGGTCTCTTTGGCCCCGATAGTCGGCATGAGGTTTGAGGCCTGCAATTCCGATCGTTTCCTCAACCTGTCCCAGTCTAAACGGTCGACTGTGAGTATCGGTTATTATGACGCCAATGTCCTTTCGCGTGAGCCGTCTTATCCTGTTTCGGATCTTCCTCGCCGAAGCGTCTGGGTTCGTGGGAAGTAGGGCGTAGTTCTGGTCGCCTTTCACGTTCGACTTGTCAACGCCAGCGTTGAGACATGTCCAGCCGTGCTTTGTTGTGACTATCAAGGCCATCTTGTCTGTTCTAACAACTTTCTTGGA
>WNFE01002265.1_pt1 | contig 14154 bp, 7 predicted proteins | sample 5400451 | NCBI WGS metagenome assembly WNFE01 (sample SAMN13153344, study PRJNA577476) | soil metagenome | isolation source: 200 cm saprolite under Douglas fir tree site 2 hole 2 | place: USA:California | collected 2015-04-18 | reverse complement strand
CTCAAGAAAGCCGAGGCGCGCGCCGGCGTGCCGCTCCGACCGTTCCGCGCGTTGGCGGCTATAGCTCCCGAGGCAGGACTCGAACCTGCGACCCGCCGGTTAACAGCCGGCTGCTCTACCAGCTGAGCTACTCGGGAAGGGGCGTGACAAATATCGCGGGAGCCGCGATGGAGTCAACCGGGCCGCCGACTGACCGGCAGTTCCGCCAGCACCATGCCGACCAGGATCAACGCTCCGCCGCCCCACTGCATCAAGGCGAGCCGCTCCCCGAGAACGAGCCACGACGTCACCGCCGCAAACAACGGCTCGAAGCAGAAGATCAGCGCGGCCCGCGCGGTCGACATCTCCCGCTGGGCGCGCATCTGCAGCAGGAAACAGATCGCGCTCGCGAACAGAACGGTGTAGAGGAGCGCGCCGACAAAGCGCGGCGTCCAGTGGATCTGCGGTTGCTCGAACAGGGCGGTCGCGAGCGCGCCGACCACGGCCGTCGAGGCGACCTGGACGAACACGAGGCGCCGTGGATCATAGCGCCGCGTCAGCTCGGTGATCGCCACGATCTGGCCGCCGAAGCAGACGGCGCAGATCAGCGTCAGCAGATCCCCCCGATTCAAGCCACCGGCGTCCGGCGCGGTGAGCAGGTAGATACCCAGTGTGGCCAGGGCGAGCGCGGCCGCGGTGAGCCAGCGGGGCCGCTCACCCAAGAGCGCGAGCGCGATCACCGGCGCAAGCACCGACGAGACCGCCACAATAAACGCCGAGCGCGAAGGGGTCGTGATCACGAGCCCCGCGGTCTGCGCGACGAACCCGACGGCGACGAGCGCGCCGAGCAAGGCGCCGCCCCACAGCTCCCGGCCGGCGGGGCGCGGGCGAAAGCGGGTCCCCGGGGCGAGCGCGAGTGCCGCGATGCCGAAGCGGACGGTGAGGAACGCGAACGGTGTCGCATCTGCGAGCGCACTCTTGACCGCGACGAAGCTCGTGCCCCACAGCGCGGTCGCGACGAGCAGCGCCAGGTCCGCCTGGCGCCGCGTCATCGGGCGTTCACGCGATGTCCCTGAGATAGCGCCCCGTGGGAGAATCGGCGCTGCGAGCGATATCCTCCGGGGTTCCCTGCGCGACCACGCGCCCGCCCGCGTCGCCGGCTCCCGGTCCCATCTCGATCACCCAGTCGGCTCGCTTGACGACGTCGAGATGGTGCTCGATGACGAGCGCGGTGTGGCCGGCATCGACCAGCCGGTCGAGCACGCGGCACAGCGTTCGGACGTCGTCGAGGTGCAGCCCGGTCGTCGGCTCGTCGAGGATGTAGAGCTTGCGCCCGGCGCGGGCCTTCGCGAGCGCCAGCTCACGGGCGATCTTCAGTCGCTGCGCCTCGCCGCCCGACAGCGTGGTCGCGGGCTGGCCGAGCCGCAGATAGCCGAGCCCGACCTGTTGCAGGTGCCACAGGGCGCGGGCCAGCCGCGGCTGGCGGTGAAAGCGCTGCAGCGCCTGGTCCACGGTCCACTCGAGCACGTCGTGAATCGAGCTGCCGCCGAGCTTCACCTCGAGCACTTCCTTCTTGAAGCGCTTGCCCCCGCAGACCTCGCAGGGCACGAACACATTGGCGAGGAACACCATCTCGACGAGCACGTGCCCGGCGCCTTCGCACCCGTCGCACCGCCCCCCGGCTACGTTGAACGAGAACGTGCTGGGTGTGTACGCCCTCGCGCGCGCGAGCGGCTCGGCCGCGAACAGGGCGCGCAGCTCGTCGAACGCCTTGATGTACGTGATGGGGTTGGAGCGCGGCGTGCGGCCAATGGGGGCCTGGTCCACGAGCACGACCTCACTGATCGCCTCCCAGCCGTCGAGCGCGCGCACCTCTCCCACTGGCTCGCCCAAATGCTGCTTCGCACCGTGCGTCCCCGTGAGCCGGGACTCGAGCTGCCGGAACAGCACGTCGTGCACCAGGGTCGACTTGCCGGAGCCCGAGACACCGGTCACCGCGGTGAGCGTGCCCAGGGGAATGCGCGTGTCGACCCCCTGGAGATTGTGCAGGCGCGCACCCTTCACCTCGAGCCAGCGCCGCGCGGCACGGCGCGCCGACGGCACGCCGATACACTTCTCGCCCGACAGATACTGTCCGGTGAGGGTCCCCGCCGCGCACACCCTGGCGGCCGGTCCCTGATATACGAGCGCGCCCCCCGCCTCGCCGCTCGCGGGGCCCAGCTCCACCATCCAGTCGGCGGCCCGCATCGCCGCAGGGTCGTGCTCGACCACCACGACGGTGTTGCCCCCGTCGGCCAGCCGGCGTAACAGGCCGAGGAGCCGGCCGGTATCGGCGGGATGGAGACCGATGGTCGGCTCGTCGAGCACGTACAGCGTATCGACGAGGTGCGAGCCAAGGGCGTTGGAGAGGGCGATCCGCTGCGCCTCGCCCCCCGACAGGGTGCGCGTCAGCCGGTCGAGGGTGAGGTAGCCCAGGCCGACGTCGTTCACGAACGAGACCCGGGCCGCGAGCTCCGCCAGGATGTGCACCGCTACCGCGCGCTGGAACGGCGCCAGCTCGAGGGCCGCGATCCAGTCACACAGAGCACCGACCGGGAGCGCGGCGACGTCCGCGATCGTCCGGCCGCCCACACGGATCGCCAATGCTTCGGGCTTGAGCCGCGCGCCGCCGCAGGCGGGGCAGACTTTCGCCAGCTGGTACTGCCGCAAGAAGACGCGGATGTACTGCTTGTACCGCTTCGCCTCGAGGCGCTGGAGGAAGGGGAGCATGCCGAGGAATCGCCCGCTGGCGCCGTTGAGCAGGAAATGCCGGGCCTTCCCGGTCAGATCCTTCCAGGGCGCGTCGAGCGGGATTCCCTTCGCCCGCGCGGTCTCGCGCAGGATGCGACGGCGGCCTTCGTACCGTGGTTTGGTCCACGGATCGAGCACACCCTGCGCCAGGCTCTTCCTGGGGTAGGGCACGATGAGCGATTCGTCGTACTCCAGGACGGCGCCGAAGCCGTTGCACCCAGGGCAGGCGCCCCGCGGGTTGTTGAACGAGAACAGAATCGGGGTGAGCGCGGGAGCTGCCGTGCCGCAATTGGAGCACGTGGGATGGGCGGAGAAGCGGCGGCGGTCGCCATTGTCGAGTGCGACGGCAACGCCCTCGCCTTCGTTGAACGCGGTGGCGACCGCGTCGGCGAGTCGCCCCCGAGTCGCATCGGAAGCCGGCAGGCGGTCCACGACCACGAGGACCTCCTGCGCCTCTCGCACCCGCTGCTCGGCGTCGGGAGGGTCGAGCCGGGCCAGGATGCCGTCGAGCTGGGCCCGCACGAACCCCGCCGCGCGCAGCTGTGCCGCCACTTCCACGTCGGGGCGGTGGGCGCTCGGCGGCAGGGGGAACGTCATCAGGATGGGTAGGGGCGCAGCATGCTGCGCCCCTACGCTGACCAATTCGTCCACCACCTCTTGGACGGTGTCGACTTTCACGACGCTCCCGCACTTCACGCAGTGCTGGGTGCCGGTACGCGCCCAGAGGAGCCGCAGGAAGTCGTAGATCTCCGTGGCCGTGCCGACCGTCGAGCGGCTGCTCGTCGTGGGGTTCTTCTGCTCGATGGCCACCGCCGGAGAGATCCCCTCGATCGCGTCGACCAGCGGTTTTGGCATCCGCTCGAGAAATTGCTTGGCGTAGGTCGAGAGCGACTCGATGTAGCGGCGCTGGCCCTCGGCGTAGAGGGTATCGAACGCCAGGGTGCTCTTGCCGGACCCTGACGGTCCGGTGATCACCGTGAGGGCGCCGCGCGGCAGCTCGACGGTGATGCCCTTGAGATTGTGCTGCCGCGCGTTGCGGATGATCACGCGGTCGGGTGAGTGAGGCATAACCCCCTAAGATAATAGGGGCTCGGGATCGGGGGCCCGGGGTTCGGGAAAAACGGCGTCTGAGCACCTAGCCCGGAGCCCCGAGCTCCCCTAGTTTCGCCCCCAATGGCCCTCGCCCTCACCCCGCGCCTGCTCCGTCGCGGCCTGGAACTCTTCGCCGTTATCTCGCTGGCCGGTGTCATCGTCGTGCTCGCCGTGTATGGCGAAAACGTCCAGGCGGTCGCGCGCGCGCTGCTGCACCTCCACTGGGGGTGGATGGTGGTGGGGCTGGGACTCGCCTCGATGGACTGGCTCGGCGGAGGAACGCGGTTGTGGGTCGTCGCCCGGCACGTACACCCGGGCGTGCGGCTGAAGGACATGATCATTGCCGGGGGGATGAGCGCCTGGGCGGCGTACCTGACCCCGTTCCAGTCCGGTGCGGGGCCTACCATGATGTGGGTCATGCGCCGGTCCGGCGTGCGCCTTCCCGAAGCGATGACGTCCACCTTCATGACGTTCGTCGCCACTGTAGTGTTCTTCGCCGTCGCGGGACCGCTCGCCATCTACCTCGGCGCCGGGAAGTCCCTCGCGCAACACAACGTGGTCCTGGGGATCACCTACTACGGTCTGTTTCGCACCAGCCTCACGATTTTCGGAATCCTCGGCGTCGTCATGCTGGTCGCGATGGTATTCCCGGCCTGGATGCGGGATGCCGTGCACTGGCTTGCGCGCCGGCTCGAGCGCAAGAGCCACCGCATCGCCGCGCGCATCGAGCAGCTGCGTGAGGGGATCGACCGGGCGCACGAATGCCTGGTCGCGTTCGGCAACCCGAAGGGGTGGCTGGCGCTGGTTTGGGCCGTGCTGCTCTCGGCGCCGTCGCATGCCAACAAGCTGCTCGCCGGATATGTCGCACTGCGTGCGCTCGGCATTCCCGCCAACTTCGTGGACATCCTCCTGCTCCAGACGTTCATCACCTTCCTCCTCTACTTCGCACCGACGCCCGGGTCGGCCGGGCTCGCCGAGTTCCTCTCCGCGGCGGTGATGCAGATCTATGTCGGGCCCTCGCAGCTGCCGTTGTACACGCTCCTCTGGCGTTTCATCAACAGCTACGCGACGGTGATCACCGGCTCGCTGCTCTTCTGGTACTGGTTGCGGAGCGGACTGGTGGGGCGCGAGGAAGCGGTGAACATCGCGTAAACCGTGTTTGCTTGCGCGGTTACGGAGTCAGGCGTAACTTCCGGCCTCCCAGATGGCACTGCTCGAACTCGGCAGCAAGAAGTTCACCATTCCGGTGGGCGAGGTAACGCTCGGCAGCGATGCAGGCTGCGCGATCTCCCTCGCCGGCCCCGCTGTGCTGCCGCAGCACGCCCTGCTGCAGGGGCACGCCGACGGCCAGGTGATCATCCGGAAGGCCTCCCCCGCTGCCGACGTCCTCATCAACGGCGTACGCCTCGGCGCCGAGCCCACACCCCTCCTGCACGGCGACAAAGTCGACGTGGGCGGTCACGAGCTCACCTTCGTGGATGAGCGGAGATCCGGCAGCACCCAGTATGTGAAGGCCTTCACTCCTGCAACCGCCGGTGGCCCGGCCAAAGCGGGTGTGAAACCGGCCGGGATTGGGGTCACGGGCGGCCGAGTCGTGAGCCTCACCGACGGCCGTGAGTACGTGATCACCGGGGCGTCGCTGGTGTTCGGCCGCGAGGCGGGGTGCGACGTGGTCGTACCGGGGAAAGACGTTTCGCGTCGGCACGCCGAGATCGTCCAGACGCCGAAGGGCTATCTGCTGGTAGACTCGAGCACCAACGGGACGTTCGTGAACGAGGAGCGGGTGGAGGGTCAGCGGATCCTCGCCCGCGCCGACGTGATCCGGCTGGGCGACGAGCAGTTTCGCTTCTACGCAGATGTCGCCCCCGCCACCGCGGCTGCCCCCCCTCCACCGAGGCCGGCCGCTAGCCCGCCGCAGGCCGTGCCCCCAGCCTCACCTCCGGGCGCGCCACCGGCGGGCCCCCCGCCCGGCGCCACCGACCGTCTCAGACATACCGTTCATGGCCTCGAAGCTTTCGTGCCGGCCTCCCCCCGATCCGCTGCGGGCGGCTCGCTGGCGAGCTTCCTGGTGCGAAGCGGGGGGCTCGTCGGTCAGCGCCTGGCGGTGAAGACTCCGGTCGCGAACATCGGGCGGGCCGATTACAACGACCTCGTGGTGCCCGATCCGTCCGTCTCTACCAGCCACGCCAAGCTGCAGCGCCGGGAAGGGGTCTGGGTGCTCGTGGACCTCGACTCCACCAACGGCACGTATGTGGACGGGGAGCGGGTGAAGGGCGAGGCCCCGCTCGCTCCCGGCGCGACGGTGCGGTTCGGGGACGTGCAGCTCGTGTTCGAGCCGACGGACGATGCGCTGGGCGTCGCGAAGGGTGGGGGCACTCAGGTGCTGAGGACGCCCCACTCGATCGCCCCCAACGTCTCTCCCAGCCCAGCACCCCGTCCCGCGCCGCCCCCGCCGCCTCCACCCAGCCGCCCCGCCCCCGCTCCCAGGGCCTCGCCGGCTCCGGGGGCCAAGGCGGCTCCTTCACGACCTGGACCCAGGCCCGCGCCCAAGCGGCCGGCGGCCCAGCAGCCGCCGCCCAAGAAGGGCAAAGGCTGCGGCGGAAGTGCCGCGGCGCTGGTGATAGGTGGTGGAGCTCTCTTTGCTCTCCTCCACCGGCTGTTAGCGTAGCGACGCCCCGTGCATATCACCTGCGCCGGTCGCACCGACGTCGGCATCATCCGCTCGGGGAATGAGGACAACTTTCTCATGGTCCCCGACCGCGGGATCTTTGTCGTTGCGGACGGGATGGGCGGGCACGCCGCCGGTGAGGTGGCGAGTGAGATGGCCGTGCGCTTCGTGGCGCGCGAGCTCGGGTCCCTGAAGGGTCTCTCGGACGACCAGGTGGCGGACCGGATGCGCACATCGATCCGGGCCGCGAACGGCGCCATCTTCCAGCGCACGCTCACGGAGCACGACAAGCGCGGAATGGGAACCACGGTCACCACCCTGGTGCTGTACGACACGCGTTTCCTGATCGGGCAGGTGGGGGACAGCCGGGCGTACCTCTACCGTGATCAGAAGCTGATGCAGCTCACCAAGGATCACTCGTACGTCCAGGAGCAAGTCGACGCGGGATATCTCACCCCCGAGCAGGCGCGGTCCCACCCGTATTCGAATGTGATCACCCGCTGTGTGGGTGCGAACAGCGACGTGATGCCGGACGTCTACCTCGGTACCGTGAAGCCCGGCGACCTCTTCCTGCTCGCCTCGGACGGATTGACGGGAATGCTCGAAGACCCCCAGCTGGCGGAGCTCATGGCGGGCGAGCGGATGCCGCAGGAGCAGGTGGACGACCTGATCACCGACGCCAACCGCCACGGCGGGCTCGACAACATCACGGCGATCATCATCCGGATCGATTCGGTGGACGCGGCCGTGGGTGACGCTACTCAAGTCACGCAGCCGGGCGCGCGACCGCGCTGAGGCCGCCGGCTCAGCGCACCAGCTCGGTCTCCGCGTTCATCCGCCGCTCCACCTCTTCCCGCGGCAGCATCACGAGCTCCACAATCGCCTGCGCCGGCACCTTCGCGGGTGCGATGACGAACACGCGCAGCCGCCGCGCCGAGCGGTACAGCTCGGCCGCCACCCGCGGGAGGCCGAGATGGGCCGCTGCTTCGGCGCCTCCGAGCTGGGTTACGCTGCCGTCGCGCTTCACGAGGGGCAGGTCGAGCGCCAGCATCGCGGCCTTGGCCGGGAAGTCCAGGAACAGCTCCCCCGGCGCGAGGCCGACGTCCCGGGCGAGCCGGTCTTCCACCCGCTCCAGCAGGTCGGGGTCGTCGGACGGCCAGGAAGGGGTGTCGGCGGGCAGCTCGGTGGCCGGCAGGTCGAGCGCCCGCTTCGCGAGCCGGCGCTCGCGGAGCCGGCGGGCGAGGCCCGTCGCGTCTTGCTGCAGCAGCTCGTGGATCAGCCCGTCGTCGGTGGCGACCGCGACGGCATCCGCCCGAACTCGGCCGCTGGCGATCGCGCGCCGCACCAGGCGCTTGAACATCGAGGTGGCGCTGCGCACCGCGTGGTGCCAGTACACGTTGCGATACATCTGATATTTGGCGAACAGCAGCGACTCGAGGGCGGCGAGCCCCTTCTCGTGGAGCGCGAGCGTCGGATGCCCGTCCCGCCCGGGCGCCAGCGTCAGCGACATGAGCAGCCGGTCCACGTCGATCACCCCGTAGGGAACACCGCACATCCAGGCGTCGCGGGACAGGTAGTCGAGCTTATCCACGTCGAGCGAGCCCGACACCAGGCCGGCGAGAGGTTCGCGCGCCCGGGCCTGGATCAGGGGCAGCAGCCGCTGGACCGGGGTCCCCAGCGTCGCCAGTCGTTGTGCGAGCTCGCCGTCCGCCAGGTGCCGCGCCGCCAGCTCCTCGTGGTGGGGCAGACCGGCTTCCTCGAGCGAATGGGAGAAGGGATAGTGCCCGATGTCGTGCAACAATGCGGCGAGCTTCAACCGGACGCGGTCCGCGGCGTCGAGCCGGACGTCGCCCGCGTCTTCGAGCTGCGACAGCGCGCGGCGCGCGAGATGGTACGCGCCGAGCGCGTGCTCGAAGCGGCTGTGCGTGGCGCCGGGATAGACGAGGAACGCGTGCCCCAGCTGGCGTACGTAGCGCAGCCGCTGGACGGCGGGGGTGTCGACCACGGCAAGCGCTTCGGGATCGAGCCGGATGTTATCCCAGAGCGGGTCGCGGACGACCTCGAACCGGGTCACGATACGTGCCTCGGCGGCGTAGGGGGAGATCCTAAGATCATCGTGCCCCGAAGTCCGCGGCTGAAGCCGCGGCTCGGCACTGCCGCTGAAGCGGCGTCAGTTTACTGACAGGGTCGAGCCGCGAGTTCACTCGCGACTCTTCGGAGCGGTCGACAATCCTACCCTCGTGGCCCCGCGTCCCCGACCGCGGCGTGCACCTGATCCTGGAACTGGGCGAAGTTGTCCCGGAACATCTGCGCGAGCCGCTGGGCCTGGGCATCGTACGCTGCCGGGTCGCTCCAGGTGCCGCGCGGCAGCAGCAGGCCGTCCGGCACGCCTGGGACCTGCAGCGGGACTTCGACTCCGAACACGGGGTCGGGCGTGGTGGGGATGCGGTCGAGCTTGCCGGCGAGCGCCGCGCGCACCATGGCGCGCGTCTGGCCGAGCCGTATCCGCTGGCCCACGCCGTGGGGTCCCCCCGTCCACCCGGTGTTCACGAGCCAGCACTGGACGCCGTGGGCGGCGATCTTCTCGCCGAGCAGCGACGCGTAGGTATTGGGGCTGAGCGGCAGGAACGGGGCGCCGAAGCAGGTAGAGAACGTGGCCTTGGGTTCGGTCACTCCGCGCTCCGTGCCGGCGACCTTCGCGGTGTACCCAGACAGGAAATGGTACATCGCCTGCGCCGGCGAGAGGCGGGAGATCGGAGGCATGACCCCGTACGCGTCGCAGGTGAGGAACAGAATGTGCGACGGGTGGCCGCCCGCCCCGCCCGGGACGTGGTTCGGGATGTAGTGGATGGGGTACGACGCGCGCGTGTTCTCGGTGATCTGGTCCGAGTCGAGGTCGATGGCGCGGGTCTCGGGATCCACCACCACGTTTTCGAGCACCGTGCCGAACATGCGGGTGGTCGCGAAAATCTCCGGCTCGCCCTCGCGCGACAACCGGATGACCTTCGCATAGCAGCCGCCCTCGAAGTTGAAAATCCCCCGGTCGGACCAGCCGTGCTCGTCGTCCCCGATGAGCGCCCGTTCCGGGTCGGCGGAGAGGGTCGTCTTCCCGGTGCCCGACAGGCCGAAGAACAACGCGACGTCGCTCGCCCGGCCGAGATTGGCAGAGCAGTGCATTGAGAGGACGCCGCGCTTCGGCAGCAGGTAGTTGAGAATCGTAAAGACCGACTTCTTCATCTCGCCCGCGTAACGCGTGCCGCCGATCAGGATCGTCCGCTGCCCGAAATGGAGGACCACGAACGTGCCCGACTTGGTGCCGTGGATCGCGGGATCGGCGTGGCATTCGGGGGCGTGGAGCACGGTCCAGGCGGGCGAGAAGGCGGCGAGGTCCGTGGGAGACGGGCGCAGGAACATGTTGTACACGAACAGGGCGTGCCACGCGTTCGGCGTGACGAACCGGATGCCCAACCGGTGCTCCGCGTCCGCGCCGGCGAACAGGTCGCGCACGAACAGCTCCTGCCCGGCGAGGTGCTCGAGCACTGACGCCTTGAGTCGCTCGAAGTGCTCGGCCTCGAGCGGCTGGTTCAGCCGGTTCCACCAGACGTCGTCCGCGGAGGAGGGCTCCCGCGCGATGAACTTGTCGTTCGGGCTGCGGCCCGTGTGCGGCGCGGTGACGGCGCAGAACGCTCCGCCCTCGGCGATCATGCCCTCGCCGCGCCGCACCGCGTGCTCGTAGAGCTCGGGCGGCCCCAGGTTCCAATGGACCGCGCGCTGTGGCGCGAGGCCCGCGGCATCCAGGGCGGAGGCCCGTCTCCGTTCGCCGGGGCGGGTGGCATGCGCGGTCATGCGCGCGCCCGCCGACCGTGCTCCTGCGCGTCCACAGCGGCGATCACGGCCATGTTCACGATATCGTTCACGTCGGAGCCCCGCTGCAGCACATGCACAGGCTGTGCCATCCCCACCAAGATCGGGCCGATGGCCTCCGCACCGCCCACCCGGCTGAGCAGCTTGTAGCTGATGTTCGCCGCGTCGAGATTCGGGAAAATGAGCACGTTGGCCGGTCCGCGCAGCCTGGAGAACGGGTAGGTCCTGGTCAAAATCCGCTCCACCACGGCGGTATCGGCCTGCATTTCGCCGTCCGCTTGCAGCGCCGGCTCGCGCTCGTGGAGCAGCGCCACGGCCCGCTGCACCTTCTCGGCCGCCGGGTGGCGCACCGAGCCGAAGTTCGAGAACGAGAGCAGCGCCACACGCGGCTCGATCCCCAGCCGTCCCACGAACTCGGCCGCCGCGGACGCGATCTCCGCGAGCGTCTCGGCGTCCGGATCGATGTTCACGGTGCAGTCGGCGAAGAAGAAGGTCTGTTGCGGCAGGACGAGCATGTAGATGCCGCTCACGTGCCGGCGCCCGGGCTCTGCGCCGATCACCTCGAGCGCCGGGCGCATGGCGTCGGGATAGTACATGTCGACGCCGACCACCACCGCGTCGGCCTGACCGGCGCGCAGCATCAGAAGCGCGTGGTACAGCGGATCGACCACCCGGTTGCGGGCCTCGCGCAGCGTGATGCCCTTGCGGCGCCGGCGCTCCCACAGCTCCTGGGCGAACGTCTCCAGGTGGACGCTCCCCCGCGGGTTCGCGAGCGTGATGTCCTCGAGCGTCACCCCCGCGTCGTCCGCCTCGCGGCGGATCGCGTCCGGGTCGCCGAGCAGGATCGGCTCCGCCACGCCATCGTCCGCGAGGATTCGGGCGGCCTTGAGGATGCGAGGATCCTCGCCCTCGGGAAAGACGATGCGTTGCGCCGCCGTCTGGGCGCGGCTCGATAGACCTCGCATGACCTCCCGTGCTCGCCCCAGCCGGGCGTCCAGCTCGGCGCGATACTCGTCCACGTCGATCACTCGTCCCGCGACCCCCGAGCCCACCGCTGCCCATGCCACCGCCGGCGCGACCCACAGGAGCACGCGCGGGTCGAACGGCTTGGGAATGAGGTAGTCGGCACCGAAGCGGAGCCGCTCGAGTCCGTACGCACGCATCACCGAATCGGGCACCTCTTCCTTTGCGAGCGCCGCGAGCGCCCGCGTGGCCGCCATCTCCATCTCCTCGTTGATCTTCTTGGCGCGCACGTCGAGCGCGCCGCGAAAGATGAACGGGAAGCCCAGCACGTTGTTCACCTGATTGGGGTAGTCCGACCGGCCGGTGGCGATGATCGCGTCGCTGCGTGCCTGGCGGGCCTCCTCCGGCGTGATCTCGGGGTTGGGATTGGCCAGCGCGAACACGATCGGCCGCTTGGCCATGCCCTTGAGCATCTCCCCCGTGACGATCCCGGCGACCGACAGTCCCACGAACACGTCCGCGTCCTTCAGGGCCTCGGCGAGCGTCCGGGCTTTCCCCCGGACGGCAAACCGCCGCTGGTATTCGTCCAGGTCGTCGCGATCGGCGTGCACCACACCCCGCTCGTCGCACAGCGTGATGTGCTCGCGTGGCACGCCCAGCCGGACGTAGTGCTCGGCCGTGGCGATCGCCGCAGCGCCCGCGCCGGCGAACACGACCTGGACGCTTCCGATGTCCTTCTTCACCAGCTCCAGCGCGTTGAGCAGCGCCGCACCCGTGATGATCGCCGTGCCGTGCTGGTCGTCATGAAACACTGGAATGGTGAGGGTGTCGCGCAGCGTCTTCTCGATGTAGAAGCAGTCGGGGGAGCGGATGTCTTCGAGATTGATCCCGCCCACGGTCGGCTCGAGCAGTCTACAGAACCGGATCATGTCCTCCGGGTCTTCCGACCCGACCTCGAGGTCGAAGACGTCGATGTCCGCGAACGCCTTGAAGAGGATCCCTTTGCCTTCCATCACCGGCTTGGCCGCGAGCGGACCGATATTGCCGAGGCCGAGCACCGCGGTCCCGTTGGTGACCACGGCCACGAGGTTTCCTTTCGCGGTGTAGGTGTAGGCCTCCTCGGGCCGGGCGGCGATCTCGCGGCACGGCTCCGCCACCCCGGGGGTGTAGGCGAGGGACAGGTCGCGCTGGTTCTTGAAGGGCTTGGTAGGCGAGACCTGGATCTTCCCAGGGCGGCCCTGCGCATGGTAATCGAGGGCCTCCTGGCGACGGATCGACATCGAGGACACAAGTCTTTCGTTGTGAAGGACTTATGCTATCTGTCCAGGTCACTCCTGTCAAGCATCGCGCCGTCACCTGATCCGGATCACGCTGAGCCGCGGCCCGACCGCAGCAGGCAGGGGGGTGCCGGGGCCACGGTCGAACAGCAGCGTGAACGCCCCCGCGCCCGGCCCTTGGAGCGCCCGGTGGTACACACCGGATCCGGAGCGGAGCGTCCCGCTCAGGTTGACGGCGGTCCCGGCACTCAGGGTCGGGACGAGCGGATAGGGCCGGGGGAACTGACCCGGGTCGTGCGCATTGAGCGACGCAAACGTTCGCGTGCGAAACCGCCACGACGTGTAGGCGAGCTCGGGTGGCGCGGTGAACCCCGGCAGATCGGACACCCAGTTCGCGAGCGCCCAGCGCGTGACCGACGTGACGAAGCTCTGGCCCGTCTGGGTCGCGACGTTCACGGACCCCACGAGCGTGGTCCCATCGAGCTTGTGGGGGAGCGAGTCACCGAATTGATCCACGAGGTAGCGCACGAACAGCCAGCTCGCTCCGATTTCCGCAAGCGTGCCCTGGTCGTACTGGATCAGCAGCGGAGATGCTCCAGGGGCGCTCAGATACTGATAGGTGTCGTACACATCGTCGAAGGCGTAGTTTGAAAAGGTGGCAGTATCGCCTTGCTGCAGATAGCTGCGACCGGCGATCTCCTCGGCGTACTTCGACAACCCCTCATCAAGCCAGCCTTCCTCTGTTCGGACGCCGGGGCGCAGCAGCACGTGTTGCGCGAAGTTGATCATGTGCTGGAACTCGTGCGTGAAGGTGCTCGGCAGGACGCTCTTCACGCCCGCGCGGCTGTGTGCGCAGCTGAGGGTCGCACTCGGGTCCGCGACGATCGAGTAGAAAATCTCCCCGTGATTCGAGCTGTCGATTGGGGCGGTGGTGTCCAGGTCCGGTGGGAAGAAGAATCCGGCGATATAGCCCGACGTAGCACACTTCGCGCTGGCCGACAGCTTGTTCACGACCCCCGTCATGAGCACGATCACGACGGAGTTGGTATCGAGGTCCGACACACCGCCGAAGGTAGCCGTGTCGAGGGGGTAGAGACGCGAGTCGAACACCTGCTTGAGCGTGTCGAAATCGGCCGAGTCGAGGCCGCCAGCGGGCGCGAGCGTGTCGACGTAGATGGCGATGTGCGCGCCGACGTTCTCGGCGCGAGCCGTGACCGCGGTGAAGTGGCTGCAATCGAGGGCCGAGCAGACCGCGAACTTCCGCAGGCTGCCCGGGCCGGGCGGGCTCACCGGCTGCGGCTTCACGGCGGCAGCCGCCGGCCCGATCGCGGGATGGGCCCGCGCCGCGGCGCCCGCTCGAGCCGCGCGGGTCCGACCAACGCGACGTAGCATCCCGTCAAACTGCACGGCCATGACACGTGGGGACGAAACCGGCTCGACGAGCTGAGCCGCCGGCATCGCGGCCAGGCTGGCCGTCCGCAGCTCGAACGGCGAGGACTGGCCGAAGGTCCCGGCGGCGGA
>WNFE01002405.1_pt1 | contig 14164 bp, 13 predicted proteins | sample 5400451 | NCBI WGS metagenome assembly WNFE01 (sample SAMN13153344, study PRJNA577476) | soil metagenome | isolation source: 200 cm saprolite under Douglas fir tree site 2 hole 2 | place: USA:California | collected 2015-04-18 | reverse complement strand
TCGGGCTGGAAACACAATTTCATCAGCCCCACTTCTTTTATGGGGCTTCCTGCTTTGCGGGGCGCGCCAGCGTCGGTCAGCTGGGGGCGGAAGATCAGCCGCACCGTCTCCCGGCCTGAACCGTTGGCGTATTCAGTGTGGCTTTGGGCCGGACGAGCGCGTACTCGGCATACCGTTCCGTCACCCCGCCCCGGGCGTCACCGCGCATATCCGCTTTGGACCGCCATATGACGATGCAATTCGGATCGCTCCTTAGCGTTTCTCCGCCGTCGGATAGACGAGCGATTGGTCCTCGATTTCCTGCACGGGGAGCTTATGTACGCCCGCCATGGTGTGGAGCTCTTGCAACGACGGCATGGCGGCGCTCGATAGCTCGATCACACCAGGGTCGAGATCGCTAAACCGCGAGACTCAGCGCAGTAAATCCAGCATCAGGCAAAAACCTGGCGCTAAAGTCTCGCGCTGGGTTCGGCGAACGCGGCCGACGACGCCTCTTGCACGAAATTGTCAAGAATAGCGGCGGCTGCGACAGCAATAAGGCCGCAGACCAGGCATGCAACAATAAATACCCGCATCAGGTTTTCTCCCGTTTCTCGCAACCATCCAACCTGCTCGCAGACTTCCGGTTTCACCTTGCAGACAAGAACCGGATGTTCAACCCGAACGGGCAAATGCCTCCGTTTCAATATCCACGAAGGTTCGTCCGAGCGAGCCCACGCGAGCATACAAATCAGCCGATTTGGCGTTCTCCAGATCGACAAAAAAGCGCCTGACCCAGGGCGCGAGATGTTTTTCAAAGAACTCACGATCGGCGCCGGCGGGGCCGGCGATATCTCCGCGGACCAGACCCGCCATGATTTCGCAAAGAATCGCGGCATGATCCTCGGGCTCCGAATGTCCACCAGTCCTTTCGATGCCGAGAAGCTGAAAGGTCTCGCGCAACCCTGCGAGGGGCCGTCCATAGAGCGAGCCCGTCAAATAGTGTGATGCATACGGCAGCAGCACGTTCTGTCCGAGCCCGGCAAACAGCTCAAAATACTCTCGCGCCGCGCTTGCCTCGTCCGCGCGCGCCGCGGCCCTTCCAAGATCAGCGTGTGCGGCTCCGAGCGGGCTCGCATCGCCACGCAGCAGCGCCAGGCGTCCAATCAATCCGGTATCGGGGCTGCGCGAAAGCAGGACAGCGAGCAGTGCGTATTCTTGCGCACGGGCGCGATCGATCTCATCGACGACGCGATGGGAAGAAACGTGAGACTTCGGCTTCGGCATCTGCTCCATTTCCAGCCTGCGATATCATCAGAAGACCACAACCGGCCGCGATCCTACCGCGGTAAAGCGCTGCCATGCGAACGGGGGCGTCGGAACCCATCTTCCTCCGCGACCGACTGGTTGCAGGTCGCCGGATCCTCTGCGCTGCCAGCTGGCGAACCATCAAACGCTTGCTGCGACTTCTGATCGAGAAAGACCGGCTCGTCGCGGGTTTCGCCGGCCAACACCTGTTCTACCGATGGCGGTACTTCCGAAATTATCCCGGCTGATCTGTCGTGCTGGCCAAGCGCCTGGGCCAGAAGGCCCGGCACGTTGTCGCTCTCCAACAGCGGACTGAAGCCGGGTATCGCATTCGGGTCGTTGAAATCCCATTGGTTCTCGGCGACGCCGACGAAATCACGAATGGCCGGATCGCTCGTCCAAACCTGACGCAGGGCAACCCGCGTCAATTCGGCGGGCACGCGACCTTGCAGAAAGCCGCGGATGTCGGTGTTGAGGGAAATCGTTTCAATCGATGGCAGGCTAGACGGATCAAAGGCCGCTTCGATCCCGGGCTGCCCGATAGCGGCTTCCGCACCGCCTGCGGATACTTTCACCGGTGGGCGCGGCAACGAATCTCCGGTTGGCTCTGCTCTGCGCTGAATATCGGCGCTGCGTTTCAATCGCGCCCAGCGCGAGACGAAATTTTCGGGCACCGTCACTCCCTGTTCTCCGGTCCTTTTCCACGGCCGGCAAGCGTCGGTTCCGCAGGCCGGCGTTGGCGCTTGAGGAAGGGCCGCTCGACATGGTGTTCGGCAATGAAACGAACGACAACTTCGGCGATTTCGGGTGGCATTGGCACGGCCTCGACAAGATTGTTGCCGGCATCGGTGAGCGCCTCTCCTTCGGCCGGGTCAGCCGTTACGGCAAGGATCTCATATGGCCGCTCCGAAGCAACGGGTTGCAAGACAACCCATAATGCGGGCGCGCCCGATGCGAGGTTGTCGCGATAATTTATCGTCTCGGTCCGGTGCAATTCGATCACGGCCTCGCCCGCAAAGAACAGCGTCGTTTCCGCTTCCGCAGCGAGCGGCGTCCAGGGCGCAGCCGACGGGCTTCCAACAAAAACCGATACCGGTCGCCATAGAAAATCAACCCACGCGCTGATCGCCTTGCGCCGCTCGACCACGACACCTACCGTAATGCACGCCAGAGCTGTCGATTTCAATTCACCGCCTCCCCGTGCCTGATCGGCAGCCCGGTCACGAGATTTTGCGGCTTCAGTCGCAACACCTCGTCAGCCGTCATTGCCATCAGCAGATACACCGGTTCGCCCCGGACCTTTTCCATCATATCCAGCGGATTGCGGAAAGTCAGCCGGTAAATACCGATCAGACGCGCCCGCATCGCGTCGTCGAGTTCATTGCCGTTCCAGATCGTATCGCCGATGCGCGTGGCGTCGGAATCGAGCCCGACGTACCATGACAATGACGCGTCACGCAGTTCCGTCAATGTTTCGACCGCGACATCGATTGCAAGCAAATGAGCCAGCCAGCGCGTGACGACGTCACCAAGCGCGACCAGACCGCGCCGGTCGGCTGTCAGGTCGAGCGCCATGTCGAAGCGATCGCTGCGCTCCCAGTAGCCGCCCGCCGTTGCATCGTTGAGCAAATCGACTTCGGTGGTTGCCGGCAGTCCCAGCAGCGCAACCAACGGCGATCGAGACTCCCGTTCGAACTGCGACTGCGTCTCTTCGTCGATCGCGGTCACCATGCCTTCGTGGACCAGCAGCTTCTGCGGACGAAAAAACATCTCGGCGGCGCGCAGAAGAAAAACATCGTCGCAACCGTCCAACAGGCTCCGCAGTATGGCCTGCACCAGCTGACCGATAAACACGTGGGGGAACCTGATATTACGCCAGACAATCTCTAGATAGGCGGCTTCCAGGGTGCTGTGCTTCATCAGATGATCGCGCCAGGCGATCATCATTTGCCAGTTTTCGCGCGCGTCCGCGTCGACGATCGCTGCAATCTGCGCAGCCGCGACCGGCTGCCGTGGATTGCCAAGCAATGCATAGTGCAGTTTTCGCTCCGCGGCACACGCCTCCGCCGGCGGCACGAGTTGCGGGCGCGCCAGATAGACTTTCAGGAATTCGTCGGTAACAAGCAACTTGCCTGCGGCGTCGCGGTCAAGCAAATGATGACCGCAGGAGAGCCAGAAGTCGCGCGGTCCACTCAACGATGCGCTCCTTTCTCCAGCCCGGCGAGATCGAGGTGCTCAGCTGGCACTTCATCGTCACCGACCACTTCGAAAAATTCGAAAGCGTTTGTGTGCCCCGCTCCGTCGCGTGAGCGCAGCGTTCGGAATTGCTCGCGAATGGTCCCGTTCTCGTGGCTTCGAGTAACGGCAACGAGCACGCCCGGCGAATGGTCGCAGAGCGACGCCACAAAGCCGATCTCCTCCTCTGCCGCCAGGCTGGCCGCGGCAAGATCTGGCGCACCGAAATACTTGACGAGTTGCGCCGCAAGCATTTCGATCACGGCGCGACGATCTTTTTCGTTCGTTTCGACAATTTGCGCCAGCGTCGAGCGGCCGAGCGAATCCAATCCCAAAAAGCCGGCACGGAATGCGGCCCGCGCCTTGCCCCCGCAAATTTGCCGGGTCGCAATGGGCAAATGCGAAAGCCCCCGACACTGCCCATTCACCAGGCTCTGCGGGCTTTTCAAAAATGAACGAATCCGACCGATCGAGCCGGATGGTCCGCAGCAGCTTCACCGACTATCTCCGGTATCGTGCTTTTCAATACAGGCAGTATATACTTTCCTGCGAGTTCCGGCCAGTTGCCGCTGCGATTGGAAGACAAAGTCCGGCCTACAGGAAATAGTGAGAGCGATGGCTGATCCTCCGAGGCATCTCCTGATCTGCTCGTGCGACGATACGATGCCGCTCGACGCCGAGGCGGTCCGCCACGGCTGCCGCGCCGACCCGACGACCGCGACCCAGCTATGCCGCGCCGAGCTCGATCGGTTCCGCACCATCGCGGCAAGCGACACGCCACTCGCCGTCGGATGCACGCAAGAAGCTCATCTGTTCTCCGGGGTGGCGGCGGAAGTTGGGCGGACAAGGCCGGTCGAATTCGTCAATATCCGCGAGTCCGCCGGATGGTCCAGTGAAGCCGCCCAGGCGGGTCCAAAAATGGCGGCGCTGCTGGCGGCGGCGGCCGAGCCCACGCCGACTGCGCCGGTCGTCAAATTGGAGAGCGGCGGCGTCATCCTCATCTGCGGCCGCGATGAGACGGCTGTCGAAGCTGGCAACCTGCTCAAGGACCATCTCGATGTCACCGTCCTGATTGAACCGCCGGCGGCGATCGCGCCGCCGCGAAACACCGATTTTCCGGTAGCCAAAGGAAAGGTCAGAAATGTCCGCGGTCATCTCGGCGCATTCGAGATCACGGTCGATGATTTCGCGCAAGCCACGCCCTCCTCGCGAAGCGCATTGCTGTTCGAGCCGTCGCGCAACGATGCACGGTCGAGCTGCGATATCATTCTTGACCTGACGGGAGGCGCGGCGTTTTTCCCCGCGGCCGATTTGCGCGACGGCTATCTGCGTGCCGATCCCGGCAATCCCGCCGCCATGCTGCGGGCAGTTCTCAGCGCACGCGATCTCATCGGTTCGTTCGAGAAACCCCGTTACGTCACCTACGACGCCACGCTGTGTGCCCATTCACGTTCGAAGCTCGTCGGCTGCACACGCTGCCTCGATCTTTGTCCGACAGCGGCCATCACGCCCGCCGGCGATCACGTGGCGATCGACGCAAACATTTGCGCCGGCTGCGGGCAATGCGCCGCGGCCTGCCCCACCGGTGCGGCGTCCTACGCAGTGCCTTCGGAAGACGTGCTGATACGCAGGCTGCGCGCGATGCTGCTGGCCTATCGCGAGGCCGGAGGGGAACAGCCGATCGTGCTGTTGCATGACGATTCCCACGGCGCACCGCTGATCGATGCGCTGGCGCGATTCGGCGGCGGATTGCCGGCGAACGTGCTGCCGTTCGCGGTCAACGAGATCACGCAGGTCGGACTGGAGAGCGTCGCCGCCGCCTTCGCCTATGGCGCATCGGCGATCCGGTTCCTGCTGCGGGCGCGGCCGCTTCATGATGTTTCCGGACTGCTGCGGACAATGTCGGTAGCTGATCCGATCCTCACTGGACTGGGCTTCGGTGCCGGCCGGATTGCGACCATCGAAGCGGACGACCCGGACCTTCTGGCCGAAGCGCTGCGCGCCATTCCGTCGATGCCGCCGGCGCCGCGCCCCTCAAGCTTCCGCCCGCTGGGAGGCAAACGAAGCGTGCTTCGGTTTGCGATGAGCGAGCTGCATCGCGCTGCGCCGGAACCGGTCGGGGTTATCGCACTGCCCGAAGGCGCACCCTTCGGGGCTGTCGAAATCGAAGCCGGCGGCTGCACACTATGTCTGTCGTGCGTGTCGGCATGCCCAACTGGCGCGTTGCGCGACGACCCCGAACGGCCGGTGCTGCGCTTTGTCGAAGATGCCTGCGTTCAATGCGGATTGTGCCAGGTGACCTGTCCGGAAAATGTCATCACACTAAGACCTCAGATCGATTTCGACGCCGCCAGGGCCCCTGCCTGCATCCTCAAGGAGGAGGAGCCGTTCTGCTGTATCCGCTGCAGCAAACCGTTCGGTGTGAAGAGCACGATCGAACGTGTGGTATCGAAACTCGAGGGCAAGCATTGGATGTACACCGGCTCGTCCCGACGGCTCGACGTCATCAGGATGTGCGATGATTGCCGCGTCGCGTTCGTCGCCGAGGAGGGTTTTGAGCCCTACGGCGCGCAGAGTCAGATTATCCGAACAACGGATGACTATCTGCGAGAACGCGATCAGCGAGAGAAGGCCGGGAAAGACGGGAGTTGACCCCCCGGTCGCGCTTTATTCATTCCGCTGGTGTCGCCGAGGGCCGTCCCTGCCGGTCCTCGCTTGCGAGCTCGCGGGCAACCCAGAGATCGTGATGCTCCTTCGCCCAGTTGAGATCGACCTCCCCGGTGCCCATGGCCTCGAACGCACCCTCCATCCCGAGCGTGCCGATATAGATGTGTCCAAGGATCAGGGCGATGAACAGAACGGCTACAACGGCGTGGACGACCTGCGCCAGCTGCATCTCGGCGATGTTCGTTCCGTAGAAGGGAAACAGCAGCGCAAGCCCGGATACGGAGACCGCGATGCCCGCAGCGAGAGAAAGCCAATAAACCAGCTTCTCGCCGGGGTTAAAGCGTCCCGCGGGGGCGTGTTTGTTTTTGATGAAACCCCCACCCTGCTTGATCCAATCGAGGTCGACTTTCTCTGGAATATTGTCCTTGAAGAAGATCGCGATGATGAGGACGAGGCCTGCGACGAATGAGAAGCTGGTGAAGTTGTGCACATACTTCGCTGCCTGAGAGATATCCGAGAACGTATCGGGGCCGACGACCGGCAAAAGCAGGATTTTCCCGAACGTGATGTTGAGACCGGTCAGCCCGAGAATGACGAAGGATACAGCTGTTAGCCAATGCGAGAATCGCTCAAAGGCTTTGAAGCGGACGATTTTCTGGCCGGAGCGCCCTGCCGTGATCCGCAAGCGTCCCATGATCAGATAGGCGGCGCCCAGCACCACGATCATGCCGAGGATCACGATCGTACCGCCCCAATGCAACAGGACCTCATGGAAATAATCCCAGGTCCGTCCCGCCGGCTGGATCAGCACCGCAGCCTTTGCATCGGGAATATCGATCCGCCCTTCGGCGCGAGGGACTTGCTGCAGCAGAGTGCGTTCGCTGGTAACGCTGGCGGTCGGATTGGGCGCACCATCGGGGCCGAGCTTTTGCGCAATCGCCGGGGAAGATGCCACGATCCCAAGCAGCATCATCGCAAAAGTCACGAGACGAATGTGTGCAACAAGCGTCATGACGATCATCCTCCCCTCGTGTTCCGCCGCTCCGCCAAAGCGTCAGACCTCGATGCCCTCGTGATAGGCTGTCAACCAGCCCCACGCCCCCGAGCCATAACCGCGCTTCAGGACCCGCTCCTTGTAGATCTGCGCGATGATATCCCCGTCGCCCGCGAGCAGCGATTTGGTGGAGCACATCTCCGCGCATAGCGGCAGCTTGCCTTCGCCAAACCGGTTGGAGCCGTATTTCGCAAATTCCTCGGCGCTGCCTGAGGCTTCCGCTCCGCCACCGCCGGCACAGTAGGTGCATTTGTCCATCTTGCCGCGAGAGCCGAAATTGCCGACTCGAGGATACTGCGGCGCGCCGAACGGACAGGCATAGAAACAGTAACCGCAGCCGATGCAGAGATCCTTCGAATGCAGCACGATGCCGTCTTCAGTCGGATAAATGCAGGTCACCGGGCAAACCGCCGCGCAAGGCGCGTCGGTGCAATGCATGCAGGCCATTGAAACCGAGCGTTCGCCGGGCTTGCCGTCATTGATGGTGACGACGCGCCGGCGGTTGATCCCCCAGGGCACCTCGTTCTCGTTCTTGCACGCGGTGACACAGGCGTTGCAGTCGATGCAGCGGTCCGCGTCGCAAAGGAATTTCATGCGCGCCATCGATGACCCTCTCACGCAGCCTTGATCTGACAAAGGGTGGCCTTGGGCTCCTGCATACCGGTCGCAGGATCATAGCCGTAGGTCGTGAGGGTGTTCACGCTCTCGCCGAGCACGAACGGATCGGCACCTTTCGGATATCTGGCGCGCAGATCGACCCCTTCGTACCAGCCGGCGAAATGATACGGCATCCAGGCAACGCCCTTGCCGACCCGCTCGGTCACCAGCGCCTTCATGCGGGTCCTCGAACTATTCTCCGCGCCCGTCACCCAAACCCATCCACCGTCCTTGATGCCGCGCTCGCCCGCATCCGCCGGATTGATTTCGACAAACATATGCTGCTTCAACTCCGCCAGCCACTTGTTGGAACGCGTTTCCTCGCCGCCACCCTCATACTCCACGAGCCTGCCGGAGCTCAGGATCAGCGGAAACTGTCTGGCAATGCCCCTGTCGACGGCCGCCTTTTGTACGGAAAAGCCGATGTTGGGTACGCGGAACTGCTTGGCGTCGGGCAAGGTCGGATAGTCCGCGACCAAATCCGGGCGCGGCGTATAGATCGGCTCGCGGTGGACGGGAATCGGATCAGGAAGATTCCAGGCGATCATGCGGGCCTTGGCGTTGCCATAGGGCGAACAGCCGTGCTCGATCGCCACGCGCTGAATTCCGCCGGAAAGATCGAGCGACCAGGACACGGCATCGGGATTAGCGGAATTGACGCGCTGGATGATTTCCATTTCCTGCGCGGTGAGGTCCTTCTCCCAACCGAGCTTCTTGAGCACCGCCAGGGTAAACTCCGGATATCCATCCTTGATTTCGGAGCCGACCGAATAGGAACCCTCGGCGAGCAGATTGTCATGGTCCTCCCTTTCGACCTCCTGTCCGTTTTCCATCACCTTGCGTTTGACGATGCGTTCGACGCCGAACCGGGCGCGGAATGTGCCGCCGCCCTCCCTCACCGGCAGATTGGTGTTGTAGAGGATGGGCGTGCCGGGATGCTTGAACTCCGGTGTTCCCCAGCATGGCCACGGCAGACCGTAATAGTCGCCGCCAACTTCCGGATCATCCTTCGGCGCGCGCATGGTCACCAGATCGAATTTGGCCTGGTTCTTCATGTGGGCCTTGAGCCGTTCGGGAGATTGTCCGCAATAGCCCGTCGACCATCCGCCACGATTGATCTCACGCAGAATATCCTCGGCGGATACAGCGTTGTTTTCGACCTTGATGTTCTTGAACATCCGGTCGGCGAAGCCCAGCTTGCGGGCAAGTAGATACATCGTGTCGTAGTCGTTTTTTGATTCGAACACCGGCTCGACGATTTTCTCGCCCCACTGCAGCGAGCGGTTCGAGGCGGTACGCGATCCATCCATCTCGAAGCTTGTGCAGGCGGGCAGCAGATAGGTACCGTCTTTGCGCTCCGACAGCACCGACCAGGCCGTCGGATAGGGATCGCACACCACCAGCAGCTCGAGTTTCTCGATGCCGCGCACCGCCTCCGGCATCCGGGTAATGGTGTTGACACCATGTCCCATGATGAACATCGCCTGCACCGTATCGGGCTGGCCGACTTGGTCTTTCGGCAGCAACGTAGCGTCGAACCAGCGCGTGCTCGGAATTCCCGGCGTTTCCATCAGCTTCTTGTTCGGGAAGCGCGAGCTCATCCACTCGTAATCCACTTCCCACACGCGGCACCAATGCCGCCAGGCATCCTCGGCAAGGCCATAATAGAGTGGCAGCGTTGTTACATCGAGACCAAGATCGGTCGCGCCCTGCACATTGGTGTGGCCCCGAAATATGTTGGCGCCACCTCCAGCGTGTCCGACATTGCCGGTGGCGAGCAGCAGAATGCAGCTCGCCCGCACATTCGCCGTTCCGGTCGTGAACTGGGTCTGTCCCATCGCCCAGATCAGCGTCGCCGGCTTTTGCTTGGCGAAGACTTCGGCGATGTGCTTGACCTGCGCTTCGGGCAGACCGGTGACCCGTTCGACTTCGTGGGGTGTCCACTTCGCCACCTGTTTGCGAATTTCCTCGACACCGTAGACGCGCTGGCTCAGAAACTCTTTATCCTCCCAGCCATTTTCGAAAATGTGCCAAAGCATCCCGTAGATCGTGGCGATATGCGTTCCGGGGCGCACGCGCACATATTCGGTGGCATGCGCGGCCGTGCGCGTCATCCGCGGATCGACCACGATCATGTTGGCGCGATTGAGCTCCTTGCCTTCAAGAATATGTTGAAGCGAAACCGGATGTGCCTCCGCTGGATTGCCGCCCATGACGAAAATGGTCTTGGCATTGCGAATATCGTTGTAGCTGTTCGTCATCGCGCCATAGCCCCAGGTATTGGCGACCCCGGTGACCGTGGTGGAATGACAGATACGCGCCTGATGATCGGAATTGTTGGTTCCCCAGAACGCCGCGAGCTTGCGGTTGAGATAGGCGGCTTCGTTGGTGAACTTGGCCGAGCCGAGCCAGTAGACCGAATCCGGTCCCGACTTCTGGCGAATTTCCAGCAGCTTGTCGCCGATCTCGTCGATCGCTGTTTCCCACGATATGCGGATCCATTGGCCACTTACGAGCTTTACGGGATAACGCAACCGGCGCTGGCTCAGCACGTCGTCGCGCACCGCCGCACCCTTGCAGCAATGAGATCCGCGATTGATCGGGCTGTCGTAGTCCGGCTCCTGGCCAATCCACACGCCATTTGCGACCTCTGCGATCACCGAACAGCCGACCGAACAATGGGTGCAGATATTCTTGCGGGTCGTAACCGTCGCACCGGCGGGAGGCGGCGGACCGGCCTCCGCCTTGCGAACGCCGCCGAGCGACAAATTTCCGAGCGCCGCCAGCGCCCCGGCTGTGAGGCCGGAGCGCTTCAGGAAGGTACGGCGATCCAGGTCACCGCTTGATTCATTCGCCAGTGCATCGACAGGCCTTCCGCGGCCTCGAGGACGCTCCGACTTCTTGATCAGCACGGACGTCTCCCTTATCGGACCGGATACGAGTTGACGCGATAGAAGTTTTGAACCTCCGCAGAGTTGGCCCGATAGCGCGCCTTGCGCTTGTCTTTGAGATCGACGGCTTTGGCGTCAGCCGGCTCCGGCACCACAGCGCTTAGGGTCGTCACCCCCGCGCCCACAACCACGAAGCTAAGCAGATCGCGGCGGCGGATACTCGTCTTGAGGCGTTCCTTCATAACGAGCGCACTCCTCAACCAAGCTGCAGCCCACCGCCCGCGAGCAGCTTGGCTTCAATGATCGTTACTTCGCGCAAGCAACGTATCATGCACCCACCCTATTTTCAATGCGGCAACAAGCGACGGCTCCGCATTTCCGCATGGGATTTATGCTTCTGATGGATGGATCCGCTTACGCTGAAGGCAGCAAGTAGGCATCGTTTCGGATTCCGGTCAACGACTCCTTTGCACAACTGCACGCTTCTATTATTCGAAAGCTCGTGCAGTTAGTCGCGGTCGGACCCAACCGGGTTTGCAGAACGACGTACGATTTGAAAGCTGCCGTTCGAACAAGAAGAACGACTTTGGCGCGATCGACAGGATTGCATCGCGCTCATCGCATGCGCCATTGAATCGGGTTTCAGAAAGCCAAATTAGCCGAGCGCGCGTCAGCAGCCGCGACAGATGTTCAACTGTTTGTCGAGCTCTTCATCCAGCTTGTGCTGCTGGGCATCGATATCGACATATTCCGCTGCTCAACCTGTTCCGCCGGCGAACGCGGTGGAAACTGCTGGGCGCGGGGCTGCAGATGGCCGATCGGCGCGCTGCCATACACCGTCGTCCCGGGGCCTCCGATGGAGGCCGCATTGCCGAAAGCATTGCCCAAAACAAGGGTACTGCCGAGGATCACCGTTATGAGAAGAGTTGTGCGCATGGAATTGCTCCGCCGAGATTGAGCGCATGATCGGCACCGACAATGAATAAGCGTCTCTTCACTGTCGCGCATTCGGTTCGCTCAATATAAGCGGGCCGTCGTCGGCTTCCATTAAATGCGGTTTTATTCTTCAGCTCCGGCGGCCTCGCTCGCTTGAAGAAATCAGAAAATGATGCAGGAATTCCCCAATCACGCTGCGCGCGGCATCAAATAGCTCTTCAGGCCTGTTGGCTATCGGGACAGACGATCTCCACCCGGCCGCCCGCACCGGAATGAATCGCCAGCCGGAAGCCGTGCAGCTTGACGATCGCGGCCACCAGGCTGAGGCCAAGACCGACACCCGGCGTATTTCTTATCTTGTCGGAACGGTAGAAACGCCGCAGTACGGTCTCGCGCTCCTGTTCGCTGATGCCGCAGCCGGTATCTGTCACACGCACGATGGTCTCGCCATTCTCCTGCAGCAACTCGATGTTCACCTTGCCGCCTTCAGGCGTGAACTTGATGGCATTGTCGACGAGGTTCGCGACCGCCTCAATCAGCAAGTCCTGGTCGCCGCGCACGCTGCGACGGTGCCTCACTGCGACCTGCAAGGCGATATTCTTGTTTTCGGCGATCGGCTCGTAGATATCGCACACCTCGCGCAGCATCTCATGCAGTGCGACGTCGCCAAAACCTGAGGACCGCCGACTGTTTTCGATCTCCGCGAGACGCAATAGCGCGGTGATGATCGTCAGCGACTGATCGATGCCCGCGATCGCCTTGTCCGCTACCGCCTGCAATTGCTCCAGCGTGGCCGCGTTGGTGCGCCCGCGCTCCAGCGTCAACCGCGCGCGAGTCAGCGGCGTTCGCAGGTCGTGGGCGATGTCGTTACCGACCCCGGCGAGAGCGTGGATCATCGTCTCCATTTCATCGAGCATGCCATTGACGATGACCGCGAGTTTCGAGAACGGCTCATCAACGTTACGGTGCGGAAGCCGCTCGCTCAGATCACCGGCGATGATGCGCTGAACTCGCTGGTTGACCTCTTCGACGCGTTTCTGGGCGCGCACGCTAAGCCACGCGCCGGCCAGCAGACAAAGACAAAAGCCCGGCAAGAGACCGAGCGCGAGCGCTTGACCGACGACGTGAGAGATTTCGCCGGCCTCATCGACGTTTCGTCCAAGGATAAGCACGTCACCGTTTCGCATGCGCCGACCGATCGCGCGGATGACTTGGTGTTCCCGGCTGTTGCGATCCGTCCTGACGACGTCGGTGCCTTGCGCAGGGGCGTCGATCCGCAGATGCGGCGGCAGGCTTTCCAGATTGCCGGCAATCCGGTGGCCGTCGGCGGCAAATATCGCCGCGACCTGTACCCCTCGAGGATCCTGTCTCAGCTTCTCGTCGATTGCCTCGAGCCGGCGTTCAGGCGACAGGCCGGCAATGCCGTCGAGTTCCACGGTGATCACACGGTCCGATCGCGCCGTCAGATAGTCATCGATCTTCCAGTAGATGAATCCGAACAGCACGATGACGAAAACCGCGAACACGGCTGACACGGCGAGCGCCCAGTGAAAGGTGCTCGAACGTATGAATTGCGGTTGACGCATCGGATCTTGGCGCCCGGATGTACGGTCTGACGTCAACAGCGACGCATCGCTGCCGTCCATCGGAGGCTTATGATCCCGCACGAAGAATGAAGCCGGCGCCGCGGACATTGTGGATCATAGGGGCTTCGTCAGGCCCGTCCACCTTATGGCGCAGACGGCCCATATGCACGTCGACAAGGTTGGTGGCGGGAACGAATTTGTAATTCCAGACCTCCTCCAACAGCATGGCTCGCGTCAGCAGCTGATCGCTGCGCTGCATCATGTATTCAAGCAGGCGAAACTCGCGCGGCAGCAAATCGATCACGCGATCGCCCCGCTTGGCCGTGCGTTCGATCAGATCGAGTGCCAGTGGCCCGACCCGCAGCGTCGTCTCGCGCGATTCCGCGGGCCGGCGCAGCAGCGCCTCTATCCTGGCGACGAGTTCCACGACCGCGAACGGCTTTGTAAGATAGTCGTCGCCGCCCATCCGCAGCCCGCGGACGCGATCATCCACCGCGCCGAGCGCACTCAGCACCAGCACCGGCGTGCGCACCTGCTCCTTCCGCAGTGCCTCGATAACGGTAAGGCCATCCATTCCGGGCAACAGCCGATCGACGATCATGGCGTCGGGACGCGACGAACGGGCCTTGTCGAGGCCTTCTATGCCGTTGGCCGACCATTCCACTTCAAAGCCGCGATCGGACAGCTCGGCGGTAATTTCCTCCGCCGTTTCGCTGTCATCCTCGATTAGAAGCACCTTTGCCATCAGCTGATTCTCGATTGCGGCGAATGCATTCGCAGTGCCTGAGCTTCGCCCCCCTGAAACCGTACGCTTGCTCGAGACCAATGCCATAATGTCAGCTGCCTGCAAA
>WNFE01010093.1_pt1 | contig 14167 bp, 10 predicted proteins | sample 5400451 | NCBI WGS metagenome assembly WNFE01 (sample SAMN13153344, study PRJNA577476) | soil metagenome | isolation source: 200 cm saprolite under Douglas fir tree site 2 hole 2 | place: USA:California | collected 2015-04-18 | reverse complement strand
TAGCGGAACTGGCGGAAGGTCATGCGCAAGAGCTCGGCGGCCTTGGTCTGCACCCCGCCGGTGCGGTCGAGGGCGCGCTGCAGGTAGCGGCGCTCCAGGTCGTCGAGTGTCGTCTCGAGGTCCAGGCCCTCGTCGGGGATATCCACCAGCTCGGGTCCGCGGCTCGGGCGCTCGCGGCGCACGGATTCGGGCAGGGCCTCCGCGCTCAGCATGTCGCCGGCCCCGAGCACGACGGCGCGCTCGAGCACGTTCTCCAGCTCGCGGATATTGCCGGGCCAGTGATACCGCTCCAGCACCGACAGCGCGTCCGGGGCGACGCCGCGCACATCCTTGCCGAGATCCTTGCTGAACTTCTGGAGGAAGTGAGCGATGAGCAGCGGAATGTCCTCGCGCCGCTCGCGCAGCGGCGGCAGATGGATCGGGAGCACGTTCAGGCGGTAAAACAGGTCCTCCCGCATCACCCCGTCCCGCACCGCGGTCTCGAGATCGCGATTGGAGGCGGCGATGAGCCGCACGTCGGTCTTCACGTCACGCGTGTCCCCGACCCGCCGGATCTCGCGGACCTGGATGGCGCGCAGCAGCTTCACCTGGAGCAGGGCCGGAATCTCGGTGATCTCGTCGAGGAACAGGGTGCCTCCCTCGGCGGCGGTGAACAGGCCGATCTTGTTCGCGACGGCTCCGGTGAAGGCTCCCTTCACGTGCCCGAAGAGCTCGGACTCCATCAGGCCCTCGGGAATCGCCCCGCAGTTGACCGAGACGAACGGCTTGTCGCGACGGTGGCTGTTGAAGTGGATCGCGCGGGCGACGAGCTCCTTGCCGGTGCCGCTCTCCCCCGTGATCATGACGGTGGAGGGGCTGTCCGCGATCTTCCGGATCGTGTCGAACATCTCGACCATCCTGCCGCTCTTGCCGATGATGTTCTCGAAGCGGTGCTGGGTCTCCAGCTGCTTCCGGAGATACTGGTTCTCGGCGCGTAGCTGCTTTCGCTCGAGCGCGTTCTTGATGATGAGGTTGACTTCGTCGAGCTTGAACGGCTTGGTGATGTAGTCGTAGGCGCCGAGCTTCATGGCCTCCACCGCGGTCTCGGTCGAGGCCATCGCGGTCACCATGATCACCGCGGTGTCGGGGGAGAGATCTTTCGCGCACCGCAGCACCTGGAGTCCGTCCACCTTCGGCATGCGCAGATCGGTGATGATCGCGTCGAACGGATCCCGGCGGATCGCTTCCATCGCGGCGGCCCCGCCTTCGGCCAGCGTCACGGCGTAGCCCGCTTTCTGCAGCGTGATGGCCAACAGGTCGCGCATGCTCTTCTCGTCGTCCACCACCAGAACCCGTGGTTCACTCATATCCGCCTCGTCTCGCGGTGCCGGCTCCCGGCCCACCGCGTCAGGATGCTCTTCGGCTTGGATGTCTTGACCGCCCGGCTCATCTGCGGGCGGCCCCTTCCGGAGCGGGAAGCGTGAGGACGAAGGTCGTGCCCTCGCCCACGCGGCTCCGCACCTCGATCGAGCCGCCGTGCTCCTCGACGACCCGATAGACGAGAGCCAGGCCGATTCCACTGCCCTCCGGCTTCGTCGAGAAGAACGGCTCGAATATATGCGGCAGGTCGGTCTCCGCGATGCCCTGGCCCGTATCGGTGATGGAGATCTGGAGGCGACCCCCGCGGTCGCGGAGCGACTGGGCTCCGACTCGGAGCTCACCCCCGTCGGGCATCGCCTGGACCGCGTTGAGACAGAGATTCCACACCGCCTGCCGCAGCCGCTGCGGATCGGCCCGGGTCGGCAGCGTCTCGCCGTACTCCCGGGACACCTTCAGGTTGGCGGGCAGCGTGCGATGCTCGATCAAGAGGAGCACCTCGTCGAAGATCTCCGCCATGTTGATCTCGATCGCCGCCATCGGGGCCGGACGCGCGTACTCGAGGAAGTCCCCGACGATCTGGTTGAGCCGCGCGGACTCCCGCAGGACGATCTCGACGAGCTGGCTCCGGGTGTTGTCGGGCGGCAGATCGCGGGCGAGCGCCTCGACCGCTCCCGAGATCGATGCGAGCGGGTTCCGGATCTCGTGCGCCATGTTGGCGGAGAGGCGGCCGACCGCGGCCAGCCGGTCCGCCTGGCGCATCCGCTGCTCCATCTGCTTGATGCTGGAGAGGTCCTGGCAGACGCCGATGAGCCCGGCCACATCTCCCGTGCCCGAGCGGAGCGACCAGAACGAGATACCGACCGGCACCTCCTGGCCGTCGTGCCGGCGGAGACGGAACTCGTAGCGGGGCGCCGGCTCGCTCCCCTCCGAGACGGCCCGCCGCACCTCGGCCAGGTCGACCCCGTCTCCGAAGATCGCTTCCCACGCCTGGTCGACCGCGTCCTCCGCGCGCACCCCGGTGATGGACACGGCGGCCCGGTTGAAGGCGGTGACCCTTCCGTTCGGGTCCACGCCGACCAGCCCCGAACCCACCGATTCGAAGATCAGGTCCCGGAAGGCCTGCAGGTCGGAGAGATGCTTGCGCTGGTCCTCCATGTGCTCCTGCAGCTCGTGATAGCGCTCCGCGAGGGCCCCGGTCACCACCGCGACGGCGAGCAGTACCCCCGCATTCATGAAGACGGTCAAGATCTCGAGCGCGGTGTTCTCGGAGGGAGCGCCCACCTTCAACATCGGGACGATCGTCCGGCCCAGGACCGGCAGCACGTAGAGCAGGCTGCAGATTCCCGCGACGACGAGGCCGCCGCGCCCGGACACCACGAAGCAGGAGGCCACCACGAGGAGCACGTAGAGCGGAATGAAGACCGACTGGGGGCCGCCGGTCGCGGTGACGATCGCCGTGATGAAGACGGCATCCAGGCCGAACTGGAACCACGCGATCCGCTCCATCGGCACGCCCCGCCGGTCGCCCAGCGGCAGCACCAGGCAGGCGGCGGCGGCTCCGAGCACGGTCAGCGCGAACGCACCGAAGGCGTAGGGGAACGCCTCCGTGAATCGGAGCAGCGCTCCGACGGCCAGCACGATGGCGGCCGTGAGCAGTCGCGCCCGGTTCAGCCCCCACAGGGACGAACGGAGCGCCGGCGACTTGGGCAACCAGCAGCTCTCGGGCTACTTGACCAGCGTGACCAGTTTGAAGATCGGCAGGTACATGGCCACGACGAGGCCGCCGACCACGACACCGAGGAACACGATCATGATCGGCTCCAGCAGCGAGGTGAGCGTGCTGACCGCCGTGTCCACTTCGTCGTCGTAGAAGTCGGCGATCTTGCTCAACATGGCGTCGAGGGCGCCCGTCTGCTCGCCGACCGAGATCATCTGGGTCACCATCGGCGGGAACACGCCGGAGGTGCGGAGCGGATCGGCCAGGGTCTTACCTTCCGTGACCGCGGCGCGGCACTGCAGCACCGCCTTCTCCACCACCTTGTTCCCGGCGGTCCGGGCGGTGATCCGGAGCCCGTCGAGGATCGGCACGCCGGACTGGACGAGCGTGCCCAGGGTCCGGGTGAAGCGGGCCACCGCGACCTTGCGGACGAGGGTGCCGAAGACGGGCAGCTTGAGCATGAGCGCGTCGATGGTGGCCCGCCCGCCCTCGGTTCGGTAGTAGGACCGCAGGGCCATGACGGCGCCGATCATGCCCGCGATGAGCAAGAGGATGTAGCTGCGCACGAAGTCCGACAGCAACATGACGACCTTCGTGGGCAACGGCAGGTCGGCGCCCAGGTCCTTGAACATCTGGGCGAATGTCGGGATGACGAATGTCAGCATGAAGATGACGACGAGAAGCGCGACGCCGATGATGGCGCACGGGTAGACCATCGCGGCCTTGACCTTCCGCTTGAGGGCCGCCGCTTTCTCGATGTAGGCGGCGAGGCGCTGGAGAACGACGTCGAGGATACCGCCGGCCTCTCCTACCTCGACGAGGTTGGTGAAGAGGTCGTCGAAGGTCCGCGGGTGGCGCCTCAGCGCGTCGGCGAGCGTGGAGCCCGCTTCCACGTGGCGGGCGACCTGTCCGGTGACGCTCCGGAGCGTCTTGGACTCGCTCTGCTCGGCGAGGATGTTCAGGCACTGCACCAGCGGAAGGCCGGCGTCGATCATGGTGGAGAACTGGCGGGTGAAGATCGCCATCTCCTTGTCCTTGACCTTGCCCCCGAACTTGAAGGACATCTTGGGCGCCGTCTTTTCCGCGATCTTGGTGACGAGAATCGCGCGGCGCCGCAGCTCTCCCACCGCCGAAGAGCGGTCGGGAGCCTCGATCTCACCGTTCTGCACTCCACTGGCGGTACGGCCTTGATAGACGAAGACAGCCATCGCGTAAGCCTCCTCGGTGGTCTACCGTCTGCCGAATGGAGAACCGCCCGCGCCCGCGACCGCGGCGGGGGCCCCCGCCGCGGGGGCCGGGGCGGTGCCGATCAGTCCCGCCAGCTCTTCGGGCAGCGTGCTGCGGTTCAGCGCTTCTTCCCGACTGATGCGGCGTTTCTGCACCAGCTCGGCGAGCGATTGGTTCATGGTCTGCATGCCGAACTTCTGGCCCGCCTGCATGGCGGAATAGATTTGGTGAACCTTCTCCTCGCGGATGAGGTTCCGGATCGCGGGGGTCGCGACCATGATTTCCAGCGACATGGCCCGGCCCCGGCCGTCCGCGGTCGGGATCAATTGCTGCGACAGCACGCCTTCCAGCACCAGCGAGAGCTGGGCGCGCACCTGCGCCTGCTGGCTGGTGGGGAACACGTCGATGATTCGGTTGATGGTCTGCGCGCAGGAGTTGGTGTGGAGTGTGCCGAGCGTGAGGTGGCCGGTCTCGGCGATGGTCAGGGCCGCCGAGACGGTCTCGAGGTCGCGCATCTCACCGACGAGCACGACGTCGGGGTCCTGGCGCAGGATCGACTTCAACGCGTTCTTGAACGAGTGCGTGTCCGAGAAGACCTCGCGCTGGTTCACCATGCACTTCTTGTGCTGGTGCACGAACTCAATCGGGTCCTCGATGGTGACGATGTGCTCCGAGCGTTCGGAGTTGACCTTGTCGACCATGGCCGCCAGGGTCGTGGACTTGCCGGAGCCGGTGGGGCCGGTGACCAGGATCAGGCCCTTGGGCCGGTCGGCCATCTGCTCGACGATCGCAGGGAGCCCCAGCTCGTCGAAGGTCCGGATCTTCACCGGGATGACGCGGATGGCGCAGGCGACCGCGCCCCGCTGGCGGTAGACGTTGCACCGGAAGCGGGCGAGCCCGTGGATGCCGAACGACAGGTCGAGCTCGTTCTCCTCCTCGAACTTCTGCTTCTGGCCCTCGTTGAGGACGCTGTAGGCCAGGCGCTGCGTATCGGTCGGGCTCAGCAACTCGAACTGGGTGATCGGCGTGAGCTTGCCGTTCAGGCGGATCTGCGGGTGCGTGCCCGTCGTGATATGGAGGTCGGAGGCCCCACGCTCGATCATCAGGGTGAGCAGGTCGTGCATCGTTGCTGCCATTGGTTCCCTTGAACCTCCCTATAGACCTGAGTGTATGCCCCAGGGCCCCCTCAGGGCGCATGCAACCTGCATTCCAGGATTGCCCGGGTATCCACTGCGGACGCTACCGGATGCCCGGGCCGTGCCGAGAAAGGCAAAGGTCACCAGTAGCGACAAGTCATTCTAGCCCAGGGTGGTTTTAGCAATCGCTTATTGGCTGAGGCCCCAGGAAGGGGGCCAGGCGGATTCCTGGTGGGATCCCACACCAGGCGTAGCTCTGGCGCGGAAAATGAGGGCTAGCGAACGCCCCCCAGGCGCTTCAGAACTTCGCTGAAGGCTTTCTGGGCCTGCTCCTCGTAGAGCACGAAGAGGACCTTCTCCAGGCTCGAGGTCCCGCGCTTCACGTGCTCCACCACGGTGGTCAGCATGGCGTCGGCGGACTGCGCCGGCGGGATCCCGCCAACCCCGCTCCCCAGGGCCGGGAAGGCGAGGGAGGAGAGCTTGTGCTTCTCGGCGATGGCCAGGGTGGCCCGGGTTGCCGCGGTGATGTTGCCGGGGTCCGCCTTGAGGTCCTTACCCATCATGACCGCGTGGATGACGTGGGTCGCCGCCAGGTTCCCGGCGACCGTCAGCACCGCCTCCCCGACCTCAACGGGCCCCTGCCGGATGGCGTCCTCCTCAATGACCACCCCGCCCTTGCGCTTGAGAGCCCCGGCGACTCCGGCGCCCATCCACAGCTCGGCGTTGGCGGCGTTTTCCGTGATATCCCCGCGCTCGACGATGACGGTTGTTTTGCCGATCTTGCACTTCATGACCGAATCCCTGATTCGGGCCGGCCCTGGCGCTCGTGTGCCTTGGCCGCTTCCCAGGCCCGATCCAGGTCTTCCGCGGATGCCTCAGTGACCGTCCGGCCGCCCGCCTTCATCTCCGTCTCCACCTTCCCGAAGCGTCGGGTGAACTTCTCGGAGGCGCGGCGCAGGCAGTCCTCGGCATCCATGCCCCGTAGCCGTGCCACATTGACGATCGAAAAGAGCAGGTCGCCGAGCTCGTCCGCGACGCGGGCGTCATCCCCGCTGGTCAGCGCCTCCTGGACTTCGCCCACTTCCTCCCGCACCTTGCTCCACGCGTCCTGCCAGCCTGTCCAGTCGAAGCCCACTCGGGCGGCCTTGGTCTGCAACCGCTGAGCCCGGAGCAGCGCGGGAAGCGAGGCGGGGACCCCGTCGAGGACCGAGCCCCTGGAACCGGTCTCCTCCTGCTTGATCCGCTCCCACTGGGCGAGGGCTTCCCGGGAATCGGCCACCACACGGTCTCCGAACACGTGCGGGTGCCGCCGGGTCATCTTGTCGCAGACCCGCTCGACCACGTCTTCCATCGTGAACTCGCCAGCCTCGGCCCCGATCCGGGTTTGCTCGCGATCCCACGGGCAGCCACCTTCGGCCCTGAGGCGAGCCATGAGGGAGAGGAGGGAGACGAAGCGAGTGCCGGCGGCGTCAGCCATGGGACAATCGTGGAGTCGCACCGGCATTATACACAACCGACGCGGCTCGTTAACAGGCTAGCGCGTCTTGAAGGTCAGTCGGCCCTCCCCGACCTCCACCCGCTCCACGACAGCCGGCGCGGGCCATCGAAGCAGGGGCCCATTATCGACGTCAGGAGCCAGCCGGGTATGCACGGGGCTCCCGACCCGGCTCTGGACGAGGGTCGCCTCCGCATACCACGTTCGCCGCCGGGCTGCGGGGCTCGTTAGTCGGGAATGACCATGTTCCCGGAGCCCGATCTCCGCCACGCGAGGTACCGGCCAGGCCGAGGCAGCCAAGACAGCCCACCTTCATCGTTGGGGCGCTACCGTCTTTCTGCGTCGCAAGCCAAACACATTGATTATATTGCTATATCTGGAGAGTTTCTCGTCTTTCTTGACATGATCCAACTCAGACTATATAAGTCAAGTACGCTTAGATCTCAGCCGGGGCGACGAGCCCCGCAGACAGGAGGAGCAGACCATGACGCTCATTCGCTTCCGCCCGCTTCCGCAGACCCTGGATCCCTCGCGAGACCTGACGGACATCCAGACGCAGATGAACCGGCTCTTCGACAACTTAACGGAGCGCGTGTGGACTCCGCCGGTCGACATGTACGAGACCAAGAATGAGGTCGTGGTTGCGGTGGAGCTGCCCGGCCTCAACGAGAATGAGATCCGGCTGTCCATCACCGGCGACCTCCTCACCATTCAGGGGGAGCGGCAGTGGAGCGACGAGGCGCGCGAGGCGGGCCACTACCGCCAGGAGCGCCGGTTCGGGAAGTTCGAGCGGACCCTCTCCCTCCCGATTTCCGTCGAGACCGGCCAGATCAAGGCGACCTATCGGGACGGCGTGCTGACCGTCAAGCTTCCGAAGACCGAGGGCGTCAGGCCCAAGGAGATCAAGATCGACGCGGTCTAACTCCGCGGAGCCGCCGGGGCCGGTGGGACCGGGCGTGATCGCGCCGGCCCGCCGGCTCCGGCCCGGCGGCGTCCCAGACACTCAGACAGGAGAGAACACGACATGGCGAAGGTGATCGGCATTGACCTCGGAACGACGAACTCGGTGGTGGCGGTGGTCGAAGGTGGAGATCCCGCCGTCATCGCCAATCAGGAAGGGAGCCGCCTGACTCCGTCGGTGGTGGCATTCACGAAGGAGGGCGACACCCTCGTCGGGCAGGTGGCGAAGCGCCAGGCCATCACCAACCCGGAGAACACCATCTTCTCCATCAAGCGCTTCATGGGGCGCCGCTACGACGAGGTGCTCAGTGAGGCCAAGCTCATCCCGTACAAGGTGCTGAAGGCCGACAACGGGGACGTGCGCGTGGAGAGCCGCGGCAAGGTGTATTCCCCTCCGGAGATCTCCGCCCTCGTGCTGCGCAAGCTCAAGGAGGCGGCCGAGGCCTACCTGGGGGAGAAGGTCACTCAGGCCGTGATCACGGTCCCGGCCTACTTCAACGACAGCCAGCGGCAGGCCACCAAGGACGCGGGGGCGATCGCCGGGCTCGAGGTGCTCCGCATCGTCAACGAGCCCACCGCGGCGGCCCTGGCCTACGGTCTCGACAAGAAGAAGGACGAGACGGTGGCGGTGTACGACCTGGGCGGCGGCACCTTCGACATCTCCGTTCTGGAGATCGGCGAGGGGGTGGTCGAGGTCAAGGCCACCAACGGTGACACCCACCTGGGCGGTGACGACTTCGACCAGCGGGTGATGGATTGGATCGCCGAGGAGTTCAAGCGGGAGAACGGTATCGATCTGCGCAAGGACCGCATGGCGCTCCAGCGGCTCAAGGAAGCGTCCGAGAAAGCCAAGTGCGAGCTGTCCACCACGGTGCAGACCGAGATCAACCTCCCGTTCATCACCGCGGACGCGAGCGGACCCAAGCACCTCGTGCTGACCCTGACCCGGGCCAAGCTCGAGACGCTGGTGGCGGATCTGATCGAGCGGAGCCTGACGCCGTGCCGGGAGGCGATGCGGCAGGCGGGTGTCACTCCCGACGACATCGACGAGATCATCCTGGTCGGCGGCCAGACCCGGATGCCCAAGGTCCAGGAGGAGGTCAAGCGGCTGTTCGGCAAGGAGCCGAACAAGACGGTGAACCCCGACGAGGTCGTGGCGGTGGGCGCGGCGGTGCAGGCGGCGGTGCTGACCGGAGAGGTCAAGGACCTGCTGCTGCTGGACGTGACGCCCCTGTCCCTCGGCATCGAGACGCTGGGCGGCGTGCTGACCAAGCTGATCGACGCCAACACCACGATCCCGACGAAGAAGACGGAGACCTTCACGACCGCGGCGGACAGCCAGCCTTCGGTGGAGGTGCACGTGCTGCAGGGGGAGCGGCCGATGGCGCGTGATAACCGCACGCTGGGCCGGTTCCACCTGGATGGGCTGCCGCCCGCGCCGCGGGGCGTGCCGCAGATCGAGGTGACGTTCGACATCGACGCGAACGGCATCCTCAACGTCTCGGCGCGCGACAAGGCGACGAGCAAGCAGCAGAACATCACGATCACCGCCTCGTCCGGCCTCAGCAAGGACGAGATCGAGCGGATGAAGAAGGAGGCCGAGGCGCACGCGGCCGACGACGCCCGGCAGCGCGAGGGCATCGAGATCCGGAACCTCGCCGACTCGGTCGTGTACTCGACGGAGAAGCTGCTGCGGGAGCAGGGCGACAAGGTCGAGGCCGCGGACAAGCAGGCGACCGAGGCGGCTCTCGGCGAGCTCCGGGAGGCGCTCAAGAGCGAGGATCTGGACCGGATCAAGAAGGCGCAGGAAGCGACGGTCCAGGCTTCGCACAAGCTGTCGGAGGCCATGTACCGCGAGGCCCAGGCCAAGTCCCAGCCGGGAGCCGGCGGGACGTCCGAGCCGGGGCCCGCGGGGGGCGCCACGCCGCCCAAGGGGGACGTGGTGGACGCCGAGTTCGAGGATCTGGGAGAGAAGAAATAGCGCCGCGGCATCCGACGCGGCGGGAGGAGCGCGGGGCCCGCGGAACAGCGCGCGGCCCCGCGCACGACCATGCGTGACTACTACGCGGTACTCGAGGTGGATGCGGGGGCCACGGCGGTGCAGATCCGCCGGGCCTACCAGCGCCTGGCGCGCCGGTATTCCCCCGACGTCAATTTCTGGGAGCGCGACGCGCGGGCCCTCTTCGAGGAGATCGCGGAGGCCTATCGCATCCTGAGCGATGCCACCGCGCGCTCGCTCTACGACCGGCAGGACGCGCGGCCCGCCGGCCGGTCCGGCCCCGGACCGTCGGAAGCTTCGCGCGCGGGGCGGCGCGGCGGGGATATCCACGTCGCGGTCGAGCTCTCGTTCGCGCAAGCAGTCTCCGGGGTCGAAGCGGACGTGCCGGTCGACCGGTTGTCTCCGTGCGAGGCCTGTCGCGCCACCGGCGCGGCCCCGGGGGTCCAGCCGACCACCTGCTCGCATTGTGGGGGGCTGGGGACGGTGTGGAGCGAGCACTCGCGGGACGGCGAGACGTGTCCTGCCTGTGACGGGCTCGGCGCGCGCGTGGCGGTGGCCTGCTCCGCCTGTCGTGGTCGCGGCGCCACCCCGCGTCGCGCGGTGGTCCACGTGCTGCTGCCGCCGGGGATGGACACCGGCAGCCAGCTCCGGATCCCCGGTGAGGGCCACTCGGGCCCATTCGCTGGTCCGCGCGGAGACCTGATCGTGATCGCGCGGGTGCACGAGGATCCGCGATACACGCGGAAGGGCGACAACCTCTACTGCGAGGTGCCGCTCTCCCTGGTCGAGGCCGTGCTGGGCGGCCGCATCAAGGTGAAGGGAGTCGACGGATCGGTGGACCTGGCGATCCCGCCCGGCACCCAGAGCGGCCAGACGTTTCGCCTGCGGGGCAAAGGCGTGCGCCGGCTCACGGGCGATGGGCGCGGCGACCTCTACGTGACCGCGCGGGTGGAGATTCCCCGCAGCCTCGACACGCGGACGCAGGAGGTCTTCCGGGAGCTCGGACGGCTCCTGCCCGCCCACCCGGACCTCGACGCGCCCGGGAGCGCCCGCGAATGACCGACCGGAGCCGGCCGCTTTACATGATCGGCGTCGTGGCGGAGATGGTGAAGATCCATCCGCAGACCCTCCGCATGTACGAGAAGAAGGGGCTGATTCGCCCGAGCCGCACCGAGGGGAAGACCCGGATGTACTCGCCGGAGGACGTCGAGGAGATCTCGCGCGTCACCCGGCTCGCCCGGGACCTCGGGGTGAATCTCGCCGGTATCGAGATCATCCTAAAGATGAGGCGCCGCATGCTCGACATGCAGGCGCGGATCGAGGAGTTGACCAATCACGTGCGAAACGACATGGCGGACTCGCGGGACGAAGCGCGGCGCGGCAAGAGCGAAGCGCTCGTCCGGGCGGCATCCAGCCAGCTTTCGCCCGTTGACCTTTTCTGAGGGAAGGGAGGCCATCATCATGGCGGACGAGAAGATGTCCCTGGCCAGTGCAGGTCCGTTGAGCCCGGAGGCGCCGGTTCCGGAGCAGGTGCCGATCCTGCCCTTGCGCGACACCGTGCTCTTTCCGCAGTCGGCCCTGCCGCTGGGAGCCGGCCGTGAGTCGTCGGTGCGGTTGCTCGAAGACGTGGTCCGGGGAGGCCGCCTCATCGGGGTCTTCACCCAGCGGGATCCGGCGACCGAGGATCCACAGGAGACCGATCTGCACCGGGTCGGCACCCTGGCCACCGTGCACAAGGTGCTGAAGCAGCCGGATGGTACCGTCCGTCTGGTCGTGCAGGGGCTCCATCGTATCCGCATCGCGGAGATGGTGCAGGTGCGCCCGTATCTCGTCGCCCGGATCGAGCCGGTGCCGGAGCTCTCGCCGCCCGCCGGAGATCTCGAGACGGAGGCACTGGCGCGAAACGCGGGGAACCTGTTCCGCCAGGTGGTGGAGCTGTCCCCGATGCTGCCCGACGAGCTCGCGACGGTCGCGCAGAACGTGACCCAGCCCAATCGGCTCGGCGACCTCATCGCCGCCACGCTGCCCGTGCTCACGACGCAGGTGAAGCAGGAGCTCCTGGAGACGCCGGACGTCAAGGCGCGGCTCGCCCGCCTCGTCTCGGTGCTGACGAAGGAAGCCGAGGTGCTGGCCCTCGGCTCCAAGATCCAGTCGCAGGTCGAGTCGGAGGTCGGCCGGAGCCAGCGCGAGTACTACCTGCGCGAGCAGATGAAGGCGATCCAGAAGGAGCTCGGCCAGACCGACGACCGCGCCCAGGAGCTGGACGAGCTGCGGACGAAGATCGAGGCGGCCGGGATGACCGAGGAAGCTCAGAAGGAGGCCCTGCGCGAGCTGGACCGCCTGAGTAAGATGCCGCCGGCCGCGGCGGAATACACGGTGGCGCGGACGTATCTCGACTGGCTGGTGGCGCTGCCGTGGAGCAAGCAGACGACCGACAACCTCGACATCAACGAGGCGCGGCGGGTGCTCGACGAGGATCATTCCGGCCTCGAGAAGGTGAAGGAGCGCATCCTCGAGTACCTCGCGGTGAAGAGCATGCGACCGGCCGGGAAGGATCCGATCCTGTGCTTCGTCGGCCCGCCGGGCGTCGGCAAGACCTCGCTCGGCCGGTCGATCGCGCGTGCGCTTGGCCGCAAGTTCCACCGGATCTCGCTCGGCGGCATGCGGGACGAGGCGGAGATCCGCGGCCACCGGAGGACCTATATCGGCGCGCTGCCGGGCCAGATCATCCAGGGGCTACGCCGGGCCGAGTCGAAGAACGCGGTGCTCATGCTGGACGAGGTGGACAAGCTCGGCATGGACTTCCGCGGTGATCCGGCCTCCGCGCTCCTCGAGGTGCTCGACCCCGAGCAGAACGTGGCGTTCCGGGATCACTACGTCGACGTGGCGTTCGATCTCTCCAAGGTCCTCTTCATCACGACCGCGAACGTCCTGGATACGGTGCCGGCCCCGCTGCGCGACCGGATGGAGATCATCGAGATCGCCGGGTACACCGAGGAGGAGAAGGTGCGCATCGCGCGGAGCCACCTCGTGCCGAAGCAGGTCACCGACCACGGCATGGTCGAGGGTGAGCACCTGCAGTGGACCGACGCGGCGCTGCGGCTCCTGGTGCGCGGCTACACGCGCGAGGCGGGGTTGCGGAATCTGGAGCGGGGGATCGCGGCGGTGACGCGCAAGATCGCCAAGCGCCGGGTCGAGGGCCAGACCGACCGCGTGGAGGTGACGGAGGCGCTCGTCGGCGAGCTGCTGGGCGCGCCCAAGTACATGCACGAGGAGCTCGAGGAGCGGACCAGCATCCCCGGGGTGGCGATCGGCATGTCCTGGACGCCCACCGGCGGAGAGATCCTGTTCATCGAGGCCACCAGGATGAAGGGCAGCAAGACACTCACGCTGACCGGTCAGCTGGGCGACGTCATGAAGGAGTCCGCTCAGGCGGCGCTCTCGTGGGTGCGCTCTCACGTCGCCGAGCTTGGAATTCGCTCGGACTACTGGGAGACCTCCGATCTGCACGTGCACGTGCCGGCCGGGGCCATTCCGAAGGACGGCCCTTCCGCCGGCGTCACGCTGGTGACGGCGCTGGTTTCCCTGATGACTCTGCGGCCGGTGAGATCGGATCTGTCCATGACCGGTGAAGTGACGTTATCCGGCCGCGTGCTGCCGGTAGGGGGCATCAAGGAGAAGGTCCTCGGGGCCAGGCGGGCCGGGATCAAGACAGTCATCTTGCCGAAAAGAAACGAGAAAAACTTGATCGAGGACGTGCCCAGCCAGGTCCGTGAGGGCATGACCTTCCACCTGGTGGATACGGTGGATCAGGTGCTGAATCTGGCCCTCGAAGAGCCGATACCCAGGGACAACCGAGTCCGGGAGTCGCTCCTCCAGGCGCGAAACTAGACTGTAAGTAGCTGAAAGATAAGTAAGAGAGGCCGCCTACCCGGCGGCCTCTCTCGCTTCTAGGTCCTTGGTTCTAGGCCTTTGGTGGCACGCCCCGTGGATATGGGACGTGCTCAATAGAGGCGTACTCGCGTTCATGGTAGTGCTGGGCGGCCTCGTGGCCGTACCGGGAGCCCAGGCCGACACCTATCGCATGGTCGATAGCTCAGGGGGCGTGCATCTCACCAATGCCCCCCCGGACCCCCGCTATCGCGGCCTGCCCGTCGTGTCGGGTACCGCCACCGGCTGGCTACGCATGACCGAGACCTCCCACAGCCAGTACGCCACCGAGATCCGGGAGATCTCCGCGCGCCATGGGGTGGACGCGACCCTGGTCCAGTCCG
>WNFE01002260.1_pt1 | contig 14167 bp, 14 predicted proteins | sample 5400451 | NCBI WGS metagenome assembly WNFE01 (sample SAMN13153344, study PRJNA577476) | soil metagenome | isolation source: 200 cm saprolite under Douglas fir tree site 2 hole 2 | place: USA:California | collected 2015-04-18 | reverse complement strand
TTCCTCAGCTTCCCATTGCCCTTCATCGCGATACTGAGCGGCTGGGTCACCGCCGAGGTCGGACGTCAGCCCTGGGTGGTGTACGGCGTTTTGCGGACCGCCGATGCGATGACGCCATTCCTGTCCGCGCAGACCGTTCTGGTGTCGCTCGCTGTCTATTGCATCGTCTACACCTTCATTTTCACGTTCGGAATTTACTACATCTATCGGCTGCTGCGCGCCGGACCTGTTGGAAGCCTGGGCGTGCCCCCGATTGGTGCGGTCCCCAATCGTCCGATGTCGGTGATCAATGAGCAACCGGCGACGTCGACCTCTCGTCACGTCCCCGCAGGAGATTAGCCGTGGTCATGTTCTGGGTGGCCGTATTGGCCATAAGCATTCTGCTTTACATACTGCTCGACGGCTTCGACCTCGGCATCGGCATCCTTTTCGGGCTGACCGGCAGTGAAGAGCGCCGGCGCGCGATGATGAGTGCGGTGGCGCCGATCTGGGACGGCAACGAGACCTGGCTGGTCGTCGCTGGAGTGGTCCTCTGGGGGGCCTTTCCGGTCGTCTATGCAACATTGTTCTCCGCCTTTTACCTGCCCCTGCTCGTAATGCTCGCGGGTCTGATCCTGCGCGGTGTCGCCTTCGAATACCGCAACAAGACCGAGCGGCTGCGCTGGATCTGGGATGCCGGCTTCGCCGGCGGGTCGCTTGTCGCCGCATTCACCCAAGGCGTGATGGTTGGAGCCTTGGTCGAAGGGCTGCCGATCACCAACGGCTACTACATTGGTGGGAACTTCGGCTGGTTCAGTCCATTTGCGGTGCTGTGTGGCGCCGGCCTGTGTCTCGGTTATACCCTGCTGGGCGCCTGCTGGCTGGTGAAGAAATGCCAAGCCGAAATCCGCGACACGGCGTATCGCCAGATCCCTTACCTGGCTGTGAGCCTGTTTGTCTTCCTGATCGTCGTTTTCGCTTATGCTCTGGCCGAGCACCTGCGGGTCGTCGGTTTGTGGCTCGAGCGCCCGTATTTGTTCGCCTTCCCGGCGGTCGGCGCTACTGCCGCGCTCGTGGCGGCGAGCAGCTTTCGTCACCATCAGGACAGTGTGCCCTTTTACATGGCTGCGCTGATTTTCGCGGCCGCCTTTGGCACGCTCGCGATCTCGTTCTGGCCTTACATGATCCCGTTCTCGATCACGATCTACGAGGCGGCCGCGCCGCATTCGAGCCTCGCCTTCATGTTCTGGGGCGAGGGCCTCTTCGTCTTCCCGTTAATGCTGCTCTACACAGCGATCAGCTACACCGTGTTCCGCGGCAAGGTCAGGTCTTCCGAGGGGCATTACTAGACGTTTTCCCGGTACCGAATGTCAGGTTTCGCTCCGCGTCAATCTACGGAGCTAAAAGGAGTTGACGATGTCCCAACCGGAGCAATTCGAGATGCTCGTGCTCGGAAGTGGCGAAGGCGGCAAATTTCTGGCCTGGCACATGGCCAAGTTGGGACATCGCACCGCGGTAATTGAGCGCAAACTGATTGGCGGTTCCTGTCCGAACACCAATTGCCTCCCCAGTAAGAACGAGATTTGGAGCGCAAAAATCGCCGATCTGGTTCACCACGCCGATCGGTTTGGAATGGTGATCGGTTCCGTCGCCATCGACATGAACAGAGTGCTGGCGCGCAAGCGCGACATGGTCGACGGGCTGGTCGCCATGCACCTCGACCAATACAAGGCGAGCGGCGCCGAGCTGATCATGGGTACGGGCCGGTTTATCGCGCCTAAGACCATCGAGGTGAGCTTGAACGATGGCGGCACGCGCGTGCTGACCGGCCATCGTGTGGTTCTCAATCTCGGGACGCACGCCATGATCCCGGAGATTCCCGGCCTTGCGGCGGCAAAGCCGCTCACCAATGTCGAGGCGCTCGAGCTCGATCGGCTGCCCGACCACCTGCTCGTCATCGGCGGCGGCTATGTCGGATTGGAACTGGCCCAGGCCTATCGCCGCTTCGGCAGCCGTGTGACGATCATCGAGGTGGGACCACAGCTCGCCGGACGGGAAGATTGCGACGTCGCGGCCGCGATCCTGGCGATGCTGCGCGACGAAGGTATCGTGGTGCATCTCGGAGCCCAGGTTCTCGGTATGCAGGGTCGGTCGGGGGCAAGCGTCAGCCTACAGATGCTCACGCCCTCAGGCGATCAGACCATCGAAGGCAGCGACATCCTGGTCGCAACCGGGCGCACTCCCAATACCGACGGGATTGGGCTCGATTTGGCCGGTGTCACGCTCGACGCGCGCGGCTATGTCGCGGTCAACGACCGGCTCGAGACGAGCGCGCCCAATGTCTGGGCGGTTGGCGAGTGCGCGGGCAGCCCGCAATTCACCCATATGTCGTTTGACGATTTCCGCATCGTCCGCGACAATTTGGCCGGCGGCGATCGCGCTAGGCGCAACCGGCTGGTCCCCTACTGCATGTTCACCGACCCGCCGCTGGCGCGGGTCGGTTTGAGCGAAGGCGAGGCCCAGCGCCAGGGCATCGCCGTCCGCGTAGCGAAATTGCCGATCCTCGCCGTATTGCGATCGCTGACTATCTCGGAGACCCGCGGCTTTATGAAGGCGCTGGTTGAAGCCGACGGTGACCGCATTCTGGGGTTTACCATGATCGGCCCGGAGGCGGGCGAAGTGATGGCTGTCGTTCAGACGGCGATGTTGGCGGGCATGCGTTACTCGGGCTTGCGTGACGCGATTATCGCGCATCCGACAATGGCAGAGGGACTCGTTGCACTCTTCTCGAATGTGCCGGCCCGATAGGGCTCGCGCAAGAGGCGTATACCGAAGGCAGCGGCGCGTTGCACTGCGAGGCTGTCTCCATAGGTCCGGAATGGGTCTTGGTCGTGTAAAAACCATGCGGTGCGAGGACACGATGAAGGAGCGGCTCTCGACGGTGCTTCGCCGACGCGACCTGCTTCACGCCATGATAACCGGCGCCGCAGCTGCGGGAGGGATCACCGCTGTTGCCCTCGAAACGACCGCGGCCAAGCCCAGCACCACAAAAGATAAGCGCAGAGCTCGATACCAGCCGAACTCCGCGGAAGTCCGAAACTTCTATCGCGTGAACCGGTATCCGCCGCACTGAGGAGAAAAGCCCCGTGCTGATCCGGAAAGCAGAGCTTCTTGCCAGCCGCAGCCAACCGACTGCCCCAGAGGCGGATTGGACCGACGCCAGCTCGGATCGCCGCACTTTCCTGCAGCAGTCCGGTCTCGCCGCCGGCAGCCTAGCGGTGCTTGGCAGCCTGCCGCTCGGGGCCATGCGCAAGGCCGAAGCCGGCCCGCCGCCGCCTGCCGGCGCGACGGTCACATGGCGCAAGAATATTTGCACGCATTGCTCGGTTGGCTGTTCGGTCCTCGCCGAAGTCGCGAACGGTGTGTGGATCGGGCAGGAGCCGGTCTATGACAGCCCGATCAATCGCGGCTCGCACTGCTGCAAGGGCGCGGCGGTGCGCGACGACGTGCTGAGCGAACGCCGCTTGCGCTACCCAGTGAAGCTGGTGGACGGCCGGTGGACCCGTCTTTCCTGGAATCACGCGATCGACGAGATTGGCGACAAGCTGTTGGAGATCCGCCAGAAGTCCGGACCAGACTCGGTGTACTGGCTCGGTTCGGCCAAGTTCACCAACGAAGCCGCCTATCTTTACCGCAAGCTCGCCGCCTTCTGGGGAACCAACAATTCCGACCACCAGGCGCGGATCTGTCATTCGACCACCGTCACAGGCGTCGCCAACACCTGGGGCTATGGCGCCATGACGAACAGCTACAATGACATCCGCAATGCCAAGACGATCTTCATCATGGGCGGCAATCCGGCAGAGGCGCATCCCGTTGCGATGCAGCACATTCTCGAAGGCAAGGAGCTCAACCGCGCCAACATGATCGTCATCGATCCGCGGATGACGCGGACGGCGGCGCATGCCACCGAATATGTCCGCGTGCGGCCCGGCACCCACATCGCGACGATCTATGGGATGCTGTGGCACATCTTCGAGAATGGCTGGGAAGACAAGGAGTTCATTTCTCAGCGGGTCTACGGCATCGACGAAATCCGCAAGGAAGTAGCGAAGTGGACGCCCGACGAGGTCGAGCGCGTCACCGGCCTGCCTGAGGTCCAGGTCAAACACATCGCCGAAGTTTTCGCCAAGGAGAAGCCGTCGACGCTCATCTGGGCGATGGGGCAGACTCAGTTCACGACCGGGACCGCCAATGTTCGGGCAAGCTGCATCCTGCTGCTCGCCACCGGCAATGTCGGACGCCCCGGCGCCGGCGCCAATATTTTTCGTGGCCATACCAATGTTCAAGGGGCCACCGATTTGGGCCTCGATGTAACCACGCTGCCGCTCTATTACGGTCTTTCCGAAGATGCCTGGCGGCACTGGTGTCGCGTCTGGGAGGTGGATTACGACTGGATCAGCTCGCGCTTTGCCAGCAAGGCGCTGATGGAGGGGCCGGGGATTCCCAGCACGCGCTGGTTCGACGCCACTTTGCTGCCGAAACAGCAGATCAGCCAACCCGATACGCTGAAGGCCATGGTCGTCATGGGACATGGCGTCAACACGATCACGCGAATGCCGGAGGCGGTCCGCGGGATCGAGAAGCTCGATCTCCTGGTCGTCTGCGATCCCTACCCGACGGCGTGGTCCGTCGTCTCGGAGCGCAAGAACGGCATCTATCTGCTCCCCGCCTGCACGAGCTTCGAGATGAACGGCTCGCGCACGGCCTCCAACCGCTCGCTGCAATGGGGCGAGAAGATCACCGAGCCCGTCTTCGAATCGAAGAACGACTACAACACGATGTACCTGCTCGCCGGCAAGTTCGGCTTCGCCGACCAGATGTTCAAGAACATCGAGGTCGAGAACGGCGGGGTCTCTGCCGAGGACATCCTGCGCGAGATTAATCGCGGCGGGTGGTCAACGGGCTATTGCGGCCAATCGCCCGAGCGGCTCAAGGCGCATATGCGCAATCAGCACAAATTTGATCTGGTGACCCTCAGAGCGCCAAAGGACGATCCCGAGGTCGGCGGCGATTACTACGGCCTGCCTTGGCCGTGCTGGGGAACTCCGGAATTGCGGCATCCCGGGACCCCGATCCTCTACAACACCGACCTGCCGGTGAGCGAAGGCGGCGGCACATTTCGCGCCCGCTTCGGGGTCGAGCGCATCGTCAAGCGCCAGGTGATCGAAAACGGACAGGCGGTCGACCGGGAGGACCACGACAACCTTCTCGCCGAGGGGTCTTTTTCGGCCGGGTCCGAAATCAAGGACGGCTACCCCGAATTCACGCTTGGTGTGCTCAAGAAGCTCGGCTGGGACAAGGATCTCACCGCGCAGGAAATGGAAATCATCCGGCGGGTGGGTCCAGACAACCCCGACGTCGTCTCATGGGCAACCGATCTTTCCGGCGGCATCCAGCGCGTGGCGATCGCGCATGGCTGCGCGCCATACGGTAACGCCAAGGCGCGCATGATCGCCTGGAATCTGCCCGATCCGATCCCGGTGTTTCGCGAGGCGATCTTCACGTCGAGGCCCGACCTGGTCGCCAAATACCCGACGTTGCCGGACGCGCAGCAGTTCCGGGTGCCGAATATCGGCTTCACGGTGCAGAAAGCCGCTGTCGACAGGGGCGTCGTCAAGGAATTCCCTCTGATTCTCAGCTCCGGTCGCCTCGTCGATTACGAGGGAGGTGGCGAGGAGTCTCGCTCCAATAAATGGCTCGCCGAACTTAGGCAGCACATGTATGTCGAGATCAATCCGGCGGACGCGAGCGCGCGCGGCGTCAAGGACGGCGATTGGGTCTGGGTCACGGGCCCCGAGAACAGCTCGAAAGCGCGCATGAAAGCGCTGGTGACAGAGCGGGTCGGCAAAGGCCTCGCGTGGATGCCATATCATTTCGCCGGCTGGTTCCAGGGCGTCGATCTGCGCAGCAAATATCCGAAGGGGGCCGATCCGATCGTGCTTGGTGAGAGCGTGAACTCGCTGACGACCTATGGCTTCGACCCGGCGACGGGAATGCAGGAACCCAAGGCTACGCTCTGCCAGATAAAGCTTGCGTGAAGGAGGCCGTGCGATGGCCCGAATGAAGTTTCTTTGCGACGCCGAGCGATGCATCGATTGCAATGCTTGCGTCACCGCATGCAAAAACGAGAACGAGGTGCCATGGGGCATCAATCGGCGGCGCGTCGTGACCATCAACGACGGCAAGCCCGGCGAGCGTTCGGTGTCGATGGCCTGCATGCATTGCACCGATCCCCCTTGCGCGGCGGTCTGCCCGGTCGAATGCATCTTTCCCACCGAAGACGGCATCGTATTGCACAACAAGGACCAGTGCATCGGCTGCGGCTACTGCTTCTACGCCTGTCCGTTTGGCGCGCCGCAATATCCGCGAGTCAGCAATTTCGGTTCGCGCGGCAAGATGGACAAATGCACCTACTGCGCCGGCGGTGGCGGCCCCGAAGCGCCGGGCAGCGCCGAGGAATTCGCAAAGTACGGCTCGAACCGCTTCGGTGAGGGAAAGTTGCCGATGTGCGCCGAGATGTGCTCGACGAAGTCTTTGCTCGCCGGCGATGGCGATGTCATTGGCCAGATTTACAAGGAGAGGGTCGTTCAGCGCGGCTATGGCTCCGGTGCCTGGGGTTGGCTGACGGCGTATCACGAGGACGTCGAAGTATGAGGGACTACGCTGCGACAGAGGGCGAGGAGCCTCGCGGGAAGAGCAGCTTGGCAATCTTTCTCGCGCACCTTTGGCTCGCGATCATCGCACTAATGTTTCTCGCGGTTGCCGGGGCTATTCCCGCGACCGCTCAGCAGCTCGCCCCCGACGGCGCGCCCAATCCGACGGCAAGCGGCGTGAACCAGAAGACGCTCCTGCGGGCGGAGCCGCGCATCGAGGGTTACATCGATATTCCCGATACCAGAGCGCGCGTGCTCGTACAGCCCGCGGGGCGGACATGGGATCACTTTCACGAGGTGACGCTGCATTGGTTCGGCGCGATTGTCATCATTGGCATGATCGCGGTTTTGGGAGGCGCCTACCTGGTTGTGGGTCGGCTGCGGATTTCGGCCGGCCGGTCCGGAAAAAAAGTGCATCGCTTCAGTGCATTCGAGCGCTTCTCACACTGGCTGACGGCCGTGTCCTTCGTCATCCTCGGCCTGACCGGGCTGAACATTACTTTTGGAAAAATTCTGCTGCTGCCGGTGATTGGCCCGGACGCGTTCAGCAGCCTCTCGCAGGCCGCCAAATACGTTCACAATTTCACCAGCTTTGCGTTCGTCATCGGCCTCGTTCTCATCGTCGCGCTGTGGTTCCGGCACAACATTCCGCGAAGAGTGGATATCGCTTGGCTCAAGCAGGGCGGCGGTTTCATCAAGTCGAAGCATGCGCCCGCCGGGCGATTCAATGCCGGCGAAAAGGCGGTCTTTTGGATCGCCCTTCTTGCGGGCATCGCAGTCACAGCATCAGGCTTTTTGCTGCTGTTTCCGTTCTATGTCACCAACATCCTCGGGATGCAGGTCGCACAGATCGTGCATGCCGTAATCGCCGTGCTCTTCGTCGCCGTGATCCTGGCTCATATCTACATCGGCACACTCGGCATGGAAGGCGCGTTTGAGGCTATGGGTACTGGCGAGGTCGATCTCAACTGGGCGAAGGAGCACCACGACCTCTGGCTGCAGGATCAGCTAGCAAAAGAGCACCGACCCACTCCGTCGAGTGCTGCCGACTGAAGGAGTCCGGCGCTGATGACAAGCTCCCCGGGTCACGTCGTTATCTGCTCGTGCGAGGATACGATGCCGCTCGACGCCGGCGCGGTGCGGCGCGGCTGTCGCGGAAAAGAAGTGACGACCGCACGACAGCTTTGCCGCTCCGAACTCGACCGCTTCCGAGCTCTTGCGGGAGGCGCGGCGGCTTTGACAGTCGGCTGCACGCAGGAGGCGCCGCTTTTCTCGGATGTTGCAGCGGAGAATGGGCGAACCAGCCCGATCAGTTACGCCAACCTTCGCGAGGCCGCGGGGTGGTCGAGCGACGGCGCTGAGGCTGGACCGAAAATGGCGGCGCTTCTCGCCGCAGCCGCCGAGCCCGTGCCGGACGTTCCGCTCATCGATGTCGAGAGCAGCGACGTTATCCTCATCTACGGCCGCGGCGAGGAAGCGGTTGAGGCCGGCACTTTGCTCAAAGAGCATTTCGATGTCACTGTGATGATCGAGCCGCCGGCAGCCATCACGCCCCCGCGTATCACCGAGTTTCCGGTCGTGAAAGGCAAGATCCGCACGGCCACAGGACATTTCGGCGCCTTCGACGTGACCGTCGACGAATTCGCGCAGCCGGCTCCCTCCTCGCGCGGCGTGTTGTCGTTCGGACCCTTGCGCGATGGTGTGAGCTCGCGCTGCGGGATCATCGTGGATCTCTCGGGCCGGGAACCGCTCTTCACCGCGGCCGATTTGCGCGACGGCTATCTCCGCGCCGATCCGCGCCATCCTGCTGCGTTGCTGCAAGCAATATTGAAGGCGCGCGATCTCATAGGCACTTTCACCAAACCGCGCTTTGTCGCGTTCGATTCAGAGCTCTGCACCCATTCGCGCTCGCAGATTACCGGCTGCACGCGCTGCCTCGATCTTTGCCCCGCTGGCGCCATTGCGCCGGCGGGCGACCATGTGAGCATCGATCCGTATCTTTGCGCCGGTTGTGGCCAGTGTGCGGCCGTCTGCCCGACCGGCGCGGCTTCCTATGCGATGCCGCCGGCAGATGCACTCATGCGCAAGCTGCGGGCTATGCTGTTGGCCTATCGCGAAGCCGGCGGCGAGTGGGCGGTCGTGCTGCTGCATGACGAGACCCGTGGCGCGGCGCTGATCGACGCGCTGGCGCGGTTCGGTGACGGGCTGCCGGCAAATGTGCTCCCGCTTGCTGTCAATGAGGTGACGCAGACCGGTCTCGAGAGCATCGCCGCCGCCTTCGCTTATGGTGCATCCGCGTTGCGGTTTCTTCTTCGCGATCGCCCACGCCATGATGTCGCCGGATTGCGGCGAAGCATCGTGCTGGCGAATACTATCCTCGCGGCTCTGGGGCTTGGCGAGGGCCGTGTTTCGACCATCGAGACGGACGATCCGGATCTGCTCAGCGATGCCTTGCGCGCGAGTCCGTCGATGGCAGCCGTACCGCGGCCGGCCAGCTTCCTGCCTTTGGGGGAAAAACGGAGCCTGATGCAGCTCGCGCTGCGCGAGTTGCACCGCGCATCGCCGGCGCCAGTCGACTGGATGGCGCTCCCCGAGCAAGCGCCCTTCGGTGCCGTTGAAATCGATCTCCACGGCTGCACGCTTTGCCTCTCCTGTGTGTCGGCATGTCCGACCGGCGCGCTCGGCGATGACCCCGAGCGACCGATGCTGCGGTTCACCGAGGCCGCCTGCGTGCAATGCGGGCTGTGCAAGGCCACTTGTCCTGAGAATGTCATCACCCTGAGACCTCGCCTCGATTTCCGTCCTGAAGCTGCCGCTGCGCGCGTGCTCAAGGAGGAAGAGCCATTCTGCTGCATCCGTTGCGACAAGCCTTTTGGCGTGAAGAGCACGATCGAGCGCTTGACAGCCAAGCTCCAAGACGGGAGCTGGGTGTACAAAGGCTCATCCCGGCGGCTGGAAGTCATCAAGATGTGCGATGACTGTCGCGTCGCTTTCATGTGTGAGGAAAATTTCGATCCTCACGCCGTGCAAGAACAAGATCAACCACGGCAGAACCGCATCGGCCTCATCTCCTTAGCGAAAGGAGAGCGGAGTTGATCGGCATAAACTCGACCGTGCTCGCGCGCATAGCTGTTGGTGTGATCGTTGAGCGGCGCAGGGCGAAGAGCCCCTGGCTCGATTTCATCTGGCGGCCGGCCGCGGTGCTCGCTGGAACTCCCGAAGCTGCACCATGGACACCGCTTAGTGAGGCGGAGGATACGACCCTATTCTACGCCGGCGATGCCGTCATCGAGCTATACCGGACGGAGACCGCGAATTACCGCAGCAATCTTGCCTCGAACGCACCCTCATTGTGGGTGATCCTGCGTCCCGACGCATCGCGGAATGCCTATAGGCTTCTCGCCGTGACAGCCGATCCCGCAGAAGGTGAGGCGTTTACGGATGCCGGCAGTGATCTGGTGGAACCCGTGCCGATGCCGGCCGCCATCGCCGAGGCGATTGATCACTTCATCGCCAAGCACCATGTCGAGCGCCCGTTCTTCAAGCGACGCCGTGAGCGGGCCGCGTCACCGACCCTCGGTCGCCGCTGCGATGAAGAAAGGACCGAAGATGAGCGAGCATGAAAATTTCGCTTCGCGCTGGTCGCGGTTGAAGCACGAATCGGAATCGCCAAGAAAGCGCGAAACCGAGTTGCGGGAACGCGCCGCGCCATCCAGCACTGCCGTGACGAGCTCTGCCGACGAAGATGAGGTCGCCGGAACGGAGACGCGCGCCATCCCGATATTCGATCCGAAAGGCCCGCCCTCGATCGATTCGATCACCGCCCGCACGGATATCAGCCTATTCCTGCGATCCGGGGTGCCGGCCGAACTGACCGTGGCCGCGCTTCGGCGTGCTTGGGTGAGCGATCCGGTGATCCGCGACTTCATCGGCATCGCCGAGAACCAGTGGGACTTCACCAATCCTACGACGATACCTGGCTTCGGACCGCTGCATGAGACGGGCGATAAGCTGAGCCTCATTGCGCAGACGGTTCCAACACTGGATAGGTCACTCGAGGCGTTTTCGGCTCGACTCTCGGACACTGATGCCTCCGCCGAGAAAACGAGATCGGTAACGGGCGGTTCGCGGCGCGACGAGATCGGCGATACGGTCGGCGAGAAGCAAGCCGCATCGGCGACGCGTGGGGTTGATAGCGGGACGTCCAATGCGGCGCCCGAAAGTGGTCGTGTCCGAGGCAGCGGTGCAGAACAACCTCTTTCCGGGAAGCACGACCCCGCGGCGCCGTCACGCGCATGGCGGCGCTTTGCCCCGGTAGGATCTCATCGAGCAAATGCACGATAACGGTTTACAGGAAAGGTCCGTGTGCAGGGTTGACGATGTCGATCGCGCGCGTGCGCAGGAGTATGCGCTGCTTGCGACATTGCTTTCGCGCAGCCCCGATGACCGAATGCTCGGCTGTCTTGCTCTTCTACGAGGCGACGCAAGCCCGCTTGGTGCGGCGCATACGGCTCTCGCCGAAGCCGCTGCCAAAGCAGATGCCGAGAGCGTGAGGGCGGAGTATTTCGATCTCTTCGACGGGCTCGGAGGCAGCGGGTTCTTGCCCTACGCATCCTACTACTTGACCGGTTCCCTGTATGGGCGCCCACTTGCACGGCTGCGCCAAACGCTCCAGCGCCTCGGTATCGAGCGGGCGGAGCGTCTTTCGGAGCCCGAGGACCATGCCGCGATCCTTTGCGAGCTGATGGCGAGCCTCGCCGGTGGCAAAATTGCGACGCCGGCGTCAGCCGAGCGTGAGATCTTCGAGACACATCTCGCGCCTTGGATCGGACGTTTCTTCGCCGATCTGGAGCGTGCTGAGTCCGCCAGTTTTTACGCGCGCGTGGGCGCGCTCGGCCGCGCGTTCGTGGAGATTGAGACCAAGGCCTTCACGCTGCCAGCTTCAGGACAGGTGCGTTGAATTTGCCGTGGCAGCTGGAGGAAGATCATGCGCGTTTTCATGGTTGCGTGTTTCGCGGTGGCAGTGATTGCCCTGGGCACCGCTGCCGTTCTAGTTGAATTCGTGCAGGCATCGGCGGCGACTGCCTTTACCGAGCCCAGTGCCCGTATCAACTGATCCATCAGCCCGACGAAAAATAGCCCACGGCGGCGGAGGCCGACGCGCCCGCTGCGTCTCCTACCGGAATTCTGGCTGGCCTGGGTGACCGAGAACGCGTAGAAAACCGGGGAGTTGGCTGAGCGCCTGTGCGAGGGCCTGCGCAGGACCGGGTACCAAAGAAATGACAATGACTCGCCACCTTGCTGTGATCCTCGGATCGAAACTCCCTTTGGAGCGTCGCGCACTCCCTATTTCGCCCCAAACGGCGCCCTTCCGAACAGCGCCCATAGCGCATCGGTGCGCGCGCAAACGATCGCCGCACGAGCGCGGGTTGGACCCGCGCTGATCTATGGAGGTGACCAATGAACGAAGAGCGTTTCAACATGGACATGCGCAAATTCCTAAAGACCGTCGGCGTTACCTCGCAGCGCGAGATCGAGCTGGCGGTTCGCGACGCGCTCGGCAAGGGCAGCCTGTCAGGGACGAGCCTGCTCAAGGCAAAGGTGGTTTTGTCCATCCCCGAGATCGGGCTGGAGCATGTGATCGATGGTGAGATCGGCCTGAGCTGACGAGTGATCCCTATTTGAACAGTCGGCGCCGGGTCGTACTTCCGGGGCTCAGGGTTTCGACTAGCCCGTACGCGCGTGCGCGCGAGGGCTAAATATCGTCGAATTCCCAGGATTTTGGACCGCTTGGAGCTCCCTGGGATATACCGCCGAAGGCTAAGCTCGTGAGTAGCGGCTGCGGACCGGCCGCCCGGCTCAATGCGGTTCCAACATCACCGAGATCCTGGCTGGCCGCGAGGGCGGAGGTCAGGTGCCCTGATCTTGCCCCGGTGTCGGGAGCTACCGCACCCTCGTCATTGATCCACCCTCAGATTACAGCGTTTGCCAAACGGAGTTTGGACGTGTCGAGAGGAAGGGGTGTGCGGGACAATCCAGCTTCCCGGCCGATCAGTCCTCATTTCTTGGCTCATGCTCGATTGTCCGCTTTGCCTCGGCGAGCCGTCGCCTGACCCGCTCGGCCAGCTCGAGCGCGTCCCGAGCTCTTTCCTCCGGCGTCATCCGCGCGATCTGGTTGCCTCTCCCGCCACTTCTCAGGTTGACGCCGCGACAACCAAGCCAGCGCCGCCTTGGTGTCTGGAGGATAATGCTCGACATACGGTACCTGCACCGGGCCCGTGTCCGGGCGATGGAAGATCTTGACTGCCCTGTGTTCGTACCCAATCGCCCGAAAGTATAGGCGATCCGCCACTTTCGCGTCCGCCTGCGCGCCCCCGCGCGCGATGGCTCGGCGAAATTCCGGGTAGTTCTGCTTCCACCGGCTCAGAGTGATCGCGGCGATGTTCAAGGCATCCGCCATCTCCGCGTCGGTAAGGCCGAGCATGGCTAAGCGCCTGGCCATCTCGCAAAGCTCGGGGCGATACAAGGTCGGCCGGCCGGTCCCGATGCCATTGGTGACTTGCTGAACGGCGATGCGGCCATGCCTCTTGCCGGCGAGTTCGTCGATGCGCTCGCGAACGTCCTGGCGATTACGCAGGCGATACGCATTTCGAGAAGCTGCATCGCGCGCGACTGCGTACCCCGCTGCGAGATACGCATTGGCGCCGTTTAGTCCTTTGGCGATGCTGGCTGCGAATTTCTCATGACGTCCATTTTTGAGAGCGGGCACGGCACGACTCTACAAATTGGGTCTCAGGGGTTGCTGCCGACAATATACGGTAAAGATTTGATCGTGTCGAACCCCTGGCCTCCGGCGAGGCACGCATCATCCCTTAGCCGGCTCTGCAGGTCGAACTCAACCGTCTGATACCAAGACCGCCAACGGCTGCTCCTGGCACAAGTCTGGACGAAGGGATGCTCCGCATCGGCTATCCCGCCGCAAAGGTTAGTTCCGGGCCTGTGGGCCCGCAAAACGTCAAAACGCGAGATCAGCATCGCCGACGTGTCGCCGTATTTCCTCGAAGAGCCGCCGGCGCAGAGGTCCCTATCAATGATCAAGCCGGCGCCGAACCGGTCGACCAGGAAAGAACCCGCCTCATAGCTCGTCAGGACGTGCTCGACCTGTTCTTGCTCGGCTTCGTTCCGAAACCGGCGCATGGCCCGAACCACTAGCGCACCGCCCTGGTGGATGCAGCGGCACCCTGAAAACCGCGCGGCAAGTCTCATGCCAAAAGTTCCACCGTGGAACCGCGAGTGCCTCTAGGCGACGATGCCAGGACCCTGGTCAGGCTGGTGGCTAGGTATCGTCACGCTGCGGCGGCCCGAGTGCTCAGTCCGGTGGACGCGGTTCGAACATCAGAGAGATCCTGGCGGGCCTTGGTCGTTCGACCGCCTGGCTCGGTGCGCCGCGGGTCGCTTCCAGAGCCGCGAGG
>WNFE01002258.1_pt1 | contig 14169 bp, 10 predicted proteins | sample 5400451 | NCBI WGS metagenome assembly WNFE01 (sample SAMN13153344, study PRJNA577476) | soil metagenome | isolation source: 200 cm saprolite under Douglas fir tree site 2 hole 2 | place: USA:California | collected 2015-04-18 | reverse complement strand
AAGCAGCCTCAGGTTTCCCAGATCCTTCCCGTACGAGGTGGAATTCTCGCTCACCAGCAGCAGTTCCCGTACCCCCTGGCCGGCCAGCCAGGCCGCCTCCGCAGTCAGGTCCTCCGGCGGGCGGGACAGGAAGGCGCCGCGGAACGCCGGGATCGCGCAGAAACTGCACCGCCGGTCACACCCTGACGCGATCTTCAAGGGCGCCACCGGGCCGCCGGTCAGCCGGCGCCGCAGCGTCCGCGGCCCGGACGCCGGGGCCGTGCCGGGGGGCAGGTCCGGGATGGCACCGCCGGCCGGCATCGCGCTGCCTGCCAGGGTCGCGCTGCCTGCCAGGGTCGCGCTGCCTGCCGGGGTCCCACGGGCCGCCATCCCATGTCCGGGCGTGTGGACCCCGGATTCCGCCGCCCGGCCCGCGGGCGCGATCGGGAGCAGCCGACGGCGGTCCCGCGGCTGGTGGGCGGGCCGCCGCTGCCCAGCCAGCACGGCGTCCAGCCGCGCGGCAATGTCACCGTAGTCGTCGAAGCTCAGCACCTGCGCCTCGGGCAGTGCCTCGGCCAGCCCGGCCCCATAGCGCTCGGCCAGGCATCCCGCGGCCACGACTTGGGCGCCGGACGACGCGGCCTCCAGCAGTTCGTCGATGGATTCCTGCTTGGCCGCCTCGATGAACCCGCAGGTGTTGACCATCACCACGCTGGCCTGGGTGCCCTCGTCGGCCAGGGTCCAGCCGCCCGCCTCGAGGCGGGCCGCGAGTTCCTCGGAATCAACCTCGTTCCTGGCGCAGCCCAGCGTCACCAGGCTGACCGTGCGGTCTGCGGGCGGCGGGCTTTTCTGACTCGGTGACACACCGGCAGACTACGGTAAGCGAGGCTGTGCGGACGCCCGCCAGCAGGCCCGCGGAGGTCGGCCGGGCGGGCCAGAGGTCAGCCCGAAACCGGCCTACCCGGCCCCAGGCTGAGAGTGACCGGCTGGCCGGCCGAGCCGGGTGAGCCCACCCTCTTGCCGTTGACGGTCAAGACGATCCCGCCGGGGTTGCCGATCTGCATGTTCACCGCCTGCTGGAAGGTCCAGGTCTTCGAGTCGCCCCCCACGACGTACGCCTGGGAGATGAACTGGCCGGCCTGGCTGGTGAACTCGACCCAGCAATCTTCGATAGCGGTGAGGTGGATCACGACATTGCTCGGGACCAGCGGTGTTGGCGAGGCGGAGGGAACGGCTGCGGACCTCCCCGACGGCCGGTGGTGGGACGTTGCGGCGGCCCGTGCGGCCACGGCGCGGCCGGACGTGGCCGCGCCCACCACCCGGTACACGCCGTAGCCAAGGATGAGGACGAGCACCACGGCCATGGCCAGGGTCCAGTTGGGTGAGCGGCGCTCCTTGATCCTTATCGGGGTGGCCGGCTCGAAGACATCCGCCGCCCTGATCGCCGCCGGCGCGCCGTGCAGGGCGTCATACTCGTGAATCAACTCTTCTTCATTGGCGCCCACGACCCTGGCAATACTGCGGATATGACCACGAGCGTAAAAATGGCCGCCGCATGCGGAGAAATCGCTACGTTCTATGCCCCGGATGATCGTCTCTCTGATGCAGGTTCTCTGGCTGACCTGCGTAATGGTGAGACCGGACTGGCTTCGCGCTTGCGCCAAGGCGTCACCAATGCTCACACCGCGCCTCCCACTGCCTTGTCGCACTGCGTGCCGCCCCGGGGTGCGGGATCAGTCACCGGATGCGTATAGGCCCAGAATGCAGGACCAATAACCAAGTGTAGACATCCCACGACACGCGACGGAGGCCACGGGCCCTGCTCAGGTATCGTGCCCGCCCCGCAGCGAGTCAACCACTTCGGCCAGATCATCGGGCTTGACCCGGACGTCTCTGGCCTTGGATCCCTCGCTTGGCCCGACGATGTTCCGGCTCTCCAGAAGGTCCATGAGCCGGCCGGCCTTGGCGAACCCCACCCGGAGTTTGCGCTGCAGCATCGACGTGGAGCCGAACTGCGTGCTAATGACGAGCTCAGCAGCCTGGGTAAGCAGTTCGAGGTCGTCACCAATATCGGCGTCGATCTCCCGCTGCATGCCTGCCGGCGCGGCGACGTCCTCCCGGTAGGAGGGCTGCGCCTGCTTCGTGCAGTGCGCAACTACCTCGCGAATCTCCTTTTCCGTGACAAAAGCGTTCTGAAGCCGCAGCGGTTTACTCGCGCCCATCGGCAAGAAGAGCGAATCACCCTGTCCTACCAGTTTCTCCGCGCCCGGCTGGTCCAGGATGACCCGGCTGTCGGTCAGGCTCGACGTGGCAAAGGCGAGCCGGGACGGCACGTTGGCCTTGATCAGTCCCGTCACCACGTCCACACTCGGCCGCTGGGTGGCCAGCACCAGGTGGATCCCGGCGGCCCGGGCCAGCTGCGTGATGCGGACGACCGCGTCCTCGACGTCGCGCGGGGCGATCATCATCAGGTCGGCCAGCTCGTCCACGATCACGAGCAGGTACGGGTACGGAAGATAGACCCGCTCGCTGCCCGGCGGCGGGGTGAGCTTGCCTGCCCGCGCCGCCTTGTTGAAGTCGTCGATGTGCCGGAATCCGTTAGCGGCCAGGTCGTCGTAGCGGCGGTCCATCTCCCCGACCACCCAGGCCAGCGCCTCCGCCGCCTTCTTGGGGTTCGTGATGATCGGCGTGATGAGATGAGGGATTCCCTGGTAGATCGCGAGTTCCACCCGCTTGGGGTCGATCAGGATCATACGCACGTCATCGGGCGTGGCCCGGATAAGGATCGAGGTGATCAGCCCATTGACGCACGTCGATTTGCCGGATCCGGTGGCTCCCGCGATCAGCATGTGAGGCATCTTGGCGATGTTCGCCACGACGGTGTGCCCCTCGACATTCTTGCCCAGGCCCACCACCATCGGATGGTGATCGGCGACGGCGACGGGTGAGCGCAGGACGTCCCCGAGGCTGACGGTCTCCCGGTCCGCATTGGGGATCTCCACACCGATCGCCGACTTGCCCGGGATCGGGGACAGCATCCGCACATCCGCGCTCTTCACCGCGTAGGCGATGTTCTTGGACAACTGCGTGACGCGCTCCACCTTGACGGCCGGGCCGATCTCGATCTCGTACCTGGTCACCGTGGGCCCCCGGCTGAAGCCGGTGACCTGGGCATCGACCTCGAACTGCTCCAGCACCGCGGAGAGGGCCTGGACCACGACGTCGTTGGCGCGGGTCCGGGCCTTCGGAGCCGATCCTGGCCGCAGCAGCGCGGGCGGGGGCAGGGTATAGCTGGCGTCGCTCGCCCCCGAGAGGGTGAGCTGCTCAGCTCGGCCGGGCAGCGGCACCGGCTCGGGGGCTATCTGCTGCGCAGGGGGGCCGGCCGGACCGAATCCGAGCATGTCGAGCAGGGACTCATCCTCATCGGCGGCCGCCCCGGCCCCCTGCGCAGCGCCAAGCTCGCCCGGCCTTCGGCCCGCTGACCCGGGCCCCACGGTCCCGGCTCCCCCGCCTGCGGCGCCCTGGTCCAGGCCGACCCCGGCCCGCCTGCGCGAAGCAGCGTCACCCGACAGGATCGGCGTGTCGTAGGGCTTGATATGTTCGCCCGCTTCGATGGCGACCGTGCGCTTGCGCCCGGCCCGCCCCGGCGTGGCAGGCTGCTGGCCCGCGTCCGTGGCGCGCCCGTCCGCCGCGCGGCCGAAACCGCGGAGTTCCGCGAGCCTGCTGGGCACCCGGTGCAGCGGGGTCCCGGTGACCACCAGCAGCCCGAAGCCGCTCACCAGCGCCAGAAGCGGCGCGGCGATCCACGGTGTCAGCGCGGCCACCAGCGGAGCAGAGGCGAAGAAGCCGACCAGCCCGCCCGCCGCGCGCATGCTCGCCGCACCGTCGGACGGCTGGGGCGTGCCATTGGCGATGTGCACCAGGCCGAGCACTCCGATAAGCAGCGCCGTCCAGCCGATGACGACCCGCCCCGTCTCCGAGTTACGCTCCGGGTGGCGCAGGAACCGCCAGGCCAGCAGGGCCAGGAGGATAGGCACCGTCCAGGATGCCGAGCCGAACGTGCCACGGACAGCTGCCGTCATCGCCCGGCCGACGAGGTTCCCCATGCTCCACCAGGTGGTGGCGGCGATGATGATCGCCGCGCCCAGGAACGCCAGCCCGGCCCCGTCCCTGCGGTGCAGGGGATCGAGTTCCCGGCCGCTCTTCCCCAGCGCGCGCGCCGCGAATCCGACCGCGTGCGCGACGACCATCCAGGCCGCGACCAGGGCGTTGGCCATCCAGCCGAACAGGATCAGGATCGGGTCCGTCTTCGGCGGGACACTCGATGCCGGCTGCCTCTTTTTGCGCGGCCGACCCTGGCCCCGCTTCCTGCCCTTACCCTGGCCGCCCTTACCCTGGCTGCGGGGGCCACCGCGGGCAGGCCGGGCCGGCTGCGCGTTGGCGCGGCTGCGGGGCGGCCCTGCGCCCCCCGCCGAGCGTGCGGTCCCCGGTGATCCGCTCCTGGGCCGGGCGGTGCCTTTGGGGACACGGGTAGCCATGATGACAACCGTAGCGAGGAAGCACTCGTCACCCAAAGAATCCCGCCGCCCGGCGTGTCGCATACCCGGGGCAGGTCCGACTACAGGGTGAACTCCGGTCGTCCCGGAGCCAGCAGGCCCGGGAAGAATGGGCGGCCGCCATTGGCAGTCGCCGATGAAAGGCCCAGGCTGGGAAGGCATATGCGGCCTACTGAGAAAGTGGACGGCCGAGCGGGGCCAACAGCGAAACGAAAGGCTGAGTGACCATAATGGACTCCGGTCCAGTGCGGACCATCGCCCGGCTGTTCGCCACCGTGGGGACCAGCGACTACCTCGGCGAGTCCGTCAGCCAGGCCTCCCACATGCTCCAGGCGGCAGCCCTGGCCGAGGCCGCCCGGGTGAGCCCGGCCCTGATCGCCGCCGCGTTGCTGCACGACGTCGGCCACTTCACCGGGGTGATCACCGGCCGCGGCCCGATGCGGGGCACGGACAACCGGCACAGCGACGCCGGTGCGGACTGGCTCGCCCAGTGGTTCGCCCCGGACGTGACGGAACCCGTCCGGCTGCATGTCGCGGCGAAGCGCTACTTGTGCGCCGTCGAACCGGGATACCTCGACACCCTGTCCCCCGCCTCCGTGCGCACGCTGCGCATCCAGGGCGGCCCGATGAGCCCGCGCGAGGCAACCGCGTTCGAGGCCGAGCCTGCGGCCGGAGCGGCCCTCCGGCTACGCCGCTGGGACGACGCGGCCAACGACCCAGCCGCCAAGGTGCCACCATTCGGCCACTTCGAGCCCGTCCTCCGGCGTCTGGTCCGCTACCGGGGGGTGGCCGGGGCTACCCGTTAGGTATCCGCTCAGACCTCGATCACCACGGGGATGATCATGGGGCGGCGGCGGTAGTTCTCGTTGACCCACCGCCCGACGGTCCGCCGGACCAACTGGCCGAGCTGGTGCGCGTCGTGAATGTCGTCGGCGGCGGCGCGGGCCAGCGCCTCGTCCAGCCGCGGCCGCACCTCGCCGAACGAGGCGTCGTCGATGCCCGAGCCGCGCGCGTGGATCTCCGGCCCGGCGACCAGCTTGCCGGTGGTCGAGTCCACCACGATGACCACGGACACGAAGCCCTCCTCGCCCAGGATCCGGCGGTCCTTGAGCGACGACTCGGTCACCTCGCCCACGGACAGGCCGTCGACGTAGACGTAGCCGCAGGCCACCTTGCCGACCACCGAGGCCCGCCGGTCCACCAGGTCGACCACAACGCCATCCTCGGCGATCACGATGTTCCGATCGGGCACCCCGCTGAGCTCGGCGAGCCGCGCGTGCGCCCGCAGGTGCCGCCATTCGCCGTGCACCGGCATGAAGTTGCGCGGCCGCACCAGGTTCAGCACGTAGAGCAATTCGCCGGCCGGTGCGTGCCCGGACACGTGCACCATCGCGTTGCCCTTGTGCGCGACCCGCGCACCCCACCGGGTCAGCTCGTTGATGACCCGGTAGACCGCCGTCTCGTTGCCGGGGTTCAGTGACGAGGCGAGGATGACCGTGTCTCCCTCGGCGATCCGGATCGGATGATCTCGCCCCGCCATCCGGGACAGCGCCGACATCGGCTCACCCTGCGAACCGGTGGAGATCAGCACGATCTCATCCGGTGGCATCCCCTCCGCCTCGCGTGGATCCACCAGCAGCCCGCCCTTGACCGACGGCACCCGCAGGTAGCCGAGATCGCGGGCGACGCCCATGTTCCGTACCATCGAGCGTCCCACGAACGCGACCTTGCGCCCGTGCGAGGCGGCCGCGTCGAGCACTTGCTGCACCCGGTGCACGTGGCTGGCGAAGCAGGCCACGATGATCCGCTGCTGGGCGCCCGCGAAGATCTGCGCCAGCACCGGCGCGATGTCGCGCTCGCTGGTCACGATGCCGGGCACCTCGGCGTTGGTGGAATCGGACATCAGCAGGTCCACACCGCGGGCCCCGAGCCGCGCGAAGCCCCCGAGGTCGGTCAGCCGCCCGTCCAGCGGCAGCTGGTCCATCTTGAAATCGCCGGTGTGCAGCACGACACCCGCTGGGGTGGTGATGGCGACCGCCAGCGCGTCCGGGATGGAGTGGTTCACCGCAAAAAATTCAAGACCGAAGGCACCGAACGATTGCTGCCCGCCCTCCGCCACTTCCACCGTGACGGGGTTGATCCGGTGCTCGGTGAGCTTGCTGCGGACCAGGGCCAGCGTCAGCCTCGAGCCGACCAGGGGGATGTCGGCCCGCTCACGCAGCAGGTAGGGGATCGCGCCGATGTGGTCCTCGTGGGCGTGCGTGAGCACTACCGCCTCGATCTGTGCCAGCCTGCCTTCCAGGGAGGAGAAGTCCGGCAGGATCAGGTCCACGCCCGGCTGGTCAGGCTCGGGGAACAGCACGCCGCAGTCGACGATGAGCAGCCGTCCGGCGTGCTCGAACACGGTCATGTTCCGGCCGATCTCACCGAGGCCGCCCAGCCCGACGATGCGCAGGCCGTTCTTGGCCAGCGGCGGGGGGGCTCCGAGTTCGGGATGCGGGTGGCTCACCAGGCTGTCCCGCCCGCCAGCAGGCGCGCGGCGCTCATGCCGTGCCCCCCACTCGCCTCTGGGGCGCCTGGAGGCGCCGCCTTCCCTCGTCGCTCGTTCCTCGCTCCTCAGTCCAGGCGGCGCCGCGCCCCTCCGGCTCGCTCATGCCGTCCCCGGCAGCTTCACGCCGCCAGCGACCAGGTCCACGCGCAACTGTTCTCGCTCCGCGGGTGTCGCATCCGCGAGCGGGGCACGGACTGGGCCGCCGGGCAGCCCGAGCAGGCCGAGTGCGGCCTTCGTCATGATCACTCCCTGGTTGCGGAACATCCCTGTGTACACCGGCAGCAGTTCGCGGTGGATCGCCAGCGCACCGGATACATCCCCCGTCTTATACGCATCGATCATCTCGCGCAGCCGGTCGCCGACGACATGCCCCACCACGCTCACGAACCCGGCTGCGCCCAGCGCCAGCCACGGCAGGTTCAGCATGTCCGTGCCGCAGTAGTAGACCAGCTCAGTGGCCGCCATTACCAGCGAGGTGGCGGCCGGGTCGTCCTTAGCGTCCTTGACAGCGACAATCCGCGGGTGCTGGGCCAGTTGCAGCAGGGTCTCGGTCGCGATCGGTGTGCCGGTACGGCCGGGGATGTCATAGACCAAGACCGGCAGCCCGGTCGAGTCCGCGACCGCGGAGAAATGGGCCACCAGGCCGCTTTGTGGTGGTTTGTTGTAGTAGGGCGTGACCACCAGCAGTCCGTGGGCGCCAGCGCGCTCCGCCTGCCGGGCCAGTTCGCATGTGTGCGCGGTGTCGTTGGTGCCGACGCCGGCCACGATCGTGGCGCGGTCCCCCACCGCCCCGAGCACGGCGCGCAGCAGCCGGTCCTTCTCCTCGTCCGTGGTGGTCGGCGATTCGCCGGTGGTCCCGCTGATCACCAGGCCGTCGCAGCGCATCTCATCGACCAGATAGCTGGCCAGGCGGGCCGCGCCGTCGTAGTCCATCGCACGGTCAGCAGTAAGCGGTGTGATCATCGCGGTCAGCATCCGGCCGAAGGGCGCCACGGCAGAGCCGGTGCCCAGGCGGCCGGCGGACATTGGCTGGGTTCCTGTCATGAACCGAACGCTACCGGCAGGCGGCACGCCGGGGTAACCGGCTCGCGTCGCCAGCATGCTGAAAGACGCGGCGACATGGGCTCGGGGGTACCCATGTCAACCGCGTCTACCTGGTAATCGCAGGAGGCCACCTGAGCGTTACGCACGGTGATCCATTATCTTTCTCCGCGCCCCGCAGGGGGCGATCGCCGGCCGGATCAGGCGGACAGTTCGCGTTCGAGGGGGGTGCGGAAGCGCGGGATGACGCGCAGGGCGCCAAGCCATCCAGGCAGCCGGGCCGCTTCGGCCTGGACCAGGGCCGCCGCGTCGGCGCCGACGTCTTCGAGCAGTTTGACGGCGATCTCGCCGTCGCGGCGCTGGGCCCATCCGCCGACCACCCGGCCGTCCAGCCACACGGTCGGTCCCACGTTCCCCGAGCGGTCGAAAAGTGCCTGCTCATGGCCGCCGAGGAACCAGCCGCGAGCCGACCAGCCCATCACCGTCGGGTCCAGTGCGGGCAGCAGCGCAGCCCATGGCCCACCGGCGGGTGAGCCGGCCTCGTCTCCGGGCAAGACGATGCCCGCCACACCGTCCAGGTCCACCTCGCGCACGCGCAGGTCCGCGACGGCCTGCTTGACCTCGGCGCCCGTCCATCCGGTCCACCATCGCAGGTCGTCAAGCGGGGCTGCGCCGAACGCGGTCAGCCAGCGGCGGGCCAGTTCGGCGCGGGCCTGAGCGGGCGGCAGCGCCTCCCCGGCCGACGGAAGCCACTGCTCCGCCAGAGCCCACTGATACCGCTGCGACAGCAGCGAGCCCGTGGGGAGCCCGCGCACGATGTGCCCCTGGGCCCCCAGCAACAGCAGAACGCGGCTGGTGATGTTCTGTGTGGCCTGGTAAGGCTTGCCCTCGGCCACGACGAGTTGCGTGCGCAGCCGGGGCTCGTCGCCCGCAAGCTGCTCGGCTGTCGCCTGCCCGCCCCGGGCGGCCAGTGCAGCGAGCACGGAACGCTCCACGTCCCCCAGCCAGGGCTCGGGATCACGGACGTCGGTGAGTTCGCGCAGATGCTTGACCAGCAGCCGCCGCTGCGCGGACTCGACCCGCGGCATCGTGGACTCCTGGATCACGGGCCTCAGGTCGGCGGGCACCACGAACATCGTCCGCCGCATGCCGAGCATCCGGACCAGCGCCCGCCGCTCGTACAGCGCCTCGGCGATGGCCGCCGGGGCAACAGAGTCGGTCCTGGCCCGGACGGCGAGGAAGACCGATGCGGGATCGGTCGCGTGCAGCGCCACGACGCGCACTGCGGCCTCGACCGCGTCCTCCGCACGGGCGGTGGGGCACAGCGCGTGCCGGAGGCCTAGCCTCCTACGACGCTCGGCGACGTCGATCCGCAACATGCCAGCATGATGCACCATGCCAGCGACAGTGCGGGACCGCCGCCGCTGAGCTGTCACCACCAGACGCCCGGTACACCAGGGCCACCAGCCACGGTAAGCCCATCGGCTCCGGCTGGTCCGCCATGGCGGACCTCCTAGCCTTCCGGTGATCGCCTGCCGGTGATCAGAACACGGGGATGGTGATCAGAACACGGGGATGATGTCCTCGGGGTTGATGTCGTCGGCGACGTCAACGCCCTCGATGTCGAGTTCCGGGATGGCCGGGAACGCGATGCCCCATCGGGTCACGATGGCCCGGACCCGGGCCAACGCCACCCGCCAGTTCTCCGCCTGCTCGGTGTAGGAGAGCACGCCTAGCCCAGCGTCGCGCGCCTGGCGCATCAGGACGCGGTGGTTGGGCAGGAAGTAGGGCGGGAGATCCCAGAAGCCCCCCGCCTCCGGCGGCTCCCAGAGAATCATCGACAGGAAGATGAACCCGGCCCGCAACTGGCGGGTGATCAGGTCCTTCACGTCGTCGGTGAGGCCGGGCCACTCCTTGTCCAGGATGGTCATGCAGATCTGCAGGTGACGCGATTCGTCCCGGCCGATCCGGTGGAACATGTCGGAGAACACCGGGTGCGTGGTGCCCGACGCCATCCCGCGGAACAGCGTGGACGCCGCCATCTCGCCCATCATGAAGCTGGTGAACAGGACGGCGAGCGAGTACTTGCCGACCGCCTTGTTGTAGCCGGTCCAGTACCGGCCGCCGTTGTGGTAAAGCCAGCCGATGTTGTTGTGCGCGGCCCGCTCCAAGGCGGTGGAGGGCTGCCAGTCCAGCGGCCCGCCGGGCCATAGCTTGGCGATCGTGCGCTGGCAGCACTCCTCGTGGTTCATCTCGTCGCGCGTGATCGAGAAGAAGCACTTGCGGACGGGATCCTCTTCGTGCTGCTCGAAGGCGTGGATGGTGGCGCGGGCGAACACGGCCGGCCCGGAGGCGTCGAAATTGGCCAGCACCGAGAACCAGTACATGATCCCCAGGCGCTGCTCGGCGGTGAAGTCCTCGGCACGCAAGGCGTCCCACGGCAGGTCAGCCGGGTTCCACAGGGCCAGCTTGGACTTCTCGTAGATCGCGGCCAGCTTGTCTGTCTCGACCCGCCACTCCATCGGGTAGATGTTCGGCTGCGGGATCTCCGGGGCCGGCCAGAACCCGCCCTCCGGAATCACCAGCCCCCCGTCCGGCTCCGCCACGTCAAGCTCCATTGCTCTTGCCCGGTGCCCGGCAGAGCACCGCTGCTTCCGAGTATGCCCGCCGCGGCGCACGCCGATCCTTATGACAGCGTAAGGCCCATCATGCGCCCTGTCGTCATAGCCGGCCCCGGCAGCTTGCAGTACCAGGCGGCGCAGCTTGCGGTCAGCCGCCGATGCCTGGGCTCAGCTGCGATAAGGTACGGCTGTCCCGGGTCTGCCCGGGATGGTGCTGACCCAGCGAAGCCGGTGAGATTCCGGCGCTGTCCCGCAACGGTAATGCCCCTGGGTGCATGAGCCCAGCGGGATGAGCCCGGACGCCTGGCCCGCGCTCACGTGCTGTCCTCGGAGGAAGGGCGGCTCGTTTCGATGCCCCGTCGGGCGTCGCAGCGGGCGCACTTCGTCCTCCAGACCCGACGGAGGATGATCATGCGGGTTCTCTCCCGCCGTCTACCGGCCCTCGCGGCCGCCAAAGCTTTCGCCGGCACAGTTCTTGCCGGCGCAGTTCTCGCCACCGCATGCGCCGCGTGCGGCAGCTCCCAGTCAACCGCGGCCAGCCCAGCCAGCTCCGCCGGTGGCGCGGCGAGTGGCAGCTTCCCGGCGACGGTCACCGCGGCCAACGGCACCGTGCGCCTCAGTTCACGGCCGCGGGCGATCATCTCGCTGTCCCCGACGGCCACCGAGATGCTGTACGCGATCGGCGCCGGGAGCCAGGTCAAGGCGGTGGACAACAACTCGGACTACCCGCCGCAGGCACCCAGGACGAAGCTGACCGCCTTCGCGGCCAATGTCGAGGCGATCGTGGCCTACAAGCCGGACCTGGTCGTCGTGTCCGGCGACAGCGCCAAGCTCATCAAGCAACTCGCCGCGTTCAAGATCCCGGTCCTGGAACTGCCGGCCGCGGCCAAGCTTTCCGACGTGCACACCCAATTCGACGAGCTTGGCCGGGCCACCGGCCATGTTGCCCAGGCCGCGCAGGAGGACGCCACGCTGCGCCGCCAGCTCGCCCAGATCACCGCCGCGGAGCCGCATCACTCCGCGCCGATCACCTACTACTACGAGCTCGACCAGACCTACTACTCGGTCACATCGGCGACCTTCGTCGGGCAACTGCTTGACTTGCTCGGCATGAAGAGCATCGCGGACCAGGCGACCGGCGCCGCGGCCGCCGGCGGCTACCCGCAGCTGTCTGCCGAGTACATCGTCAAGGCGAATCCCGACTACGTCATCCTGGCCGACACGATCTGCTGCCATCAGAGCGGGGCAACCGTCGCCAAGCGTCCCGGCTGGTCGGCCCTCACCGCGGTCAAGGCGGGGCATGTCATTGCGCTCAATGACGACATCGCCTCCCGCTGGGGCCCGCGCATCCCCGATCTGCTGCATACGGTCGAGACCGCCATCACCAAGGGCAGCAGCACGTGAACGCAGCCGTTCCTGGCCGCGCGGCCACGGGCACCCCGGTCATGGGCACCCCGGCTACGGGCACCCCGGCTACGGGCAGCCCGGCCAGCCCGGCTGCCGCGGCCAGGACGGCGTCTGCGCACACACAGGTTGCCCGGGTGCGGCCCGGGCGGCCGCTCATGGTGGCCATCGCGGCCCTCGTGGTGGCCGTGGCGGTCGGTGTCTCGGTTGGCCCGGCAGGCCTGTCGGTGCCTATGGTCGGCGAAGCGCTGCTGGCCCGGCTGCCCTGGCATCCGGCGCTGTCTGTCCCTGCCGTCGACGTGACCATCGTCTGGCAGGTGCGGCTGCCACGAGTCGTCCTTGGCGCCCTGGTCGGGGCCATGCTGGCCGGTGGCGGGGCGGCCTACCAGGGTGTGTTCCGTAACCCGCTCGCCGACCCGTACCTGCTCGGCGTGGCCGCAGGCGGCGGCCTGGGCGCAACGATGATCATTATCTCTGGGGCCAGCCCGGCGCTGCTGCCCCCGGCCGCGTTCGCGGGCGCCGGCGCCGCGGTCGCGGTGACCTACCTGCTGGGGGTGACCGGCCGCAGCGAGAGCACCATGGGCGGCGCCACCGCGTCGATAGTGCTGGCCGGCGTGGCGGTGGCCGCTCTGCTGACCGCGGTGCAGACTTACCTGCAGCAGGAGCACACCCAGGATCTCCAGCAGGTCTACTCGTGGATCCTGGGCAGCCTCAGCCTGGCCACATGGTCCGACGTGACCCTGATCCTGCCGTACGCTGCCGTGGCGGCCGCGCTACTGCTCGCCCACCGGCGACTGCTCGATGTGCTCCGGGTCGGCGAGGTGGAAGCCAGCAGCCTCGGCGTGGACATCGCGCGGGTGCGGCTCACCGTGGTCATCGCGGCCACGCTCGGGACCGCCGCGGCAGTCGCGGTAAGCGGGCTGATCGGATTCGTGGGCATCATCATCCCGCACACGGTCCGGCTGATGGGCGGCGCGAGCTACCGGATCGTGCTGCCGGTCTCCATGATCGGCGGCGCGGCCTTCCTGGTCCTCGCCGACGTCGCCGCGCGCACGGCCCAGTCGCCCGCTGAGGTGCCGATCGGCGTGATCACCGCGCTGGCGGGGGCGCCGTTCTTCCTCTTCGTGCTCCGCTCCCGGCGGGCCCGGCGGGATCTCGCGTGATCACTCTCGACGGCGTGGGAGTCCGCTACGGCACCGCGCCGGCGCTGGCGGAGGTCACCGACCAGGTGCAGGCCGGTGAGTGGCTGGGCATCATCGGGCCAAACGGAGCGGGCAAGACGACTCTGCTACGGTCCATCGCTGGCCTGGTACAGCATGACGGAAAGATCACCATCGGCGGGCAGCCGACGTCCGGGCTGCGCCGCCGCAGGCTCGCCCGGCTAGTCGCCTATGTGCCCCAGCACCCTGAGCTTCCGCCGGAGATGACGGTCGGCGACTACGTGCTGCTCGGTCGTACCCCGCACATCGGCTACCTGCGCATGGAGACCGACGCCGACCGGCGGATCTGCGCCGAACTGCTCGACCGGCTGGCCCTGTCCCCGATGGCCGGACGAAGGCTGGCCACGCTGTCCGGCGGTGAGCTGCAAAGGATCGTTCTGGCGCGGGTGCTGGCCCAGCAGGCGCCGGTGCTGCTGCTGGACGAGCCGACCAGCGCACTGGACCTCGGCCGCCGGGTGGACGCCCTGGAACTCATCGACGAACTGCGCCGCGAGAGGTCGCTCACCGTCCTGTCCGCGGTGCACGACCTCACCCTGGCCGGCCAGTTCGCCGACCGGCTGATGCTGCTGGATGGGGGGCGAGTCGCCGCCACCGGACCACCGGCCAGCGTGCTGCGCGACGACGTGCTCGCCCCGCACTTCGGCCCCGGAGTCCAGGTCATGACGACAGCGGACAACACGCTGGTCGTCATGTCACGGCGCCGCTAGCCCACCCCCGCCCTCCCGGACTTCATGATCACGAAGGATTCCCCGGTCGCATAGGGCGGTGTGCCAAAGGGGAAATCCCAGGCCCTGCCC
>WNFE01002255.1_pt1 | contig 14177 bp, 13 predicted proteins | sample 5400451 | NCBI WGS metagenome assembly WNFE01 (sample SAMN13153344, study PRJNA577476) | soil metagenome | isolation source: 200 cm saprolite under Douglas fir tree site 2 hole 2 | place: USA:California | collected 2015-04-18 | reverse complement strand
GCCCAGCGTTTCAAGCTGGACATGGCGCCACAGACAGACCACCGAGGCCGGCGGTGGCGGGGGGTGCCGTTCGGAGCGAATCCGACGAGCCGTAGCGCGCCCCGAAGCGCAGGACGCCTCCGCCGCGCGAGCCGCCGCTGCGAAGCAGGGCGGCGAGCGCACCCCCCGCCTCGGGGGGATGGGGGGGCAGGCGGAGGCGTCCGAGCGAGGTGGCGCGCGAGGCGAGGAGGTCTGAGCGGAGAACGGCACCCCCCGCCACCGCCGGCCGGCCGTCATTTCGACGCCCAAGCCGCCACTTCCGAAGCCCGCGTGGTACGGTATTGGCCATGGACCAGGTTGAGAAATTCGTGAGTCGGAGCGGTATTCGCGTCTACGGTATGCCGGTCGAGACCTTTCCGGGGCACGTGAACAATATTTACCTGATCGTCGACGGCGGGACGTTCACGCTCGTGGACGTGGGCTCCGGCACCGACGAGTCGATCAAGGGGCTCCGGCAGAGGTTCGACGAGGTGCGGTCGCGCTTCGGCGAGCGTGTCTCGCTCGAGGACGTCGGCCACGTCGTCATCACCCACGCCCATATCGATCACTTCGGCTGGGTCGGGCACTTCACCCGCGAGACCGGAGCCCGCGTCTGGGTGCACGAGCTGGACGCGCGCGTGCTGAGCCGCTTCGAGGAGCGAATGGTCTTGGCAAGCAAGGACATGGGCGTCTTCCTCGAGCGGGCCGGGGTCGAGCCTCCGCTCAAGGCCGAGCTCGAGACCATGTACCGGTTCTCGAAAGCCTTCTTCAAATCCGTCACCATCGACGGCGTGGTCAAGGACGGCTCGCGCATCGTCAACGACTACCGGGTCCACCACACTCCCGGCCACTGCCCGGGGCAGATCTGCCTCGAGGTGGACGACCTGCTCTTCACCGCCGATCACGTGCTCTCGCGCATCACGCCACACCAGTCGCCGGCCTCCATCACGCCCTTCTGCGGGCTCGAGCTGTATCTCCAATCGCTCGACAAGGTGAGGCGGCTCGGCGGGATCAGGCTGGCGCTGCCCGGCCACGAGGCGGCCATCGAGGACATGCCGGCGCGGATCGGTGTCATCGCGGCCCACCACGAGCGCCGGCTGGGCCAGGTGCTGGACCTCTGCCGGGATCCGCTGACGCTCGTGGAGGTCTCCAAGCGCCTGTTCGGACGACGAGAGGGATATACGCGTCTCCTGGCTCTCGAGGAAGCGGGGGCGCACGTCGAATACCTCTTCCAGCGCGGCGAGCTCGGCATCGCCAACCTCAGCGAAGTGAGCGAGCAAGCCAATCCAGTCATCCAGTACGAGACCCGACGAGGAGCCGCCGCATGACCGCGTCCCTGATCATCGCCGCCAGCGAGGTGGACTCGAACCTCTACTATGCCTGCCGCTTCATGGCGCCGGATCCCTTTGTCTTCCTCGAGGCCGGCGGGCGGAAAATCCTGCTGATGTCCGACCTTGAGGTGGACCGCGCCCGCCAGCAGGCCCGCGTCGACGAAGTGCTGTCGCTGTCCGAGTGGGAGGCCAAGGCCAAGCAGCGCTGGCCCCAGCCGAGACTGACCGACACGCTCAGCCTGCTCCTCGAGGACTACGGCGTGAAGGCCGTCGAGGTGCCCGCCGACTTCCCCCTCGAAGCGGCCGACCGGCTGCGCGAGCGCGGGGTGACCGTGCAGGCGAGGCCGCACCCGTTCTTTCCCGAGCGCGTGATCAAGTCGGCCGAGGAGGTGGCGGCCATCGAGCAGGCGCAGCGCCACACCGAGACCGCGCTGGCCGCCGCCATCGAGGTGCTCAGGGAGAGCGTCATCCGCGGCGACGAGGTGATCCACAAGGGCAGGCCGCTCACCTCGGAGGATCTCAAGAAGGTCGTCAACGTGTCGCTGATGGAGAACGACTGCATCGCCGAACACACCATCATCGCCTGCGGCGAGCAGGGCGTTGACCCGCACAACCAGGGCACGGGCCCGATCCGCCCCAACCAGGGCATCATCTTCGACATTTTTCCGCGCTCCTCGACCTCGCGCTACTTCGCCGACATGACCCGCACCGTCGTCAAGGGCAAGGCCCCGGCCGAGCTCAAGCGGATCTACGACGCGGTCCTGGCAGCGCAACTCCGGGGCATCGAGCTGGTCAAGGACGGCGCCTCCGGCGGGGCGATTCACGCCGAGGTGGCGCGCACCATGGAGGCCCGCGGCTATACGACGGGTGTCGTGGACGGGCGGAATCAGGGGTTTTTCCACGGAACCGGCCACGGCGTCGGCCTCGACATCCACGAGCCGCCCCGGATCAGCCGTCTCGATTACGAACTCAAGACGGGGCAGGTGGTCACGGTCGAGCCCGGACTCTACTATCCGGGGCGGGGCGCCGTCCGGATCGAGGACATGGTCCTCGTCGAGCCCACCGGCTGCCGGAACCTCACCCGCTCCCCCAAAATGGAGCTCCTTGAGCTCTGACGGGCGGCCCCTTTTTCCGGAGTTATCCTTGCCAATCCAGGGCCATTTGGGTAGCATGAAGTCGTAGCGACTCCCGCCTGGAGGGGGTTTTCAGAGAGTGCGACCGGGGTCGCTCTGCGTCGAGGACGGAAGCCACTGAAAGGACTACTGGAATCATGAGCGACACGGTAATACCTGCGCCTTCCGTGGCGAAGCCGCGCCGGACGCTGACCCGGGCCGTCATCCGCTTCGCCGGCGATTCCGGCGACGGCATGCAGGTCACGGGCGAGCAATTCACCACCGAAGCCGCCTGGGCCGGCAACGACATCTCGACGCTGCCCAACTTCCCGGCCGAGATCCGCGCTCCCGCCGGCACGCTGTTCGGCGTGTCGAGCTTCCAGCTCCAGTTCGGGAGCCAGCGGGTCTACACGCCGGGAGACCACCTCGACGCCCTCGTCGCGATGAACCCCGCGGCCCTCAAGGTGCACCTGGCCGATCTCAAGGCCGGCGGCATCCTCATCGTCAACACCGCGGCGTTCGACCAGCGCAATCTCGAGAAGGCCGGCTACCCCAAGGACGACAAGGGCCTGCCCAAGAACCCGCTCGCCGACCCCGGCCTGGGGGAGAAATACCGCCTCTACCAGGTCGACATCGGCGCGATGACGAAGAAGTCGCTCGAGGATCTTCCGATGAATGCGAAGGAGAAGGAGCGCTGCAAGAACTTCTTCGCGCTCGGGCTCGTCTCGTGGATCTACACGCGGCCGCTCGACCCGACGCTCGACGCCATCAAGAAGCGCTTCGCCAAGAACCCGACCTTCGTCGAAGCGAATATCCGGGTCCTGAAGGCGGGGCATGCCTTCGGCGAGACGGCGGAGATGTTCTCCGAGCACTATGGCATCGAGCCGGCCGAGATGGCGCCCGGCCTCTACCGCAGCATGACGGGCAACCGGGCGCTCGCGTGGGGTCTTCTCGCGGCGGCCGAGCGCACCAAGATTCCCATCGTCTTCGGCGCCTACCCGATCACGCCGGCCTCCAGCATTCTCGAGGAGCTGGCGCTTCACAAGCGCTGGCGGGTGCGCACCTTCCAGGCTGAGGACGAGATCGCCGCGGTCACCTCCGCCATCGGGGCCTCGTTCGGCGGCGCCCTCGGCGTGACGGCGTCGAGCGGCCCGGGCATCGCGCTCAAGGGCGAGGGGATAGGGCTCGCCGTGATGGCGGAGCTGCCGCTCGTCATCTTCGACATCCAGCGCGGCGGTCCCAGCACCGGACTGCCGACCAAGACCGAGCAGGCCGACCTGATGCAGGCCCTGTACGGGCGAAACAGCGAGAGCCCCATCGTCGTCATCGCGCCGTGCACGCCGGGCGACTGCTTCTACATCGCCTACGAGGCCGTGCGCATCGCGATCAAGTACATGGTGCCGGTCATGGTGCTCTCTGACGGCTACCTCGCGAACGGCTCCGAGCCTTGGCTGATCCCGGACATCAAGACGCTGCCCGAGCTCGACGTCGCGTTCCGCTCCGAGAAGGAGGGCTTCGCGCCCTACCTGCGCGATCCGGCGACGCTGGCGCGGCCCTGGGTGCGCCCGGGCACGCCCGGCCTCGAGCACCGGATCGGCGGCATCGAGAAGCAGGACGTGACGGGCAATATCTCCTACGAGGCGGACAACCACGACCTCATGGTCCGCACGCGCGCGGAAAAAGTCCGCCGAGTGGCCCAGGAGATCCCGCCGACGGTCATCAACGGCAAGGAGTCGGGCGACGTGCTGGTGGTCGGATGGGGAGGGACCTACGGCGCCATCACGGCGGCGGTCGAAGAGGCCCAGATGGAAGGCAAGGCGGTGTCCGCCGTTCACCTCCGCCATCTGAATCCGCTGCCGCCGGACCTCGGCCAGATCCTCCGGCAGTTCCGCCGTGTCCTCGTGCCGGAGATCAATAGCGGCCAGCTCGTGCGAGTGCTGAGGGCCGAGTACCTCGTGGACGCGGTCGGATTCAACCGTGTCCGCGGCATGCCGCTGGCGAGCCAGGAGATTCTCGAGGCGATCAATCAACTTCTGGAGGCGAAGCAGTGAGCACGGTCACCGGCACTCCCGGCGCGGCGCCGAAGTACACGAAGAAGGACTTCGAGTCCGACCAGGACGTGCGCTGGTGCCCCGGCTGCGGGGACTACGCCATCCTGAGCGCGATGCAGAAGACGATGCCCGATCTCGGCATCCCGAGAGAGGACATCGTGTTCATCTCGGGCATCGGCTGCTCGAGCCGCTTCCCGTACTACATGAACACGTACGGCTTCCACACGATCCACGGCCGCGCGCCGGCCCTGGCGACGGGGCTCAAGCTCGCCCGGCCCGAGCTCAAGGTGTTCGTGATCACGGGGGATGGAGACGGCTTGTCGATCGGCGGCAACCACCTGCTGCACGTGCTCCGGCGCAACGTCGACGTCACGATCCTGCTCTTCAACAACCGGATCTACGGGCTCACGAAGGGCCAGTACTCGCCGACGAGCGAGCTGGGCAAAGTGACGAAGTCGACGCCCATGGGCTCGGCCGACCGGCCGGTCAGCCCGTGCGTGTTTGCGCTGGCCGCCGGCGCGACCTATGTCGCGCGCACGGTGGACCGCAGCATCGGTCACATGGAGGAGACGCTCAGAAAGGCGGCCGCTCACAAGGGCGCAGCCTTCGTGGAGATCCTGCAGAACTGCAACGTCTACAACGATCTCGCGTGGAACGCGCTCTATGACAAGGAAACGAAAGTGCAGTTCGAGCTGCGGCTCGAGCACGGCAAGCCGATCACGTGGGGCCCTGCGGACGACCGCCGCGGTCTCGTGCTGGAGGGACTCAAGCCCAAGGTCGTCAAGGCCGCCAGCGTGGCCGAGAGCGCGCTCTGGGTGCATGACGAGACCGACCGCTCGACCGCGACGATTCTGGCGCATCTCTGGGCCCCCGAGTACCCCATCCCGTTAGGCACCCTGCTCAACGAGCAGGGCGGGGCGACGTATGAAGAGATTGTGGTGCAGCAGGAGCAGAAGGCCATCTCGGACCGCGGGCCGGGAGACATCGCTAAGCTCCTAGTCTCTGGCGAGACCTGGAAAATAGGGTAACGCGGGCCGCCGATAAGGGCCCATCTGCTTCGTTGGCGCCCTCGGCTGCGGGCTCAACGTACAGGAGTACGCCTCGCCCGCAGTCTTCGGGCGCCGCCTCGCATCTGGACCCTTCTCGACGCCCCGTATAGCGCGTACAACTGAGGACTTCATGGCGCTGAATCCCGCCTTGCTTGGTCAGCTCGAAAAAATCGTCGGCGCTGAGGGCGTGATTGCTACACAAGAAGGGCGCATGGTTTATGAGGCTGACATGCACACCTTCTACAAGGGCGCACCGGATGTGGTGGTGTTGCCTGAGACTACGGGGCAGGTGGCCGAGCTGGTGCGCTTCTGCCGCCGGGAGCACGTCGCGCTGGTGCCGCGCGGCTCGGGCACGGGGCTCATCGGCGGCGCGATGGCTCCGGTCGGCGGCGTCATGGTCTCGCTGACCCGCATGAACCGGATCCTCGATCTCGACCTCGCCAACCGCTGCGCCACGGTCCAGCCGGGCCTCATCAACCTCTGGCTGTCTCAGGCGACGCGCGAGCACGGCTACTACTTCGCCCCCGATCCGTCGAGCCAGATGGTCTCGTCCATCGGGGGCAATGCCTCGACCAACGCCGGCGGCCCGCACTGCCTCAAGTACGGCATCACAGTCAACCACGTGCTCGGGCTCGAAGTGGTCACGGGCGCGGGCGAGGTCCTGACGGTGGGCGGCAAGGCGCACGACCATCCCGGCTACGACCTCACGGGCGCGCTCGTGGGCGGCGAGGGGACGCTCGGCCTGCTCACGGCCATCACGGTCCGCCTCCTCCACGTGCCGGCCGGCGTCAAGACGCTGCTCGCATCCTTCTCGGCCATCGACGACGCGTCTGAGACGGTGTCGGCCATCGTTGCCGCGGGCATCATCCCGGCCGCGCTCGAGATGATCGACGAGATTTTCGTGCGGGCCATCAACGAGGGTGTCGGCGCGGGGTATCCCAAGGGCGCGGGCGCCGTGCTGCTCATCGAGCTCGACGGTCCCACGGCCGAGATCGAGGCCCAGGCGGAGCGCATAGTCCGGATCTGCCGCGATCACGCGGCGCTGGAAGTCAGGGTCGCCCAGGACGAGGCCGAGCGCGCGCTCCTCTGGAAGGGGCGCAAGGAGGCGGCCGGCGCTGTCGGGCGCATGTCGCCTTCGTGGATCCTGCAGGACGCCGTCGTGCCGCGCTCGCGACTGCCGGAGATCATGCGAGAAGTTCAGGCCATCGGCGCGCGCCACCGCCTCGTCATCGCCAACGTCTTCCACGCGGGAGACGGCAACCTCCACCCGATGATCCTCTACAACGACGTCGAGCCCGACGAGCTCGAGCGGGCCAAGCTGGCCAACGACGAGCTCCTCCGCGCCTGCCTCGCGATGGGCGGCAGCGTCACCGGCGAGCACGGTGTAGGACTCGACAAGGCCTCGAGCATGCCGCTCCAGTTCGCTGAGGCCGATCTGGGCTTCATGGCGCGCTTCAGGCGCGTCTTCGATCCCGACGGCATCATGAATCCCGGCAAGCTCCTGCCATCGCATCCGGCGTGCGGCGAAGGCTTCAAGCCCTCCACCCCCCGGATTCCCGCCGGCGCCTGGGTCTGAGCGGTGGCCGTGTCTGCGCCGGCGGTGGGAGACGCCCTCGCATCGATCGTCGGCGGCGAGCATGTCCTCACGGCAGCGCCCGAGCTTGCCGCCGCTTCCATTGACGGCTTGACGCCGCGCTGGCTGGCAAGGCCTGGATCGGTCGATGAGGTCAGCCGTGTGATGGCGCTGGCGACGGCCGAAGGACTTAGCGTGGCGCCGCGGGGCAGCGGATCTTCGCAGAGTCTCGGCGCGCCGCCGGCCAGGCTCGATCTGATCCTCGATCTCTCGCGACTCACGGGCGTCCTCGACTACGTTCCCGCCGACATGGTGATGACGGCGCAAGCAGGGGCGACGCTCGGCATCCTGGGTCGCGCGCTCGACGAGCACGGGCAGATGCTGGCGCTGGACCCGTGCGGCGGCATCTCTCGCTCGGTGGGCGGAGTCCTGGCGACGAATGCCAGCGGGCCGCGACGATTTCGCTACGGCACGGGGCGCGATCTCCTGCTCGGCGCCCGCTTCGTCCAGGCCGACGGCACGGTGACCTGGGGCGGCTCCAAGGTCGTCAAGTCGGTTACGGGCTACGACATCCCCAAGCTCCTGACGGGCTCGCTCGGCACCTTGGGCGTCATCGTGGAGGCGACGCTGAGGCTCCATCCCGTCCAACCCGCCTCAGGGTCGTGGCTTTTCGCCTTCGCCGCGCGCGAGGCCGCGGGAGCCTTCGTGGCCGCGATTCTCGCCTCGAGCCTCGAGCCCGACCGCATCGAATGGCTCAACGGACCCGCCCTCGGCCGCGCGGGGCTCGAGCCGGCCCCGGCCGCGGTGGCTGTGTCGGTGGCGAGTGTCCCGGAGGCTGTAGCCTCCCAGGGCGAACTCCTCGGGTCGATGGCATCAAGCTTGGGCGCCCACGTCTCAACGATCGCAGACGGGTTCTGGACGCGCCTCGGCGACGCGCTCGACGGCGCCATCCTCGTCAAGGCTGCGGGCGAGATCCGCCGGCTGCCGTTCTGGGTCGGCGAGATCGAGAGCGGGGCGGCGGGCCTGGGGCTCTCCGCGGCACTGGTGGGCGAGGCAGGCGATGGCATACTGCGCGCGGCAATCGAGGGCAGCGTCTCGCCCGAGACCTGGGCGTCAGGCTTCGTCAGGCCGCTTCGGGAGGCGCTCGCGGCCGAGGGCGGCAGCCTCGTCGTCGAGCGCGCCCCGCTCGCCCTCAAGCAGGCCTGCGACGTGTGGGGGCCGGTGCCCGACGTGGCGCTCGCAGTCATGAAGCGGCTCAAGGTCGAGTTCGACCCGCGCGGCACGCTCAATCCCGGACGCTTCGTGGGTGCCTTGTGAGCACAAGCGCCGCGCCGCCCAGCGCATTCGACACGACGGATGCCCCGTCGACGGACGGCTTGAGAGCCTGCGTCCACTGCGGCATCTGCCTGCCACAGTGTCCGACCTATCGCGTCCTGGGGCAGGAAATGGATTCGCCGCGCGGCCGCGTCTACCTCATGCGGGCGGCTGCCGAAGGTCGCATCGGCCTCACGCCCGGCCTCGCCCGCCACCTCGACCTCTGCCTCGGCTGTCGCGGCTGCGAGACGGCCTGTCCCTCGGGCGTCCCCTTCGGCCAGCTGCTCGAGGCCGCGCGGGACCAGCTCGAGCGCCACGGAGTCCACGCTCCTGAGAGCGACCACGCGACCCGGCGCTGGGCGCTCGAGACCTTTCCCTATCCGGCGCGGCTGGCGCCGCTCCTCTGGGGACTGCGTCTCTACCAGGCCTCGGGCCTCCAGGCTCTCGTGCGCGCCTCAGGCGTGCTCGCGCCCTGGAAGAAGCTCAGATCGATGGAGGCGCTGCTTCCCATCGTGAGTCCGGCCGCTCCGCTTCCCGAGTACATTCCCGCTCGCGGCAAGTCCAAGGGCCGAGCGGGGCTTCTGACCGGCTGTGTCCAGCGCTTCCTCTACGGCGATGTCAACGAGCGCACCGCGCGATTGCTCTCGGCCGCCGGCTGGGACGTCGTGGTGCCGCCGAGCCAGGGCTGCTGCGGGGCGCTCCACCTCCACGCGGGCCGGCTCGACGACTTCCGCGCCATGGCCTCGAGGTTGATCGCGGTTTTCGGCGAGGTCGTGGACGTCGTCGTGACCAATGCCGCGGGCTGCGGCTCGGCGCTCAAGGAGTACGGCCACTGGCTTCCCGGAGGAGCCTCCGCAGCTTTCTCAGGGAAGGTGCGCGATATCAGCGAGGTGCTGGTCGAGTCGGGCCTGCCACTGGGCGAGCTCAAGCTGACCGTCGCGTACCACGACGCCTGCCATCTCGTTCACGGCCAGAAGGTCCGCGCCCAGCCCCGGGAGCTCCTGCGGCGAATCCCGGGGCTGACCGTCGTCGACATCAAGGATTCCGACCTATGCTGCGGCAGCGCGGGGATCTACAATCTCACGGAGCCGGATATGGCCAGGACGCTGGGCAGGATGAAAGTCGAGCGCATCCGCGAGACCGGCGCGCGCGTGGTGGCCGCGGGTAATCCGGGCTGTCTCATCCAGATCGCCGGGCACGCGAGGGCCATGGGCGTGGAGCTCGAGGTCGTCCACCCGGTCGATCTCCTGGCCCGCGCGCTGAGAGAGCCCTGAGGGGACACATGAAGATCCGAATAGAAGACCACGTGAAGCTCGACGTCTCGCGGATGGCCAAGATCGCGCTCGCGACGACCGAGAGGGCCCAGCTCGATCTCTACTGCGTGGCGCCGGGCCAGTCCCAGAAGCCCCACGTCCACGCCGACCAGGACAAGATCTACTACGTCCTCGAGGGCGCGGGGCGCTTCTCCCTCGCCGGCAAGGACGAGCGCGTGGCTGCCGGCGAGGCGCTCGTCGCCGCGGCCGGAATCGAGCACGGCCTCGTGAACGACGGCACCGATCCGCTGCTCGTGCTCGTGGTCGTGACGCCGCCGCCCCCGCACGGCTCTCCCGCTTCCGCCCCGGGGGCGACCAAGCGGTGAAGGCGTCGATCATGATCACCTGCCTCGGCGACATGTTCTTTCCCGAGGTGGGAGTGGCCATGGTCATGCTGCTGCGGCGCCTGGGGGTGACGGTGGATTTTCCCCAGGGGCAGACCTGCTGCGGGATGCCGCTCTTCAATTCCGGCTACCACCACGACGCGGCCATCGTCGCCGCCCGCACGGTCGGTCTCTTTGCCGCATCCGAGCACGTGATCGTGCCGTCGGGATCCTGCGCCTGGATGGTGAAGACCGAGTACCCTGGACTCCTCAAGGACGATTCGGCGCTGCAGGCCGCCGCGCTGGCGCTCGCGAAGAAAACGTACGAGCTCTCCCAGTTCCTCGTGGACGTGCTCGGCGTCACGGACGTCGGATCCCCGTTCGCGGGCAAGATCACCTACCACGACTCGTGCCACCTGCTGCGGGGCCTGGGTGAGTCGCGCGCGCCCCGCGCTTTGCTGAAGGCCGTCAAGGGATGCGAACTGGTGGAGCTGCCGGGCTCGGACGAGTGCTGCGGGTTCGGCGGCTCGTTTTCGGTCAGGCTGCCCGAGGTGTCCACCGCCATCCTCGACAAGAAGCTCGCGAACGCCGAAGGCACGGGCGTCGACTGTCTCGTGGCCTGCGACGCAGGCTGCCTCATGCAGATGGGCGGCGGGCTCTCCCGGCGCGGCTCACGGCTGCGTGCCCTGCACCTGGCCCAGGTGCTGGCGGGCGAGGGGACGCGGTGAGCGACGCGAGCCTCCGGACACCGTTCGCGCTTCGGGCGCACGGCGCGCTCGAGGACAGGTATCTCCAGGAGGCGCTCGGCATCGCGACGACCAAGTTCATCGGCCTCCGCAAGGAGGCCTTCGCGGGCTTTCCTGAGGGCGAGGCGCTCCGTGACAGGGCGCGGGCCATCAAGGAGGGCACGCTCCAGCAGCTCGACCGCCACCTCGAGCGCCTGGCCGACAACGTCGAGCGGCTGGGGGGCCACGTCCACTGGGCCGCGACCGGGGACGAGGCGCGTGACATCGTCCTGCGTCTCTGCCGCGACAAGGGCGTCCGGATGGCAGTCAAGAGCAAATCCATGGCCACGGAAGAGATCGAGCTCAACGACGCGCTCGAGGCCGCCGGAGTGAAGCCGGTCGAGACGGACCTGGGCGAGTACATCATCCAGCTCGCCCACGAGAAGCCGTCGCACATCATCGCGCCCGCCATTCACAAGACCAAGGGACAGGTCGCCGATCTCTTCTCCAAGGAGCTGGGCGGGCGGTTCGAGGCCGACCCCGAAGTGCTGACCGCCGTGGCGCGCAAGGAGTTGAGACAAAAGTTCCTCGACGCCGACATGGGCATCACCGGGGCGAACTTCGCCGTGGCGGAGACCGGGACCATCGTGCTCGTCACCAACGAAGGCAATGGGCGCATGGTCACCTCCCTGCCGCGTATCCACGTGGCCGTCATGGGGATGGAGAAAGTCATTCCCACCATGACGGACCTCATGGTGTTCCTCGCCATCCTGGCGCGGAGCGCGACGGGGCAGAAGCTCTCGTCCTACACGACCCTCGTGCGGGGGCCGCGCCAGCCGGGAGAGACCGAGGGTCCCGAAGAGCTCCACCTGATCCTCATGGATAACGGCCGCACGCGGCAGATCGCCGGCGCGCTCCGCGAGGCTCTCTACTGCCTGCGCTGCGGCGCTTGTCTGAACGTGTGCCCCGTCTACCGCCAGATCGGCGGCCACGCGTACGGCTATACCTATCCAGGACCCATCGGGATCCTCCTGACGGCCATGCTCAAGGGCGCGGCCTCGGTCAAGGACCTGGCGCATGCGTCTTCGCTCTGCGGCGCGTGCAAGGACGTCTGCCCGGTGCGTATCGACATACCGCGGATGCTGGTCGATCTCCGCGAGCAGCTCGATCGCAAGAAGATCGCGCCGTGGAGCGAGCGGATGGTGTTCGGACTGGCCCGCCGGATGATGGTCTCGCCCTCTCTCTTCGGGATCGGAGCCGCCGTGGGCCGGATCGCGCAGAGGCCGTTTGTAAGAAACGGCCGTGTCAGGGAGCTGCCGCTCTTCTTCGGGCAGTGGACGCGCACGCGTGACCTGCCGCCCGTGGCGTCGCGCACGTTCAGCGAGCGGTGGAAGGACCTCGACCGGCCATGACCACCCGCGCCGAGTTCCTGGGCGATATACGCCGGGAGATGGCCAAGACCAGCGGTCTCTTCGAGACACGCCCCGTGCCGCGCCACGCTGATGCAGGGCAGGCGGCCGAGGTCGTGAGGCGCCAGATGCTGGAGCGCTGGCCGCAGGCACTCGAGCGGTTTCGCGAGGAGTTCGAGCGTGTCGCCGGCGTCTTTCATCGCGTGGCGAGACTGGACGAGGTACCGGAGGTGATCGGCCGCATCGGCCGGGAGCGCGGGGCCACGGGCATCCTGTCGTGGCACCCCGGCGCCCTCGGCGTGGATCTCCGCCAGAGCCTCGGGCGGGAGGGATTTTCCGTTGCCATCGCGCCCGACGCCGACCCCGATGCCGGGGAGCGCGAGAGCCACCGGACCGCCGCGGCCACGGCCGACATCGGCGTGACGGGCGTGGACTGGGCGCTCGCCGAGACCGGGACGCTCGTCCTCGTGTCGGGACGGGGACGGCCGCGCTCCACCTCGCTCCTGCCGGCGACGCACGTGGCCGTCTTCGGGCGAGACAGGCTCGTCGAGTCGCTCGAGCAGGTGGGAATCATGCTGGAGGCCCTGCACGTCGACCCTGCGCGGACGATGTCCGGCGCCGTGATCAACTTCATCACGGGTCCTTCACGCACGGCGGACATCGAGCTGACGCTCACGCGCGGCGTCCACGGCCCCAAGGAAGTCCACGCGATTTTCGTGGAGGAGCGATGAGCCCGCGCCTGTTCACGGTGGCCGAGGTCAACGCGCTGATCCCGAAGCTCAACCTGCTCATGCGCGAGGCCATGGAACTCCACAAGCGCGCGAGCGCGCTCCAGGAGGCGCTCACAGAGGAGCGCGACCGGATCCGGGCCTCCGGCGGCGCCATGGTCGACCAGCACGACTGGAAGGCCAAGGCCGAGAGGCTCGACGGCTATGCCATCGAGGTCAACCAGGTGTTGAAGGAGATTCAGGAGCTGGGAGGGGTCACGAAGGACATCGAGACGGGCCTGGTGGACTTCCCCGGGCTGGTTCAGGCGGCGGGGCCCCAGCCCGTCAACCTCTGCTGGCGCCACGGAGAGGACGCGGTGCGCTTCTGGCACGGCTTCGACGAAGGGTTTGCCCAGAGAAAGCCGCTGCTGTGACCACCTCCGCCGTCATCTTCGACCTCTTCGACACGCTCGTCCTCCTCGATCGGGAGCGGCTGCCCGAGGTCACCATCAACGGCAAGACACGGCGCACGACGGCCGGTCATCTCCACCAGGCCTTCCAGCCTTTCGCTCCAGGCCTGACGCTCGAAAGCTTCGTCGACGCGCTCTTCTGGAGCTGGCAGGAAGCGGAGCGCCTCCGCGGCGAGTCGTACCGGGAGGTGACCGCGCCCGAGCGCTTCGGCATGATGTTCGGGCGCCTGGGCCTGGGTGACGGCCGGGTGCCTCCCGAGGCGCTCGAGATGCTGCTGGCGACCCACATGAGAGAGCTGTCCAAGGCCGTGGTGTTTCCCGGGCACCACGCGGATCTCTTGAGGAGCCTCAGGAAGCGCCACACCCTCGCGGTCGTGTCGAACTTCGACTACACGCCGACGGCGCGCCGCATCCTCGAGCGGGAGGGGATCGCCGATCTCTTCGACACGGTCGTCGTCTCCGACGAGGTCGGGTGGCGCAAGCCCAAGCCCGTCATCTTCGAGCTGGCGCTGAGACGGCTCGGGATCGGCGCCGGCGAGGCGCTCTTCGTCGGCGACCGCGCGGACATCGATGTCGCGGGCGCCCAGGGCGTGGGCATGCCTGTGGCCTGGATCAACCGGGACGCGAGCCCATTGCCCGACGACGTTCGTGCGCCGGAATTCGAGATACGGGACCTGGCCGAGCTGGAGGGTATCCTCCGCATCTAGCGCGGTCTCTTGAGCATCGTAACGAAAGACAAGGAGAAGTCATGGCGTCTACACGGAAGGTGGTCATTATCGGCT
>WNFE01007892.1_pt1 | contig 14183 bp, 5 predicted proteins | sample 5400451 | NCBI WGS metagenome assembly WNFE01 (sample SAMN13153344, study PRJNA577476) | soil metagenome | isolation source: 200 cm saprolite under Douglas fir tree site 2 hole 2 | place: USA:California | collected 2015-04-18 | reverse complement strand
AGGAGTGGGATGTCCTGAAGACGGTCTCGCAGGGGAGGCACGGCGATAGGAAACACGTTGAGCCGGTAATAAAGGTCACTGCGAAACTGCTTCTTCGAAACCATGTCAGCTAGATCGCGATTGGTCGCAGCTACCAGCCGTACGTCAACCCGCTGCGTTTGCGTGCTGCCCAGCCTTTCGAACTCTCCCTCCTGAAGCACGCGCAGTAGTTTGGCTTGCAGTTCGAGCGGTATGTCTCCGATCTCGTCGAGAAAGAGAGTGCCGCGGTCAGCGGTTTCGAAACGGCCCACTTTGCGCGCCACAGCGCCCGTGAACGCTCCTCTTTCGTGGCCGAAAAGCTCGCTCTCTAAGAGCCCCAGGGGAATGGCCGCACAATTCAGTCTCACGAAGGAGCGGTCCCGGCGTGAGCTGTGTTCATGAATGGCGCGCGCGATAAGTTCCTTCCCAGTTCCGGTTTCGCCTTCGATGAGAGCAGTGGAGTTAGTTGGCGCGACGATTCGAACGAGATCCAATACCTCTCGGAGAGCCCTGCTTGCTCCGACGATGTCCTCAAAGCCGTCGATTACACCTTTGCTGCTCATTGCCTGACGGTCTCGGGATGCGACGGTTGAGAACAATGCCGAGGAGGTGGATTCGGCTGTCCCGCGCGCGGAAATGCCGACCTCATATCCTCGCTCGGTGAGACAGGCCTCGACATCATTTCGATTCTCCGAAAGAACTGCGTTTCCCCAAGCCATGTTCGTTCCCCCACTATTCGTTGGGCCTTCTGTTCTGTTACCCCAGGATCCACTCGCGGATGAATGCCGGGCAATTCTTGAGCTGGATGCCGTCCGCTTCGCAGCGCTTAAGAAAGCTGACGGCGTCCTGATCCACCAGCGTCAGGTCTTTCAAATCCAAGACGATGCGGCGACCGCTCGCTTCTGCGCTGACCAGCGTTTCCAACTCGGCTACGTTTTCTGCCCCCATTCGACCGCTCAGCTTAAAACTCACCTGTCCGTTCGCTGCCCTCGTGATCTTCAGCATCCGCCCTCTCCGGAGAATTCTTACCGCTGTGATGCTAATCACACATGTAATGGCAATCACAGCTCCAATGTGAGCTATTGAAAATAGGCTGCTTAAGATAAAACCAAATTTCGAGTTTCGGAAATTTTCGAAGTTCGAAATCGTGCTTTCTGGGGTCGTTGAGGAAGGTAGTTAAACGCGATCTGTTGAGGGATCTGTAGTTTTGAAGCGATTCTTGTTGATCTTCAGTGACCTGATCTTCGAGTCGAGGGTGGATCCTGGAATACCGAGTTTGGCAGCAGCGCCTGACGGCCCGGACACCCTTCCGCCGCTTTCGCGGAGAGCAGCCTCAATGGCTGCTTTCTCCTGAGAAGGGAGTCTCTTAAAGAGGCCAAGCTCCTTATTCGGCTCTGTGGCGACAGGCTGTCTAGAAAGCCAACTTTCATCGACGGAGAAATTCTCCGTGTCGCACACGATTACCGATCGCTCAATGACGTTCTGCAATTCGCGAATGTTACCCGGCCAGGGGTACGACTGAAGCAATTCCAAACTCTTCTTGTTCACACCACGGATGTTCTTTCCCGCCTTCCTCGCGTAACGATCGATGAAATACTCAACCAGCACAGGAATATCTTCCCGCCGTTCGCGCAGAGGAGGCACCTCGATCGGAAAAACGTTGAGCCTGTAAAAGAGGTCGCTGCGAAATGTGCTTGCGGCGATAGCCGCCTGCAAGTCACGATTCGTGGCAGCAATCACCCGAACGTTAGTGCGGATGGATCCGGTTCCACCGACTCGGCTAAACTCGTGTTCCTGCAGAACATGCAACAGAGCGATCTGGGTCTCGGCAGGAAGCTCTCCAATTTCATCGAGGAAGATCGTGCCTGCTTCGGCCAGCTCGAAGCGCCCTAAACGTCGCTGAGTTGCCCCCGTGAAGGCGCCCTTCTCATGGCCGAACAATTCTGATGCGATCAAGTCGCGTGGGACTGCCGCGCAGTTAACACTGACAAACGCTCGCGAGCAACGCTGCGATCGTCTGTGAACGGCACGCGCGATCAGTTCTTTGCCCGTCCCCGTTTCACCGGTGATCAGAACGGTGGAGTCTGTGGGGGCAACCTTGGATACACGAGAGAGTACCGCGTGCAGGGCGGGAGAAATTCCCACGATCTCCTCGAACATCGATGCCTTATCAATTTCTTCCCTTAGCGCGATGTTCTCTTTATATAGCTGGTCCTTCAGTTTCCTGATTTCGTCAAACGCGTTCCGAAGATCATCTTCCGCCCGCCTTGCTGCGGTGACGTCCGTCATGGCACCCACGTATTCGAGGTTGCCCGAGGAAGGCTCCAACACGCGAGCTAAAACGTGGAGGTGCTTGACCGAACCGTCCAACATCAACAAACGATGTTCAAAATCAAGATTTGCCCTTGCCTCAGACGCGCGGTCGATAATCTGCTGCACGAGATCTCTGTCGTCGGGATGAATTCGCTGGAATACCAACTCCAACGTAGGCTTCACCGCTCGATCGTATTGGAAGATGTTGTAGGTTTCCTCCGACCAGTAGATTTCCCCACTCGAAACACTCCAGCCGAAGCTACCTGTGTGGCTTATGCTCTGCGCTTCAGCCAGGAAATCTTCGCTGCGTTGCAGATCAGAATAGAGGCTGGCATTCTCCAACGAAATCGCGGCTTGCGAAGCCAGCACCTCCAGCACTGCGACCCGGTCCGACGTGAAGGCCTGCGGAGTCAAATTGTTCTCCAGATAGAGTGCGCCAATAAGCTTCGTTTGTTTGACGATGGGCAGGCATAGGACGGATCTGGCGCGCTTCGCCCGCACATACTCGTCCTCCGAGTACAAGTTCCCGACCGAAGCATCATCAAGCACCACGCGCTCCCGCGTCCGGATCGCGTAATGAAGCACGGATTGGGGCAAGTCAGATGGTGTGATGGCTGCCTGTCGAACGGTGACCTCGACTCTGCCTTGGCCGGTCGTGGCCTCCGCCTCGATCTGCTGCTCATCGCCCCGGAGAAGGACGAGCAGACCCCGCTCGGCTCCTGCATGCTCAACCGCAAATCGCATGAGCTTTTCGATCAGCTTGGGGAGGAGAATCTCGCTGGAGAGTGCCTGTGAGGCTTTGACTACAGTCTCGACGTCCAACTGCCGGACCAGCGTGCCGATTGTGGCAGTGGTGGACGTAGGAAGGCGTTCCTCGTGCAGGCGCGGGTAGCGTTCGTCGAGCTGCTTCACTTTGCCGAGCGCGCCCCAGCGTTCGTAGCAGTTCCGCGCGTTGCGTAGATACGTGTGGGCAATCGTCTCGAAGCCGCGCGCCAAATAGAACCACGCGGCGACCTCATAAGCCAGCGCTTCGTTCTGGACGAAACCGTTCTCGTGAGCCGACTGTATCGCCTGCTCGTACAATTGCATCGCGTCTAAGGCGCGCCGTTCGAGGCGGGCGATCTCGGCCAACACCAGCAAGTGCTTGTCGGCGAAAGTCGGTGGATAGTTTTCGGCCCACTCGCGCAGTTGTTCCCGATGCGCCGTCAGGAGCTCGCGCCACCCGGTCTGCTCGTCAGCATTACCCTTCTCATAAAGTGCCGCCACCGTCAGCGCAGCATAATAGTAGTAGTCGAGCAGCTGGATCTGGGCGGCTATAGCCCAAAGCAGCGCCTTCGCCTTGTCGGCTGCCGTGAGCGCTTCAGCGTAGTCCCCCGACAGGAACCGCGCCTTCAGTTTGACGATCCAGTAAAAGCAGGTCGTCATAGCCATCCGATCTGCCGTCAGTTGGGCCTCGAACGTCGCCCCGTCGAACTGCGCGTCGCTGAAGGTGGAGAAGGTCGCCGTGCGGCCCTGCATGGTCGCGATGAAGCGCTGCTGGCAACGGATGATGTCCGCGATGTCGCGGAACCCGGCCTTCCGGACGAACTCCAACGCCATCTCCGACTCGCGCCACACCCCGTCGAGCGGATCGTTCCGCACGAGAAGGTCTGAGACCCATAAGAACATAGCGTAGCAAGCGTAGGTCAGATCACCCGTCTCAATCGCGGCGCGAAAGGCCGCCCGCATGAAATCGATAGCGGTCGTGATCGACTGAGTCCACTGAGTAGCTATGCCCATCGCATCGTAGGCCTTCGCCTGGTAGGCGATGAAGCCGTGTTTCTCGACAAGGTCGCAGGCGAGCTTGGCGAATCGAGACCCCTCGCTGTAACGATGAAAGACCGGGCCTAGGATGTTCCCGAGCTGGGCATAGCCGTGCGCGGAAGCGCCGCTCATTCCGTGCTGCACGCTGAAGTTCGCCATGCGGCACACGAGCAAGCAAAATAAGTGAATGTTGGTAAAGTAGGAGGGGGGGGTAAGGACCGAGAGCACCTGAATCGCAGCCTGCAGTTCCGGATCGGTCATTATCGGCAGATCGATCAGGCTCTCGATCGGGCGCCCATTGAGGGTCTGCCAGACTGTCTCGAATTCGGCCTGAACCTGCTCCCACGTCGGGTGTGCCGGGATGTCAATGCCGAACAGGCGCAGGCACCTGAGCGCGCTGTCGACGGCTCGCGGGAGTTCGCCCTTCAATAAATGCAAATGGATTTTCAGGCAGGAGGCGTCCGCGAACTCGACGTTCGACGCCGCACGCTGCAGCAACTCCACAATCAGTTGCTCAGCTTTTTCGAAGTTACCGCTCAGAAGCTCGCACTCGGTGCGTTCGAGCCACAGGCCGAACGTTAACTCGTAGTGGCTGCCCCAGTCCCCTTCGTCCAACAGCGCCATACCCGCCGAAAAATACCCGCCCGCCGACGCATAGGCTGCTGACGCCTTCGCCTTTCGTCCGGCACTCAGATCAATCGTCGCCACAAGCACTTTCTCGTCGCGATCAATCAGCAGTGCGGCGCCTCGATTGAACTGGTTCGCGACATCGAACAGATGCTCGGCGAGGCCGTCCCCCGTCATGCTCGCCAGCAGCACTCGGCCAATCCGAAGGTGTTCCGTTGCGCGCTCGCTCTCGGGGATAAGCGCATAGGCCGCCTCCTGAATACGGTCGTGCAGAAATTTGTAGGTGCTCTCCTGCTGGAAGATGAGCCCGGCGCGGACGGCCTCCCAGAGTGCCGTGTGGATCGCCTCCTCTGTTTCCCCGTGAACCAAGGCTAAGGTGGCGACCTCGGCGGCATTGCCCAGGCAGGCGAGCTGTTTTAGGGCCTCCTGGGTGGTAGCAGAGAGCCGCTTCAGTTTTCCGGCCATGAGAACCACCACGTTGTCGGTGTAGCCCTTCGCGCGAATCCGAGCCAAGTCCCAGATCCAGGCTGCAGCGTCCGGGTCGAACCTGAGCAGCACTTCGTCGGCCAGCGCCGTGAGAAACTGGATCGCAAAGAACGGATTGCCGCTGGTCTTCTCGTGCACCAATTGCGCCAGAGGCTGGGCGGCACCTCGCTCGCCGTGCAGCGCATCGGCGACCAGCCGGCCGACATCGTCAACCCGGAGAGGCGCCAGAACGATCTCCTGCATTCTCGCTCCGGCCTTGCGGATCGCGTCCAGCGTTTGAGTGAGCGGGTGAGACGAACTGACCTCATTGTCGCGGTAGGCTCCGACCAGCATCAGGTACCGTACGTTCGGATCGGTCATCAGCCGCTCCAGCAGTTCAAGAGTTGCCGGGTCCAGCCACTGCAGATCGTCGAGGAATAACGCAAGCGGGTGCTCCGGCTTGGCGAACGCACTGAGGAATCGCCGGAACACCAGTTGGAAGCGACGCTGCGCGTCTTGCGGAGACAGGTCTGGAACGAGCGGCTGTTTCCCGATAAGGAATTCCACCTCCGGGACGAGATTGATGATGAGCTGGCCATTGGGACCCAGTGCTTCCTCTAGGGCGTCCCGCCAATGACCCACCTCCGCTTCGCTCTTGACGAGGATCTGACGGACCAGCGTCTGGAAAGCCTGTGCCAGCGTCGCATACGGGATGTCGCGCTTGTATTGATCGAACTTGCCGGACGCGAAGAGGCCGCGCGGCGGAACAAGCACCTTGTGCAGCTCGTTCGCCACGGACTCGCGCTCCCGCCCGTACAGCTTCTCTGGGATCAGCAATCGGTCTGATGAGTCGTGCTCACCCAAAGCGAATGGATCGATGCGACCATGCGACGGCCCTTCCGCCAGGCACCGCCGAAGGTCGGCTTCCAAGCCGGAGGCAGTCTGGTAGCGCTCCTCGGCATTCTTGGCGAGCAGCTTCATGACGATCGCAGACACCGGCTCGGGGACGGCGAGACGATCAGCAGGTGCTGTCGGTTGGCGTGCAATGTGGCAGTGGACCCACTCTAAAGGATCGGCGGCGTCAAACGGCAGCGCGCCGGTAAGCATCTGGTAAAAGGTGACGCCCAACGAATAGAGATCACTGCGAGTATCAATCGAGCGATTCATGCGGCCGGTCTGTTCCGGCGCCATGTAGGCGAGGGTGCCGGCAATGATCTCGATCGGTACGGGCGACTGGCGCTCGTGCGGCAGTCGGGACGCAATCCCGAATCCGGTGAGCCAGACGTTGTCGGCGGCGTCGACGAGCACGTTCGCAGGCTTAATGTCCTTATGAATAAGACCACGGCGGTGGACTTGGCCGAGTGCTGCCGCCAAGCCGACAGCGATGTGCAAGACGCGCGTCAGATCGAGCGGTCGCCCCTGGTCCCGCTCAAGAACCAGATCCAGGGGCTCGCCTCCAGGATCTTTTAGTACAAGGATTGTCCGCCCCTCGTGACGAGTGAGCGCCAGCGGCACGGCTGCCCATGCAGGATCGAGCTCCACCACAAGGGAGTATTCGTGCTCGAGCCGCCGAAGGCTCTGAGGCGACGGCTGTTCCGCGGTGAGTGCGATCGCCAAGACCGGCGATGGGTTGCCGCGCTGTCGGCCGCGGTAAAGGGTGAAGTCCGCGCCTTCTCGGATGGGCACCAGCACGAACCCAGAAGGCCCCGAGATCGAGGACATCCTCGTCGTCACGTTGCAAGACCTCAGGATGCTCATTTTGACCAGAGGCTAGAAGGACGTCAACCTTAATGACGCCAGTGGCCGCGCAGTCCGTCCAGCAAGGTGCCTAGAGCCTTCCTTACCGCTCTGCTACTTCCCCCTCCTGCGCCTGGCTCATTCCGCAACGGCGAAACCCCAGGGTTGCGTGTCAAAAAAGCATGACGGAGCGCACTAGAATTGCAGTTTTAGAGCATATTGCATGATCCGGGGATTCACCGTAAGGGCGCTAATCACGCCGAAGGTGCTCGGCGTCGAAACGTCGTTCGAGGGATTCGCAAAATTAGGCCGATTCAGCACATTAAATACCTCCCACCGGAAAATCAGATTAATGTGTTCCGTCAGGGGAGTGCTCTTAATGAATGCGATGTCTCCGACGCGTTGGTCCGGGCCACGTAGAATGTTTCTTCCCAGGTTGCCGAATATCGTCCCCCCACAGGTCGGGCTGCCACCTGATACCGGATACTTGCGGTCGATAAGCGCCCCCTCAGGAATACAGGGCGCGGGAACAAATGCGCCGGTGTTGAAGAATTCGTTGACACGGCTGCTGACGCTGCCGCTCCGACCGGCATCGGCAAGTGTCGCACCCGGAGCCAAGTTTCCTGTGGTGTACAGGGTTGCGGGACCAAACAGCGTGCCGGCTGCACTGTCTAGAATGCTGAACGGTAGTCCCGATTGCAGCGTTACGATGCCCGAGATGCTCCAGCCATTTCCGAGCTTTTGAACGGCTGCGCTTGTCGCGTGCTCGGGACCAGGCACGTTCCAGGTACCGCTGAGAACCAACCGGTGAGTTCGATCAAAGTCAGAGACACCGCGCTGAGCAGCGCCGTTGTTTTGATCGTTGTATACAAGTTGCCCAAAGATCGGTATTCCGAATGTGCCACCGATAGCAGCACCGAGACTATCCCCCGCATCGTCAATCGATTTGGCAAGAGTGTAGGCTGCAAGGAATTGAAAACCATGACTCATGTCTTTCTTCAGCGTGGCCTGTAGTGAGTTGTAGATTGAATTCCCACTGCTTTCGAGACGGAAGAGCAACGTAGACAGCCCGACAAAAGGAACACGCTCGGCTGCATTGGCCGCGGAGTTGGTTGTGAGTCCGTTCACAGGGTCGGAAGGACTAGCGAGGCGAGGCTGATTATTGCTCCGACCCACGGTTAGGTGGGTGCCCTTCGCGCCGGCATACCCGATTGAGAAAACGTAGCTCTTGTGTTGATACTGCAGATCGAGATCAAAGTGCTGGACTGTAGACTCCTTGAAATCAGGGTCGATAATGTCGGGGGTTCGAAGAAAGCTGCTCCCGATAAACGGTGGACCCGGTAGCATATTGCCTACGAAATTTGGGAACGAAGAGCTCGGCGGCAAATTTGGAAGGGGATTCTCCAGGCTAGCGGTCGCGTTGGCGCCGCCATTTAGCGAAGCATTCAACGCGAACGGCGGGTTGAGAGTCAGTAATAAGCCATTCGCTGCGAAGCTGGTGCGGTTCGCGTAGATGCCATATCCTCCTCGAAGAACCAGGTCCCTCGAAGAAAGGGGTTGCCACGCGAAGCCGACGCGGGGCTCTGGGTGCGTTTGGACGGGGTGATTCAGTAAGGTTGAATTCTCACGTGGAAATCCCTCGGGGGCGTTACCAGAGAAGTTACTGGGCAGCACAAATCCGGAGGTGGCCGGGCTCGTGAAGCCGCCGGCTGGGGGTGCAATATAGAATTGGGGGAAGAAATTCGATACACGACCGTCGACTTCGCTTGGTTGGCCGTTGACATCGACTCGAACCCCGAGGTTTATTGTGAGTGTTCGCGTAACTTTCCAGTCATCCAATGCAAACAAATCCACAGCGCTTGCACGTTGCCCCATATCGGGAATTCCAGCAGCCACGCTTGAGAAGAAAATGTTTGAAAACGATGTGCCGTTCCCCCCTGCGCCTGCAGGCCCGGCGGGCAAGCCGAGCAGGAAATCAGGGAACGACAGGAGTGTCATGACACCGCGCGCATAATCGTTTAGGTGGTTGAACTGATTTCGGAAGATTTCCGTGCCCACTCGAAAGTCATGCTTGCCCCGAGACAGGGACAGGACGTCGGAAATGTAAAAATTATTACCGGCTGTTTTGCCTCGGTCTTGTGCCGAGTTGCCTAATTCAAAGGCTCCAAGAATCTCAATCTCTGGAATGATTCCCTCCTGGGGGTCGCTGAAGCGGTGTATCCCCACATCCTGATCGGTGAGCGTCCCTCCGGCAACGCTTTGACCCGCAAGACGAGAGAAGCCAAAGCGGAATTGGTTGATCGCTCGCGGCGAGATAATGTGAGTCTCGGCGATTGCCAAATTCCGGTTCTCAAAGGAACGGAGCACTGGAAAGCCAGGTACACTGGCGCCGAAGAAAGGAACGTCTTGGTTCGAGTTTGAGAAAAAGAATTTCGCCGACAGACGATCCGACGTGCGCAAATTGAAGTCGGAGTTTGTATTGAACTGGTCTTCGTTGTAGCGACCAGGAACCACCGCCGTGTGGTTGACACCGCTGCTTGACGTTTGAGGGCTCGGAATTACATATGTTCCATCGGGGTTCTTCGCGTTCAGAAGATTGAGCGCCACTGGATTTATGTTCGAACCGTCGCGGGCCACCGCCACGCCTCCGAATGCCCCGGTTTGGCCGCCGAATACAGCTCCAAGCGAGGCTGGCGTGCGGACTAGTGGTATGGGAGGGAGGCTTAGAGAGCTAACACTGCTGCTCAAGGATGCCGCATTCACATCCCTTATGGCTTGATAGGAAACAAAGAAAAAGGCGCGTTTCCCTGACCAAGGCATCGGCCCCCCCAGAGTGCCCCCGGGTTGTGAGCGCCGAAATTCTCCTCTTGGCACCCCGGTTGCATTCGCAAAGAAATTATTCGCGTCCAGTGCCTCATTGCGGCCGAAATAATAGACGTTCCCGTGAAGATCGGCGGTGCCCGACCTGGTTTCCACGTTCACGTTCGTACTTCCTCCTCGCCCATACTGCGCGTCGTAGAGCGAAGTCTGGACCTTGAACTCCTGAATGGTATCAGGAGCGGGTATCGCGATCCCGGCTCCGCCAAAAGGAGTGACCTCGGTGAGATTGGAGCTATAGCTGTTCGCATCCACGCCGTTGAGCATGAAATTGTTGTCGCCGCTACGGGCGCCGTTCGCGCGGATCTCCTGGCTTCCGGCCCCCAGTTGGGTGGCATCCACGATGTCAGTATTCGTTCCAGCGGTCAGGCCGAGAATTTCGGTAAAGTTGCGATTGACCAGCGGCAGTTCCTCAACCGTTTCGCGATCGATGACTCGTCCGAGAGTGGCATTCTCCGTTTGAAGGAGAGGAGGTTTTGCGCTAACCGTGATTTGTTCTTTTGCGCCGCTGATCGTCAGCTGAATCTTCAGCCGGCTCACCTCGGTGATTTGAACCCGAACACTCTTCAAGACGAGTGGCTCAAATCCGGGCGCGCGAACCGTCAGATCATAGTTGCCAGGCGTCAGGAGTGGGACCGCGAAATTTCCCTCGGCATCCGTAGTGACATGGCGCTCTTCGCGTGTGGCGTCACTTCGGATGATCACTGCTGCATCTGCTACCGAGGCTCCACTGGGGTCGCTCACGCTGCCAGCGATCGCACCGGTGTTGGCTGTCTGGCCATACATCGGCAGAGCGCAGAGCGCGAGCACGGAGGTCCGGAGCAAGGTGCGGAACGCGTTTGAGATGCTCCGCATCACCTCGTTCCTCCAACAATCACAAAAGCAGGGCGAAGGACGACAGTATACTGCGGATTCTGGGGATCAGACCACGCCGGTGGACTTGGCTGGTGGACTTGGCCGCGTGCTGCGACCAAGCCAATGGCGATGCGCAGGAAGCGAGTCAGGTCGAGCGGTTGCCCTTGGTTGGTCCCGTTCAAGAACCCGATCCAGGGGATCACCGCCAGAGTCCTCGAGTACGAGGGCCGTGAAGAGTGAGCGCCACCGGCTTGGCGGCCCACGCGGGTCGAGTTCCGATGCGAGCGAGTATTCGCGCTCAAGCCTCAGGTGTTCGGAGTGAAGCACTCACCGGCAGGTTGTGCCATACGCAAATGCGCCGTGAAACAAGCACGTCAGGGAATACGCGGCACTGCGCGATCCAGGTTGCGAGCAAGATCTGCCTTTGGAAAGTGTAGGACCTCGGCGGGATCTGCTGGAGTCACCGTAATGCGAATGCATTTAGAGGCGGGCTGATTGCTCTTGACGGCGACACTGCAGATCGGAATCAAAACATTGGTCTCCGGATAGTATGCGGCAGCGCTCCGGCGGCCAATCGCATATGGGACGATCGCAAAGCGGGGTGCCTTGCGCACCTCTCCTTCAAAGTGACTGTATATATCCACGATCTGACCGGCTTGGAGATTTCTAGCTTCCATATCAAGCGGGTTCAGGAAGAGCACCCGGCGACCACCAAAGACACCACGATAGCGGTCATTCAGTCCATAGACCGTGGAATTGAACTGATCATGGCTGCGAATCGTTGTCAAAAGAAATTCGTCAGGCTTCAGGTCATGCTTCGGGATTGGGCAAACGCTCAGCTTCGCCTTACCGGAGCTCGTTTTGAAGATGCGCTGTTTCGCTGCATTCGGCAGATAGAAGAATTTCTCCTCAGCAAGTCGCCCGTTGAAGTTCTCGAATCCCGGAATTACCCTGGAAATCGCATCCCGGATCAAGTTGTAATCCGCCGCAAAGCCAAGCCAATTTGTGGTCGTTCGAGACCCCAAAGTAGCATTCGCCAGATTCGCAATGATCGCTACATCGCTCAGCAGGTCCGGTGAAGCGGGTCGAAGGAAGCCTTGAGAAGGATTGATAATGCCCATGGAATCTTCAATCGTCAGGAACTGCTTTCCAGAGGCCTGTACGTCTTCCTCAGTCCGTCCCAGGCAAGGCAGGATTAAGGCTCGCTCCCCTGTGATGAGGTGAGAGCGATTCAGCTTCGTCGAAACGTGAACCGTAAGCTTGCAGCGCTGCATTGCGTGCGCGGTGTAGACCGTGTCCGGCGTGTTCGAAAGGAAGTTGCCGCTGATCGCAAAAAACACCTTCACGTCTCCGTCGAACATCGCGTGCAGTGTCTCGACGGTGTCATACCCTGACTTCCGGGGTGGTTCAAAGTTGAATTCTTTCCCAAGGGCATCGAGAAAAGGTTTTGGCGGACGCTCCCACACACCCATCGTGCGGTCACCCTGGACATTGGAGTGTCCACGCACACATACGGTGCCTGCCCCGGGGCGTCCTATATGCCCGCCAACGAGCAGAAGATTCACGATCATCGAAACATTGTCGACGCCGTTCTGCTGCTGCGTAACGCCTGTGCACCAAGCGATTATGGTCTTCTTTGAGGCCGCATACATATCCGCGGCGACACGCAGCTGATTTCGACTCAGCCCGCTGTTCTCCTCAATTGCTTCCCAGCTCGTAGCTTCCAAGTCAGCCAGCAGCGCTCCGAAACCTTCGGTGAAGGTTTGAATGAACTCTCGGTCAATTGCCGAGGCGCGTCCCGCTCGCTCGCGCTCGAACAGGTCCTTGAGAATGCCTTTGATTGCCGCGACATCTCCATTTACGCGCACGGGGAGATACAAGTCCGCAAGTGCCTGGCCTTTACCAAGCAGCGCAATGGGCAGCTGCAAAGGATTCGGGTAATCCTGGGGGTTGGGATTGATTACCCTCATCATGCTGACTTCAGGTAAAGGGTTGACCGCGATGATTTTGGCACCATGATCCTTGGCTACCTGAAGTGAGCTCAACATTCGCGGATGATTTGTCCCGGGGTTGTTTCCAATGATGAAGATGAGATCGGTATTCTCCATATCTTCCACGGTGGCGCTACCCTTGCCAATGCCGAGCGTCTCGACCATTGCAACTCCCGACGACTCGTGGCACATGTTCGAGCAATCCGGAAGATTGTTGGTTCCGAACTGTCGCGCAAACAACTGCAGAAGAAAGGCAGGTTCATTGGTCGTCTTACCTGAGGTGTAGAAGCAGGCTTGGTTGGGCGAATCCAGACGATTCAGCTCCTCCGCGATCATCGTAAAGGCCTCTGGCCAAGTGATCGGCTGATAGTGCGTCGCGTTCGCGTGCCGTGCCATTGGCGAAGTCAGACGCCCCTGCTGATTGAGCCAGTAATCGGATTGTGCGGCTAGGCCCGCTATCGAATACTTCGCGAAGAAGTCCACCCCGACGCGCTTCTTTGTGGACTCGTCAGAAACAGCCTTGGCGCCGTTCTCGCAGAATTCAAAAATTTTCCGCTTCTTGTCGGGACTTGGCCACGCGCAGCTCTGGCAATCAAAACCGGTCACCTGGTTGATCTTCAAAAAAGCTTCGGACGATCGAAGCGGACCCATTTCACCAATTCCGTAGCGCATGGTATTCCAGATGGCAGGAATGCCTGCAGCCTCTTCAGAGGCACGTCCGATCCTGAGCTTGCTTAAATCAGTTGGGTTTTGAGCTTGCAGGGAAGTCGAGTCGTTTGGATCCAGCTCCACTACGGGATCTGCGCCTGTGCTGGTCACAGTCTTCGTGCGAAGGTCCTGCTTGGTGCGATAGTGCCCGTCTCTGCACTGCTCGTCCCCTTGGATTACGTTCGAACAGTCTGAGGTTTTCATGATCTCCTCCCCTTTCGCTGGGATTGATCGCTGCCGCCTTCAGGTGAACGAGCGCTTCCCCCTCGACGTTGGAACCAAGTCAACCCCACGATGAGATATACGCCGGTAAGGAATTGACAAAAGCCGGGCATCCAGAAACCCCACATCCCCATCGTGCGATCCACCTCGGGGCCGGCCTTCGGATAGCCAAAAAGAGCTTGCCCGCCCCAGATGAAGTAGCCTGTGCCGAGACCGAAAAAGCCGATGGCGATCGGCCAAAATGGGGAACTAGCGAACGTAAATGTCTGCGGCGTCATGGCGTTGAACTTCGTCCCTTAGAATTCAAGAAACCCACATTGCTAGTAGCCACGAATCCCACGCGGCGTGGCCAGCGACGCCTAGCCGACCCGCGCGTTCCTTTCCTGTGGCAATTCTCGCAACAATGCGCGGGCATGCGGCTGCTCCGGTAATTCGGTCGAGTGACGGGCCGCCGTGGTCAAGAATCCATTCGCTCTACGGTTGATCCAACCCCGTTCCTGGGCCACATCGGTCATCAGCTGAAAGGAAATTCTCCTGCTCTCATGCTGGGCCAATACGAAGCGCTTC
>WNFE01002251.1_pt1 | contig 14186 bp, 10 predicted proteins | sample 5400451 | NCBI WGS metagenome assembly WNFE01 (sample SAMN13153344, study PRJNA577476) | soil metagenome | isolation source: 200 cm saprolite under Douglas fir tree site 2 hole 2 | place: USA:California | collected 2015-04-18 | reverse complement strand
TATGCCGGTTGGCTCGGAGCATACAAAAAGCTGCGCATTCGCGGCTCTATTGATTATCCTTTGGAGGGAGTTGCCGTCGCGTTGAAACAGCATGGCACCAGGGTTGAGGATGCCCGCGTTGCCATTACCGCGGTGAATCCCGCTCCTTACCTTGTCCCGGAAGCGCCGCACGCACTGATTGGCCGGCCAGTGAATGAACACAGCGCCATTGTCGTCGGCGAGTTGGCCGCACACATAGCCAAGCCGCTGACCACGTCGGCGCTTACTCCCGAATATCGCCGCGAGATGATTAAGGTGTTTGCAAAAAGGGCAGTGCTCGAGGCAGCAAACGTTAAGTACGGCTCCGCAAACTGAGAACAGGGAACTAGATTTGATTACCGACTGCCACGTCCACATTCAGCCCCTGGAGATGCTCAAAGCCGGGGCGCTCGAGGCTTTTAAAAAGAAACGTCCGAACTTCGATCAAGTGGTTGAGTTCTGCCGTTCGCCCAAAGCCTTTCTCAAGCATCTGGATGCGATCGGTGTCGGCCGTGCTGTGCTCATCAATTATGTTGCTCCTGAGGTCATGGGGTTCACAACTGAAGTCAATGAATTCGTCGCCAACTATGTCAAAGAAAGCCCTAAGCGCCTGATTCCTTGTGGGAGTCTGCATCCACGGCACACGGCCAATGTGCTGGCAGACATGGAGAAGATTGTGCGCCTCGGCATCAGGATGATCAAAATCCATCCTCCACACCAGTTGCTTTATCCCAATGATTATTTGAACGGTGTGAAAGAGCTGGAGATCATCTACCGCGCCGCCGAAGCCAACGGCATTCCGATTATGGTACACACCGGGACCTCAATCTTCCCCGGTGCCCGCAATAAGTATGGCGACCCCATGTATGTGGATGACGTCGCCGTGGATTTCCCCAAGCTAAAAATTCTGCTGGCCCACGGCGGCAGGCCGCTCTGGATGGAGCATGCTTTCTTCCTGATCCGCCGCCATCCCAATGTTTATCTCGATATCAGTGGAATCCCGCCTAAAGCTCTGCTGCGCTACTTCCCGCGTCTCACTGAGATAGCGCACAAGACATTGTTCGGCACAGATTGGCCCGGCCCAGGTGTGCTTGATATGAAACAGAATCTTGAAGATTTTCGCGCTCTGCCGCTGACCCGAGAAATTCAGGAGCAGATATTAGTTAAGACGGCATTGAGCATCTGGCCTGCATAGTCTGCCACCGGCCTGGTCACTTTTTCTTCTCCGGCTTCTTCGTGAGCTCCTTCACCAGTTCGTCGGCTTTATAGATCTTTCGCAGCACTTCCAAGATGCCGCGCGAATCCACGCTGACGCCGCGGCCGACGGTATCGTCATACATGAAGCGCCAAGTAAGGGATTGAATATTGCCGTCAAAGATCACACCCACGAACTGGCCATCTTTATTCACCACCGGACTGCCCGAACTTCCACCGAGAATATCCACCGTGGAAACAAAATTAAGAGGAGTTTTCAACTGGATCTTTTTTCGCTTTGCAGTCCAGCTATCCGGCAATGCGTAGGGTGGTTTGTTGTCGTGTTCTTTGGCGTGCTCGAAGGCTCCGCCGATGTCGGTCAATGCCGGTATTTTGCTTGCTTTGGGCAAATAGCCGCGCCCGTCCTCGGTATAGCCTTTCACTTGTCCATAGCTCAGGCGGAGGGTAAAGGTTGCGTCCGGAGAAAAATGCAGGCCCATCTGCAAAAAGCGTGATTGAGCGATGAGGGCCCCATCTTGCTGGATCACAGACTCCACCTCAGCATCAAAACGTTTGCGCAGTGCCCGGGCATCCGGATCAATTGCACGCATCATCGCAATGAGCGGGTCGTCGCTATTCGCGATTGCCGCCGCCCCGCCTTCGTAGAGTTGTTTGCGGAAAGCAACGTCATCGAGCCGGGTGTTGGCAATGGCATAGTTCGCTACGTCGTCGGCGCTCTTGCCTTGAAGCACCTTCAGCACAACTGCATTGTCTGCACCCAACTGTTTCTGCATCTCTTTCAGCGAGTCGGCCAGCACAACCATTTCAAGCTGCTTGTAAATCGGGGCAGGAGAAAAAAGCTCGCTCTCCAGCGAAGGCATGGCAGAATCGCGGTATTCGCGCAGCCGCTCTCCGTTGGGCTTGCTCTTCTCTTCGCCTGCGCGGACCAACGTCCGGGCAAACCACGGTAATTTTCCTCGAAAACCATACTGCAGCTCCAGAAAGCGGTAGGGCAGAAAAATTTGATGATGCGCTTCCAGGGCTTTGTCAATGTGTAGATAGGCCGTAAATGCGCGTCTGCCTGCCGGAGAGTTTCGGTAACGCAGGAGCTGAATGCGCTCATCCATGATCTTGTGGCGCATCAGGCCAGGATCGTTGAATGCGGCGTTGAAGCCGCTGACTGCCTTAAACGAATTTTGCAATTTGAAAATATCTTCCTGGGCAATGCGCGCGTTCTCGGCAGATTGTGCGGCAAAATCTTGCAGTAACCGGATGCGTCGTTCGTAATCCTTGAGCACGAACAGATACTGGATTGTCTTCAAAAAAAAGATCTGGTTGACCGTATCTTGCCGTTGCGATAACCCGGGATTGCCCGAGACAAAGACCAAATCGCCATCTTGCACCCCTTTCTTTGACCACTCCAGGTAATCCGCCAGATGAACTGGCTTTCCGTTTTCGTACGCACGAAAGAAAGCCACATCAAGGTCATAGCGGGGATATTCAAAGTTTTCCGGGTCGCCTCCAAAAAATGCGGCGTCGAACTCCGGCGCAAACACCAGGCGCACGTCAGTATATTTCTTGTACTGATAGAGATGGAATAAAGCGCCCGAATACAGAGTGACGACCTCGCAGAGCATGTCTGCAGCCTTGGCGCAGTCTTTTTCGATTGCCGCCATGGCGGCATGTTGTGCTTTGCTGGCATCCGCGTCCGGCGCACCCGGCTTGGCTGCGGCATTCACCTGCGTGGTTACATCGGTTACCTGCTCGAGCACGTTCAGCTCCAGGTCCGGACAGGCAGGCTCCAGTTCGTGGGTTTTTGCATAAAACCCGGTTTTCAAGTAATCATGAGCGGCCGTAGAAAGGCTATGCAGGCAATCTGAGGCCACATGATGGTTGGTTAGAATCAGCCCATCAGCGGAAACAAACGCCCCTGATCCGTACTTGAAGCGAATAGAAGAAAGCTGCAAATGTTTGAGCCACGGATCGGTGACCTCAAACCCGTACTTGGTTTTGATTTGGGCCTTGGGAACGGCGGTGTAGAGCCACATGCCATCATCGGCAACGGCACTACCTGCCAGAAGCCCAAGAATGCAGATCAGCAATAAAATTTGGAATCTCATGCACCTTGTCGGCTAAACTGTCTCACAATGTAAATAGAAATCATACCAGCGGTTTGTGGTAGCCGCGACTTTTGCGATATAAAAGATAGTTACGCAGAGCAGTGCGAGGGCATTCATGTCAACCACAACAACCCCGGCGAAAGGCCTGGAAGGCGTTGTCGCCGCAACATCCAGCATTTGCTATATAGACGGCGAGCGTGGAATTCTGGCCTATCGTGGTATTGATATTCACGACCTGGCCCAATATTCAACGTTTGAAGAAACATGTTTTCTGCTTTGGAACGGCCGTCTGCCTAAAGCCCAGGAATTAGAGCAATGCCGGAAAGATCTGGCCGCCGAACGTAAACCTGATGCCATCGTCATCAGCTTTTTGCGGCAGTTTCCCAAGGACGCCTCCCCCATGGAGGTGCTCCGCACCACCGTCTCGGCGCTCTCCTTCTATGACGCCGATGACAAGCATAACGATCACGACGCCAATGTGCGCAAATCCCGTCGTCTGACATCCCAGATCGCCATGATCGTGGCTGGCTTTGATCGCATTCGCAAGGGCAAAGATATAGTGGCTCCCGATCCATCGCTTTCTCATGCCGCCAATTTTCTTCTGCTCTTAAATGGCCAGAAGCCCTCTCCTACGGCAGAGCGCGCCCTCGATACCGCTCTCATCTTGCACGCCGACCACGAACTCAATGCTTCTACCTTTGCAGCGCGTGTTACTGCGGCCACACTCGCCGACATGCATTCCGCGATCACCAGTGCTATCGGCGCCCTGAAGGGGCCTCTGCACGGCGGCGCCAATGAAGAAGTCATGAAGATGCTGTTTGCCATTGATAAGGCCGGCGAGGACCCCGTGGAACATGTGAAGGAGATGTTGGGGAAGAAGTTAAAAGTTCCTGGCATGGGCCACCGGGTTTATCACACCGAAGACCCCAGGGCGACGCACTTGCGCAGGATGTCCCAGGATTTGAGCCGTTCCAGCGGCAACACCAAGTGGTTTGATATGTCGCAGAAGATCGAAGAATACATCAAGCGTGAGAAGAAACTGAATGCCAACGTAGATTTCTACTCCGCTTCCACCTACACTACTTTGGGCATAGATATTGATCTCTTTACTCCGATCTTCGCGGTCTCACGCATCAGTGGATGGACGGCGCATGTTATCGAGCAACATGATGACAACCGCCTTATCCGCCCCCGCGCTGATTATGTAGGGCCGCAATACCCCGCTCGATACATCCCCCTAGATCAGAGATAAGACCGCGGCATCTTCAGCCGCACTTACACACGCCCGCTTCCAAAGGCGGGCGTGTGCTTTGCAGCGCATGTTTGTTTCGGCCTGGAGAAACGTATCACCGGCCTTCTCTGCTAGAATCACGCAATCCAATCACAGGTGACCAGCAGGGATATCGAACGAAAGATAGACGCCTTCAAGCGCGATCCCAAAGCAGAACGTTCCAAAGATCAGGCCATCAGGAGCGCCGGCGGGGCCTCCGATTTAGAGCGAGAATTTTACTCTTTAGTTATCTTTGAAGCCTCGTGTTCTGGCGCCGAAAGGTACCCACTTGCTGCTTCAGTGTTTGACGTTCTAAGTCATTGATACGCAAGTCCTTGTGAAACACTAGCTAGAGGTCAGGATTATTAACTCATCTGTAAACAAGCTGGTGGTGTAGTGAAGGGGATGTTTTACGATCCGCGCCGGACAATGGAATTTTCAAAGACCGATGAGGGCGATGCCTCGGCATCCTGGGATGCTTTCTTTGCACGACAATGATACTCCCGGCTTGCTCAGGAGTTAAGATTTTGATATCAGAATGGCACCATGGCTGGCTACTTACGTTGGCACTTTCAGAATCAAATAACCTCCCACCAGGGCAAAAACCAGGTCAGGAGACCATGCCGCCATGGCCGGCGGCAATTGGCTGATATTGCCCATGGCTTCGAATAGTCCAGCGACCACGAAATATACAATCCCGATTCCCAGGGCGAGGGCAACTCCGGTAAGCGCACCGCGCCGGGCCGCGCGTAAAGAGAAGGGAACAGCCAGCACAGACATCACAAATGTAATGAGCGGGAAAGCGAACTTTTTATAAAGCTGCACTTTAAGCCGCACCACCTCGAATCCGCTTTGCTGCAGGTCGTCAATATACTGGCTCAACTCGGTGTAACTCATCTCCGAGGATTGTTTGACCTCGCGTTTGAAATAGAGCGGGTTCTCGGTCAACTCGGAGAACGTAGAGACGTCGAATGTCCGATACTCCTGGATCGCCGATCCGTTGAAAGAGCGGCTCCATCCCTGGGAGAAGACAAAGCGCTTGAGTTCGCTGTCCCAATGGGCATGTTCGGCGAAGATCCGCTTGGTAACCGCGAAGGTAGCCGGATCGAACTCGAAAATGGAGATATTCCCAAACGTATCGCGGTCTGCATCAAACAGTTCGTAATAATAAATAGTGTTGTTTTTTCCGAAGATCCACATGCGATCGGGCCGGAAAAAAGTCTGTGCCGGCTTGCCCTTGATCTGGTTGCGCAGCGCCTCTTCCTGCCGGCTGTTGCTGGGCAGGTAGAACTGATTCGCGAAGAACAGGCCGCCTGCAAGCACCGCCGATATGACCAGCACCGGCGTCACCACGCGGTAAACGCTGATGCCGCTTGCTTTCATCGCGGTGACTTCGTTGGCCTTTTCCAGCAACCCGAATGTCACCAGCACGGCGATCATCACCGCCAGCGGCGTTAACACATAAATATAAGAAGGGATCACATGCAGCAGGTACTCACCCACGGTGACCAGCGGCACCCTGTTGCGGATGATATCGCCCAGCAACTCAAAAAATGTGAATACGAAAATGAGCACAGAAAAAGTTGCCAGCACCATGCCCAGGTAGGTCAGGAAGTCGCGCAGGATGTAGTCATCCAGAATCTGCGGGAACCCGACCCGCATTGGGGCTTGATCAGCCGCCTCCATTCCCTCGGAGCGTAACCGGGCCCTTAATCGCCGTGGTCGAAGCTTCCGCAGGCGGAACAACAGCGAACGAAGGCCTATTTCCAGAGGTCTTTTTCGCACGCGCCAGAGCAATACAACTCCCGCCAGCAAAAAGACTGCATTCCCCAGCCAGACGCCTATCCCCGGGGAGACGCGCCCTTGGCGGGCCAGCGCCAGTCCCGCCAGCGAGACTACGTAATACAAGAAGACCAGCGCAATCGTCAGCACAAAGCCTGTGGCCTTGCCGCCTTTCTTGGCTGAAAGCCCCAAGGGTATTCCCACCAGGGCCAGCACAAGGCAGGCTGTGGGCAGCGCAAACCGGCGGTTGGCTTCGATCAGGTACCAGCGCCGACGTATCCCAACCAGGCTCCAGCTCGGCTGGTCCCATCCCGGTTGCTGTCTCAGGTAGGCAATCTGCGACAGCAATTCTTTGGTTGACATTTGCGGAAGCGCAGGTTCGTCAGGTCCTTTTTTCTCTGCGAGATTGGTTACCGGAATGGGAATGTCCGTCTCCTGAAACGTGGAGATCGTATATTGATCCGGTTGCTTGGGTACGTTTTCATGGCTCGCCGCGCCCAGCAAATGGAGTCGCATCGAGTCCGGCGTGTCGCTGACCGCAACGCCTTCCTGCGCCAGCGTGATCTTGGGGGCGGTAGGATTGCTGATGTCGGCAAGAAAAACTTTTTTCCAAACCGCGGCGCCCTCCTGGGGCACGACATCTTGCACATAGAGGATGTAATTCTTCAGGTCTTCATAAAACACCCGCGGCTGAATCTCAAATGAGGCTTGCGAAGTCTTCAGTTGGTCCTGCAGCCCGGCGAGGGCGGTCGCCGAACGCGGCGCAATGAAAACCGTATTGACGGTAGCCAGGATCCAGGTAAGAATCGCCAGCCAGCCGATGGTGCGTACGAAGATCCCGGTTCCGATACCGCTGGCGCGCATGGCGGTGACCTCGCTGTCAGCGGCCATGCGGCTGAGTCCGATCAGGATTCCCACCAGCACCGCCATGGGAATGGTGATGGTCAAGGCGCTCGGAATGGTGAGAAAGATAAGCTCCGCGACGCTGGGAATGGGCGCGCTGCTGCGCACCACCAGCTCCAGGATCTGGGTCACATTCCGCATGAAGAGCACAAATGTGAACACAACTCCGCCAATCGCGGCGTGCGTGAGGACCTCGCGCAGAATGTAACGGTTCAGGATACGCACGGTTTTATTGAGTCTAGCAGATGCTGGGAGAAGAGACAGCAGAGATGGATGGGATTCCATCTGGGGAAAGAAACCCTGTTGATACTCAAATTGCTGATTTGATTTTCCCTATTGTCGTTCTAAGTGTATATTGCTGGGTTTACTGGCATGGGCCTGCCCCCCCACTTCACAATCACTGAAATCGATTCGGCCGATATCCGATTCGGCCGTTTTCTTCTCCGGCCGAGAGCTCTCGCATACAAAGCATGTCCAGGTTCTTGTCATCGCACTGGTAGATCTGATTCATGGGGAGATCTTCGGTGCGCACCACGTAGAACCCCGTTTCCATGTGGAAACCGTCGTCTGCAGAATCGGTCACAATTGGACTGCCGTGCCTCACGCGCAGCCGGAATTGTTTCGACGGCGGTTCATAGTCCGAGTAGGCAAAACACTTTCCGATGCACGCCCGATCGACGATATGGTTCACAAACCACAGCCGCGACTGATCGGGCAAGTTGATGGTCTCGATCACCCGGCGCCCGTAAGGCAAGGTGTTCACCATGCTTTCCACTTGCTGTTCCATGCGATTCAGCATGCCCGTGTCCTGATAGCTCCACAGAAAAAACAACCCTGCGCCAACGGCCAGACCTGCAAGATGCCAGGTTCTGGGCCTGACCGATCCCAGCACGCATAGTCCCAGCACGCCCGTGACTACGGTGAGGCGCGAAATGATCAAGGCAAAAGGATTCGAATATTGAGGAAACCACACCACTTCCGGAATCATGAAGGCGGCAAACAACAGGACAACCCATAACTCTAAAGGAGCGCGGAAAGTCCACCGCTCGGTGTTCGTCCGCCATTCACGCACCATGCCGTAAAGGAAGCAAGCAATGCCGAACACAAGAAGGGCAAGAGCCAGGATCGCATACCTTGCGCGGAACAGGACGAACTGGTCCACTCCATTCATGAAGAAGAAGTCTTTCGTATGCCAGTAAGCGGTACGGAAGCGCAGCACATAAAAGTGGAAGGTGAGCACAATGAGGAATGCAGAAGTGAATAAAGCCCAGCGCTGCCAGCCCTTCAACATGTCTGCCAGGCGCAGATAGGCCGCCATTCCTATCAGGCATAGAAACCCTAAGGGATGGGCGAGCAGCGCGACAATGGCAATACCGCCGGCAACCAGCAGATCTCGAGCGCTGCCTCGCCAAAACAGGGCCACAGCAAAAAAGCCCAGACCAATGGCCAGATAAAAATTCATGAAGCCCGAGTAGAAGGTCCAGCCGTAAGTGATCATGGCGATGGCAGGGATGAGAAACCATGGAGGCCGGCGATGGGCCGTGCTCATAAGAGCAAATGCTCCCCAGAAGAAGATCAGCACGGCAACGATGACCAGAATGCGTTCGGCCGCGATAAAACCGACTACCTCTCCAAGTTTTTGCAGCGCCAGATCGACGAGGACGTTGTTCCATCGCGACTCGATGTACAACCCCGGCGCCTGGCCCTGATCTACCAGATGTGCCAGCCAGGCATTGTAGGTGTGACTGCCGATATCGCCTGCCTCAATCCTTTTGTGCCAGAAACAGGGGACCAGTAAAAGTAAGGAAATAACCAGAAAGCGCCCGCCATGCTGACGAATAAAAAGTGCAGCTTGCCTTATCTGCATGCGCCGCATTGTATCTCGCGGGCACCGGATGAGACAACAAACCGTCATTGCATCGTGATGGCTGCATTCATAGTTGTCCTTATGCACTCACATCCGACCCTGCGGAGGCTGACGGCGTAAACTGTCTTCGTCAGCACACGACGATCGTGTTCGCCTTGAAGCTCAACGTAATGTAGACCTCCAGCCTGGATGTCATTGTTTGAGACTAAGACTGGACGGCTGCCACTCTGGCAGGAGACAAAGAACACAACTACGAATGCAGCCATAAGACATCGGGAAGGCATATTGACGTACTTTACATCTGAGCTTAAGCCGCTGCTAGACTTCCGATTTGGCCGCGCCGACCGTGGACATTTCCAGCGAGTCGAACTCGTCTTCTTCGAAAGGAGTCAAGGCAGCGTCGGTGTAGTAACGTGCATCGGGATCCTGCTTCAACTGACGGCGGAAGCGGCCGTAGCGCCAGATCAGTTGCGCCAGCTTGAAGTGCTTGTATAACAAATCGGCGACGTAGCGAGGATAGAAGACGAACGGGCTCTCGACGGGCAGAGTGGGGCGCCGGTCTTTGCGGTACTTGCGGCGCAGGTAGCCGCCTTCGAGCGGATCAATCTTCTCGAGGGTGACGCAGGAGTAGTACCAGATCAGCAGAAATGCCATATTGCCGGGCTGGCTGTTGGTGGCGACGGCGCGGCGCATCACGGTCTCGATATGCTCGAGCGAGTAAAAAGACGTCCAGGTATCGTGATAGAGCTTCTGCCATTGCTCCGCCGACATGGTGGCGTGGGGAGTGGTCACGTGCTCGAGATCATATTTGTTCAGGTCGGGATCGAGATAGGCGCCGGCCTTATGCAGTTTTTGGTGGTCCTCGGAGCCGGGCAGCGGCGTCAGGCAGTGTGGCTCCAGCAGATCAATGGCCAACTCGCGCTGGATGATTCCGATGTCGCGCAGGATGGATTCGGGCGTGTCGTTGGGGAAGCCGACGATGTAGCCGGCAAAAACCGTCGCGCCCACGCGCTTCACTCGAGCAGCATCTTGCGATCCTCGGCAACCTTGTTCTGCTTCTTCCGGGCCCCCAACAGGCTTTCGGGATTGATGCTTTCCAGGCCAATGAAAACCCGGGCCACGCCGGCGCGGCCCGCTTTCTCGATGAACTTGGGAAGGCGATGGCACATGGTGTCTACCTGAATCACGAACTTGAGGTTGAGTTTTTCCTGCTCACGCATAGCGATCAGGCGGTCGAAAATACTTTCCCAGTCCAGGTTGCGGGCGAAATTGTCGTCAGTGATAAAGAAGCGGTTGATGCCTTGCGCCAGGTTGCGGCGGATGATCTGCTCCACATCGTCGGCCGAGCGGCGGCGTGACTTGCGTCCCTGTACATTGATGATGGTGCAGAAGGAGCATTGAAAGGGGCAGCCGCGGCCGGCATCGAAGGTGGTGATCTTGCCTCCAGTCCGCTTGATGCGCGTGGCGGGAAGAATGGGCATAGGCGCCCCATCCAGCGAAGGCAGGTCCGCCATGTAGTTGTAGAGCGGCTTGAGCGCGCCTTGCCATGCGTCCCGCAGCACCTGTTCGAAGCGCCCCTCGGCCTCACCGGCAAAAAGCGAGATGCCAAGGTCCATGGCTTGCTTCAGTTCGGCGGGAACCTCCGGCAGCATAGACAGGCAGCCAGAGACGTGAAAGCCGCCGATGCAGACCTGAACTCCTGCCGCCCTTAGCGGGCGGGCGATATCCATTGCGCGGGGATACTGATTGGACTGTACCCCAACGAGGGCTACCAGGCCAGGGCCAGTACCGATCTGGCGCGCGAGGCGCTCGGGCCGGATATGCGTATTGCACTCGTCAAAAGCCGAAATGACGATTTCGACATCATCACCGAGTACGCGCCGCTCCTTACAGTCGAGCGCAAGGCCGTAAAGCACCGCGAGCGTATTCGAGGGAATGGCGGAGCGGAGCCACTGGATGACGTATCCGTCATCATCGTAGTGCGACGGTTTGATCAAGACCAGCGAGAATCGCTGGCGCGCGCGCGTAGCGGCGGTCATAGAGCCCCGTCGAAGAGAATGGAAATCATCGCAGCACAATATATTACCCGGTATTTCCTTTTTGGCTTAGAAAAAACGATGATGAGTAAACGGCTATAGTCCTGTGCAAGGCCGCAAAACTTGAAACTCGAAACTGCTTTAACAATCGGCAACTGCCGTCATGACCTGCTCCAGCGACGCACGGTCAAGCTGGTTCTTTCCCACATAGATAAAGCGGACAATCCCGTTTCGGTCCACGACAAAGGTTGCCGGCTTGGCGATATCAATCGCTTCCAGGCTCAGCCGGTTGTAAACTCCGTAGGCCTTGGTTACCGAGCGGTCTTCATCCAGCAAGAAAGGGAAGGCGACAGGATGCTTGCCGAAAAAACGCTCCGGCTTGAACATACCCTCGCGTTTTTCGGCGGCAACAAAAAACAGGGAAGCCCCCAGTTGCTCGATTTCCGTTTGCAGAGGCTCAAACTGAGTCATGCGTTTCACGCAGTTGGGTCACCAGGTTCCCCGCAGAAACTCCACAATTACTGGTCCCCGCCCGCGGGCTTCTGCCAGGGAAAACGTGCCCGGCCGGTTTGCTGCCGCCAGACTGAACTCCGGGGCAAGGCCTCCTATTTGCAGGGTATCTGAACGTCCGGTCATCGCGAGTTTAGTCAGTGTATGGTTTTTCCCAAAAATCGTAAATTGAAGCTTTTTTTCGGCAATGTTGCCGCATATCAGAGCGGGCGATAAGACTTTATAAGTGCCTGTCCAACATACACTTACGTCTAGACTCCTCATATATTTAAACATGTTCAAAAACATCTTGACAATACGCGTAGACAGGGTGCATTATTTGAACACGTTCAAATAAGAGGCGAATCAAAATGAACACCGTTAAAAGGCCGCAGGCCGAAGCGATTACACAAGCGCCAGTTCTCCCGGCGCCAACTCAAGCTGACAGCCCAACCGTCGGCCCAGTCGGTAAGAAGGGCGAAGCCACCCGCCAGCAGATCCTTGCTGCGTCTCTCAAGCTCTTCCGCGAGCGCGGGTTTGATGCCGCCACTATGCGCGATATTGCCGAGTGCGCTGGTATGTCCCTGGGGGCCTCGTACTATTACTTTCCTTCGAAAGAGGCGATTGTCTCTGCCTACTACGATTATGTGCAGCAAGAGCACCGGCAGCGGGTGGAGCAGGAAATCCCCAAGGCCAAGAACCTACGCCAGCGCCTGGGAATCGCCTTTCACAGCAAGCTCGATATCATCCAACACGACCGCAAACTGCTTGTCGCCCTCTTCCGCCACGGTGGCGACCCTGGACATCCGCTTTCCTGGTTCGGTCCGGCGACGCAGCGGCAGCGCGACCTCAGCATGTCCATCTTTGCCCGAGCCTTGGGCGATGAAAAGCTGCCCAAAGATGTTCGACATCTTGCTCCTATGGCCCTCTGGGCGCTGCACATGGGCTTCATTCTTTACTTTGTGAACGACGGCTCCGAGGAGCAGTGCCGCACTCGCCGCCTGATGGATAGCACGCTCGACCTGGTCACGCGCGCATTCGATTTGGCTACGGCTCCGGTCCTGCAACCCATTTTGAAACCCATTCGCAAGCGAGTGGTTGATCTGTTGACCGAAGCCGGATTAGTCCCGATTTAGAACGGATTTACCACAGAGACACAGAGAAAAAATCGGGAAGATGATTTCGTTACAGCTGATATTAGGTGAGCAGACAATCAGTGAAGGGTTGAGAGGGGAATAGCAATGACACACACAGCAACAATTCAGCACAAGCACTGGTTCCCGGCGGTAGAAGCAGAGGAGCGCCCGTCGCCGTGGTGGTACTTCGGACGTGCGGTCTATGTCAGCCGCCGCGACTATGGCAAGATTTTCTTTGTTTTTCTTGCCGCAGGAATTCCCCTGGGAGCTATCGGAGTTCTTCTGCACAAGCCCACCTTCCTGCGCGCAGCCTATGGACTGGCCGTGCTGGGCATTCTCATGCTGATTTATTCGCTCATCGGTCTATATCGCATGTACGGACATCCTGCCGTGAAATACCTGCGGCAGCTTCTGAAGCTGGGCAATGTCGAGGGCGCGGTCACGATCGCAGACCTGCATATTGGTACCTACCGCCACGCCTTCACGCTGGCGCAGCTTCTGCCCGAGGCGCAAATCTATTCCGTGGACTGCTGGAATGTAGAAGGTGAGCCGCCCGAGGCTGCGGTTCAGGATGTCCGCGACCTGGAGCCGCCGCCGCGCTGTGAGCCCCGTATTGCTGCCATAAAAGCAGACAGCTTCTCAGTTCCTCTGGAAGACGCAAGCTGCGACGTGGTTGTCTTCGGTTTCGGTACGCACGAGGTTCCAACCAATGGCCCGCGCGAGAAGCTTTTCAGCGAAGCCATTCGCGTTCTTAAGCCGAAAGGGAAGTTGCTGCTCTTCGAGCACGGATACGACTTTCACAACTACTTGATCTTCGGCCCAGTCATCGGGCATATCACGCGGCTCAACGATTGGATGAAGTTTATTCAGGATCGCTTTGATAACGTTCACTATCAACGCAGTTCACATGCAGTGGATCTGATTACGGGGGTGCGTCGTGGTTAACAAAATTGAAGTTAACAAAATTGAGGCAGAGAGAATTCTGGCTCAACCAATCGAGACCCAAAAACCTGACGCAAGGCAAATCGCCAATCCCGATGTCATCATCATCGGGGGAGGCATCGCCGGTCTGGCCGCTGCTCTGCGTTGCCAGGACCACGGCCTGACCCCGCTCGTCCTTGAGGCCGAAGCGCGCGTTGGCGGACGCATGACCACCGACCGCGTCAACGGTTTCCTGATTGACCGCGGCGTCACGCTGTTGGGCAAGAAATTTACCCGCATGCGCAGCATGGCCCGCCGTCTTGGCCTGGGCAACCGGATGCATGATGGCGGTTTCAAATTGGGACTGGAAGACGGTGGAAAGGTCCGCTCATTTCGCGATCGCCGTCCCGATGATCTATTCCGCGACTCCGGTCTCTCATGGGATGCCAA
>WNFE01007331.1_pt1 | contig 14195 bp, 17 predicted proteins | sample 5400451 | NCBI WGS metagenome assembly WNFE01 (sample SAMN13153344, study PRJNA577476) | soil metagenome | isolation source: 200 cm saprolite under Douglas fir tree site 2 hole 2 | place: USA:California | collected 2015-04-18 | reverse complement strand
CGGCTCAAAAGTCTGTCAATCAACAGCACCTTGCAGGTCGCGGACCGATTCCCCTACGGTGGACGCATGATCCGCACATTTCAAGGTTTCAAACCCACCGTGCCGAAGTCCTGCATTATCGAAGAAACCGGCATGGTGATTGGTGACGTCGTGTTCGGCGAGCACTGCAGCGTCTAGTTCCATGCCGTCATTTGCGTGGACCCACCGCATATTCTCATCTTCTTTACTCCCTTAGAGGGTGAGGAGGTTTGCTCCCTAACTGCGCGCGTCCAACGAGGCCCTTCTGAGGGCGCGCGTTGCGCGAGCAAGGGGAGCAGCCTCCTTGCCCTCCTCTCACCTCTTATGGCATCATGCCCCCCTCTTGGAGGCGCGCATGGAGCATTTGCTCGAATACGCCGGTTCCGTGCATATTTATCTTGGACCATACCGCGGGAATCCGATTGCCTTGTACTTAAAGCGGACGGAGACCGGGTGCCAGATCGGCCCGAAGGCCTATCCGTGGAATGATGTGGTGGGGAGTGGTGAGACGCCGAATAAGGCGGCCGCGGATTTCGAAGAGAAATGGAAGACGAAGGGTCTCTCCGCGGATATGTACTCCGGTCCCTCGTGGGAAGGAGGCATTAAACCGGAGAAACCTGCTCCTCCCAAGCCGCCCGCTGCTCCCAAACCAGCGGTATCTACTGCTGCATCAGCACCAGCAGGCCAGCCTGTCGTGCCTGCAGCCTCTCCGGCTGCTCCTGCTGACACTACAGCGGCCCCTGATCCAGTCCTGGCAGCTCAGCCTGCAGACGAATCGAGCTAACCCACTTTAGCCCGCATTATTCATGAACGCTTCTGCTGCAATCGCGGGTCCGCGCGCCTGTCTTGCTTAGCGACTGCGCGATTTCGCGACGAACCGTCATGAATAATGAGGGCTATTTAAAGCGAGCGTTTTGGAAAGTGGCCTTCAGAGGAGGCGCCGGCCAGTTTACTGTGCTTTAGGCCATATCCCATGTAGACCACCACGCCGATGGCAGTCCAGACGACGAATCGAATCCAGGTTAACCATGGGAGAAAGCTCATGAGGCCAAGGCAGGCCAGCATGCCCAGAATGGGAACGAGCGGCATGAACGGAAGCCGGAATGGTCGAAGTTGGTCGGGTTTCGTGTACCGTAGGACCACAACACCGATACAGACCAGGACAAAAGCAAAGAGAGTGCCGATGTTTGTCATGTCCGCTGCGTCGCCGATGGGAATCAGGGCAGCTAGCGTGGCCACGCCGATGCCGGTGAGAATGGTGGCATAGTGAGGCGTGCCATAGCGCGGATGCACGGTTGATAGCCAGGGGCTCAAGAGGTGGTCGCGCGACATGGCAAAGAATACCCGGATCTGCCCTAGCATCATCACGACGAGTACGCTGGTAATTCCGGCCACGGCCCCGATCGCCACAATCGCCGCTCCCCACTTGAAGCCCACTCTACTCAGCGCTTCGGCCACCGGCGCATGGATGTCGATCTGTGCAACGGGGATCAAGCCGGTCAGCACAGCGGCCACGGCAATATAGAGGACGGTGCAGATGCTGAGTGAGGCGATGATTCCGATCGGCAGATCCCGCTGAGGGTTTTTGGCTTCCTCGGCGGTCGTCGAGATGGCGTCGAATCCGATATAGGCGAAGAACACGATCGCCGCTGCGGCACCGACACCGGCGAATCCCTGCGGCATGAAGGGCGTCCAGTTTTCGATATTTACGGCCGGCGTTCCCACGGCAATGAAGAAGAGGATGACCGCGAGCTTCAAGCACACAATGATGCCGGTCGCGCGGGCGCTTTCTTTGATCCCAATGACGAGGATGATGGTGACGAGTAACACGATAATGGCGGCGGGGAAGTTTGCCACACCCCCGTCAGGTCCTCCGGGTGGATGCGTAGCCCAGTGCGGCAATTCGATCCCGGCCAACCTGAGCAGATTATTGAAATAGCCGGACCATCCGATGGCGACGGCGACACAGGCCACACCGTATTCGAGAATTAAGTTCCAGCCAGTAATCCAGGCCAGGAATTCTCCCAACGTTGCATACGAGTATGTATAGGCAGAGCCGGCCACGGGAATCATGGTGGAAAACTCTGCATAGCAGAGTGCCGCGAAGGCGCAGGTCAGGCCGGAGAGCACGAAAGAGAGAATGATTCCCGGCCCTGCCCCGGGTCGGTGGGCATCGCCGACGATGGCGGTGCCGATCAGGACGAAGATGCCGGTGCCGATGATCGCGCCGATGCCAAGCGCGGTCAGATCCCAGGCCGTAAGGGTTTTTTTCAAACGATGATCGGGATGGTCTGCGTCCGCGAGGATTTGTTCAATGGACTTGGTTCGAAAGAGTCGGCCTATCACCGTACCGCCTCTGGCCACGGGGCTAGCGAAAGGCGCTGTAGGATCAACGAGCTTCTGTTCCATATGGGGTCAAGTATAGCAGGCTCTCTCCGTAGGATAGCCGAGTGAGACGGGCGAGACGCGTTGATCTGGTTCATCCGGTCTGTTTTGTTCATCTGGTCAGTCTCGTTCAACCAAACAACCAAATAAACAAGAGAGACCAGCCGGTTCTCGCGTTTCACGCGCCACGGTCTGTGGCGCGGGCGGCGCGTAAAAAGGCCTCGAACAATCGCCGGTGGAGGGGGTGCCGGTCGAAGAGAAATTCCGGGTGCCACTGGATACCGAGAAAGAAGCGGTGGGCCGGAGATTCGATCGCCTCCACGATACCATCGGGGGCCAGGGCGCTGGCGATCAATGACGGCGCGACGGCTTTGACCGACTGATGGTGGGAGCTATTCACTCGCATCGACACCGACCGTACGATGCGACGGAGTAGACTGCCGGGTGTGACTGTGACGGTGTGACTGAGATTCGTCGCTGGAGTTCGTTGCCGATGTTGGAGCGGCTTCGAAATTTGGGATGAGATATCCTGAAACAGACTGCCGCCGCAGGCGACATTCATGGTCTGCATGCCTCCGCAGATGCCGAGCAGTGGGACATCAGCCTGTCTCGCCAGGTTGACGATGTCCAGTTCAAAACTTGCGCGCCGTTTGCTCATGATTCCGAACGTATACTGCTGACGTTCACCATACAATGACGGTGGAAGGTCCGGCCCGCTTCCGGTGAGGAGAAGTCCGTCAAGCTGTTGCAGGAGGCGCCGTCTCGTGGCCCGGTCTGCGAGGAGTGGGAGGACCAGCGGGATGCCGTCGAGTTCTTCGATGGCACGAATGTAGCGTGCGCGCAAAAAGTAGGTGGGCTCGCGCCCACCCCATTCCTTCCGATCACCGGCGTTGAAGTCTGGTGTGATGCCGATGATCGGTTTCATCGGCTAGCGGATGGGCTCCGGAGCAGGGGCTGGCGCCGGTGCATCATTCGAATCAACGACCCCCAGGAAGCGGATGGGCCGATTGCCTTGTAGGTGATCGGGGGTAATGAGGTAGGTGCCGTAGAGACTGGTGTTCCAGATGCTCTTGGCCGCTTGTTCATTCCCGCCGGAAAATGCATAGGCGAGTCCTCCGACAATGCCGCCGCAGATGGCAAATACCGCTTTCAGTGGAAAATACAACAGGGTGGAGAAGCCGGCAGCGACCTGCATGCCCGCGCTTGACGTGTCTCCGCCCTCGGTGCTTGCGCTCGACGAGGGGGGCGCGCTTTCTTGACTCCAAGCCGCCGGCACCATTGTGACGGTGCACAGGGCCAGGAGCAGGAAGACTGCCACCAGTTTGAAGCTGGAGGCCTCACAGAGGCGATTGGATGAATACGAGTAAGTGTTCACAGATAATCCTCCTTCTTCGACAGCGCGAGCTAAGCGACAGTGGTTGACCCCAGGGCGCTCACCCATGATTCAGTGGTAGTGGGGTTATAACAAATTCAACTCTGATTGCAAACCCCCTGCCGCGCCTGCGTGGAGTGTCTTATGGAGCGGTGACGTCTCTCAGTACGAGGTCAAGTTCAGATGCAACGTACGACGTGATGAAGTTCGTCCGCTTGATTACGGTGTCTCTGACTTCAGCGTCCCATATGTCGTCTGCGAGACATTGGTTCTCTTGAGTGATGCCGGATTGTAATGCCAGGTCCAGCTTGCACCAACAGACTGCTTGGATAAACAGCTCATGGGCTCGTTCCTGATGAGATAGACGATCCTCCTCTGAGAGATCGATCAGGGCCTGGGCCAACCAGCGAGAGAAATCAACTTCGGTGCTGAGCGTATCAATCTGGCTCTGAGTGATAGCCACGGCCACCTGGATTCCGCCCTTCCAACTCCGTTTCTTGACGTTGAATACACAGGAAGAGGTGAAGGGTCTTCCCTTCACTGGTTGCGATCCGACAAACAGGGTCACGCGAAACTGGGAAGGCTCTGGTGCATGCTCGACTGCCATGGCGCGCATTGTAACATGATCACCAGTCTGACCGGTCGTCTCATTGACGGCTTGGTAGCGCGACGATAAGATGCCCTCTACTATGACCACGGCCGTATTGCAGCGTGTCAGCGAGATTCAGCAGGCACTTCGTGATGCCGAGATCGACGGCTGGCTCTTCTATGATTTCCGCGGAAGCGATCCCCTCGCCTATCGCATACTCCAGCTCGAACCGTCGCTCCATGTGACGAGGCGATGGTACTACTGGATTCCGGCGCAGGGGGTTCCCGTCAAGCTGTTGCATCGCATCGAGCCGCGCGTGCTCGATACATTGCCGGGACGGGCCGACTGCTATGTGTCGTGGGAGCAACAACGGCAAATCCTTGCGCGCCTGCTCTCCGGTGGCCTCCGTGTCGCCATGCAGTATTCCCCGCTGAACGCGGTTCCCTATGTGTCGCGTGTGGATGCCGGTACGGTCGAGTTGATCAGAAGTTACGACGTCGAGGTGGTCAGTTCAGCGGACTTGATTCAGACGTTTGAAGCGCGCTGGACGGACCGTCAACTCGAATCGCATCAGTTTGCCGCGGCGGCGCTGCGGCGCATCGTAGATCAGACATTTAGTCATGTGCATGAGGCGATAACGAAAGGGCGGGGTCTCACTGAATATGGAGTGCAGCAGTTTATTTTGGCTCGTATACGCGAGGCCGGGATGGTCACGTCGAGTGCACCGATTGCCGCCGTTAATGCCCACAGTGCTGATCCTCATTATGGTCCGCCAGAGACGGGATCAGCCGAGGTCACCTGCGATGCGTTGCTCTTGATCGATCTCTGGGCCAAACGAGCAGAGCCCGGTTCGGTCTACGCCGATATTACGTGGACCTGCTATGTCGGTCAGACGGTACCGGTGAAACATCGCGAGATTTTCGACTTGGTCCGGCAGGGACGGGACGCGGCCTTAACCTTCGTCCGGACAGAAATAGCTGCCGGCCATCGCCCATTCGGTTGGGAAGTCGACGACGCCTGCCGGCAGGTCATCCAGCGTAGCGGCTATGGTGACCAGTTCGTCCATCGCACGGGCCATTCGATCGGCGAAGAAGTTCATGGCAACGGAGCCAACATCGATGGCTTGGAGACGCAGGACATCCGCCGTCTGATGCCGAGAACCTGCTTTTCTATTGAGCCAGGGATCTACTTGCCCGGCGAGTTTGGGATTAGGAGTGAACTGGACGTGTACCTCGCTGAGCGCGAGGCGTTGGTGTTCGGTTTGCCGTTGCAGCGCGAGATCGTACCGCTCTTCTAGCAAGATTATGAAAAAGTCCTCCAGCGGCGTTCTCGCTTCGCTCCCAGGAACCGTGACCCGTGAAACGAGGGTCAGCCGCGGAGTTGCAAGTATGGACTTGTTGAGCATCCTGCAGGGATGCTCTCCACTTCTCCCTGACACGCAGGCCATCGAAGTTCTGCTGTGACGAAATGGTTTTTCAGCAGCCTGCTAGCTCCTCTCCCTTCCTTGACAGTGCCTCCTACTGGCCTATAGAGTTGATTAGATTCTCAAAAAGGCAGGGCCAACGGCGATTTACCGAAACTAGGGAAAAGGAACCACGCCATGTTTGGTACCATGGGGATCTCAGAACTCATCATTATCCTCGTCATTGTCCTTATCATTTTCGGGGCGGGAAAGCTCCCACAAATCGGTGAAGGAGTCGGCAAAGCGCTCAGAGGGTTCAAGAAAGAAGTCAACGATATTCCCCCGTCGGATGCGGCACCGCCCGAAGCGAATCAACCGGCATCCATGCAGGGCCAATCCACGGTTCAGGCTGCACCGGCAATTACGCCAGGACAGACTCTCGCCGCTCCGAAGCCCACGGCACCCTATACGCCTGGGCCGGAACTGACTCCCGGGACCACCGCCGCCTTGATGCACAACATGGCGGCTTCGCCACAGCCGGCTCGGCCATTGACCTCCACGGCAGCCCAGTCAGTCTCAGCCCAATCGACGGGGCAGGGCCAGCAGCCTCCCACGATGGAAGAACGCGCGGCTGCTCCCACGCCGATGATGCGGGCGCAGTACCCGCCTCTTCCCGCGGGAGCCCAGGCGAAACCTGTGGCCAAACGCCCGTCGGCCATTGTCAACAAGGATGCCGTGGCCCGCGTGCAGGCTCAGCAGGCGGCGATGAAGGCAAAGGCCGCGCAGCCGGCCGACATTTCCCCAGGGGATATGCAGAGTCTGGGAGAAGGACTTGGGGATGCGTTGCGGACGTTCAAGCAGGCCGTTGCCGATGTCCGCAATTCGGTCGATCCCGAGATGCGGACAATCCAAGCCGAGATGGATTCTGCCAAGAAGGAATTCCAGCAATCCATCGAAGCGGCCAAAGAACTGCCTGCCTTGCATGAAGAGCCTCCTAAACAAGCGTGAGCTGGGTGCGGTCTTCATTAGCCTGCCCGATGCTTGCACCCTACTCTGTCGCACTTCCTCTCAAACCATAGGGTGCTCGGTCGTCCTGTCAGTCCTCTGTCTTGCCGGTTGTGTCCAGGATTCTCCGACTTCATCGAGGGAGCGCACGGTCTCGCTAATGCTGGAGTTGCTCCACGATGAACGCCCAGAGGTGCGGCGGACGGCTGCAGAATCTCTGGGCAAGATCGGCGACCCACGAGCCGCGGACTCCATTCTTCCCCTCATACACGATCCAGCAGCAATAGTCCGCGAAGCGTCGGTGCTGGCCATGGGACGCGTGAAACCCACAGCCACCGATGGAGTGGTTGCCCTGTTGATGCAGGCGCTGGAGGATCCTGTCGAATCGGTCCGGCAGGCGGCGGTTGTGGCGATCGGCGAGATCGAACCAGGTTCCCGATTGTTAGAGCCTGTCGTAGGCCTACTGCGATCTTCGGATGTGACGATTAGGAGAGCAGCGGTGCGGGCATTGCTACAAGTCGATGCGAGCCAATTGGTTCCTGCACTTGTCGCAGCAGGACGTGACCCCGATGCAGAGGTTCGTCAGGGGATTGTGTCGGTGGTGGGTGAATGGGGAGGGGCAGCGGTCTCCCCTTGGCTCAGAGAGCGTTTAGCCCAAGATTCTTCACCTGGGGTGCGAGCAGAAGCGGCCTATCGTCTGGGAACGCTCAGCGACCCTGAGACGAGGGCAGCGCTCAACACGACGATCGCGAAGGATCCAGACAGTGGGGTGCGTCGCTGGGCGAAACGGGGCGTTTAGCACGATGCTGAAACAGTCCGCTAGCGCCACAGACTGTGGCGCGAAACCCGAACGATGTGTGACGAGCGGGAAAGGCCGGACGGGTGAGATGGGCGGGAGCATCGTGTCAGGCAGGAGCCAACGTGTGACGTTCCAGGTTCGATGTTCCGGAAACCTCGACGTGGGGCTTCGAACCCTCGCCCGTCCAGTCAGTCCTGCTCGGCAATCCTGCGGGGATGTTTTCCTCGTGTCCCAGATGTGCCGGCGTTCGAAGTTCTGCTGTGCCGAAGGGGTTTTCTCGCAGCCTGTTAGGTCGCTAGGCGGGAACGATTCAACGCATCGACGAGTTCGACAAGCTCTTTGCGGGCCTTTTCATCGATGCTGGTAAATTGGACGCCCATCCCGGGGAAGAGCAGATGCCGTTCAGGCTTGTTGCGGGTCCAGGCGACCTTCGCTTTGGCCTTGTGTTTTTCCCAAGGACGATCGGGCAGTGCGAACTCGACGGATAGCTCGGTCCCAGGAGCCAGCGGGGCGCTGCTTTCTATGAACAACCCGCCTGCACCGATACCGCCGGTTAAGCTGTCGAACTGTCTACCTTCTGGGGTCGTGTAACGAACCTTCACGGCGAGCGGGGCTCTCGGATGAGCGCGCGCATGGGCGAATCGTACGTCGTCGTCGCCAGCAAGAATCTGTTCAATTAGCGCTCCCCACGACTGGGCGCCGAGCAGTTCTCCCGTGGCACTATGAAGCGTGACCACTTCCTGGCCGGCATTCATGTCAAGGGCCTTGCCCTCATGCCCTTCCGTCGTGATCACTGGAAACTTCATGGTCAGGACCTTGTAGTGAACGCGGGACGATTCGGTGGCAGATGGATAGTCACTAGGCCGGCTGCTCAACGGTCTGGAGGAATTTCACCAGTTCGAGTACGCGCTTACGGATATCTGGGTTAATCTCCGTAAAGCGCACCCCCATGCCAGGGCTAAAGGTATATTGGTCTGCTTTAGGGCACACCCACGCGACAAGCCCCTTCGCCGGCAACCATTCTGAGGGTTGCTCTGGTAGCGAAAATTCAAGCGCAAGCTTGGTGCCGACCGGTAGCGGGCTCAGGCTTTCGATAAATAGCCCGCCTCCGCCGATGCCGCCTGCGCGACTTTCAAACTGCTGACCCTCCGGGGTTGCGTATTTGACACGGAAGGTGAGTGTCACGCGCGGCTCATTCCTGGTTTCTCGGCTTGTCGGGGGCTTACGATAGGCCAGAATTTGGTCGATCACGAAGTCCCAGGACAGGATGCCCATAGGTTCGCCGTTGATCCCCAGAAGGGTGATCACTTCACGGGTTGCGTCAAGGTCGAGGGCTTTCCCTTTGTGTCGAAGGCTTGCAGACACGGGATATTTCACACGTCCTCCGCGTTCAATCTGTACTGCAAGTATAGCGCAGCATTTCACCTTGTCGAGGAAAATTGTGGAGTCATGAGCGTCGCCACAGGTTGGAGAGGAAGAAAGAGCAGAGAGCCGCAGGTATCCGAGAAGGGAAGCTGTGAAGGAACAACCAGGCCAGGATGATCCCGGCCTGGTGTATTCTGAGTAGACGTGCTGCGTGGCGAGCGAAAAAAGCCACAGTTATAACAACTTAGGCGGTCTTCACATCCTTGTCTTGCTCGAAGATTCTGATGGGAGGGTGCTTGCCGAGGATGGCATCCTCGGTGATAAGGACTTCCTTAATCTGCTTCTGAGAAGGGGCATCATACATCACGTCCAGCATCACGTCTTCGAGGATGGCACGCAATCCTCGAGCGCCGGTTTTCTGGAGAAACGCTTTCCGCGCGATCGCCCCGAGTGCGCCTTCCGTGAACTTGAGCTTCACCTTCTCAAAGGAGAGCAATTTCTCATACTGCTTCGTGAGCGCGTTTCTCGGCTCGGTCAAGATTCGAATGAGGACGCGTTCATCCAGCTCATCCAAGGTGGCTACGACCGGCAGCCGACCGACGAACTCCGGAATCAAGCCGTACTTGAGGAAGTCTTCCGGCTGAACTTTCGCGAACAGTTCGCCAAGTCGCACCTCGCTCCGTCCGCGAACTTCGGCTCCGAATCCCATTGCCTTCCGATTCAGTCGTTGCTCGATAATTTGTTCGAGCCCAACGAACGCTCCGCCGCAGATGAACAGGATGTTGCTCGTATTGACCTGAATAAACTCTTGGTGCGGATGCTTGCGCCCGCCTTGAGGCGGCACGTTGGCGACGGTTCCCTCGATGAGTTTGAGCAGCGCCTGTTGTACCCCTTCGCCCGAGACGTCGCGGGTGATGGACGGGCTGTCGCTCTTGCGGCTGATCTTGTCGATTTCATCGATGTAGACGATGCCCCGCTCGGCCCGTTCCACGTCGTAGTCCGCTGCTTGCAGGAGCTTGAGGATGATGTTTTCCACGTCTTCGCCGACGTACCCTGCCTCGGTGAGCGTGGTGGCATCGGCCAGCGTGAAGGGGACGTCCAAGTACTTCGCGAGGGTCTGGGCCAACAGCGTTTTCCCTGTGCCTGTGGGCCCTAACATGAGGATGTTGCCCTTCTGGAGTTGCACGTCGTCAACGTCTTTATCCTTGGCCGAGATTCGCTTGTAGTGGTTATGAACGGCCACCGAGAGAATTTTCTTGGCCCGCTCCTGTCCCACGACGTATTGATCCAAGTGGTGTTTAATTTCCACCGGCTTTTTGAGTTTCGACGAAATCTCTTCTTTCGCTTCTTCCCAATCCTCGGCAATGATGTCGTTACAGAGGTTGACGCATTCGTCGCAGATGTAGACGGTGGGCCCAGCAATCAATTTGCGGACTTCATCGCGGCTTTTTCCACAGAACGAGCAGCGGAGATGTCGATCCATCTTATCCGGTTTCGCCATGCGTCCCCCCCTGTTACTTGTCCTTGGCCGCGTCTTTCCCTGCGTCGCCACTGACGGCCTTGAGGAGCTTCGGGGGCCGTGTGATGACTTCGTCGATGAGACCGTACCGTTTGGCTTCTTCTGCCGACATGAAGTAGTCCCGTTCCGTGTCCTGGGATATCTTCTCCAGAGGTTGGCCGGTATGTTTGGCCATGATCTCATTGAGTCGTTCGCGGATTTTCAAGATCTCTCTGGCATGAATGTCGATTTCAGTGGCTTGCCCCTGAAACCCGCCCATGGGCTGGTGAATCATGACCCTCGCATTCGGCAGGGCGAATCGCTTGCCTTTGGTTCCGGCGGTGAGCAAGAAGGCCCCCATGCTGGCGGCCTGGCCCAGGCAGATGGTGTTGATCGGGGGTTTCACATACTGCATGGTGTCATAAATCCCCAATCCTGCCGTGACGCTTCCCCCGGGGGAGTTGACGTAAAGATTGATGTCTTTTTCAGGGTCCTCCGCTTCGAGGAACAAGAGCTGGGCAATAATCAGGTTGGCAAAGATGTCGTCGATCGGCGCACCGAGGAAGATGATCCGGTCTTTCAGGAGCCGAGAATAAATATCGTAGGCGCGCTCGCCTCGGTTAGTCGTTTCGATAACAATGGGAACTAGCATGCACGTCGTTCCTTTCCGTTTACAGCCTGTTGAAGCCGAGGCGCAAGTGGTTTACATCCTTTGGCACTATCCCTGAATCACCGCGTTGCGGTAAACGAAATCCAAGGCTTTATCCGCCAAAATTCTGGTACGTAACTCGTCGATGGACTCTTGTCCGCCGGCTTTGACCATCTTGACGAGATCAGCCGTCGGCATTTTGAGTTCCGACGCCAGCCGCATGATTTCGGTGTTGAAATCGTCCTGTGTGACCGTCAGCCCTTCTTTCTCGGCGATCGCTTCTAAAACGAGGCCGAGCTTCACGCGGCGTGCCGCTTCGTCCCGATGCTCCTGGCGAAGTCTTGTGAGATCTTCCGTGCCAGGCGATTCCTGGGCGCCACCCTTCCGCTGTTGATGCTGCACATGCTGGCGGATGATGGCCTCCAGTTCACGCCCCACTAGGGTTTCCGGGAGATCGAAGTGGTGGGTCTCCACAAGCCGTTTGATGATCGCATCCTTATAGGTGTCTTCGATCTCTCGCTTTAGCGCCTGTTCCATCCCGCCCCGCAGTTTGTCTTTGATTTCCTGGAGCGAGTTGTAGGGGCCACAATCTTTGGCAAATTCATCGTCCAGGGCCGGCAGCTTCTTTTCCTTGACGGATTTGATCGTCAGCGTGAACACAACCGTCTTGCCGGCAACGCGAGGATCGGGATGGCTGGCTGGGTACGGCTGGGAAACTTCGACCACGTCGCCCTCTTTCTTCTCCCAGACATGCGAATCAATTTCCAAGCCCAAGACGGAGGCGTGTGATCCCACCTTGTGGAGTTGACCTTCCTTCTTCGTTCCTTCCAGCGGTGCTCCATCGAGAGTGCCTTGCACATCCAGCACGATATAGTCCCCGTCCACGATGGCATGGCCTGCCGGTGTGGCTTCCAGGCGCGCCTGTTGTTCGCGCAAGACCTCAAGCCCTCGGTCGAGCTGTTCGTCGGTGACGGTGCGCTTATCGGGCTTGAGCGAGATCGGACTCGGCGCTTTATAGTCCCGCAACTCGATTTTCGGCTTGATCTCGACGGTCGCGGTAAATGTAAAGGGTTCGTTCTTCTTAATCTTGACCCGGTCCAGCGGAGGAATTTCAACGAGGACCGGCACAATCCCCGCTTGGCGGACGGCCTTGTCGTAGAAGTCCGGCACGAGGCTTCGGATCACGTCCTCTTCCACGGTTTTCGCATAGCGTTTTTCCAGCAAGGCCAATGGTACCTTGCCAGGGCGAAATCCGGGGATGCTGACCTGGCGGTTCAGCTCGACGTAGGCGCGGGCAAGCCGTTGAGTGACCTCATCGGCCGGCACCTCAATCTTGAGGGCGCGTTTCATTGGTCCTAGTTCAGTCACTTCCATTTTCATAGCTGGCGCGTACCCTTTTCTTTGTAAGAAACCCTGCTCGGGCTGCCGAGCCATCGCCGCTGCCCGGTCGTGGTCTGGTGCGAGAGGGGGGACTTGAACCCCCACGGTTACCCACGAGATCCTAAGTCTCGCGCGTCTGCCAGTTCCGCCACTCTCGCATGGTGGGGTCTGCAGGAGCCGACTCCAGCATGATGAGCAACCACACAAAAATACATGTTCCTGTGGGTATTTTGTACCGTTGGATGTATCCCACTGTCAACCCATACTCCTGCGGGGATGGAAGGGTGTTCACTTGTGTGCCCATGGGACGGTAGGCATCCATTTCTAACCCGGATTATTCATGAATGCCGTCGCGAGGTGTTCGAGACTGAAGCCCGCCTGGGCTTCTCGCAAGTAAGGCCTACGGAGGCGTACTTGCAGTCCGTCGAGGAGGCCGAAGGAGAAAAGCCCCGCCGGGCGAGAGGATCGGACGACGTAGCAGGTATTCATGAAGAGTCCGGGTTAACACGATAGATCTGACAAGACAGAAATACTGTAGCTTCAGGCCAAAGGAGGAGCCTGTGATCAAAAGTTATGGATTACACCTCGATTTGGCCCATTGTAGAAGTCATCAAAGGGCCTCATCATGCCTACGGTTACCTCAGCCTTCAATGAGGGATATAATGAGGGATATGATGAGGGGTATGATGAGGGGTATGATGAGGGGTATGATGAGGTGGCATACGTAATTCATCGTCAGCATACCGGTTAAGGAGGTGCACGGTGCGCGTTGCCCCACTGTTCTCAACTCTGGCTTTCAGTTTTGTGGCACTTACCTCTCTTTCTTCATGGGCCTATCGGGACTATTTCACGCCGGAGCAGAAAGCGCTGCTGGATAAGATTCAAACCGTGCGCATCGAAGCGATTGCGCTCGCAGACCAGGGAGCCGTTGATGCTGCGCCGATTGCCGAGCTTGTAGCCCGTCGGATAGGTGAATTGGGATACACGGTCGTGCGAGAAGCTGGTAAACCCCATGACGCTGTGTTCAAAGTAAAATGCGAACAGCGAAAAACATGGGAAGGCACAACTGCCGCAGGAGGCGATGCGGATTTGCCCGATGCCCCGTCTCGGCTGTGGAAAGGCCCTGCCTGTCAGTTGACTTATCTCCTCGGTGACATGAAGGTCAAATGGCAAAAAGAGGTCCGAACTGAGTTTGAAGATGCGGGGCAAGCCGCGCAATCGGCCAACGCGGGAGATCCGGGAACCTATGCCATGGGCAAATTGAGGGATGTGCTCGAGACATACGAATTTCCCTTGTTGCTGGCCGCTGAATGGGGTCAGCCGGAGCGCCTTCTAAAGTTGCTCGATCTATCCGACACTCCGCAGGCCAGAAGGTTCAAAATTATTTCTCTCTTAGGCGAGATGCAAGCCGACGAGGCCTTGCCGAAGCTGAAAGAGGTGCTCAAGGATCGTGACCTGGCGAAGCAAGCGATTGGGGCGATGGGCAATCTCGGCAGAGAGGGCATTCCGCTGCTCGTCGACATCATGAACACGTCTCCGCAGCTTGAATTGCAGGCGGCGGCGGCCAAGGGCTTAGGACAATTAGGCGGGACGCACGGCGATGCGTCCGTCGTGCTGCCGTTGCTCGCCAAGCTGGAGGATCCCAAGACAGACTGGTCCGTGCTCACGGAAGTGGCCTTGTCGCTGGGTAAGATCCCGGATAAACGATCGATCCAGCCGCTCTACGATCTCGA
>WNFE01002246.1_pt1 | contig 14210 bp, 14 predicted proteins | sample 5400451 | NCBI WGS metagenome assembly WNFE01 (sample SAMN13153344, study PRJNA577476) | soil metagenome | isolation source: 200 cm saprolite under Douglas fir tree site 2 hole 2 | place: USA:California | collected 2015-04-18 | reverse complement strand
GCCGCCCTCCCACCGTCCCTGCCACCACCCGGAGCCGTGCCATCACGCTCCCCTCCCGGTCAGCTCTTGAACAGGAACTCGACCGCTTCGCCGAGGAGATCCTGCACTTCCTCGCGCAGCTGGACGTGCTGCTCGAGGTGCGGGTCGAGATCCAACAATTGCTCAGCAACGCGGCGCGCCTCGAGCACGATTGCCTCGTCGTGCGGCAGTCGACCGATCTTCAAGTCGGTCATTCCGGCTTGTCGCTCGCCGAACACCTCGCCTGCGCCGCGAATCGCGAGGTCGCGCTCGGCTAACACGAAACCATCGCCCGACTCGGCCATCGCTTCCATACGCGCGGCGCCGTGCGGAGTGGCGGGATCGGCCAGTAGGTAGCACCACGACTGGTGACCACCGCGACCGATGCGCCCACGAAGCTGATGGAGCTGCAGCAGCCCGAAGCGGTCGGCATCCTCGATGACCATGACCGTCGCGTTCGGGACGTCCACGCCGACCTCAATGACCGTCGTTGCCACCAGCACGTCGGTCTCACCGGCGCGGAAGGCCGCCATCGCCACTTCCTTCTCGGCCGCGGGCATCTGCCCGTGCAGGAGCGCGAGGCGTAGACCGGCAAGGTCCTCGGCCGCGAGCCGTTCCCATTCGTCGGTGGCCGCTCGCGCCTCGAGTTTGGGTGAGCCCTCAACCAGGGGGCAGACGACGTAGGCCTGGCGTCCCGCGGCCACCTCGGCCCGGACGCGCTCGTAGACGGCCACCCGCTCGAGCGGTCCGTTCCCGACGATCTCAGTGACGATCGGCGAACGACCGGCCGGCAACTCGCGCAGCTCGGTGCGGTCGAGGTCGCCGTAGATGAGCATGGCGGCCGTGCGCGGGATCGGCGTAGCAGTCATGACCAACACGTCCGGCAGATCGCCCTTGGCGCGCAGCAGATCGCGTTGCTCCACTCCGAATCGGTGTTGCTCGTCGACGACGGCAAGACCGAGGTTGGTGAACTCGAGCCCGCCGTAGATCAGGGCGTGGGTACCGACCAGGATGTCGACCTCGCCCGCGAGCAGGCCGGCTGCGATACGGCGCCGGTCGGTCGCGGGTGTGCGATTGGTCAAGAGGGCCACCCGCACCGGACGTTCCCCGAGCAGGTTGTCTTCCGCCGGGATGGTGAGCCCGTCGAGCAACGTGCGCAGCGTGAGCTCGTGTTGCTCCGCGAGCACCTCGGTCGGCGCCATGAAGGCACCCTGGTAGCCGCCCTGCACCGCGGTCAGGAGGGCAGTGAGCGCGACGACCGTCTTGCCCGAGCCCACTTCCCCTTGCAACAGCCGCTGCATCGGAGCAGCGGCTCCCATGTCGGTCGTGATGTCATCGATCGCGCGCCGTTGGTCGCCGGTGAGTGGGAACGGCAACGTGTCGTGGAACGCGGCGACGAGCGCACCATCGAGCCGATGGCGAACACCTCCCGCCTCGGACGCCAACACACGTTTCCGGGCAACCAGGGCGAGTTGCATCCGAAGGAACTCGTCGAACTTGAGTCGCCGCGCGGCCGCACGCGCTTCGCCGATGGTCTCGGGTCGGTGTATACCCCGGTACGCAACGCCCCGGTCGACGAGCTCATGCTCGTCACGTTCCGCAGCTGTGAGCGGATCAGCGAACCCGCGTGATCTCGTGCGTTCGATGCACGACATCACCGCCCGCCGCACCTGCCACGTGTGCACCTCGGCCTTTCCCGACTGCGGGTAGACGGGCACGATGGCGCCGGTCACGTCAGATCCTTCCTCGGGCGCCCGGTCGGCGTCCGGTGCAGCCAGGACGTCGACGACGGGGTTGGTCATCTGGCGCTTCCCGCGGTAGCTCTCGACGCGACCGAACAACGAGACCTGAGTTCCCGCCGGCAATTGGCGCTCGCGCCACGGCTGGTTGAAGAACACGATCTCGAGGAGACCGGTTCCGTCGTAAACCACTGCATTGACGATCGTGCGCTTGCGGTCGCGCGTGCGGCGCGACCGGATGGCGCGCACCTCGGCGTCGACGGTGGCTTCGTCGCCGATGGCCAGCTCACCGATCTCGGCGCGATGCGTGCGGTCGAGATAACGACGCGGGTAATGCTGCAGCAGGTCGAGCACCGTCACGATGCCCATCGCGGCCAGGCCGTCGCGGAGCTTCGGCCCAACCGGTCGGAGCTCGGCCACGAGGCGCGACTCCAGCTCGCGAAGAGTCAGGCCCGGGGGCACGGGGGATGCGCTACTCGACGCCGATGAGATAGGGGTAGAGCGGCTGGTCACCGTCGTGCACCTCGACCTCGACATCGGGATGCGCCCGCCCGAGGTGCTCGACGATCAGCGTGGTGTCGGGCGCGGCGGCCTCGGCCCCGACGATGACCGTCACCAGCTCGGACTCCGTGTCGACGAGCACGTCGACGAGCACGATCGCAGCGTCGCTCGCTGACGCGACGGACGCCAGGATGCCGTCGCGCGTGATTGCCAGCCAATCGCCGGCACTGATCGACCCGCACTCGGCGGCGCTGTCGCGGACCGCTCGGGTCACCTCGCCGGCGCGCACGCGCGCGGCAGCGTCGTTCATGTTGTGCTCGTTGGTTGCGAGCGGCGCATCCGGGTCGTAGACGACCAACGCGGCCAGCGCTTCGACCACGGCTGCGGTGGGCACCACGACCACCGCCCGCTCGGTGAGCGCCGGCACTTGGCCAGCCACCGGCACGATGTTCTTGTTGTTGGGCAAGACGATCACTCCGTCGGCGCGGCATTCCTCGACCGCCTCCAAGATCTGCGCGGTCGACGGATTCATCGACTGACCACCGGCTACGACCTGCTGGACGCCGAGGCTGGCGAAGAGACGCTGCAATCCTTCGCCCACCGCGACCGCCACCACACCCGTCGCGACGTGTGGCATCGCCTTCGGCGCGCGCCCGGCGTGGTCGCGAACCGAGCGCTCCTCATCGAGCGCTTCGACCTGTTCGTGCAAGTCGGTGACCCGGATGCGCTCCGGCCGCCCGGCCGCGATGCCGGCCTCGACCGCGGCTCCGATGTCGTTGGTGTGCACGTGACAGTTCCAGAGACCATCGCCACCGACCACCACGATGGAATCGCCGAGCTCGCCCCAGGCGCGCTTGAGCTCCGGCACCAGTGAGTCGTCGGCGTGGAGGAAGTACATGACCTCGTACCGTTGATCCGAAGCGTCGGGGACGACAAGTTCGGGGTGAAGGCCGAGATGCGCTTCGACCGCCGGCGGGGTGTCGACGAACTCGGGCTCGGGTACCGGTCTTCCATCCACCACGCTGAGGCACGAGTCCAGCAGCAGCTCGAACCCGCGACCTCCCGCGTCGACCACACCGGCCTCGCGCAACACCGGGAGCAAGTCGGGTGTGTGCGCCACTGCGTCACGCGCCGCGCTGGTGGCGTGCTCCAAGAGCTCCGCCAGCGTCACGATGCCCTCGCCGATCGCCCGCTCGACGGATTCGGCCACCAAGCGCACGACGGTCAGGATCGTGCCCTCGACGGGCCGGAGCACCGCCTGGTACGCGGCGTCGGCAGCGCGGCGCAGCCCACTGGCGAGGTCGGCGGGCGAAACTGCCTCGAGCGGCGCGAAGGTGTCGGCGAGCCCACGCAGGATCTGCGACAGGATCACGCCGGAGTTGCCCCGCGCCCCCATCAGTGACCCGTGGCGAATCGCCTCGCAGACGCTGCCCATCTCGGCGCGGGGCCCCGCACCGTTCGCCTCGGGCAGTTCACCGACCACCGATTCCAGGGTGAGCGCCATGTTGGTGCCGGTATCGCCATCGGGAACCGGGTACACGTTGAGGCGGTTCAGCTCCTCTTGGTGCGCACGCAGGGCATCGCGGTAGGTGGAGACGACGAGGCGCAGATCGCCCGGCGCCAGCTTCTCGAGGACCACCACGGCTGGGATGGTACTTCGGCCGCTGCTAGCCTCAGTCAGTTCCACGGGCTTCGCGCACTTCCACGAGCTCGAAACGCTCCGAAACCACTCCTCTCCTCATTCCGAACCCGCCATTCCGAACCCCCCATCCGAACCTGAGGTCGTTTTCATGGCATCCGTCTGCGAGCTGTGCGGGAAGAAGCCGCAATTCGGCATGCGCATCAGCCACTCGCACCGTCGCACGAAACGCCGTTGGAATCCCAACGTGCAGCGCGTCCGTGCCATCGTCAACGGCGCACCCAAGCGACTCCACGTCTGCACCGCGTGCATCAAAGCCGGGAAGGTCCTGAAACCACAGGTCCAGAAACCCGTCGCCCAGAAGCCTTAGACGAGACTCGGTCACCGGTATGCAAGGTGTCGTCCGTATCTACGATCCGCAAACCGCCGAAGGCATCGTCGTCTCCGACACCGACCGTTCCGAGTACGTGCTCGCGGCCGGCGCGCTCGAGGGATCGCTGTTCCGGATGCTCCGCCAGGGCCAGCGCGTCAACTTCGAGCTCGACGGCGACGGGCGCGCCCGACGGATCCGCATCGGATCCGAGCCCGACATGGGCCTCCCCACGGCGCAGGTCTGAGCAGACCTGGAACGGCAGGTCTGAGCAGACCTGGAACAGCAGGTCTGAGGCTGTCCGCCACGGTTCGGGCCGCGTCGGGGCTCGTCGGTAGAATTCCGGAACCCATTTCGCCCCGCGGGTGGGTCGCCCGCGGATGAGAGTGAGGACTACCGGTGGCGCTTGTAGAGGCCCCTTCTCGCAACGTTCGCCTGCTCCGTTGGGTCGACGACATGGTCGCGCTGTGTGAACCCGAGTCGGTTCATTGGTTCGACGGCTCCGACGAAGAGCACGAGCTGCTCTGCAAGCGACTGGTCGAGGGCGGCACCTTCGTGGCGCTCGACCAGAAGAAACGCCCCGACTCGTTCTGGGCCCGCTCCGACGCCAGCGACGTCGCCCGCGTCGAACACCGCACCTTCATCTGCTCGGAGCGCGAGATCGACGCCGGTCCCACCAACAACTGGAAGCCGCCGGCGGAGATGCGGGCCAAGCTCCGGGAGTTGTTCCGAGGCTCGATGCGCGGCCGCACGATGTACGTGGTGCCGTTCAGCATGGGACCGCTCGGTTCGCCGCTCTCCTACATTGGCGTCGAGATCACCGACTCCCCGTATGTCGCGGTGAGCATGCGCACGATGACGCGCGCGGGCCGGGCCGCCCTCGACGTACTCGGCGAGAATGGCGATTTCGTCCCTTGCATGCACTCGCTCGGGGCACCACTCGCGCCGGGAGCGACCGACGTCGCGTGGCCGTGCAATTCCGACGAAAAGTGGATCGTCCACTTCCCGGAGACTCGCGAGATCTGGTCGTACGGCTCCGGCTACGGCGGCAACGCCCTCCTCGGCAAGAAGTGCTTTGCGCTCCGCATCGCTTCCGTGATCGCTCGCGACGAGGGGTGGCTCGCCGAGCACATGCTGATCCTCAAGATCACGAGTCCGCAACATCGGGTTCGTTACGTCGCCGCAGCGTTCCCGTCAGCGTGCGGCAAGACGAACCTCGCCATGCTCGTGCCGACGGTCCCGGGTTGGAAGGTCGAGACGATCGGCGACGACATCGCGTGGATGAAATTCGGCTCCGATGGCAGGCCGCACGCCATCAACCCCGAGTTCGGCTTCTTCGGCGTGGCACCTGGCACCAACGACGACTCGAACCCGAACGCGATGCGCACGCTGGCTCGCAACACCGTGTTCACCAACACTGCGCTCACCGACGACAACGACGTGTGGTGGGAGGGCATGACCGACGCCCCACCAGCGCACGCGACCGATTGGACGGGTCAATCATGGACACCCGCCGCGGATCGGCCGGCCGCGCATCCCAACTCACGATTCTGCGTGCCCGCTGCGCAATGCCCCTCGATCGCGCCCGAATGGCAGGACCCCGAAGGAGTGCCGATCTCGGCGTTCCTCTTCGGAGGTCGACGGGCCACCACCGTGCCGCTCGTATTCGAGTCACGGAGCTGGCAACACGGCGTGCTCGTCGCGGCAACGATGGGTTCGGAAAAGACCGCGGCGGCCGCCGGCGCGCTCGGAGAACTTCGGCGCGATCCCTTCGCGATGTTGCCGTTCTGCGGGTATCACATGGGCGATTACTTCGCGCACTGGCTCAGCATGGCTGACCGCACCGACGAGGCCAACCTTCCCACCATCTACGGCGTGAACTGGTTCCGCAAGGGCGAGAACGGCGAGTTCTTGTGGCCCGGATTCGGCGAGAACTCACGAGCGCTGGAGTGGATCTGTCGCCGGCTCGACGGCGAGGCGTCGGGCACCGACACGCCGATTGGTGTGGTCCCGTGCCCCGACGACCTCATGCTCGAGGGACTCGACGCGCCTCGTGAAGCCGTGGCGGCTGCGCTCACCGTCGACCGCGAAGAATGGCGGCGCGAGCTGACCGACATCGAAGCGTCGTTCGCCGAATTGGGTGACCGGCTACCCCCCGCGCTCCGCGAGGAGCTCATCGCGCTGCGCGAGCGCCTCGGAAACGGCTGACCACCCGCCGCTACGATCAGTAGTCGTCGACGGAAGGGGTCCGAGAATGAGCGTCACCGCCTACGTGTTGATCCAAACCGAGGTCGGACGCGCCGAGAAGGTGGCGAGAGCCGCCCGCGCCATCAAGGGCGTCATCGACGCCGACAACGTGGCCGGACCGTATGACGTGATCGTGAAGGCGGAGTCGGCATCGCTCGACGATCTGGGCCGCCTCGTCGTGTCCGAGATCCAGAAGGTCGATGGCATCACGCGTACGTTCACCTGCCCCGTGGTGAACTTGTAGGAACCGCCAGCTCAGGAATCGTGCCGCTGGCGTCCCGCGCGGCGCGCGCGGCGCGCCTGGCGCTCGAATGCGAGCTCGATCAGCCGGTCGAGCAACTCAGCGTAGGGTAACCCCGATATTTCCCACAGCCGTGGGTACATCGAGATCGGGGTGAAACCAGGAATCGTGTTCACTTCGTTGACGAGGAACCCGCGCGCGGTGCCGCGCTCCTCGAGGAACAGGTCGACGCGCGCCATCGCTTCGCATCGACACGCGTCGAACGCGCGGATGGCAAGCACTTGCGCTTCGACCTGTCGATCGTCGTCCAACGGCGCGGGCACGAAGAGCTGCGCCGCGTTGTGCTCGTACTTGTCAGCGTAGGAGTAGAACTCGTCGCCGGGAACGATCTCGCCCGGCGCCGACGCTTCGGGCGGATCGTCGCCCAGCACCGCGACCTCGATCTCGCGGCCGTCGATCGCCTCTTCCGCCACGATCCACTCGTCGAAGCGGAGCGCGAGCTCGCACGCCTGCTCGAGGCCGATGTGGTCGGTCGCCTTCGACACGCCGACCGACGAGCCCAAGTTCGCAGGCTTGACGAAACACGGAAACCCCAACTCGGCTCCCACCGACTCGACGAATGCGCCGAGGTCAGCGCCGTCGCGAAACGAGCGCCAACGGGCGATCGGGAGACCGCACGACTCGAACGCTCGCTTCATCATGATCTTGTCCATCGCCACCGCCGAGCCGAGCACGCCCGATCCGACGTAGGGCAGACCGGCGAGCTCGAGCAATCCCTGCACGGTGCCGTCCTCCCCGTAGGGACCGTGGAGCAGCGGAAACACCACATCCACGTCGAGGGCGGCCAATGTCTTCGACGGCGCCGACGGATCGGCCACCAGCTCCCCGAGACCCTCGGCCGGCGGGCCTGCCACCTCGAACGCGTCCGGCAGACCAGCCGGGCCCGCCTCGATGGCAGCGCGGGCGGCCTCGGCCAGAAGCCACTGGCCCTCGGTGGTGATCGCCACCGGCAGGACTTCGTAACGCTCCGGATCGAGCGCCCGGGCGACCGCAACCGCGGTGACGCGAGAGACGTCGTGCTCGGCGGATCGTCCGCCGAACAGGAGCAAGACCCGAAGGCGCGATGGCGTCACGATGCTTGGAGGACCGCGCGAATGCCGACACCCATCAGGAACAGGCCCACGAGCCCATAGAGCATCTCGCGCCGCCCGCGCATCGCGTCCCGATACTGGAACGCGATCCCAACGGTCAAGAACGCCACAAACCCGTAGAACATGTGGAAGCGCGGCGCGGTGTAGTCCTTGCTCGCCACGAGGATCGCGCCCACGAGGACCTGCAGCATGAGCGCGGCCTCGGCGATGATGGTCACGATCCACACCCCGCGACCACGCGCGGAACGGATACGCCAAGCAATCAATGCCACGATGCCCGCGATCGCGTTCAGCGCGATAGCGACGTAACCCCAGACGCGATGAAAGTCGAAGAGGGCGCTCACGAAGACGCGACGCTAAGCGGTGGGTGCGTCCTCGTGCTGAATCACGTCGAACGCCCACAGCTCGCTGTGGCTGCTCACCGGACCATGGGTTCCGTGCGCGCGGTGCCCGTGCTCGAACGCAGGGCTGTTCATCCAGGCCTGGAAGTCCGCTTCCGAACGCCACCGCGTGTAGACGAGGTACACCTCCCGATCGTCGGTGGGGCGCAACAACTCGAATGCCTCGAAGCCCTGCGAACCCGAGACCTCACCGGCGCGGGCCGCGAAACGCCCCTCGAGCTCAGCCGCCCGATCCTTCGGCACCGTGATGGCATTGATCTTCACAACGCTCATGGTTGCTCCTGGTCAGTAGCTGGTGTTGACTCACGTTGCGCCTGGTGGGCCGGCCGGGGCCGACCCTGCCCCGGCCCCGCCGGCCCGCCGCCAAGGGCAGGTGGCGGGAACAACAGGCCGAGTGGCCGGCTCAGGTTTGCCCGCGCAAGAAGCGCTCGATCTCCGAGGCCAACTCGTCGCCGCTCGGCAAGGGCTCGGCGGTGCCCTCCTCGATCGCTTGGATCACTTCGACGACGTCGGGCCGTTCGGCCAGTCCTGCTTCGACCCGTTCCGCATACGCCTGCGCCTGCTCCTCGAGCGCCGAGAGGTCGACCGAGACACCCCCGAGCTCGCGGATCCGAGCGAGGATGGAGCGGATGGCCGGTGGTGACGGCCCACCCGAGACGTAGTGCGGTACCTGCGCCCAGAGGCCGACTGTGGGGATACCCACCTCACCGAGCATCACTTGGAGCACGGTCTGAGCGCCAATGGGGCCGGTGTAGTCCTGACGCCACGCCCCCGCCTCCGCCGCCAGCTCCTGGCTCGTGGCCGTGGCCAGCACCGCCACTGGCCGTCGGTGCGACGCCATACTCGGTATTCCCCCGACCGTGAAGGCGCGACTGACGCCGAGCTGTTGTGAGACTTCGACCAGCTCACCGAGCACGGCCTGCCACCTCAAGGAAGGCTCGGGACCGATGCAGAGCACGACGTCGCGACCCAGGTTGCCCGCCGTGAGCTCGATCATCGGCCAGGAGATCTCGCGCGAGACGCCGTCGACGAGGTGCACCGAGGGCCGGGTCTGCTGGAGGTCCATGAGGTCGGCCAGCTCGATTCGACCAAACGGTCGCTTCGACTCGAGTTGCTCGTCGAGCACCGCGATCGCGCCCGCGCCCGCCATTCCGGCGTCGACCCAACCCGACAGGGCGACAACGAGAGCCGGATCCCGCAGTTGCGGTACCGCTTCGAGCTCGAGCAGGTGCCCCATGGACCCAACTGTAGATGGGCCGGCTCAGGCGTCCGAGTCGAACCAGTCGGCCGACTCCCTGTGAGGCTCAGTTCTGGTTGAAGCCCCCGAAGCCTCCGCCGAACCCACCCATGCCACCGCGGCCGTTGTCCTTTCGCGGCTGGAACGCATTGGCGAGGTCGGTGCCGGCGAAATCAGCAGGAATCTGGCCAGTCGCGGCGTACTGGTAGAGCGCAGTCCGGTAGATGCCGCTGAGCGCCGCCATCGCCACCATCGACACGAGGATCCAGGCCACACCGATCGCGCCGAACACCACCAGCCCGACGGTACCGAGCGCGGCGCCGATCGCGACCACGAGAGCTCCGGGAATGATCGCCAGGAATCCGACGATGCCGAGGCCACCTTGACCGATCACGTTCTCGCCCCACGTCTTCTTGAACAGATCCTTCGACCGGGTGAACGCGGCACCGATCCCGACATCTTCGAGCACCAGGATCGGGATCGTGAGGAATGTGAGCAGGTTCCACGCCATTCCGAGGAGCGAGCCGACGATCCGGCCGAACACACCGCCCTGACGTTCCAACGCGTTCAAGATGATGCTCACCGTCGCGGACACCACTGCCCACGGCAGCAGCCGGTGCAGGCGGGAGTTGGCCACTTCGATCGCGCTGCTGATCGTGGAGGGGTGCCCGCGCAACCTCGAGTCTGCACCCGCCACCAAGGCAGCCAGGAAATAGGTCTGTACCAACGCGAGTGCGACGTAGCCAACCGCGATCAGCACGTAGCCCATCGGCGCCAGCGACGAGGAGTCCGAGCCGCTGTTCATGCCGCTGAGCGCCACGAGTCCGGCGATGACACCGAAGACGACCAACGAACCGATGAACGACAGCACCGGAAACCAGGCCAGCGACTTGTCGGACTTGAGCACCGCCCAGGAACGCTTGGCGATGGCCCATGAGGTCTGGAAACGAGTCATGCCACCAGTATCGACGAAATCTCGCCTCGGGTGAAGTCACCGACCCGATCCCGTCCCCGAATCCCGTCCCCGAATCCCGTCCCCGAACCGGCAGGGCGCGGCTGATCCGACCTACATCCGGTCGAGCAGCTGGGCCTTCTTCGCCTCGAACTCGGCGGGACTGATGTGGCCCTCGTCGCGCAACTTGGCGAGCTGTTCGATCTGCGCCGGGACGTCGGCCGGCGACGGAGTCGCGGCCACAGGAGGGGACGCGTACGTTGGCATGTTGCGTGCCTCCATCTGGCGGTACACCTCGTTCTGCACGCCGTCGGGATGACGGATGAAGTCGAAGTGGGTCTGGCCGTCTCGACCGGCGGACTCGATGTCGAGATCGCCCGCCCCGATGATGCGGTCGATGATGCGCTGGTGGAAGTTGATGTTGTTGATCCGCTCGAGAGGGATCTCGACGCCCTTCTTCGAGAGCACACCGGTGCGATAGATCACCCTCCGGCTGGTGACCACGAAATAGGTCATCGTCCACTGGAGGTACTCGAGCACCAGCCACCCCGCCCACACGATGGCGACGACTCCGACCAGGATGCCGGTGTACTTGCGAGCGTCGCCATCGAGCTCGCCGAAGACGAGGACCATCGCGATGACCAGCGGGATGGCGGTGAAGATGTTGCGAGAGAAGTACCACCAGTGCGGGCGGAGATCGAGCGCGACCGTCTCGCCGTCCTGGATCAGGTTCCTCGGGTACGTCATGGCAGCACATTACGGCAACGCCGTACACGCGTCCCGTGACGGCTCAAGCCCAGCCGAGCTCCTTCAAGCGGTCGTCGGTCATCCCGAAGTAGTGGCCCACCTCGTGGAGCACGGTGATTCGCACGCTGCGGGCGAGTTCCGCCTCGTCGTTGGCGATCGAGCAGAGCGAGCCCCGGAACACTGTGATGTGATCAGGCGCCACGTGTTGGTAGCTCACCGGACCGCGTTTGGTCAACGGCACGCCTTCGTAGAGACCCAGGAGCATGCCCTGCTGCCGCGCGGCCTGCTCGGGGGTCGGCCATTCCTCGACCACCACGGCGACGTTCTCCATCGCGCGCGCGAGCCGGGCAGGGATCGAGTCGAGCGCGTCCGCCACCATCTGCTCGAAGTGTTCGGGGGAAACCGTGACCATCGTTCTTCCGAACGTAGTGGCGAACGGACTTTCGGTTGCGATTGCCTCTTGATTTTGTTTGCCTCTTGATTTTGTTTGCCTCTTGATTTTGGAGGCGCGCGTCCGTACGATGCCAGGACCGGTGGACGCCGGTCCGGTACCGGACACATTCGCAAGAGTGGATCCGGAAGACGGGCCGACACGAAGCCGGAACGGCGAGCGACTCGAACGGGACCACCCCCGGGAGAGACGGGAGCCGGGCACCACCGCAGTCACCAAGTCTCGGGGCCAGCCCCCGGGAGGCGGGCCGGCGGCGCCTACGGGCGTCGAAGGTAGACGCAGGTGGTGAGCGGGGGTGGCCCCGAGGAGACCCGAGCGGTCCGGCGTCAAAACCGGGCAGCAGAGGCTACTCGGGGCCTTCCGCTTTCCCGGGCGCTCGCCCCGCCCCACACGAAACCGTCGTATCCCGGGGATACGGTGCCGAGGTGGACTCGCTCCTCCAGGGGCTCGACGCGTCACAGCGCGATGCCGTCACCAATTCCGCCGCGCCGTTGGCCATCCTGGCCGGCGCGGGGTCGGGCAAGACCAGAGTGCTCACGCGCCGGATCGCGTGGCAGGCGCAACAGGGCGTCATCGATCCCGGTCACGTGCTCGCGCTCACGTTCACGCGCAAGGCGGCCGGCGAGCTGCGCGCTCGCCTCGAGCGCTTGGGCGTGAGGCGCTCGGTCACCGCGGGTACCTTCCACGCGATCGCACTCGCCCAGCTACGGCGGCGCGCGGTCGAACAGAGTCGCACCATGCCCGCGTTGCTCGAACGCAAGGTCCGCTTGCTCGTCCCCATGGTTCCTCGGCGGGGTCGCGAAGCCGGTCTGCTCGCGGCAGAGATCGCCTCGGAGATCGAGTGGGCCAAGGCGCGCATGGTCCGCCCGCGCGACTACGAGCACGCGGTCACGGTGGCCGGGCGCCATCCCCCGTGCTCGGCGAGCGACGTCGCCACGATCTACGCCGACTATGAACGCGAGAAGCGCAAGCGCGGCCTGGTCGACTTCGACGATCTGATCTCCGGCTGCGCCGACGCACTGGAGCGTGACGACGACTTCGCCGCGAGGCAGCGTTGGCGCTTTCGTCATCTCTTCGTCGACGAGTTCCAAGACGCGAGCGCGGCGCAGTTCCGATTGTTGCGCGCGTGGCTTGGCGAGAGACCCGACCTGTGCGTCGTCGGCGACGGCGACCAGGCGATTTATGGCTTCGCCGGGGCCGACCCGTCGTATCTGGTGAGGTTCGACGCCCACTTTCCGATCGCGCGCTACCCGGCGGTCACCACGGTGCGCCTGGGGAGCAACTACCGCTCGACGCCCCAGGTGGTCGCGGTGGCGGGAGCTGTCCGCGCCGGCACTCGCCGTGCCGCGGTGCAGGCGACTCGTCCTGACGGACCGACACCGCAGTGCGACTCGTACGAGACCGACGACGAGGAGGCGCGCCAGATCGCGCGCTTGCTCCGAAATGCACATGGCCCCGATCGTCGGTGGTCGCGAATGGCGGTTCTCTACCGGGTCAACGCGCAGTCGGCCCTGTTCGAGGAAAGCCTGGCGCGGGCCGGGATCCCGTTCCGGGTCCGCGGCGGCGGCCGCTTCCTCGACCGGCCCGAAGTCAAGGTCACACTCGACTCGCTGCGGGCTGCTGCTCGTGGTGCGCCGGGGCGCTCGTTCACCGAACACCTGGCCGACCTCGCCGACGAGTCGAACGACCTGTCGGAGGAGCGTCGCGAGCATCTCGACGCGTTGACCCGTCTCGGGCATGAGTATCTGGAAGCGGAGGGAGGCCGCGGCACCGTCGACGGGTTCTTGGTGTTCCTCCAGGCTGCGCTCCACGGTGACGATGCCGCGAGTCCAGCAGGCGATGCGGTGGAGTTGCTCACCTTCCATCGCGCGAAAGGGCTCGAGTTCGACACCGTCTTCGTCACCGGGCTCGAACGAGGGCTGGTGCCGATCTCACACGCCAAGACCCAAGATGCGCTCGACGAAGAGCAGCGGCTCCTCTACGTCGCGCTCAGTCGGGCCGAGCGCGCGCTGCACCTGAGTTGGGCCCGGCACCGCACGGTGGGCATGCGATCGGTCAGCCGGAAGCCGAGCCCGTGGTTGGCGCGAGTGGAGCGGGTGATCGCAGGCAACCTGGGCGACGAGCCAGTACCCGACGCGAGCGCCGCGATCGCCGAGGCGCGCGCTCGAATCTCGGACCGCACCAACGGGGCTCGTCCGAAGGGCGGCGCGACCGTGCCCGAAGCCGATGCGCCGCTCTACGCCGCTTTGGTGGAGTGGCGCCGAAGGCTCTCGAAGGCCGCGGCAACACCGGCCTACGTCGTGTGCCACGACGCGACGCTCGCGGCCATAGCCGCGGCGCGCCCACGTACGGCAGTCGAGCTCCTCGGGATCGCGGGTATCGGTCCGGTGAAGGTGGAGCGCTACGGCGCCGAAATCCTCGCGCTCGTGGGCGAGCACGAAGGCACTGCACGCGCGACATCCCACTCGTGAGCGTGGAGTAGCCGCAACCTACGGCGTGTCGGGACACGCGCCCCA
>WNFE01002242.1_pt1 | contig 14221 bp, 15 predicted proteins | sample 5400451 | NCBI WGS metagenome assembly WNFE01 (sample SAMN13153344, study PRJNA577476) | soil metagenome | isolation source: 200 cm saprolite under Douglas fir tree site 2 hole 2 | place: USA:California | collected 2015-04-18 | reverse complement strand
ATCTTGATGATGCTACGAAAGATGGCGCCACTGGAGTGGCGCGCTCCCAGCCATGAGTGGACCTGGAGGTCCGCGCTCCGGCAAGATGCCTAGCGCCCGAACTTTCTCCAGGTGCCGTCGTTGCCGCGAATCACGACGAACTCCGTGCCCTTCTTGCCCGGTTCGCGCGGCGTGCACGCCACCGAGATCCACGACTGAAAATCCCAGCGCGCCGAACAGCTCTCCGTCTCGCAAGGCAGCGGGATTTCGGCTTCCGTCGCCAGGCCCTCGCCCGAGGGCGCCTGGATGACGAGGCTGCCGCGCGGCGGCAGCAGTGAACAGGCCACGCTGAGAAACCGCGACTTGTCGGACGCCCAGACCGGCGCACCATAGACCGTGAACAGCCGGCCGGTGGGTTTCATCACCAGCGTATAGGAGAAGTCCTCGCGGGCGGGCGTGCGGATCACGTAGAAGCGGCCGGCTTCATCGTAGCGCTCGTAGAGGTACTGGTAGGCGCTATCGCCGTAGGGACAATCCACCAACTCGACCGTCTTGCCGCCCTCCAGCGCCAGACGCAGGCGATCGCGCTGTCGCGACACATTCTGCTCGTTGCTTTTGTAGCGTTGGGCTTCCTGCGGCCATTCCTTGAGGCTGTCGCGCTCGTACTCCGGGCTGGGCGGCGCGCCTCTTGCGCACGCGCGCGGCCCTTCGCCGGTCTGCGCTCCCGCCGTGGGGCTGCAGGCGATCGTGGCGGACAGGACAAGAAGCTTGAGCCTCATCGCGCTGGCTTCAGCATGGTTTCAAGACTGATCGACCGCAAGGTCGCCTCGGCGATCTCGTCGATTTCCGTGAGCACGCGCTGCAGCGCGCCGCCGATCTCGGTGTCCTCGCCCGGTTCCTTCGCCCGTTGTCCCGGCGCCGGCTCGAACAGGGCGACGATGTCCATCAGGGTGGTGCGGCGGCGGTTGCCGGTGAAGCGGTAGCCGCCGGCGGCGCCGCGGCCGCCGCGCACCAGGCCTGCCGCGCCCAGCGTGCGCAGCACCTTGGCGAGGTGATGGGTCGACACGCCGAAGCGCTCGGCGAGGTCGGCGGCCGAGAGCGTGCGCTCCGGCTCGCGCGCCAGTTCGAGCACCGCATAGAGGCCGAGCCGCGTGGCGGTCTGCAGCTTCACGCCAGGTCCCTCATGGCAACTCCAAGTCGAGCTGCAGCGACGGGCCGGCCACCATGCCCTGGGCACGGAAAAAGGAGAGGATCAGATGGTCCTTGCGATCGACCAGTGTGCGCACGCGCGTGACACCCTTCTCCTTGAAACGCGCGACCAGCGCCTCGAACAGCGCGCTGCCGACGCCGCGCTGGCGCAGCCGGGGATCGATCTGGATGGCGAACACCCAGCCCGCCGCCGGCTGGCCGAATTCCCAGGCCCGCACCTCGCCCGCGATGAAGCCCGCCAGCGCGCCCTTGTCGGTTTCGGCCACCAGGAAATGGCGTTCGGGCGCCAGCATGTCTTGCCAATAGGCCGGCTTGCTGACGCCGGTCAGCCGCGCATCAAGCGCGGAAATCGCCGATAGATCAGAGGCTTGAGCAGGGCGGATCGTGACCATATCTCTGCTGATAGAATGCGCTTGCGGCGCGGAAAGTAAATAGGTATTTAAGTACCGAATTACCGATATAGGGAACGCCATGGCCGAGACGCCCATCGACTTCCGCACCCAGCCCGACCGCTACCGGCACTGGAAGCTCGCCCTGGAGAACGGCGTCGCCTACCTGACCATGGACGTGAATGAAGATGCAGGCCTCCGTCCCGGCTACAAGCTAAAGCTCAATTCCTACGATCTCGGCGTCGACATCGAGCTCGCCGATGCCGTGCAGCGCCTGCGCTTCGAGCATCCCGAGATCGGCGCCGTGGTGATCCGCTCCCAGCGCGACCGCATCTTCTGCTCCGGCGCCAACATCAACATGCTGGGTCTCTCGAGCCATGATCACAAGGTGAACTTCTGCAAGTTCACCAACGAGACGCGGCTCGCCATCGAGGACGCGTCGGAGCATTCCGGCCAGAGCTACATCTGCTCGATCAACGGCATCGCCGCCGGCGGCGGCTACGAGCTGGCGCTGGCCTGCGAGCAGATCCTGCTGGCCGACGACGGTTCGAGCGCGGTGTCGCTGCCCGAGCTGCCGCTGCTGGCGGTGCTGCCCGGCACCGGCGGCCTGACGCGGCTGGTCGACAAGCGCCTGGTGCGGCGCGATCACGCCGACTTCTTCTGCACCACCGCCGAGGGCGTGCGCGGCAGGCGGGCGCGCGAGTGGCGGCTGGTCGATCAATTGATTCCGCCCAGCAGGCTTGCCGACGAGACCAAGAAAATCGCCGAAGACGTCGCCGCCAAGTCGAGCCGGCCGAGGTATGCCAAAGGCATCACCTTGCCGCCGGTCGAGCGGGCGATCGACGGCGACACCATCCGCTACGGCACGCTCACCGTCGAAATCGACCGCGACCGCCGCGCCGCTCGCGTGCGCGTCAACGGCCCCGCCGGCGCGCCGCCGGCCGATGCCGCCGCCATCCATGCACAGGGGGCCGGCTTCTGGCCGCTGGCGCTGGCGCGCGACCTCGACGACGCCATGATGCATCTGCGCCTCAACGAGACCGAGATCGGTACCTGGGTGCTGCAGAGCCAGGGCGATGCGGCGCTGGTCGAAGCCTATGATGCGCTGCTCGCCAAGGAATCGACGAACTGGCTGGTGCGCGAGATCGTGCTTTACTGGAAGCGCACGCTGAAGCGCCTCGACGTCAGCTCGCGCAGCCTGATCGCCCTGGTCGAACCCGGCTCCTGCTTCGCCGGTACGCTGTTCGAGCTCGTGCTGGCGTCCGACCGCTCCTACATGCTGGACGGCGTGTTCGACGGCTCCAACCTGCCGGCCGCCACGGTCAAGCTCAGCGCGATGAATTTCGGGCCCTACCCGATGGGCAACGGCCTGACCCGCCTCGCCACACGCTTTCTCGCCGAACCCAAGCACGTCGACGACCTGAAGGACGAGATCACCAAGCCGCTCGACGCCGAAGCGGCCGATGAGCTGGGGCTGGTCACCTTCACGCCCGACGACATCGACTGGGAAGACGAGGTGCGGCTGGTCCTCGAGGAGCGCGCCGGCTTCTCGCCCGACGGCCTTATCGGCATGGAAGCCAACCTGCGCTTCGCCGGCCCGGAGACCATGGAGACCAAGATCTTCGCCCGTCTCTCGGCCTGGCAGAACTGGATATTCCAGCGCCCCAACGCGACCGGCCCGGAGGGCGCGCTGAAACTCTACGGCACGGGCAAGCAGAGCAAATTCGACCGCAAGCGGGCTTAAGGAGGCAGACATGGCCATCGACTACAGCCAGCTCATTCCCAACAACGTCGACCTCGCCGGCGACCGCCGCCTGCAGCGCGCGCTCGAGAACTGGCAGCCGCGCTTCCTCGACTGGTGGAAAGGCATGGGCCCGGATGGCACGTTGAACTTCGACGTCTATCTGCGCACCGCCATTTCCGCGGAAGCCAACGGTTGGGCCAATTTCGGCTATGTGAAGATGCCGGACTACCGCTGGGGCATCTTCCTGGCGGGCCGCAACCCCAACCGCGTGATTGCCTACGGCGACAACAAGGGCAAGCCTGCCTGGCAGGAGGTGCCGGGCGAGCTGCGCTCGACGCTGCGCCGCCTGATCGTGACCCAGGGCGACACCGAACCGGCATCGGTCGAGCAGCAGCGCCTTTTAGGCAAGACGGCGCCCTCGCTCTACGACCTGCGCAACCTCTTCCAGGTCAATGTCGAGGAAGGCCGCCACCTGTGGGCCATGGTCTACCTGCTGCACGCCTATTTCGGCCGCGACGGCCGCGAGGAGGCCGAGGCTCTGCTCGAGCGCCATTCGGGCGATCCCGACAAGCCGCGCATTCTCGGCGCCTTCAACGAGCAGACGCCGGACTGGCTCTCCTTCTTCATGTTCACCTACTTCACCGACCGCGACGGCAAGTACCAGCTCGCGTCACTCGCCGAATCGGGCTTCGATCCGCTGGCGCGTTCCTGCCGCTTCATGCTGATCGAGGAAGCGCACCATATGTTCGTGGGCGAATCCGGCGTGCAGCGCATCGTCCAGCGCACCTGCGATCTGATGAAGGAGCACAAGACCGACGACGCGCGTGCACTGGGCGCCATCGACCTGCCAACCATCCAGAAGTACCTCAACTTCCACTGCTCGGTGTCGCTCGACCTGTTCGGCCAGGAAGCGTCAACCAACGCCGCCAACTACTACACGATGGGCGTGAAGGGCCGCTATCTCGAGACGCGCATCGAGGACGATCACGTCCTCACCGATGCGGCCTTCGACATCGACACCACCGACAACGGCCGCATCGTCCGCAAGACCGTGCCGGCACTGCAGGCGCTGAACGAACGGCTGCGCCAGGACTACCTCGAGGATTGCGCCAGGGGCCTGCTGCGCTGGAACAAGGCGATCGAGCAGGCCGGCATCGACTTCGAGCTCAAGCTGCCGCATCGCGCCTTCCATCGCCGCATCGGGGCCTTCTCCGAGCTGCACGTGTCACCCGACGGCAAGGTCATGAGCGAGGCCGACTGGAAGGCGAACGAAAGCAAGTGGCTGCCGACCGACGAGGACCGCGCCTACGTCACCTCGCTCATGGGGCCCGCCGTGGTCGAGCCCGGCAAGTTCGCCCACTGGATCGCGCCGCCGGCGCGCGGCATCAACGGCCAGCCGGCCGATTTCGAGTACGTCAGGTTCAATTGATGCCGGGCGGCATCTCGATCCACGTCTACGACGTCTCGAGCGGCGTGCCGGCGGCTGGCCTCAGGGTCGAGCTCAACGGACCGGGCGGCAAGTCGTTGGCATCGGGCACGATCGGCGCGAACGGCACCTTCGACCATCCGACGGCGCGCGGCGAAGGTGTCGTGTCCACCGGACTCTACGAGGCGCTGTTCCATGTCGGCGACTGGTATCGCGCACGAGGAGTGCCCTTGCCATCGCCCGCCTTCCTCGAGGTCGTGCCGTATCGCTTCGGCATCGCCGATCTGGCGCAGCACTATCACCTGCCGCTCAAGATGACGCCCTGGGGCATCTCACTTTTTCGTGGTGGGGCCTGACCATGGGCATGGCGATTGCTTACCCTTGCGCATGCTCATTCATGGGGGAATCGCATGATCGCGCGCAGAACTGTCCTGGCATCGGCGGCCGCGTTCGTCGTGGCCCGCAAAGCGGCCGCCCAGCAATGGCCGGCCCGCGCCGTCAAGATCATCGTCACCTTCCCGCCGGGCGGTGCCTCCGATGCCGCGGCGCGGGTGATCTCCGGACCATTGCAGGAGAAGCTCGGCCAGACCGTCATCGTCGACAACAAGCCGGGCGGCGGCACCACCATAGGCGCCAACTTCGTGCTGGCGGCCAAGGACGACTTCCACACCCTGATGCTCTCCAACAGCGCGCCGATCTCGATCGCGCCCTACCTGTTCGACAAGCCGCCCTACGATCCGCTGAAGGACTTCGTGCACGTGGCCTATATCGGCTCGGTGGCGAACGCCTTCGTCGTGCGCCCCGCGGTGCCGGCCAAGACCATGCCGGAGCTGATCGCCTGGATCAAAGCGCAGAACAAGACCGTGCCGTTCGGCTCGGGCGGCCAGGGCTCGATCGGCCATATCATTGGCGAGATGTTCAAGGCCGAGCTCGGCCTCAACATGGAGCATATCGGCTATCGTGGCGCCGCGCCGATGTTCCAGGACATGATGGCGGACCAGCTCGATTTCGCCGTGGTGACGCTCACCGAGGTGCTGCCGCTCGCCAAGGACGGCAAGCTGCGCATGATCGCGCTCACCTCGACGCAGAAGGCGCCGAGCGCGCCCGAGGTGCCGCTGGTCACCGAGCTCGGCTACCCGAAGCTGGTGGCCGAGAACTTCGTCGGCCTCTCCGCGCCGGCGGGTTTCCCGGCGGACGCTCAGGCCCGATTGCACAAGGCGACGGCCGAGGTGCTGGCCGACCCCAGGATCGTCGAGCGGCTGGGCGAGCTGGGCTTCGTCACAAAGCCCATGACCTCCGCCGAATTCACCGCTTTCGTGGCCAACCAGGTGCAGACTTTCCAGGCCCCGGTGAAAGCCTCGGGCGCCAAGCTCTGACCCCTGCTTCAGCTCACCGCGGGAGGCGCGCCTTCGAGATAGGTGCTCTTGCCCGGCGCGAACGGGTCGAGCACCGGCCAGATGAACACGACGCGCACGGGGTCAGGGCCCACGGCACCCCAGGCATGCGGGGTGTGCGGCGGGATGACGACGCACTGCCCGGGCGTCGCCGTCACCCGGACCTTGTCCAGGTCGACCCAGACCTGCCCGGCCTCGACGAGAACGACCTCTTCGTATTCATGAAAATGCCGCGGCACGGCGACGCCGGGCTCGACGGTGTTGTGCAGCACGCTGACCGACGTCGAGCCGTGCTCGTGGCCGGCGATCCATTTGCCGGTGATCCCGGCCCGCATGGGGAATTCCGGCAGCGCCGCATAGTCGATGACCGGCATGGCGTCTCCTCCCTCAGTCGACCCGATCGTACACGATCAAGGGGTCGCCGACACGCTGGCGACGCTCTACAACTTCCGTTCCAGGTCCCGTCATGACGCTTCCGTCCGGCATCTCCTTCTCGTCCGACTACAAGGTCGGCCTTCCTGGCCGCTTCAACGTCGCCGTGCCCTTCATCGACCGTCACGTCGGCGAAGGGCGCGGCGCCAAGGTGGCCATCCGGACGGCGACCGAGACCGTCACCTATGCCCAGCTCGCCGAGCGCGTGAACCGCACCGGGAACGCGCTGCTGGCGGCGGGTCTGAAGCCTGGCGACCGCCTGCTGATGGTCGTCAAGGATTGCCCGGCCTTCTTCTATCTCTTCTGGGGCGCCATCAAGGCGGGGATCGTGCCGGCGCCGCTCAACACGCTGCTGCGGGCGGCGGATTACGCCTACCTGTTCGAGGATTCGGGCTGCAAGCTCGTGGTCTATTCGAGCGAATTCGCACGCGAGGTCGAGCCGGCGCTGAAGCAGGTGTCGGTCAAGGGCGGCACGGTCGATGCCTTCCTCGCCGAGACGGTCAAGGCCTCGCCGGCTCTCGAGGCGCGGCTTGCCTCGCCGACCGACGATTGCTTCTGGCTCTATTCCTCGGGCTCGACCGGTCGACCCAAGGGCGCCGTGCACCTGCAGCGCGACATGGTGGTGACGAGCGAACTCTATGGCGTGCGCGCCCTGGGCATGCGCGAGGACGACGTCAGCTACTCCGCCGGCAAGCTCTTCTTCGCCTATGGGCTGGGCAACTCCATGACCTTCCCGTTGTGGACCGGGAGCACCGCGGTGTTGGACGACCGCCGGCCGACGCCCGACACGGTGTTCGAGACGATCGAGGCCTTCAGGCCCACGCTCTATTACGGCGCGCCGACACTCTATGCCGCGCAGCTCGCCGCGCTCGAGACCAAGCCGCGTCGCTTCGACAGCATCCGCGCCTGCGTCTCGGCGGCCGAGGCGCTGCCCGCCGACATCTTTCGGCGCTGGAAGGAGAAGACGGGCACGGTGATCCTGGACGGCATCGGCTCGACCGAATGCCTGCACATCTTCATCGGCAACCGGCTCGACGACTACCGGCCGGGCACCAGCGGCAAGCCGGTCCCGGGCTACGAGGTCAAGATCGTCGATGAGAACGGCAAGCCGGTCGCCAAGGGCGAAAGCGGGCGCCTCTGGATCCGCTCCGAATCGGCCGCAAAATACTACTGGAACAAGCCCGAGAAGACGGCCGAGACCATGGTCGATGGCTGGCTGAACACCGGCGACACCTATCGCCAGGACGAGGACGGCTATTTCATCTATGACGGCCGCAGCGACGACATGCTGAAGGTGGGCGGCATCTGGTGCTCGCCGGTCGAGGTCGAAAGCTGCCTGATCGGCCATCCGGCGGTGCTTGAGGCCGCGGTCGTCGGCCATGCCGACGAGAACAGCCTGATCAAGCCCAAGGCCTTCGTGGTGCTGAAGCAGGCGGGATCGGGCGGTCCGGGGCTGACCGACGAGCTGATGGCGCTCTGCAAGACCACGCTCGCCCCCTACAAGTACCCGCGCTGGGTTGAATACGTGACGGAACTGCCCAAGACCGCCACCGGCAAGATCCAGCGCTACAAATTGCGTGCATAAGGTGTTTTCGGCTTTTATACAGTCCAACTGAAGCAGGGAGTTGAACAATGAACGGCAAATTGTTGGGGGCCGCAACAATCGCGGCGCTGGTCGTTGGGTTGCAGCCGGCGTCCGGTCAGGCGCCGATCAAGATCGGCTTCATCAGCACCTTCTCCGGCCCGCAGGCCGCGATCGGCGAGGACATGCGCCGCTCGGTCGAGCTCGCCAAGGAACATCTCGGCGGCAAGATGGGCGGCAAGCCGTTCGAGATCGTCTACGAGGATGACCAGTTCAAGCCGGATGTCGGCAAGCAGAAATCCGAGAAGCTCGTCCAGCAGGACAAGGTCAACGTCGTCGCGGGCTACATCTGGTCGAACGTGCTTTTAGCCTCGCTCAAGACCGTGACCGACGAAGGCGACACCATCCTGATCTCGGCCAATGCCGGGCCGTCGCAGATCGCGGGCGAGCTCTGCAACAAGAACTTCTTCTCGACCTCGTGGCAGAACGACCAGACGCCGATGGCGATGGGCGAATACCTCAACACCAAGGGCGTCAAAAGCCTCTACCTGATGGGTCCCAACTACGCCGCCGGCAAGGACATGCTGGCCGGCGTCAGGCGCACCTACAAGGGCAAGCTGATCGGCGAGGACTTCACCAAGTGGCCCGACCAGCTCGACTTCTCGGCCGAACTGGCCAAGATCGCCGCCGCCAAGCCCGAGGGCATCTTCATCTTCTATCCCGGCGCGCACGGCGTTCAGTTCGTCAAGCAATGGGCGCAGTCCGGCCTCAACAAGACGGTGCCGCTCTACCAGGTGTTCTCGATCGACGCGATCACGCTGCCGCAGCAGGGCGAGCTGGCGCTCGGCACGCTGGGCGCCCAGGAATGGGTCAACGACCTGCCCAACGAGCAGAACAAGCGCTACGTCGCCGACTTCAAGAAGAAGCACGGCGTCTATCCGTCCTACTACGGCGCGCAGAGCTACGACGCGATCATGCTGATCGCCTCGGCGGCCGAGGCGCTGAAGGGCGACCTCTCCAGCAAGGACAAGGTCCGCGCCGAGCTCAAGAAGGCCAACTTCAAGTCGCTGCGCGGCGGCTTCAAGTACAACACCAACAACTTCCCGATCGAGAACTTCTACATCCAGGAAACGGTGAAGGATCCCCAGGGCGTGATGACGGTGAAGACCATCGCCACGGCGGTGAAGGATGCCAAGGATTCTTACTATGAAAAGTGTCCGATGAAATAGGACGCCGGACGTGACGGTTGACGGGAGCGCGGCAACGCGCTCCCGTTTCGTTTGCGGGGTGTGACGGGGGAATGGACTATCTGCTGCTCCAGGTGCTGAACGGCGTGCAGCTCGGCCTGCTGATGTTCCTGCTCGCCGCCGGCTTGACGCTCACCTTCGGCATCATGGATCTCGTGAACCTGGCGCACGGCTCGCTCTACATGATGGGCGCCTACATCGCCTGGACCCTGATCGGCTGGACCGATTCGTTCATGCTGGGCGCCCTGCTGGCGCTGCCCGCCACCTTCCTGCTGGGGGTCGCGGTCGAGGCCCTGGTCATGCGACGGCTCTATGCCCGCGACCATCTCGACCAGGTGCTGGCGACCTTCGGCTTGATCCTGTTCTTCAACGAGCTGGTGCGCGCCGTCTGGGGCCCGGCCGGCAAAAGCATCGCCGTGCCGGGCTTCCTCGCCCGCACCGTCGAGATCCTGCCCGGCGTGCCCTACCCGGCCTACCGTTTCGCCATCATCGTGGCGGGCGCCGCCGTCGCCGCGCTGCTGGCCTGGCTGGTGGCGCGCACCCGGCTCGGCATGCTGATCCGCGCCGGCGCCTCCAACCGGCGCATGATCGGCGCGCTGGGCGTCAATATCGAGCTTTTATTCACCCTGGTGTTCGGCCTGGGTGCGGTTTTTGCCGGCCTCGCCGGCCTGATGGCCGCCCCCTTGAGCTCGGTGAAGATCGGCATGGGCGACGACATCCTGATCGTGGCCTTCGTCATCATCGTCATCGGCGGCATCGGCTCGATCAAGGGCGCCTTCGTGGCCGCCATGGTGGTGGGCCAGATCGACATTGTCGGCCGCGCCTTCCTGCCCGACTTCCTGAAGACATTTCTCAGCACCTCCGCCGCCTCGAGCGCCGCGCCCGCCATCTCCCAGGTGTTGATCTATATCGTCATGGCGGGGGTGCTGGTGTGGCGGCCGACCGGCCTGTTCGGCCAGCGCTCATGATCGCGTCATTGCGCACGCCGCGGGGACTGGTGACCGCCTTGCTGTTGCTGGTGCTGGCCGTCCTGCCCCTGCTGACCCAGGCCTTCGACCAGCGTTATCTGCTGTCGATCGGCACGCGCATCGTCATCTGGGCGATCGCAGCCATCAGCCTCAACATGATCCTGGGCTATGGCGGGCTGGTGAGCTTCGGTCATGCCGTGTTCTTCGGCATCGGCGGCTACGCCGTCGGTATCCTGTCTCATCACGGCGTACAGAGCGGGTCGGTGCAATGGCCGGTCGGCATTGTCGCTGCCGCGCTGTGGGCCGCCCTGATCGGCGCGCTGTCGCTGCGCACCCGCGGACTCTATTTCATCATGATCACCCTCGCCTTCGCCCAGCTCGTCTACTATGTGAGCGCCGGACTGGAGGCCTATGGCGCCGACGACGGCCTCAACATCAGCCGCAGCCGCTTTCCGGGCCTGATCGATCTGCGCGACAAGGCGTCGTTCTACTGGCTCTGCTTTGCGCTGCTCGGCGGAACCTTGTGGTTCTGCAGCCGCTTCGCCATTTCTCGCTTCGGGCTGGTGATCCGTGGCGCCAAGTCCAACGATCTGCGCATGACGGCGCTCGGCTTTCCGGTGTTCCGCTACCGGCTGGCGGCCTTCACCCTGTCCGGCGCTTTTGGCGGTCTCGCCGGCATCCTGCTCGCCAACGAGGGCGCCTACATCTCGCCCGCCATGATGTCGTGGGTGAAGTCGGGCGATCTCATCGTCATCGTCGTGCTGGGCGGCATGGGCACCCTGTTCGGCCCGCTCTACGGCACCATCGCCTTCTTCGTGCTGGAGGAATCGCTGCCGCCGCTGCTCGATCTCGGCCGCAAAGGTTGGGGCGAATATTGGCAGATCGTGTTCGGTCCCATGCTGGTGCTGATCGCGCTTTACGCCAAGGGCGGCATCGATTCGCTGTTCGGACGTCGCCATGGTTGAGCCGCTGCTCTCGACCGACCGCCTGATCAAGCGCTTCGGCGGCCTGGTCGCCACCGATTCGGTCTCAATCGATGTGAAGCCCGGCGAGATCCACGCCCTGATCGGCCCCAACGGCGCGGGCAAGACCACGCTGGTGAGCCAGCTCACCGGCAACCTGGAGCCCGATTCCGGCGCCATCCATTTCGCCGGCCGCGACGTCACCCGCCTGCCGACGCACGCCCGGGTGCGGCTGGGCCTGGCGCGCTCCTTCCAGATCACCTCGGTGCTGCGCGAGTTCACCGCCCTCGACAACGTGGCGCTGGCCGTCCAGGCCCATGCCGGCCATTCCTTCCGCTTCCTGGCCGATGCCCGCCGCGACGAGCGCCTGCGCGGACCGGCGCGGCAGGGGCTGGCGGACGTCGGCCTCGCCAACCGCGCCGACACGACCGCCGCCGCCTTGAGCCATGGCGAGCAGCGCCAGCTCGAGATCGCCATGGCGCTGGCCGGCGACCCGCGCCTGCTGCTGCTCGACGAGCCGATGGCCGGCATGGGCGTCGAGGAAAGCCAACGCCTGATCGGCTTTTTGCGCGGCTTCAAGGGAAGGCGCGCCATGCTCCTGATCGAGCACGACATGGACGCGGTGTTCCAGCTCGCTGACCGCATCACCGTGCTGGTCTATGGCCGCGCCATCGCCAGCGGCCCGCCCGGCGAGATCCGCGCCAATCCGGAGGTGCGCCAGGCTTATCTCGGCGAGGAGACGGCGTGATGCTCCGCGTGCGCGAGCTGGCGGCCTTCTATGGCGCGAGCCAAGCCCTGTTCGGCATGGAACTGGCGGTCGATGCCGGCGAGGTCGTGACCCTGATGGGCCGCAACGGCATGGGCAAGACGACAACGGTGAATGCCATCATGGGCCTACTGCCGGCGCGCCGCGGCGTCGTGGAGTTCGAGGGCACCCGGGTCGACCACCTGCCTTCCTTCCGCATCGCCCGCCTGGGGCTGGGGCTGGTCCCCGAGGGCCGGCAGATCTTCCCCAACCTCTCGGTGCGCGAGAACCTTCTGGCGTCGGCGGCGAACCGCACATTGCGCGGCAATCCTTGGACATTGGCGCGAGCCTTCGAATTCTTTCTGCGGCTTGCCGAGCGCCAGCGCAACATGGGCAATCAGCTCTCGGGCGGCGAGCAGCAGATGCTGGCGATCGGCCGCGCGCTGATGACCAATCCCAAGCTCTTGATCCTCGACGAGGCGACCGAGGGGTTGGCGCCATTGATCCGCCAGGAGATTTGGTCGTGCCTTGGCCGGCTGAAGCGCGAAGGCCAGGCGATCCTGGTGATCGACAAGAACGTCGGCACGCTGATCGGCTTGGCCGACCGCCACCATGTCGTCGAGAAGGGCCGCGTCGTCTGGACCGGCACGTCCGATGCGCTGGCCCGCGACAGCGAGCTGCAGCATCGATATCTTGGCGTCTGATCCTGCGGAGCCCCGGATGCGCCTGCCCGTCCTCGCCTTTCTTCTTGTCGCTGCCGCGGCGCCCGCCTTCGGCCAGGGGCAGGTCAATGTCTACAACTGGTCGGACTATATCGCCGAAGCCGAACTCAAGACTTTCACGAAGGACACCGGCATCAAAGTCAACTACACGACCTACGATTCCAACGAGATTCTGGACGCCAAGCTCAAGACCGGCCGGTCGGGCTACGACGTCGTGGTGCCGACCGCCTCGCCGTTCTTCGTCCGCCAGCTCGCCGCCGGCCTGTTCCTGCCAATCGACAAAGCCAAGCTCAAGAATTATGGCAATCTCGATCCCGAGATCATGGCGGCGCTCGCCAAGTACGATCCCGGCAACGCCCACGCCGTGCCCTGGATGTGGGGCACCACGGGCATCGGCTACAACGTCGCGGAAATCAAGAAACGCCTGCCCGGCGCGCCGGTCGATTCGCTGAAAATGGTGTTCGACCCAGAAGTGGTCGCCAAGTTCAAGGATTGCGGCGTCATGATGCTCGACAGCGCCACCGACGTGTTGCCGGCGGCGCTGAACTATCTCGGTCTCGATCCCGACTCGAAGAAACCCGAGGACCTCGCCAAGGCGGCCGACGTGGTGAAGGCGGTGCGGCCCTACATCCGCAAGTTCCATTCCTCGGAGTACATCAACGCGCTGGCCGGCGGAAACATCTGCCTGGTGTTCGGCTATTCCGGCGACATCTTCCAGGCGCGCGACCGTGCCGCCAAGGCGAGCGATCGGCAGGACATCGCCTACGCCATTCCCAAGGAAGGCTCGCTGCTGTGGATCGACGTCGCGGCCATCCCCAAAGACGCGCCCGACCCCAACCAGGCGCTGCGTTTCCTCGACTTCATGATGGAGCCCAAGGTGGCGGCCGCCTCGAGCGAACTCACTGGCTATGCCAACGCCAACAAGGCCGCGACCGCGCTCTTGCCCAAGGACATTTCCGGCAATCCGCTGATCTACCCGCCGGCCGCCGTGCGCGCCCGCTTCTACACCATCACCGCCGGCAATGCCGAGCAGGTGCGCGAGCGCACGCGGCTGTGGACCACCATCAAGACGGGGCGTTAGGAATGTCCTGTCTTTCATGCTCTTCCGGACCGCGAGCGTCTCGCTCGCTCATGACCTTGAGCGAGCCGGAGGCTCGCGGTCCGGAAGAGTCCGAGTCCCTTGATCTGGAACGGGCTTCAGATTGATCGGCGACCCGATCGTCCGCATCGAGGGCGTCACCAAGCGCTTCGGCGCGGTCACCGCCGTCGACAGGGTCGACCTCGCCATTGAACGCGGCGAGCTGTTCGCCCTGCTGGGCGGCTCGGGCTGCGGCAAGACCACTTTGCTGCGCCTGCTGGCAGGCTTCGAAACGCCCGATGCCGGCCGGGTCGTGATCGACGGCCAGGACATGACCGGCGTGC